>Ga0157369_10000523_pt1 | contig 50640 bp, 43 predicted proteins | sample C25metaG_FD_113461 | JGI IMG/M metagenome (GOLD analysis project Ga0157369, IMG submission 113461) | Corn rhizosphere microbial communities from Kellogg Biological Station, Michigan, USA - C2-5 metaG | ecosystem: Host-associated > Plants > Roots > Rhizosphere > Soil | place: USA: Michigan... | reverse complement strand
GATTTGCGCGGCTGTCAGTCAGGAGAAATAAGCATGTGTGGAATTGTCGGCGCAGTTGCTGAACGTAATATCACCGCCATCCTGCTCGAAGGCCTCAAGCGCCTTGAGTACCGCGGCTATGACAGCGCCGGTGTCGCGGTGTACACCAACGACGAAACCCTTGAGCGCATGCGCCGTCCGGGCAAGGTCAGCGAACTCGAAGCGGCGTTGGCCGAGCAGCCACTGGCTGGCCGTCTCGGCATTGCCCACACTCGTTGGGCGACTCACGGCGCGCCTTGCGAGCGTAACGCGCACCCGCATTTCTCCGGCGACATCGCGGTGGTGCACAACGGCATCATCGAAAACCACGAAGCCCTGCGTGAACAACTGAAAGCGCTGGGTTACGTGTTTACGTCGGACACTGACACCGAAGTCATCGCCCATCTGCTCAGCCACAAACTCAAAGACCACCCGGACCTGACCGTCGCGTTGAAAGCCACCGTCAAGGAACTGCACGGTGCTTACGGTCTGGCGGTAATCAACGCCAAACAACCGGATCGTCTGGTTGCTGCGCGCAGTGGCAGTCCACTGGTGATTGGCTTGGGTCTGGGCGAAAACTTCCTCGCCTCTGACCAGTTGGCCCTGCGTCAGGTCACCGATCGCTTCATGTACCTGGAAGAAGGCGATATCGCCGAAATCCGCCGCGATAACGTGCAGATCTGGGACGTCAACGGCAATGCCGTAGAGCGCCAGACCGTGCAATACAGCGACGGTGCCGAAGCTGCCGACAAGGGTGAGTTCCGCCACTACATGCTCAAGGAAATCCATGAGCAACCGACCGTAGTTCAGCGCACCCTCGAAGGTCGCCTGAGCAACGATCAGGTGCTGGTGCAAGCGTTCGGTCCGCAAGCCGCCGAACTGTTCGCCAAAGTGCGCAATGTACAAATCGTCGCCTGCGGCACCAGTTACCACGCCGGTATGGTTGCGCGTTATTGGCTGGAAGAGCTGGCTGGCATTCCATGCCAGGTCGAAGTCGCCAGCGAGTTCCGCTATCGCAAAGTGGTGGTGCAGCCGGACACCTTGTTCGTGACCATCTCGCAGTCCGGCGAAACCGCCGACACCCTAGCTGCGCTGCGCAACGCCAAGGAACTGGGCTTCCTCGCTAGCTTGGCGATCTGCAACGTCGGCATCAGTTCGCTGGTACGCGAATCTGACCTGACCTTGCTGACTCAGGCCGGCCGCGAGATCGGTGTGGCCTCGACCAAAGCCTTCACCACCCAGTTGGTCGGCCTGCTGCTGTTGACCCTGTCGCTGGGCCAAGTGCGCGGCACTCTGGCCGATGGTGTTGAAGCCCGACTGGTCGAAGAACTGCGTCGCCTGCCAACCCGTCTCGGCGAAGCACTGGCCATGGACAGCACCGTGGAAAAAATCGCCGAGCTGTTCGCCGAGAAGAACCACACCCTGTTCCTCGGTCGCGGTGCGCAGTTCCCGGTGGCGATGGAAGGTGCCCTGAAACTCAAGGAAATCTCCTACATCCACGCCGAAGCTTACCCGGCCGGCGAGCTGAAGCATGGCCCTCTGGCACTTGTGGATAACGACATGCCGGTGGTCACCGTGGCGCCGAACAACGAACTGCTGGAAAAGCTCAAATCCAACCTGCAGGAAGTCCGCGCCCGTGGCGGCGAACTGATCGTGTTCGCCGACGAGAAAGCCGGGATGACCAACGGCGAAGGCACCCACGTCGTGCAGATGCCGCACATCCACGACATTCTCTCGCCGATCCTCTACACGATCCCGCTGCAGTTGCTGTCGTACTACGTAGCGGTGCTCAAGGGTACGGATGTGGATCAGCCGCGTAATCTGGCGAAGTCGGTGACGGTGGAATAAGTTATCCACAGCTGACATCCACTGTTTCCAAACAACAAAGGTTGTCACAAGCTCCTGCTCCGACCGTACATCGGGGTAGGAGCAGTTTCGGGAAATTAGGATCTGATCCTCTATGGACCTGTGACTGCTGTCCTTGCCAAGCCCGCTCCTGACATCTCCACGCTATGTCCCTCCTGTTCCGTTCTAGACAGCGGGACGCCTAACGATGAGATCTGCTCCCGTTGCGCCTGTTAAGCCTGTTTCCTCCACGCGGATGACTCAGCAGGCTTATCATCTTCCTGCGCATACCCAGTTGGGACCAACTGACACGCTGGCAGAGCGCATTGTCTTTTGCCCCAGAGCCCATTGGTCGTGTTTATCATCTGCATGAGCCAATCAGGCAACCGCCTGCGTGGCTGCGAACAGACCCTCGGAAAACTCGCCCGGTTGGCGTAGGTCCATCAGCAGAACTGACGGATGGTTACCCTGCTCGAAGGGGGCTGTCCCGTAGACAGAGCCCGGCGCAGCGGTCTGTGATATCAGTAGGCCATCCGGTAAACTCTAGGGCGATCTCAACCGCCCCCGGAGAAATAGAATGGAACTCACCTTTGAAGAAGGATCACTTGAAGCCGGATTGGAGGAGACATTTCGTCAAATCCAAGTACTGCAAAACAAGGTGAATGGCACGGATGTCATCCGGCTGCAGAGGGAGGAAATTGCCAACCTCTTTCAACTTGTGCACGAAGTCGTTCTGCCGGCTTATGCGGGTAAGCAGTTGCTGTTGCATGAAGGTCGACCTGCGCGCTCCTTTGATACTGAGCTACAGCGTTTATGGGCTCTGGCACTGTCCGAATTCATCAATCACTTCCGACCTCGTCTTCCAGCGTTTCTGAATCAAATCATGGCTGCTCAAGAGGATGGAGGTGAAGCACAGCTGCAGAGCTTCATGAAAATGGTGCTTGAACGCATCACCATTCCGTTATTGAACGGCTACGAGCTACCAGGTGACGATCTTTTTCTGCTGATCGTGGACTCGGTGGCGAATCTTGAAGGTAAGAGTTTGTCGGATCACATCGCTGAGACTCTTGAAACCCCTCAGCAAACCCAGGCATCGGTTTATGCCATCTGCGGTCTGCTAATACAGGCCCAGAAAGCTGCAGAGGCCGAGAAAACCGATATTGCGTATTCCTACTTAATCGACGCGAACTACCTGCTGGGGATGCGTAAGGCGTCGGACTTCATCATGCATCGGTTCGACACAATTGCAGACACACGGAAAGCCAAAGCGAATGCCCGAAAAAAGCATTCGAACGCAGCCCACGTGAATCTGGGCAAAAAGAGGGTCGCGGAGCTCTATTACAGCCTGCGCGGTGCAGGCTCTCTTTTGACGCTAACGCCTTGGAAGAGCGCCAATATCGCGACCGACAAGATCATGGAGGTGATTGAACGGGAAGGTGATCCCAAGATCACAATCTCCGAATTAACGACTCGCAAGATCTGTAGGATGATGATGAAACAGGAGGAAAAGGAGCGTAAGCGCCAGGGGGTCGTCGTCACGGCAAGCTATCGCCTGCCGGACGGCTCGACCCTGACGGTTACCCCCGAGGATTAATAGTCGTCGTCAGCGTTACTGGATCCAGGGTCGGAGATAATAAGGCACCAGTTTTCGGTCTCCGCGGTTCCAACCAGGCGATATACGTCGTATTGGTCCGGTCCCAAATAGGTTGAGTAGCCCCGGTGGGTCAGTGCGTTGACGGCTCGAGTATTCGCCTCCATTCCGCCAGGCTTACGGGTGTATGCACACACTACGGTGTATGCCTGATCCACGATCTGCCGGTGATGGGGCTCAAGTGCGTAATAGATGCTGTCGCTGTTGATGGCGTCGCCTTCGTTATCGCCATACGGGCGTGGGATGCTGTCAAGTTGCTGGAGTACAAAGCAGGCGTCGTCGAGGGTTGGTGGTGGGTACATTTTGGATCTCCATCGTTGTTTTGGTGTGGCTATCCTGCACTCCTGTTTCACCAGTATCGATCTGTCTGCTAGCAGAGGTACCACCCGAGATGAGACCAGTTGAAGAGGTTTCGATGTACCGCTCCGTCCCTATACGCTTGGCCCTTAAGCCGCCATGATGGCCTAATGTCTTACAGTCCGCGGACTACGACGGGTACTGTGAAAATATTTATTGTTTCGTCACATGCGCACAAAAAATCGCAGCTTCGGCTGCGATTTTTGTATCTGACCCGAGAGGCTCCATGGACCGCTTCCAGGAAATGCACATCTTCACCACCGTCGCGCAAGAGCAAGGCTTCTCTGCTGCCGCGCGGCGTCTGGGGTTGTCGGCGGCCAGCGTCACGCGGGCGGTGGCGGCGCTGGAGTTGCGCATCGGCACGCAGTTGCTGATCCGCACCACGCGCAGTGTGCATTTGAGCGAAGCCGGGCAGCGTTATCTGGAGGATTGTCGGCGGATTCTCGCCGAGGTGCAGGAGGCCGAGGATTCGGCGGCGGGCAGTCATGCCGAGCCGCGTGGGCAACTGACGGTGACGGCGCCGGTGTTGTTCGGTGATTTGTTTGTGACGCCGGTGATGGCGCGTTATCTCGCGCAGTATCCGGATGTCACGATCAATGCGGTACTGGTTGATCGGATCGTCAACATGGTCGAGGAGGGCATCGATGTGGCGGTACGCATTGGTGATCTACCGGACAGCAATCAGCATGCGATTCGGGTCGGTGAGGTGCGTCGGGTCATCTGCGGCTCGCCGAAATACTTTGCCGAGTACGGACGACCGCTTCACCCTCACGCATTGGCGGGCGCGCCCGTGGTGGCGACTTCAGCGATTGGTCAGCAACGCAGTTGGCCTTTTCTCGACGCGGGCGAGCCGCTCAGTGTGCGTCCTGAACCGCGTTTGATCGTCACCGCCAATCAGGCTGCAATTACGGCCGCTTGTCTGGGCTTGGGCTTGACTCGAGTGTTGTCCTATCAAGTCGCGAGACAAGTTGCTGCCGGTGAGTTGGAAATCGTACTCGCGGAATTCGAACTGCCGCCGCTGCCGATCCACGTCGTCTATCAGGGTGGGCGCAAGGCGCCAGCGCGGATTCGTAGTTTTGTCGATTTCACGGCAGAGGCTTTGCGCGAACATCCGGCCTTGAAAAATGCTGCGTTATTGCACTCAGTGAAATAATTGATTGCAGTTGCTGGTGATTCTATTCTTTTCGCTATAGGTGGATGATTGCCTGCATCGGCGCTCTCACCCTCGCAGCGGCGCCACTGTTCAGCGGAGTCGACCATGCAAGCGATCAAACTCTACAACTTTCCACGTTCCGGCCACGCCCACCGTGTCGAGCTGATGTTGTCCCTGTTGCAATTGCCGACCGAGCTGATCTTCGTCGATCTGGCCAAAGGTGAGCACAAGCAGCCGGCGTATCTGGCAATCAACAGTTTCGGCCAGGTGCCGGCCATCGATGACGACGGCGTGGTGTTGGCCGATTCCAACGCGATTCTGGTGTATCTGGCGCAGAAATACGGCCATGGGCGTTGGCTGCCAACCGACCCGGTCGGTGCGGCACGGGTGCAGCGCTGGTTGTCGGCCGCCGCCGGGCCGATTGCTTTCGGACCCGCCGCTGCGCGATTGGTCACGGTATTTGGTGCCCAACTGAATGCAGAAGAAGCGATTACCCGGGCGCACAACCTGCTCAAGGTGATGGACATCGAGTTGGGCAAAACCGCGTATCTGGCCGGCGACGAACCGAGCATTGCCGATGTTTCGGCCTACAGTTACATCGCCCATGCGCCGGAAGGCAATGTGTCGCTCGATGAATACGGCAACGTTCGCGCCTGGTTGGCGCGCGTTGAAGCCTTGCCCGGCTTCGTCGCCATGCCGCGCACTGTCGCCGGCCTGCAAACCACCGCCTGATTTTTCGCATTCCACACTGTGCCGACGGTGCAGGGGAGAGGTCGTGATGGAACGTTCACCGTGGCACGCTGGCGAGCAACAGTTACAGGTCCATGTCGGCGTTGCCGAGCGCATGGAAGCCTTCGGGCGCAAGGTGATTCGCACCTGGATGCCGGATCAGCACCGTGAGTTCTATCAGCAATTGCCTTTCCTGCTGTACGGGGCTGTCGATGCCGATGGGCGTCCGTGGGCCAGTGTGCTCGAAGGCGCGCCGGGGTTTGCCCATTCGCCGGATCCCGAGCATCTGCATTTCGCCAGCCAGGTTGCTGCCGATGACCCGGCGCAACTGCGCAATGGCGAGCCGATCGGTTTGCTCGGCATCGAGTTGCACACTCGCCGACGCAATCGCCTCAACGGCCATGTCGGCAATCTCAGCGCTCACGGTTTTGATGTGAGCGTGGATCAGGCCTTCGGCAACTGCCCGCAATACATTCAACTGCGCCAGTTTCAACGTGTGCCGCTGACGGATCAGCAGACCCGACCGGCTGAGCATCTAAATGGCCTCGATGACGCTGCCATCGCGCTGATCACTGGCGCCGATACGTTTTTTGTCGCCAGTTATGTAGATGTCGAGGGCGAACGTGCGGTGGATGTTTCTCACCGTGGTGGCCAGGCCGGTTTCGTGCGGGTGGAAGGCAATCGTCTGACCATCCCCGATTTCGCCGGCAATCTGCACTTCAACACCCTCGGCAATCTGTTGCTGAACCCAAAGGCTGGCTTGCTGTTCATCGACTTTTCCACAGGTGATCTGCTGCAACTGAGCGGGCGTACCGAGATTCTTCTCGAAGACCCGCAGATCGAAGCCTTTCAGGGTGCGGAACGGCTGTGGACATTTGAGGTGGAAAAACTGGTACGGCGCCCGGCAGCTCTGGCGTTGCGCTGGCGCTTCGACGGCATGTCGCCGACCAGTCTGTTGACCGGCAATTGGGCCGAGGCGGACGCGCGGTTGCAGGCACAGGCGCTGGGCAACCAATGGCGGCCGCTGCGCGTAGCGAAGATTGAAGCGGAAAGCCGCAGCATCCGCTCAATCTATCTGGAGCCAACCGATGGCGCCGGGTTGCCGGTGTTTCTAGCAGGTCAGCATTTGCCGCTGCGTTTCACGATTGATGGCGAGGTACATATCCGTACTTACAGCCTTTCGAGTGCGCCGTCGGATGGTTTCTACCGGATCAGCGTCAAGCGTGAAGGGCTGATTTCGTCGCACCTGCATGAGCAAATTCGCGTTGGCGATGTGCTCGAGGCGCGGGCGCCGCAGGGGCATTTCACCGTGGCGCCGCTGGAACAGCGACCGTTGGTGCTGCTGGCCGCCGGGGTCGGCATTACGCCGTTGCTGTCGATGCTGCGCGAGGTGGTGTACCAAGGCTTACGCACGCGGGGGATTCGTCCGACGCTGTTGCTGCAGAGTTCGCGCAGTCTGGCGGATCAGCCGTTTCGCAAGGAGCTGGATCGTCTGCTCGAAACGGCGGGCGACTCTGTGCGAGTCGTGAGTCTGCTCAGCCAGCCGGAAGCGGATCTGCAAGAGGGCGAGGATTTCGATGTGCGTGGGCGTATCGATGGCACCGTGCTGAGGAGCCTGCTGCAAGCCGAGGATTTCGATCAGCTCGATTTTGTGCTCTGCGGCCCCGGTGGTTTTACCCAAGGTCTTTACGACACCTTGCGCGAACTGGATGTACGCGATGCGCAGATTCATGCGGAAACCTTTGGCCCGTCGACCCTGAAACGTCAGGCCGATCCGGACGCGATCGTGATCGAACAACCGCCCGCAGCGACCACTTCGGTGCCGGTGGTGTTCGAGCGCTCGGCCAAGGAAGCACGCTGGCAACCCGATGGCGGCAGTTTGCTGGAGCTGGCGGAAAGCCGCGGATTACGTCCGGAGTTCAGTTGCCGCGGTGGCTCGTGCGGTACGTGCAAGACCCGGCTGGTCAGTGGTGCGGTGAATTATCCACAGGTGCCGGCGGATATTCCGGAAGCGGGGCATGTGCTGATTTGTTGTGCAGTTCCGGCACAGAGTACCCAGCCGCTGGTCTTAGACCTGTAACCCGAACCCGTGTAGGAGCTGCCGAAGGCTGCGATCTTTCGATTTTGATTTTTAAAAACAAGATCAAAAGATCGCAGCCTTCGGCAGCTCCTACAGGGGATCGGTGTTCAACCCACGCTCAGGCGTAGGACAGCGATTTCTCTTCCAGCAATTCCTGATACAGCTCCGTCCACTTGCGGCCCATGTCATCGGCGGTGAATAACTGCCGGTAACGCGCTTCAGCTTTCACCCCCATCCCTGCGGCACGCACCGGGTCTTCCCACAGCGTGCGCATTGCCTCGCGAAATGCCTGTGGATGACTGGGCGGGACCACCAGTCCGGTTTCGTTATGGATATTGATGTAACTGGTGCCAGTGCCGATCTCGCTGGAAATCATCGGCTTGCCATACATGGCACCTTCCAACAGGGAGATGCCGAAAGCTTCGGAGCGCAGGTGCGACGGGAACACAATGGCGTAGCTCAGTTGCAGCAGTGCGACTTTGTCTTCGTCACCCAGGCGTCCGAGGAAATGAATATTGCGCAGGCCCAGCGCTTGCGCTTGAGCGTGCAGCTCCAGTTCGAGCGGCCCGGCGCCGACAATGACCACTGGGTAATCCACATCTTTCAGGGCCTCCAGCAAAATGTGCAGGCCTTTGTAGTAACGCATCACGCCGACAAACAGAAAAAACTTATCCCCAAGCTGCTGGCGCCAGCGATTCATTCGTTCGGTATCCGGCTGTGGATAACCGGCCTTGTTCAAACCGTAAGGAATCACCCGGGTCTTGTCCTGAAACTGCTGCAACACATCGCTGGTGTGCAGGTAATTCGGCGAAGCGGCGACAATGCGGTCGGCGCTGGCGAGGAAGCGGTTCATCAGTGGCCGGTAGAGTTTGAGCAGGTGCTTCTGGCGAATAATGTCCGAGTGGTAGGTCACCACGGTGGGCTTGTTCCTGGCGCTGGCGAAATGCACCAGGTCCATGAATGGCCACGGGAAGTGATAGTTGACCACATCGGCTTCGGCCGCCATCTCGCGAAACTGTTTGAACACGCTCCAGGAAAAACCGGTGGAGGCGAATTGAATATCGAGTTTGGCCCGATGCACTTCGTGCTGACCCAATTGCACCACGGCCGGCGTCGGATCAGCACTGAGCGTCAGTACCTGGCCATCGATGCCGTGCTGGGCGCCGCTTTCGCAGAGTTGAAAGATCACTTGCTCAATGCCGCCGACCGAGTCGGGCAGGTACGTCTTGAAAAAATGAAGAACTCGCATTCAACCTCCCATGGCCTGACGGTAGGCACCGGCTGTGGCCTGTGCACAACGCTCCCAGGAAAAAAGCCGTGACTGCTGCAATCCGGCTTCTTGGCATGCCTGCCAATGCGCTTGATCATCGATCAGTCGGCTCAGCGCATCACGCAGGCCTTCTGCATCGTCAGCTTCAATATAGTTGCCCGCCGCGCCGGCGACTTCCGGCATCGCCGAAGAGCGCGTGAGCAGCACCGGTGTGCCGCTGGCCATGGCCTCCAGTACCGGCAGACCAAAACCTTCATACAGCGATGGAAAGACCAGCGCCCGGGCGCCGGCCAACAGTTGCGCCACTTGTTCGTCGGGCAGATAACCGAGCAGGCACACGTGCCCGCTGGCCAGTGCCTGACGCAACGCTTCACTGAACTGCTCGCGCTCCCAGCCGGCCATGCCGACGATCAGCAGCGGAAAGCGCTGACGCACCGCTTCCGGCAACAGGGCATGGGCGCGCAGGGCCAAGCCAAGATTCTTGCGCGGCTCCAGCGTGCCCACGCAGATAAAATACTCTCGCGCCTCGACTGCGTGCGCCTTGAGCACTGCGTCAATGGTGCTCGCCTCACGCGGATGAAAGCGCGCGGCAACCCCCAATGGCGCCACCACAAAGCGCTCGGCAGGCAGCCCGAAATACCCTTGAGCTTCGTCGGCAATGGCTTGCGAGTCGGTGAGAATCACCTGCGCCTGTTGCACCCCGACAGCCAATCGACGCTCGATCTCCTTGAGCCGTGCCGCGGGCTGGGTCTCGGGGAAATGCAGGTGGGTCAGATCGTGCAGGGTGATCACGGTCGGGCCGTCGAAGGCCAGCGGCCACAAGCTCGGTTCGTGATAGAGGTCGATGCCTTGCGCGCGGCCCTGATCGAAGCGCTTCTGCTCCAGCCAGCGACGCGCCTGATAGGCCCCGGGAATCTGCCGCAATAGCGGCGTCAGGCGCGAGTAACCGGGCATGGCCGCTTCCGGCAGTGCCGAGCTCCAGCCCCAGCCGTGAAATAAAGTCACATCAACGTCGGGCTCGCTGCGCAAGGCGTTGACCAGCTCCGCAACGTAATGACCGATGCCGGTGCGCGGTGCCTGAAGAATGCGAGCGTTAAGCGCTATGCGCATGCTGCCTCGCTGGCGCCGCCGGCGCTTGCAGAACATTACGCACACTGCGCTCGGCCAGTTGCTGACTGGCTTCACGCCAGCCGATCCATTGCCAGTCCGCGACATCGCGGGCCGCAGGGAACTGGCCTTCGCGCTGGAATTGGTCGATCAGGTCGGCAAGGCTTTGCGGGTCCTGCAAATCAAAGTACGCCATGAACTCGCCGCCAATCTCGCGAAACACCGCAATATCGCTGCCCATCGCCGGCAAGCCACGCTGCATGGCTTCCACCAGAGGCAAGCCAAAGCCTTCGACGAACGAAGGGAACACCAACGCGCTGGCGTGGGCGTAGGCGTGTTCGAGGCTGGTGTCGCTGAGGTCGTTGAACATGAACAGGCGCTGGTGCAGTTGCGGATGATTGCGCACCCGCGCGAGCAGGGCGTCGCACTTCCAGCCGATTCGCCCGGCGATGCACAGTCGTGCCGTCGAGCCTGCGGCCCAGGCGCGATCGAAGGCGTCGAGCAGATACGCGTGATTCTTGCGCGGCTCGATGGTGCTGACCATCAGGTAGACCGGATCGGTTGTCGTGAACAACTGCTTCAGGCGCGGTTCGACCGTTGCCTGACTGTGGTGCAGATCGAGCTCGGAACCCAGGTGAAAGAAATCGAACCAGCGCTTCTCGGTCTGCTCGCGACCTATTCGCCGCTGTAACTCATCACGCACCTGATCGCGCACTGTGGCGGAAATCGCCATGTAACCATCGGCGGTGCGGGTTATCCAGTCGAACCACTCGCTGAAAACTTCGACCAGACGCGTGTCGTAAAACTGTGGATGAGTCAGCGGGATCAAGTCGTAGATCACCGCAATCATGCCGACGCCGTCCTGTTTGAACCGTTCGACGTGGGCGAAAAAATCCGAGTGCCAGGACGAATCCAGCAGCACCAGTTGATCGCCCGCCTGATGTTGCAGGGGTGAACAACGTTTAAGCAACTGCGTGCGATTGATCCGTCGAATCAGGCGGATCGGCAGGCCGAACGCCGCGAAAATGCTCAGCCGATAACCGACATACAAAACCCGTCGCGCCAGTTTCGAGGTGCATTGTGCGTCGCGCTTCTGATGCCATTGCCAGAAGCGATGAGCGAGACGTTCCAGGCGTCCACCGAAGGTTTCCAGCGTGTTGAAAAACGGCGTATCGCACGCTGCCAACTGAAGTACGCGATAGAGTTCGCCATTGAGCACCACCACTGGCACGCATTCGACGCCTGCGGTGCTGGCAGGCAGTTGCTTGATGACATTGCGCACCACGCGCTGAATCCCCGAGTTGATGGTCGGGTGCTTGAACACATGGGTGCACTCCACCAGCAAGCGGGTCATGGTGTGCGCTCGACATGGCTGACTTCGCTGTCACGACTGATCGTGGTCTGCGCGTTGAGCCATGAACAACCGACGAAATCTTCGCGTCGATTGTTGATGACATGAAACACCAGACCGAGATCACGCCATTCGTAATTCCGATCCAGGTGCGAATCCAGCCTCGACAAGCTCAGGGCCACCGAATAGTTGCCTTTGCCCAGACCCATGACAAACGCAAAGCGATAGGTGATGCGCTCGCCGGCTCGCAGGTTTTCCAGTGCCTGGTTCTGGCGATGGGTGTTGATGCCGTACATGGGCTGGCCGAGGCGATCCTTGATCATGAACCCCAGCACCAGCCGCTCGATGTCCTGACGAACCTCGACATCTACGGCCAGAACCACCGACTGGCCGACTTCGGCGGCTTCGATGGAGCGCTCGGACTGGTCCAGCAGGCGGACGCGCAGAATGCCCGCCTCACCGGTGCCCGATACGGTTTGCACCTGGCCGTCGCTGAGCATTTCCTGGCGTACGGTCTGGCCCTCACGTTCGGCAAGCAAGGCGTTGTAGTAATCCATCACCGCTTCGGGTCTGTCGTGCATGGCCATGCGGCCGCCATCGAGCAGGATCGCCGAATCGCAGATTGATTGAATTGCCGAGCGGTCGTGGGACACGATCAGCAGGGTGGTGCCGGCTGCGCGGAAGCCGCGAATGCGCTCGAAGCTTTTATGCTGGAAATAGGCATCGCCCACGGACAACGCTTCGTCGACGATCAGAATATCGGGGCGGCGTGCGGTGGCGACGCTGAATGCCAGGCGCATCTGCATGCCACTGGAGTAGGTGCGCACCGGATGATCAATGGCCTCGCCGATTTCAGCGAAGCTCTCGATCTGCGGCATCAATGCGTTGATTTCTTCGAGTTGCATACCGAGCAGTTGGCCGGCCATCACGGCGTTCTGCCGGCCGGTGAAATCCGGATGAAAACCCATGCCCAGTTCCAGCAACGCGGCGACCCGACCCGCCAACTCAATGGTGCCGCAGGTCTGTCGGCTGGTGCCGGTAATCATCTTCAGCAACGTACTCTTACCAGCGCCATTGACCCCGACGATGCCCACGGCCTCGCCGGCCGGGATCTCGAAGGTCAGGTCCTTGAGTACCCAATGCTGGCGGTGACGCAGCGGCGAAAAAGGTATCAGCCATTCGGCCAGGCGACTCCAGCGGCTGGGGTATTGCTTATAGGCTTTGCCCAGCCCGGTAACACGGATATGTCCCATCAGAGCTCATCCACCATTTCACCGACCCGTTGGCGGAACAGGCGCAGACCGATTGCGCAAAACACCACACCAATCACGAACGCCGGCAGCAGCGAACTCCAGAGTGGCCATTGACCATAGAGGAATACATTCTGATAGCTGGCGATCAGGCTGGTCAGCGGATTGAATTGCAGCAGGCTCTGTAACCACTCCGGCAATATGCTGATGGGGTAAACGATCGGTGTCAGCCAGAACCAGAATTGCAGACAGATACCGAAGAGCTGGCCGACATCACGGAAGAATACGTTGAGCACGCCCAGGACCATGCCGAGTCCGGCGCAGAGCATCATCTGCAGGGCAATCAATGGCGCCAGTGCCAGCAAGGCCATGCCCGGCCAGCGTCCGGTGACGAGCAGAAAACCGAGGAACAAGCCGATGATGATGGCGAAATTGATCCCGGCATTGATCAGCACGATCACCGGCAGACAGACTCTCGGGAAACTTATCTTCTTCAGCAGGTTGGCGTTGTCCAGAAACATGTTCTGGCTGCGCAGGGTGATTTCCGAAAACAGCCCCCATGCCAGTAGACCGGCGCACAGGTAAATGCTGTAGGCCATGCCGTCATCCACACCGGGCAGGCGGGCGCGCATGATGTGGGAAAAGATCACGGTGTAAACGATGATCATCGACAGTGGATTGAAGATCGGCCACAGAGCACCGAGCAACGAATTGCGGTAACGCGCTTGGAACTCTCGCTGCACGCTGCCGAGAATGAAACCCCGGTAGTCATGCAACGAGCGGTACAGGGAAAGCAGCATTTAGTCCGTCCTGCCGTATTGGTCTTCGAAGCGGACGATGTCGTCCTCTCCCAGGTATTCGCCGCTTTGCACTTCGATGATCACCAGATCGATCACGCCGGGGTTTTCCAGGCGATGCTTGTGACCGGCAGCGATGAAGGTCGATTCGTTCTTCGCCACCAGCGTTGTGCCGCTGCCGTTGTTGGTGACCTTGGCCATACCCTCGACCACCACCCAGTGTTCGTTGCGGTGATGATGCATTTGCAGCGAGAGCTTGCCGCCAGGCTTGACCACGATGCGCTTGATCTTGAAGCGCGGACCTTCTTCGAGCACGGTGTAAGTGCCCCACGGACGACTGACGGTACGATGCAGTCGATAGGCTTCGTGGGATTTGTCCTTGAGTTGCTTGGCCACCCGGCGCACGTCCTGCGCACGGTCGGCATGAGCCACCAGCACCGCGTCGGCGGTGTCGACCACGATCAGGTTATCCACACCCACTGTCGCGACGAGCCGACCCTCGCTCTGGACGAAGTTGTTGTGGCTGTCGATGAAGATCGCTTCGCCGCTGGCGCGGTTGTTGTCGGCATCGGCCGGCACCAGTGCCGCGACGGCACCCCACGAACCAATGTCGCTCCAGTCGAAACCGGCCGGCACGACGACGACTTTTTCCGAACGCTCCATCAGTGCGTAGTCGATGGAGATGTCGGTAATTTCAGCGAACAGCGCCGGTGACAGTTCCTGTTGCAGGCAACCGACGGTTTCTATCGGCGCACTGGCGGCCATGCAAGCGCGGGTCTGTTCCAGCAGTTCGGGCGCGTGCAATTGCAGTTCGGCAATCACGCTGGCGGTGGTGAAGCAGAACATCCCCGAATTCCACAGGAAGTTGCCGCTCTCCAGATAATGCGTAGCGGTTTGCAGGTCGGGTTTCTCGACGAAACGCTGTACTTTCGCCGCGCCTTTGGCGTCCAGCGGCGCTCCGGTTTCGATGTAACCAAAGCCGGTTTCCGGCGCGGTCGGGATCACGCCGAAGGTCACCAGATAACCGTCTCTGGCCAGATTGACCGCGTGCTCTACCGCCGTTTTCAGTGCGTCCTGATTGACGATCAAATGGTCGGCGGGCATCACCACCATGATCGCGTCGTCACCGTGCAACGCTTGCAGCGACAATGCGGCTGCAGCGATGGCCGGCGCCGTGTTACGCCCGGTCGGCTCCAGCAGGAAGTGCCCGCGATGGCGCGACACGTGGGCGGCGCAATAGTGGTCCTTGCTCTGGAAGTAGTACTCGCGGTTGGTCACCGTGACGATGTCGCCCCAGCCATCAAGCAAGGCTGCCGCTCGCTGGTAGGTCTTGCCCAGCAGCGACTGGCCGTCGGGCAGATTCATGAACGGTTTCGGATGGCCCTCGCGGGACACCGGCCACAAACGGGTGCCGGCACCGCCGGACAGAATCACGGGAATCAGCATGGCCTACTCCTTGGCGACGCGTTTCATGTCCGCATCCATCATCATGCGGATCAAGGTATCCAGATCGGTTTTCGGCTTCCAGCCCAGCACACGCTGAGCCTTGGCCGGATTGCCGAGCAGCACTTCAACTTCGGCCGGGCGGAAGAATGCCGGGTCGATCTTCACGTAGTCGCGGTAGTTGAGGCCGACGTGATCGAAGGCGATGCGGCACATTTCCCGCACGGTGGTGGTGACGCCGGTGGCGACCACAAAATCGTCAGGCTTGTCCTGTTGCAGCATCAGCCACATGGCTTCGACGTAGTCGCCGGCAAAACCCCAGTCGCGTTTCGCATCGATGTTGCCCAAGGCCAGCTCCTGCTGTTTGCCTTGCTTGATGCGTGCGGCGGCATCGGTGACCTTGCGGGTCACGAACTCGATGCCGCGCAGCGGTGATTCGTGGTTGAAGAGGATGCCGCTGCTGGCGTGCAGGTTGAAGCTTTCGCGGTAATTGACGGTGATCCAGTGACCATACAGTTTGGCCACGCCATAAGGGCTGCGCGGGTAGAACGGGGTGTTCTCGTCCTGCTGCTCGGCCTGGATCAGACCGAACATTTCGCTGGTCGAGGCCTGATAAAAACGTGTGTGCGGATTGAACTGACGGATCGCTTCGAGCAAGTGAGTAACGCCCAGGCCATCGACGATACCGGTGGTCACCGGTTGATCCCACGAGGCGGCGACGAAGCTTTGCGCGGCGAGGTTATAGACCTCGTCCGGCGCCGACTTGATGACGGCACGCTGCACCGAGCAGGCATCGGCCATATCCCCGTCCAGATAGACGATGTCGGCTTCGACGCCCATCTCGCGCAGGCGCCAGCGCGAATCACTGCTGCGCCGCGCGACGAGGCCGTGAACCTTGTAGCCCTTGTCGAGCAACAGCTTGGCCAGATAGGCGCCGTCCTGGCCGGTGATCCCTGTGATCAGTGCACTTTTAGTCATTCTTGTTTTACTCGCGTCTCCCAGTCGGACAGGATCGCCCGCAGGGATTGTTGTGTTGTGATTTCAGGCGTCCATCCTGTGGTGCGGGTCAGCCTGGCGTGGCTGCCGCAAACACGACGCTGATCGGCGCGCCGCATGCGCGCGGGGTCCTGAACCAGTTGCAGCTCGACTTCGGCCAGATCGCCGAGCTGCTCGATCAGGCTGCGGATGCTTTGCTCTCGGCCCGAGCAGATGTTGTAGACCTGACCCGGGGTACCTTTTTCCAAGAGCGCGAAGTAGGCCGAGATCACATCGCCGACATCGAGGAAGTCCCGCGTCACGTCGATATCGCCGACTTCCAGTTGCGGTGCTTGCAGGCCTTGTTTGATGCGATTGATCTGACGGGCGGCACTGGCAATGACAAAGCTTGGGTTTTGTCCGCTGCCAATGTGATTGAACGGCCGCGCGACCAACACTGGCCAACCTTCGCTCAGGCCCCATTGCAGGCTGAGAAACTCCGCCGAGAGCTTGCTCACCGCGTACGGGTTACGCGGGCAGGGCGGTTGTTGTTCAGTGATCGGCAGGTCGCTTTCGCTGACCTGGCCGTAAACGTCACCGGAACTGACATACAGGAAAGTGCCGCAAAAGCCGCGCGTCTTGAGGGCTTGCAACAGGTTCAGCGTACCGAGCAGATTGATCTCGAGCGTGCGGGCCGGGTCGCGGAACGCTTCGGGGACGAAAGTCTGCCCGGCCAGATGGATGACCGCATCAGGCAGTTGCGGCCACAGGTCGGTGAGGCTGAGCGGGTCGCTGAGGTCATAGGATGCTGCGGCAGGCAGTAGCTCCCACGACGAATCCGGCAACGCCAGACGCGACTGAATATGTTGTCCCACGAAGCCACTGAGACCCGTGACGAACAGACGCTTTTTCAAACAGCGACCCCTTGGTCTTGAACTTGCGCCTCTTTCCCACAGGCTTTAAGGAAAGGTCTGTCGGACCGTAGGAAAAGCCGGCTAAAAGACAGGCGAAGTCAGTTGTTGTAGTTGTTTGTTGTCAATCTGTGCCAATTGCGCAGCAATTTCAACAGGGCAAACCGTGACCGGTCAGTTCTCGTCAGCGTAGTCGATTAATTCTCGCCGGGCGGTTCACGAACACTTAGCGGATGTGTTTAGAATGCGCCTTGTCACGATTGGCCGGGTTTGTCGGGATCGTCGTGCGCAAAGGTGAAACTGACCACTAAAACAAGAACAAGACGGGACCAGAGACGAAGAACGGATATCAATCCGGCTCAACGCTTGGCCGTCACAGTGTGAGGCTGCCGGGATGGCAGTGTCATCGTGGAATGCCATGAATTTCATTCTTTATTCGGACATTAACGACAGTTCCATCAGCCAGAATCTGGGGCATCCGGATTCCAGTTACTACTTTGTGCTGAAGGCCTTTCTTCCGCTGCTCGAAACGCTCGGGCGAGTCCATGTGGCAGGTGCCGTCGCCGAAGTCGATCCGCTCTACCGACAACTGCTCGCCGCTGGCCAGGAGAGTGTCTTTCTCTCGTTCACCCGACCACAGAAAACCCGGACCGATCTCGAATGCCCCACCGTCTGCGTCGTTTCGTGGGAGTACGATTCGATTCCCAATGAACAGTGGGGCAACGATCCACGCCAGGACTGGACACGGATGCTGGCTGCACATGGCCGCGTGATCACACTGTCCAGCCACACCGCCCGGGCGATCCGTCGTTCCATGGGCGAAGACTTTCCTGTGCTGGTCATGCCAGCGCCGCTGTGGGAACGCTTTGCAGCGATTCGCGAGCAGCACGTCAGCGCGCCGGTCAATCCGGGTACGACGTTGACGGTCAAAGGTTGCATCTTTGATTCCCGCCAGTTGAACCTGCACCCGGATAACCTGCTGCCCAAGCCGCTGACAGCTGCAGAACTGGCCGAAATCGAAGCACAGCTGGAGGCTTCGCGCCCTCCACCGCTGACCCTGAAGCGGCGCTTTGTCATTGCCCGGCATTACTTGCGATTGTGGCTGCTGAATCTGGGCCACGAGCAAGAGCCGCCGGTGCCGCGCGTGAGGTTTCTGCAGAACTGGTACTGGGAAGGGATTCGCGATCTGGTTCCGGAAGCGTTGCACGACTGGCTCGGCAAACGTCTGCCAAACATCGCAGGCCCACAGCCTTTACCGGCAGCGGTGCAACCGCCACCCCGAGATATGCCGGACAGTTCATTAACGGTGCAAACCCGTGTGGACGGTGTGGTCTACGTGACGGTGTTCCGCCCCGATGACGGGCGCAAGAACTGGCTTCAGATCCTGACGGCCTTTTGCGCAGCGTTTCGTGACACCCCCGACGCCACACTGGTGATGAAATTTACCCAGAGTGATCTGGCGGCGGTGTACGCACACTTGATGACACCGCTGGCGCAACTGGCACCATTCTCCTGCCGGGTCGTGATGATTCACGGCTATCTGGACGATGCTGAATATGCGCAGCTTTACCAGTCCGCGAGTTTTTACGTCAACGCTTCGCATTGCGAAGGCCTGTGCCTGCCGCTGATGGAGTTCATGGCGTGCGGCAAACCGGTAATCGCTCCCGATCACACTGCGATGCAGGATTACATCGATGAGTCCGTGGCGTTCGTGGTCAGCTCCAGTGTAGAGGTGTGCACTTGGCCCCATGACCCGCGAATGCTCTTTCGCGCGCAGCGTCATCGGCCGGACTGGGGGTCATTGAAAAAGGCCTACGAAAACAGTTACCGGATGGCCAAGACACAGCCACAGGAGTATCAACGCATGTCGCTGGCAGCAGTCGAGCGCATGCACGATTACTGCGCGCAACCGGCGCTGCAAAAGCGTGTCAGCGATTTTTTCGGGCTGGCATCACAGGCCGGCAACGTTGCCCCGGTTACGGATAACGCCTCATGCTGATCATCATCCATTCGGAAACCAACCAGCACACCATCAGCCGCAACCTCGGGCGTTCGGAATACAGCTATTTCTTCGTTCTCAAGGAATATCGCCCGGTGCTGGAGCGCCTTGGACGGGTGATCGAGGTCATGGATCCGAACACTGAAGTCGATGCGTTGTACGCCGACTGCCAGTCCCGTGGCGAGCCGTGTGTGTTTCTCTCGTTCTCGCCACCGCATCGCACCCCGGTGCATCTGGCCTGCCCGACGCTGCCAGTCTTCGCCTGGGAGTTCAGCACCATCCCTAACGAACCGTTTGCCGGTGATCCGATGAACGACTGGCGTACGGTACTCAACGCCTGCGGTGCGGCGATCACCCATTCCACTTACACGGTCGATGCGGTGCGCAAAGCGATGAGCGCCGATTATCCGATTGTCGCTGTACCTGCCCCGGTCTGGGATCGATTCGCCGCGCGTGGCGTCCAGTTGCAGGGGCAACCTGTGACCGATTCGGTACGATTGACGATCAAAGGGCTGGTGGTCGACAGTCGCGACATCGATCTGGAAGCCTTCGGCCCGGTGCATCTGCGCAGTGGCCCGGGCATCGACTTTCTCGCACCGGTCACCGAGCAGACGTTGTTGCTTGAAGGGGTGGTCTACACCTCGGTGTTCAACCCGCGCGACGGTCGCAAAAACTGGGAGGACATGATCAGCGCCTTCTGCGCGACTTTCCGCGAGACCGATGACGCAACACTGGTGCTCAAGCTCACGCACCACGATGCCGAAGAAGCGCTTACCGACATCCTGCATCACCTTTACAAGAACCAGCCATATCGCTGCCGCGTGGTGTTGGTCTACGGCTATCTGGCGGACGCGGATTACGAACGGCTGGTGCAGGCGACCCGCTACGTCGTCAACACGTCCTATGGCGAAGGCCAGTGCCTGCCGCTGATGGAGTTCATGTCTTGCGGCAAACCGGCCGTGGCGCCCTGCACGACGGCGATGATCGACTATCTGAATGCCGATAATGCGTTTCTGATCGAGTCGACCGAGGAGTTTACGGCCTGGCCACACGATCCACGCTCGGCTTACCGGACCCTGCGTTATGCAGCCAATTGGGCCTCGATTTGTGCGGCCTATCGAGCCAGCTACGAGGTGGCCAAAGGCGATCCGCAGCGTTACGCGCAAATGTCGGCGAAGGCTGTGCAGAGTCTGCAAGGGTTTTGCAGTCAAGCCGTGGCCGAGCAGCGCTTGCAGGTATTTTTTGCGCAACTGTTCGAGCGGCGTACTGAATTGGCCAGGGAGGTGAGCGGAGCATGATTCGTCGATTGCTCCAGCGCTTTTTTACCGAACCGCAACCGCCGCTTGCCGTTGAGCCGGTCACCGAACCGGTGGTTGAGCAGACAGCGGAATCTGAACCTGAACCTGAACCCTTGTTCACCTGGTCCCCCCGCGATGTCGGTTTGCGTGATGCCGTCCTGGACGGCTGGTTTCTCAATGACAGCGGCGAATTGCTCAAAGGCTTTGCCATAACGCCGGACGACACCTTGCTCGATGTCGGTTGCGGCGAGGGTGCCGCGACCTTGTTTGCGGTACGTCAGGGCGCATCGGTGATCTTCACCGACAGCGAGCACGACAAAGTGAGCGAGCTGGCGCGTCAGGTTGAAGCCAAGAGCTCCAGGCCGAGTCTGGGGCTGGTCAGCAACAGCTTGCCCTTGCCATTGGCCGATGGCTGCGCGAGCCGAGTGGTGTGCATGGAGGTGTTGGAGCACGTCGACGAACCCGAGGCGTTCATGGCCGAGCTGGCGCGTATGGGGCGTCCCGGTGCGTTGTATCTGCTCAGTGTGCCGGCACCGGTTGGCGAGCATTTGCAGAAAGGCATCGCCCCGGCGAGTTATTACCAGTCACCCAACCACGTACAGATTTTCACCCCGGAGCGCTTCGAGGCGATGGTCGAGGATGCCGGGCTGGTCATCGAGCATCGGCAAGCCACCGGGTTCTTCTGGGTGATGGGGATGATTTTCTTCTGGGCCAGCGAAAAGGCGGCCGGCAAGGATCCGGGCGGTGCGGTGCGCGATCGCATTCAGGCACCGTTCCCGCATTTGATGGGCGGGTGGGCTCGCACCTGGGAAGAGATGCTTGATCGGCCGGATGGGCTTGCGATCAAACAGGTACTCGACCAGTTCATGCCCAAGAGTCAGGTGATCATTGCCCGTAAACCGCTGGATGCGGGGAGGCCGGATGAGCAGTAAACGCATCATGGATATCGAGGTGCTGCGCGCCATAGCTGTGCTCGGGGTGTTGTTTCATCACCTGTCCGGCAATCTGTTCCGTGATCCTGTGCCACTGCTCGAATCCATTCATGCCTGGGCGCAGCCGTGGTGGGGCGTGGACCTTTTTTTTGCCATTTCCGGATTCGTCATCGCCCGCAGTCTGATTCCCGCACTACGAGGTTGCAGCAACCGTCAGGAGTACTGGGAGCAAACGCGTAACTTCTGGTTGCGTCGAGTCTTTCGCCTGTTGCCATCGGCCTGGTTGTGGCTGGCACTGGTGTTGTTGCTCTGCATGTTTTTCAACCGCTCCGGGGCGTTCGGAACGGTACAGGCCAATCTGCAGGCCACGCTCGCAGGGATATTGCAGTACGCCAATTTCCGCTTTGCCGACGCCTTCTTCCGTTACGAGTACGGCAGCAGCTTCGTCTACTGGAGTCTGGCGCTGGAGGAGCAGTTCTACCTGCTGTTTCCGCTGCTGATTCTGCTGTGCCGCAAACACCTGGTGTGGGTGTTGCTGGCGCTGGTGGCCGCGCAACTGTTGCTGGTGCGTACGCCGCTGCTGATGGTCGTGCGAACCGACGCGCTGGCCCTTGGCGTGTTGTTGGCCATGTGGAGTGTTCAACCGAGCTATCAACGCTTTCAACCGACGTTTCTCCAGCGTCCCTGGGTCGGGATTTCAGCACTGATCGTCATCGGGTTACTGATGAGTTACCTGGCCACCGACTCTTTTTCGGCCAGTCACTATCGCATCGGCGCTATCGCCATACTCAGTGCCGTACTGGTGTGGATCGCCTCTTACAACCGCGACTATCTGTTGCCGGCCGGCCGCGTGCAGCGGCTGATGGCGTGGGTGGGCAGTCGTTCCTACGGCATCTACCTGATCCACATTCCGGTGTATTTCCTGGTGCGCGAAGTGATTTTCCGTTTGCAGGGCGCAGGGCTGCCGAGCCCGGCGGGGCACCCGATCATTACCTTGCTGTTGGCATGCGGCGTGATCGTATTGCTCAGCGAACTGAATTACCGCTTCATCGAAATGCCAATGCGCGACCGTGGCACCGCACTGGTGAAACGCCTTGGAACGTCCCGAGCGAACGTAGCGTCTTCTGAAGTGACGTCCTGACCGACGCGTGGGAGCGAGCTTGCTCGCGAAGAGGCTGTGTCAGACGAGATCTTGGTTGAAGACACAACGCCTTCGCGAGCAGGCTCCCTCCCACGGGGATTTGTGTAACCTTGCAGCCTGGTTGTATCTGGGATCTGGAAGGTATGCGGTTTATCGTCGGTCTGTTTGCTTTGATGGTGTTGTCTGCTTGCAAGCAGCAGGACGCGCCACCCCTCGACCAACAACTCTACGTCTGGCAACGCCAATGGACGCCGGCCCACACGGCGGCGCTACGTGACAGCCGCGATGACTTCTCGACGCTGCGCGTGCTGGCGCTGCAGGCCTTTCCGAATGCGGGATGGCGCCGGGCGCGGATCGATGCGCAATTATTGCAAGCCGATGGTCGACCGTTGATTGCGGTGATTCGTCTCGACGGCCAGCTCAAGTCGCTGGATCAGGATCAGGTCACCGCGCAGATTCTGCAGGTGCTTGCCGATTGGCAAACGCAAGGCCTGACGCTGAGCGGTGTCGAAATCGACCACGACGCGGGTAATGCGCGGTTGCCGGCGTACGCTGAATTTCTCAAACATTTGCGCTCGGCCTTACCGACGTCCCTGCCGTTGAGCATCACGGCACTGCCGGCCTGGCTCGGCAGTGCGCAATTGCCTGAACTCCTGCAAACCGTCGACAGCAGCGTGCTGCAAGTGCATGCCGTCAGCGATCCGCGCCGCGGTTTGTTCGATCCTGATCAGGCGCTGAAATGGGCCAAAGCCTGGGCGCGTATCACCGACAAACCGTTCTATCTGGCGCTGCCGGCTTACGGCGTGGCGCTGTTGCCCGATGACGGCGGGGCGCCGTTGGTGGAAAGCGAGGTGCAACTGGAGCGGGCCGGGCAGCGCCGGGAGCTGTTGGCTGATCCACTGCAACTGAGCCAGCTCGGTCTAGCGTTGCGCGCAGACCCGCCCGCGCATCTGACCGGTCTGATCTGGTTTCGTCTGCCGCTGGCCAATGATCGTCGCGCCTGGAGTCTGACCACCCTGCGTGCGGTGGCCCGGGGTGATCGACTTGCCAGTCAGCTCGGCGTGACGCTAAGCGAACACGACGGTCTCTACGACATCAGACTCGACAATCCCGGCAACCTCGACAGTGCCTGGCCCGCGCGGATCACCCTCAAGGTGCAAAGTTGTGAAAGCGCCGATGCGCTCGCCGGTTACTCGTTGCAACAAAGCCCGGATCTGCTTACCTTCACCCGCCTGCGCGACGGCCGTTTGCCGGCGGGCGGACAACGCGCTATCGGTTGGGCGCGTTGTGCAAATATTGATCAAGGAGGTTCGCATGTTGACCCGTAACTGGCCCCGCCATCTGCTCTGCCTGAGCCTCTGCCTGCCGCTGGGTTCGGCGTTGGCCTGCGGGCCGGATTTCCCCATGCGCCTGCTCGACAATCGCGGCCAGACCCTCGCGGATCTGCCTGAGGGCAGCTTCAATTTCGAACTCAGCCGCCTCGGCAAAACCATCGCCGGGCTGAAAAACGTCACCGCAGCAACGCACAATCCCAACGATATGTACGGCGAGGAAAACGCGGCGGCCGAGGCCCGGGAAAAAGCCGAGCAGGCCGGACTGAGCGCCGAGCAGCAAGCGTTGATCAAACAGCTGCGCGGCCTGACCGATGCCCACCAGGTCGAGGCGCAGGGCGCCAGTCTGCCGGCGGAAATCCGCTTGTACGTGGCCGGTGCGGTGGCGTTTGCCACCGGCGAACAGCAACTCGCCGTCGAGTATTTCAACAAGCTGCTGGCGCTGCCGGCGGATCAGCGTCCGTTGCGCAGCACCTGGGCGGCGTATTCGCTGGGCCGTACCTGGTTTGCCATGAGCAGCGCAGGCGGGGATGCGGTCGAGGCGCTGGAGCGATCACGGGATGCGTTCCGCCAGGCCCGGCAACTGAGCATCGACGGTTTCAGCGACCCGCTGGAGTTGGGTGTTGCCAGCCTCGGTGAAGAGGCGCGGGTGTTGCGCACGGCGGGCGACTGGAGCGGTGCCATCGAATTGTATGAAGCACAGAACCTGCACGGCTCGGCCGTGGGTTACACCTCGCTCAAGCAATTGATGAATGAACTGGCGGAGTTGCCCGAGGCGAAACTGGCCGAGTTGCTACAGCACAAAGCCGTGCAGCAACTGGTCACGGCATCGCTGGTCAGCCGCCAGGGCTGGTCGTTTGGCGATGAGCCGCCGAACGAGAAGAAACTGGTCAAGCTGCTGCAAAACAGCACCCGTGGCAGCCTCGACAACGCTGATCGTCTGGCGGCGATGAGTTATCAGCAGGGCGATTACGCCGGCGCCAAAGCTTTCCTTGAAAACGCCGGTGACGGCGGCCTGGCGTGGTGGCTACGGGCGAAACTGGCGGTGCGTAACGGCGATAAAAATGCTGCGGCCGCGGCCTATTCGAAAGCCGCGCAAGCCTTCCCGCAGAGCGAAGACTGGGGTTACCGACGCACACCGGACTGGGCGTATGAGGCCGTTCAGCCGAAGTGCAGGGTCGAGGGCGAAAGCGCGATTCTCGCCTTGCAGCGCGGCGAGTATCTGCAAGCGTTCGTGCAGCTGTACCGCAGCAACAGTGTCTACTGGTTCGATGCCGCGACCGTGGCCGAGCGTGTGCTGACGGTCGATGAGCTGAAAAAATACATCGACGATAACGTCCCGGCTCCGCCCGCGCTGACCCAGCAGGAGCGCGACAATTACGTGCCGCTGCCGGTCGCCGCCAGCCTGCGTAATCTGCTCGGTCGGCGCTTGCTGCGCGAAGGGCATTACGCCGACGCGGTGGCTTATTTCGACAATCCCGACCTGCAAAACAAAGCCCGACTCTACGGCGAACAACGGCTGAAGGCTGATGCCGCGTGGTGGCCGACCAAACGCGCCAGTGCCTTGTACAACGCGGCGTGGACAGCCCGCGAGTGGGGCATGGATATTCTCGGCTACGAGATGGCGCCGGACTACGCCACGTTCGGTGGCAACTACAGCCTGGAAAGCACTGAGCTGAAAGTCGGCCCGCTGGTCAGCGAAGCCGAAGTGCAGCGTCAGGTCGCCAGTGAAGCGAAACCGGATCAGCGCTATCACTACCGTTTTGTCGCCACCGAACTGGCCGGGCGCGCTGCCGACAACCTGCCGCACACCAGTCAGGCGTTTGCCGCTGTGCTGTGCAACGCTGCCGGCTGGAACAGCAGCCTGGAAGATCAGAGTGCGCTGTATCAGCGTTACATCAAGGAAGGTCCGTTTGTGCCATGGGCGGTGGATTTCGGCAATCAGTGCCCGTATCCGGATTTTGAAAACGCCGACAAGCGTTACGTCACCCAGGTCACCGATGCTGTGCGCTCGTCGCTGCGGCCGTATAAGTGGCCGGTGCAGATCGGCGCGGTCGCGTTGGTCGCAGCCGCCGCGTTGCTGTTGATCAGCCGTCGCCAGCGCAAGGCCCGTAAAGGCTAAGCCTGCTGGACGAACGTCAGTCGCACGGCGAAACCGATCAACAGGCTGCCAAACAGCCATTGTTGTACACGTTGGGCCGTTGGACTGTGTTGCAGCCAACGGCCCAGCGCGGCGCCGGTCAGCGCGTAAGTGCTGTCGAACAGCAGACCGACGCCGACCAGCAGCATGCCGAGTACAGCGAATTGGCTCAGCACCGGCGTGCCATCGTTGACGATGAATTGCGGCAGCAGCACCGAACAGAACAGCAGGGCTTTTGGGTTGAGCAGGTTGGTCAGCAAACCGCGTCGGACGGCTTCGCGCAATTGCTCGCGGGAATCGCCAGGCTCGCCAGTATTCAGGTTCGGCAACAGGGTGCTGCGCAGGCATTGAATGCCGATCCACAGCAGATACGCCGCCCCCGCCAATCGCACCACTTCGAACGTCCACGGTGCAGCCTTGAACAGCGCCGCCAGACCCAACGCCGCCAAGGCCACGTGACAACCACGGGCAACGCCGAGGCCGACTGCGGTGGCCAGCGCCGCGCCGCGACCCTGGCGGGCACCGGTTTGCAAAAGCAGGATCATGTCCGGGCCGGGCAACAGGTAGACCACCGCCAATGCCAGGAAAAACAGCCAGAGACTTGCCATGTTGCCACCCTTTCGTTGTCGATTTGGTGAGCCAAGTCTAGGGCCGAAAGGTGAGGCAGGTGCTTGCGTAGTCCGCTTCAAAAGCTTGCTGCTTTGGCATAATCTGCTGCCTTTCACCTTAATGACTATCAGGATCTGCCAAACATGAAACTCGACGCCTTTGATCGCAAGATTCTCGCGGCCCTGCAACGCAATGGGCGGCTGAGCAATGTCGAACTGGCGGACGAAATCGGCCTGTCGGCTTCGCCGTGTCTGCGCCGGGTGCGGATGCTGGAAGAGGCGGGGGTGATTCGCGGTTATCAGGCCAATCTCGATCGCGATGAAGTCGGCTTGGGGCTGACGGTGTTTGTCGGGGTCAAGGTCGAGCGCCACAACGATGAACAGGCCGAGGCGTTTTATGCCGCGGTGACGGCGCTGCCGGAGGTGATTTCAGCGTTTCTGGTATCGGGTGAGTCGGACTTTCTGTTGCAAGTGGTGGTGCCGGATCTGCGCGCGTATGACCGCTTTCTCAGTGGTTGCCTGTTGAAACTGCCGGGGGTGAGCGATATTCGCAGCAACTTTGCGATTCACACGGTGAAGACGCCGGGTGCTTTGCCGTTGGGGCATCTCCCGGCCTGAGACCGAGGCGTCCCCAATCGCGAGCAGGCTCACTCCTACATTGATCGCGGTGTTTCTGAAGAACTCGGTCAACTGTAGGAGTGAGCCTGCTCGCGATAGCGGACGTCCAGTCACCTGATGTTTTTCCTGCCTACATCTGCGTGGCCATCCCCTCGACATTCATCGCCGCCTGGCGCAGCGCTTCCGATCGGGTCGGATGCGGATGGCAAGTCAAAGCAATGTCCTCAGCCGACGCACTGAACTCCATCGCCACACAGAACTCGCCGATCATTTCACTCACACTCGGGCCGACCAGATGCACGCCAAGTACTTCATCGGTGCGTTCATCGGCGAGGACTTTGGCAAAGCCTTCGGTCTCGTGGTTGATCTTCGCCCGGCTGTTGGCGGTGAACGGAAACTTGCCGACCTTGTAGGCACGGCCCTCGGCCTTGAGTTGTTCCTCGGTCTTGCCGACGCTGGCCAGTTCCGGTTTGGTGTAGATCACGTTGGGGATCAGGTCGTAATTGACCTCGCCCGCCTTGCCGTGGATCTGCTCGACGCAGGCCATCGCTTCGTCTTCAGCCTTGTGCGCAAGCATCGGCCCGGACGTGACGTCGCCGATCACCCAAACGCCAGCGGCTTCGGTGCGATGCTGTTGGTTGGCGAGCATGCCGCGCTTGTCGGTGCTCAGACCGACGTTTTCCAGACCAAGTCCCTGGGTGTACGGACGGCGCCCGATGGCGACCAGCACGTAATCGGCTTCAAGCAACTCGGCAGTGCCGCCAGCGGCCGGCTCAACGCTGAGTTGCACACCGCTTGCGGAAGACGTGGCGCTGGTGACCTTCGAACTCAACTTGAACGTGATGCCTTGTTTGCTCAGCGAGCGTTGCAGGGTTTTGCCGGCCTCGCCATCGACGCCGGGGCAGATGCGGTCGAGGTATTCGACCACGGTGACCTGCGCGCCCAAGCGCCGCCACACCGAGCCCAATTCCAGACCGATCACACCGGCGCCGATCACCACCAGGTGTTTGGGCACCTCACTCAGGGAAAGTGCCCCGGTCGAATCAAGGATACGTTTGTTGTCGATCTCGACGCCCGGAAGGGGAGTGGGCTCGGAACCGGTGGCGATGATGATGTCCTTCGCGGTCAGTTCGACTTTGCCGCCCTGATCGTCGGTCACCGTGACCTTGCCCGGGCCGTCGATGTGGCCCCAACCCTTGATCCACTCGACTTTGTTTTTGCGAAACAGAAACTCGATGCCTTTGGTCAGGCCGGAAACGCTCTCGTCTTTCTGTTTCATCATTTGCGCGAGGTTCAACGTCGGTTTGACCTCGATGCCGAGGTTGGCGAATTCCGCGCCCATCGCCGCGTCGTACAGCTCCGAGGCATGCAGCAAAGCTTTTGACGGCATGCAACCGACGTTCAGGCAGGTGCCGCCGAGCGTTGCCCGGCCTTCCACGCAAGCGGCCTTGAGGCCCAGCTGCCCCGCGCGGATCGCCGCGTTATAACCGCCGGGGCCGCCGCCCAGAATCACCACGTCATAGTTGCTCATGCGCTTGCTCCTGTTTGATGGATGCGGATCGCTAAAAGTAGTTCCGGATGAAAATTACGAACGTAATATGTGCGTTTCCCCATATTTCGGTCAAGGCTTCAGGCAAACGACAGGTTGGGCATCTTTGAATAAGCGTGATTGTGTACGAATATTTCACCTATTTCGTTATATCGTAACGATATACAGATGTGAGCCAATGAATTCGGGGTGATATGCAAGTCGATCTGGACGTGGAAGGCACGCAAGTGACCGGACTGCCGCGCTTTCAGCAGGCAGCCGTGCAAAGCCGACGCCTGCGACGCTGGGCGATCGGTCTCGGCGGGTTGGCCGGGGCAGGGTGGGTGCTGGCGTTTTTTGTCGGGCTGTTTGCCCCGCAGTCGTTGTGGCTGCCGCTGCTGGTCAACCAGAGTGCGGCGTTGCTGGTGCTGGTCGCAGGGTTGCAATCGGCGTGGTGGGTGACGCAATGGCGCGCGCAGGTGATCAACCCTGCTGCTGGGTTGGTGCCGCTTGCTGAGGAGGAACCCGGGCCGCAAGGTTGGTACGAGCGGCTATTGGATCGCCTCAGTCAGCGTGGTGTGCATGTGATCGGCCAGATCGGTGCAGCGACGCTGTGGTTGGCTGGCTGTTCTTTGCTGGTGGTGTTGAGCATCGAACAGGTGTGGAACCTTACGTTGCCGGCCGCTGCCGTGGGGTTGTCGGCCACTGTGGGTGCTGCGTTGGCGTTGTTGCTGGCGTTCGGATTGCTGGTACTGGAGCGGCAACTCGCTCAGGAAAATCCGGCGCAATGGCCCGAAGCAGGGGCATTGGCACAACTGACGCGGGTGGCGATCATCAGTCTGGTGCTGGGCGCGTTGTGTTTGTTGTTTGCCGGCGAGAATGCCGTGTGGCCGGTCCGCGTTGCCGTATTGATCGGCATTTTGCCGGGACTGGTCGCGATCGAGCTGCTATTGCGCGCTGTTCTCTCGGTATTCAGCCCTCGCCGTGAGCGGCTTGAACCGACATTGTTGGCGCGCAGTTTTGTCGCCGATCTGCTGCGTTGGCCACCACAGCCTTTACTCGCCTTGCAGGATGAATTGCACAATCGCTTTGGCATCGATCTGCGCCAGATCTGGGCGTTCAGTTACATGCGCCGCGCGTTTCTCCCGGTGCTGACATTGGTGGCTGCGGTGGGCTGGTTGCTCACCGGCGTGCATGAAATCCCGTTACAAGGACGGGGTATTTATGAGCGTTTCGGCAAACCGCTGCAGGTGTTCGGCCCGGGGTTGCACACGGGTCTGCCGTGGCCGTTGGGGCGGGTGTTGATCGTTGAAAATGGCGTGGTTCACGAATTGGCTACCAGCGTCGGCGAAAACCCTGCACCGCAACAAGCCGACCCGGCTGAAGGGCCGGCGCCCCTTACCGCCAACCGTTTGTGGGACGCCAGTCATGTCAACGACAAGTCGCAAGTCATCGCCAGCAGCCGTGGTGAGCAGCAGAGCTTTCAGATCGTCAACATGGACGTGCGCTTCGTCTATCGCATTGGCCTGACTGATCAGGCTGCGCTGGCTGCGACCTACAACAGTGCCGATGTGCCAACGCTGATCCGCAGCACCGCCAGCCGGATTCTGGTGCACGACTTTGCCTCACGCACGCTCGACGGTTTGCTCGGTCAAGACCGTGTCGGGCTGGGCGAGGAGATCGGTCGCGCGGTGCAAAGCGATCTGCAAAAACTCGACAGCGGTGTGGAAATTCTCGCCACGGTTGTCGAAGCCATTCATCCGCCAGCCGGTGCCGCCAATGCCTATCACAGCGTGCAAGCGGCACAGATTGGCGCCCAAGCCTTGATCTCCCGTGAGCGTGGCGCGGCGGCGGAAGCGAGCAATCAGGCGCAGTTGCAGGCCAGTCTTGCTCGCGACCAGGCCAGCGCCAATGCCCGGGAAAACAGTGCTACGGCGCAGGCGGCGGACGTGAGATTCCGCGCCGAACAAAAAGCCTTCGCCAGCGCTGGTCAGGCCTTTGTGCTCGAGCAATACCTCGGCCAGCTCAGCCAAGGCCTGAGCAAAGCCAAATTGCTGATACTCGATCATCGTCTGGGTGGCAGCAGCAATGCGCCGACCATCGACCTGCGTACGTTCTCGCTGCCGGCTGACCCGACGCCCGCGCGCACCACCGCTCAACCAGGAGTCGCCCATTGAGCCAGTCGCACACACACGATCATCATGACCACAGCGGCCACGATCACGGTCACGGCGGGCATCACCATCATCATGGCCATCATCACCATGGTGCACCGGAAGAGGCCGGGCCTTTTCCGTGGCGACGGATGGGCTGGGCAGCCTTGTTGGTGGGGTTTGCCATTGCGGCGGCGAGCCTGGTGCAAGTGCGTTCCGGCGAAGCCACGGTCATTACCCGTTTCGGTAATCCATCGCGTGTGCTGCTCGACCCAGGTTTGAGCTGGCGCTGGCCGGCGCCGTTCGAGGCGGCGATTCCGGTGGATTTGCGTCTGCGGACAACCTCCAGTGGCTTGCAGGATGTCGGCACGCGCGACGGTTTGCGCATCATTGTGCAAGCCTACGTCGCGTGGCAGGTACAGGGTGATCCGGACAATGTGCAGCGCTTTATGCGCGCGGTGCAGAATCAACCGGATGAAGCGGCGCGACAGATTCGCACCTTTATTGGCTCGGCGCTGGAAACCACCGCCAGCAGCTTCGATCTGGCGAATCTGGTCAACACCGACGCCAGTCAGGTACGCATCGCCGATTTCGAAGCGCAGTTGCGTGAGCAGATCGATCAGCAATTGCTCGCGACCTATGGCGTGCGGGTGGTTCAGGTTGGTATCGAGCGTTTGACCTTGCCGTCGGTGACACTTACCGCCACCGTCGATCGCATGCGCGCCGAGCGTGAAACCATCGCCACTGAACGCACGGCCATTGGCAAGCGTGAAGCCGCGCAAATCCGCTCTGCTGCCGAGCGTGACGCACGGATCGTTCAAGCGGATGCCACGGTGAAGGCAGCAGAAATCGAGGCGCAATCTCGGGTCGAAGCGGCGCAGATTTATGGTCGCGCTTACGCCAGTTCACCGCAGCTCTACAACTTGCTGCGCTCACTGGACACCCTCGGCACCATCGTCACGCCAGACACCAAACTGATCTTGCGCACCGACGCTGCGCCATTCCGCGTGCTGGTCGACGGCCCGCCAACACTCGACAGTAAATCCGGATCGCAGCCATGAGTGAAGAAGTTCCACGTGGAACACATTCGCTGAACAGTCCGTGGATTCAGGCTGGACGCTTGGCGTTTTTTGCCCTGTATGCGGTGACAATATTGGCCGCGCTGGCGTGGGCATTTTCTAATGTGCGGCAGATCGACCCGCAGAGTCGTGCGGTGGTTTTGCATTTCGGCGCACTGGATCGCATCCAGAATGCCGGTCTGTTATTGGCGTGGCCGCAGCCGTTTGAACAGGTGATTTTACTGCCGGCAGCGGATCGGGTCATTGAGCGTCGAGTGGAAAACCTGTTGCGCAGCGATGAAGCATTGAAGGCCGATCGTGTCGCTTCGTTCGCCGTACCGCTGAGCGATGCGCTGGCTGGATCTGGTTATTTATTGACCGGTGATGCTGGCGTAGTGCAGCTTGATGTGCGGGTGTTTTACAAAGTCAGCGACCCTTACGACTTCGTGTTGCAGGCCGATCATGTGCTGCCAGCCTTGGATCGATTGGTCACCCGCAGCGCCGTGGCGCTGACTGCCGCGCGGGATCTGGACACCATTCTGGTCGCGCGCCCGGAGTTGATCGGCACTGACAATCAAGCGGCCGAACGCCGTGAAAGACTGCGCGGTGATCTGGTGCAAGGCATCAACAAACGCTTGGCCGAGTTGAAAGCGAGCGGGCAGGGCATCGGCATTGAAGTGGCGCGGGTTGATGTGCAATCGAGTTTGCCGGCTCCGGCGGTTGGTGCATTCAACGCGGTTCTTACGGCGAGCCAGCAAGCTGACAAAGCCGTGGCCAATGCGCGTACCGAAGCCGAGAAACTCACTCAGAACGCCAACGAACAAGCCGATCGCACGCTGCAAGTCGCTCACGCGCAGGCCGGTGAGCGCTTGGCCAAGGCAACTGCTGACACGGCCACGGTTTCGAGTCTGGCCAGCAGCACCGATCCGCAAATGCTCCTGCGCCTTTACCGCGAACGCATGCCGAAGATTCTCGGTGCGGCCGGTTCGGTGACCACGGTCGACCCGAAAGACGATTCCCGCCTGATCATTCAGGGAGCCAGTAAATGACTGCGACGACTGCCGCACCCAGCCTGTTGTCCTCCGCCGAACAACGCCGCGCTGCACGGCAATTGACCTTGGCCATGCTCGCGCTGGGCCTGCTTGGTCTGGGTCTGATCTGGCGCTGGTGGGTTCCGGAGCAAACCGGGGTCAGCCAATTGCTGCTGGGTTTTGCTTCCTTATTGGTGGCCGTACCGGTGATGCGTTCAGCGTGGTTCAGCCTTCGCTATCCGAGCCTGCATGGCATCACCGATCAACTGATTGCCCTGGCCATGCTCGGCGCGTGGGCGACCGGTGATCTGCTGACGGCGGCACTGCTGCCGATCATCATGATTTTCGGCCATGTGTTGGAAGAGCGCAGTGTCATTGGTTCGCAGGAAGCGATTCACGCCCTCGGGCAACTGACTCGCAGCCATGCGCGCAAGGTTCAGGCTGATGGCACGATCATCGAAGTGGATAACGCCACGCTGAAGGCCGGCGACATGGTCGAGGTACGTGCGGGTGATCGGGTTCCGGCGGACGGTCGGGTGCTGTCCGGCCAGGCGAGTCTTGATACGGCTTCGATTACCGGTGAATCGGTACCGGTCGAGGCGAGTGTCGGCATGACGGTGTTCGGTGGTGCGATCAACCTCGACGGTCTGCTGCGGATCGAAGTGACGCGCACCGGCGATGAGTCGACGCTGGGCAAAGTCATCGCCTTGATGCAAAACGCAGAGCGCTCGAAACCGCCGATCACGCGCTTGCTCGAACGTTATGCCGGCAGCTACATGGTGCTGGTGTTGCTGCTGGCGGCGGTGACCTGGTTTATCACCCACGACGCCCAAGCGATGCTCGCCGTATTGGTCGCCGCCTGTCCGTGCGCGTTGGTGCTGTCGGCACCGGCCACGGCGATTGCCGGTGTCGCGGTAGCGGCACGCCACGGCATTCTGATCCGCAGTTCGGCCTTTCTTGAAGAACTGGCCGACCTCACTTCTCTGGTCGTCGATAAGACCGGAACTCTGACTTACGGCACCCTCCGCTTGCAGTCGATCAACAGCCCGCGCGCAGAGTCGTCCATGGTCACGGCGCTCGCCGCCAGTCTCGGCGCGGCGAGCAGTCACCCGGTCAGTCGTGCGCTTGCGGGGTTGGTCGGTCAGGAAGAATGTTTACCGCTGAGCGATATCCACGAACGCCAAGGCCTTGGTGTAGTGGCCATGACGGAGCAGGGCGAAGCGGCGCTCGGTCGACCGGAATTGTTCGCGCAGTTGGGGATCGCAACCACCGCGGTCCCAGAGCACGATGGACCGATCGCCGGACTGGCCCTGAACGGTGAATTCCTCGCTTGGTTGTTGTTGGCCGACACGGTCAAGCCGGAAGCCCGCTCTGCCCTCGGCGAATTGCGTGAACTGGGCCTTGGTCGGCAACTGCTGCTGACCGGGGATCGTCAGAGCGTGGCCCAGACCCTGGCGCGTGATGTCGGTTTGCACGAAGTCCAGGCCCAGGCCTTGCCCGAAGACAAACTCAATCGCGTGCTCAAGGAAATCGACAATGGCTTCCGGCCAATGGTGGTGGGTGACGGCATCAACGACTCGCTAGCGCTCAAGGCAGGTGTGGTCGGTGTGGCAATGGGCGCAGGCGGAGCGGATATCGCGCTGGCCTCGGCTGACATCGTCTTGATTGGCAGCGATCTGCGTCGTCTTGGCACCTGCGTACGACTCAGTCGTCAGTGCCGCAGGACGTTGCAGGTCAATGTGATCATCGGGCTGGGCTGGACGCTGGCCATCGTCGTGTTCGCCGCCTTCGGTTGGCTCGGCGCTGCCGGGGCCATGATCGCCGCGTTGTTGCACAATCTCAGCACGTTACTGGTTCTGGGTAATGCCGGTCGTTTATTGCGTTTTCAGGAGCCTCTGCTAAAGATAAAAGAGCAGAATTGATCGTTTTTTGAACTGCGCGCCGGGCTGCTTGTCCTCAGATCAGGCGCGCTGAAAACGGATCAAACAGCCTTCCGGGTTCATAGTCGGCGGCTATCAAATCGATAGCCTGCTATTTTTCAAGGATGGTCTACCCTCAGATCAGACGTCTGAAACAAGGGGGGATTTTCCATGCTCGCGCAACTTCCACCGGCCTTACAGAATCTGCAGCTCCCGCTTCGACTGCGGCTCTGGGATGGCCATGAGTTTAATCTGGGGCCAGCGCCCAGCGTTACCATCGTGGTCAAGGACCCGCAGATGGTCACTCAGTTCACCCATCCAAGCCTCGATGCGCTTGGCGCGGCATTCGTTGAAGGCAAGCTCGAACTGGAGGGTTCGATCAGCGAAGTCATCCGGGTCTGTGACGAATTGAGCAATGCTTTGCTCGGTGAAGATGAAGACAGTAATCCAGTGCGTTCGGTGCACGACAAGGAAACCGACGCCAAAGCCATTTCCTACCATTACGACCTGTCCAATGCGTTCTACCAGCTCTGGCTGGACAGCGACATGGCGTATTCCTGCGCGTATTTCGAAACGGGCAGCGAAACGCTTGAGCAAGCGCAACAAGCCAAATTCCGTCATTTGTGCCGCAAGTTGCGTTTGCAGCCGGGTGACTATCTGCTGGATGTCGGTTGCGGCTGGGGTGGATTGGCACGTTATGCCGCTCGAGAATTCGGTGCCAAGGTCTTCGGCATCACCCTGAGCAAGGAACAGTTGGAGCTGGCCCGCGAGCGGGTCAAAGCCGAAGGTCTGGAAGACCAGGTCGAACTGCAACTGCTCGACTACCGTGATCTGCCCCAGGACGGGCGTTTCGACAAGGTCGTCAGTGTCGGCATGTTCGAACACGTCGGCCACGCCAATCTCGCCGAGTACTGCAAAACCCTGTTCGGCGCGGTGAAGGAGGGCGGTCTGGTGATGAACCATGGCATCACCGCCAAACACACCGATGGCCGTCCGGTGGGACGCGGTGCTGGGGAATTCATCGAGAAATACGTATTCCCCAACGGTGAGTTACCGCACCTGGCGATGATCTCGGCCGAGATCAGCGAAGCGGGCCTTGAGATTGTCGACGTCGAAAGTCTGCGCCTGCACTACGCACGTACGCTGGATCACTGGAGCGAGCGGCTGGAGGACAATCTCGACGCCGCGGGCAAACTGGTCCCCGAGCAAGCGCTGCGCATCTGGCGTTTGTACCTGGCCGGTTGCGCCTACGCGTTCGCGCGTGGCTGGATCAATCTGCACCAGATCCTCGCGGTGAAGGCGCACCCGGACGGCAGCCATGAACTGCCGTGGACTCGCGACGACATCTATAACCCTTAACACTGAATAATCCGCTTTCCCCGGGAGAGGGTTTTTTACAGAATCGGCGAAATCAGCCGGGCGATCCGCATGCCGACCTGTTGCAGGCGATGGATCTCCCGGCTTTCTTCTTTGGCGATTTCGTAGGCTTGTTCGAAATCCGCATTGAGCATGTTTTCCACACTGGCGGCGAAGGTACTGTCGACGGTCAGCAACATTACCTCGAAATTCAGCCGAAATGAACGGTTGTCCAGATTGGCGCTGCCGATGGCGCTGATCTCGCTGTCGATCAACACCACTTTCTGATGCAGGAAACCCGGTTCGTAGCGGAATACCCGCACGCCGGCGCGCACGGCTTCAAATGCGTAAAGGCTGGAAGCGGCGTAAACGATGCGGTGATCGGGACGCGACGGCAGCAGCAACCGCACGTCGACGCCGCGCAACACGGCCAACCTGAGTGCGGCAAATACAGCCTCGTCGGGTATGAAATACGGGCTAGTGATCCACACCCGTTCGGTCGCCGCGTGAATCGCTTCGACAAAAAAAAGCGAGCAGGTTTCATAGGCATCCGCCGGGCCGCTGGCGAGCAGTTGGCAGAGCACGCCGTCATCCGGGTACTCATCGGGCAGGATCAGCGGCGGCAGGGTGCGCGCGGCCCAGAACCAGTCTTCGGCGAAGGATTCCTGCATACAGGCGACGACCGGGCCCCGTACCTTCACATGGGTATCGCGCCAAGGTGCCAGCGGTGGTTTTTCACCCATGTATTCATCGCCAACGTTGTGCCCGCCGACAAAACCGACGACGCCGTCGACTACGACAATCTTGCGGTGGTTACGGAAGTTGACCTGAAAGCGATTGAGCCAGCCGCTGCGTGTGGCGAATGCTTTGACCTCGACGCCGCCATCGCGCAATGCCTGCACATAACTGTGGGGCAGGGCGTGGCTGCCGATGCCGTCGTAGAGCAGGTGAATAGAGACGCCTTCAGCAGCCTTCTTCAGTAGCAAATCACGCAAGCGCTGGCCGAGCCGATCATCGTGAATGATGAAAAACTGGATGAGCACCGCTTCTTTCGCTTGATCGATGGCCTGGAAGATCGCGTCGAAGGTGGCCGCTCCATTTATCAACAATTGCACTTGATTGTTCGCCAGGCACGGCATGCGGCCGAGCTTGGGCATGGCGCGTAACGATGCGTAAGCATTCGAGGCGCGCGCAGTCAGTGCCTCTTCCACCCACGGACGCCAGTTCAACTCGGAGATGGCCTGACGCATCTGTTCATTCGCTTGGCGCCGCGCCTTGATGTATCCATCAAAGGTGCTGCGGCCGAACACCAGGTACGGAATAAGCGTGAGGTAGGGAATGAAGATCAGCGACAATGCCCAGGCGATCGAGCCTTGGGCTGTGCGCACGGTGAGCACCGCATGGATGGCGGCGATGAAACCGAGGGTGTGTATCAGGGCGATCAGATAACCGAAAATGTGCGGTCCAAAATAATCCATGGGGCAGCCTTGCTCCGGAAGATTCAATGCTTAACAGACCATGTTCTGTCGCGATTGTCGCTATTTAATTGGTGCATGAACCGAAGCAATCGGCCGACGTCTAACGGCCACTACTGATCAGGAGTTTTTCGATGAACGTTCGTCTGCTGGGTTTGGCGCTGGGCCTGGGTTTGGCATTGCCGGTGGTTGCGCAGGCGCAGATGCTGCAGCCGGGGCTGTGGGAAATGACATCGAGCAACGTCAAGGTCGATGATCAGCCAATGGATGTGCAATCGATCCTCGGTCAGCTGCAAGGGCAGATGACCCCGCAACAACGTGCGGCGCTGGAGAAGAACGGGATCAATATTGGCGGCAAAGGCATCCGCGCCTGCCTGACACCAGAGCAGGTGGCGACCAACGATATTCCATTGGCCGATCCGCAATCGGGCTGCAAACAGCAGATCACCGAGCGCAGCGGCAACCAATGGAAATTCCGTTTCAGTTGCCCGAAAGCGCAGGGTACCGGGGTGGCGACATTCCTCAGTGATCGGGAATTCACCACCGTGGCCAACGGCACGTTCAATGCGATCGGGATCAACCAGAAGGGTAGTCTGGAGACACGCGCGGTTTGGTTGGGCCAAGATTGCGGCGCTGTGAAACCCCGCGCTTAATGCGATCCCTGTAGGAGCTGCGGCACGCTGCGATCTTTTGATCTTGATTGTCAAAAACAAGATCAAAAGATCGCAGCCTCGTTTCACTCGTCAGCTCCTACAGGGTTTTTGAATCAACGCATAAATCGTAGCGCCAACCCCCGACACCCCTCGTTCACCCGTCCCTCCCGCCAGGCAATCTGCCCCGAAACAATCGTCGTACTCACCCGATGCCGAAAGCTGCGTCCGGCAAACGGCGTCCATCCACACTGCGACAGAATCGGCTGCTGACTCACCTCTATCGTTTGCGGTTCTATCAACACCAGATCCGCCCAATACCCTTCCCGTAAATAACCCCGATCCGGAATCGCAAACAGATCCGCGACGCGATGGCTGGTCTTCGCTACCAACGTTGTGATTGGCAGTACATCGTCCGCAACCAACTCCATCAGTGCCGGCAACGCATGCTGCACCAGCGGCAATCCCGAAGGTGCCTGCGTATAAGGCCGCTGCTTTTCCTCCCAGGTATGCGGCGCGTGATCGCTGCCGATCACGTCCAGGCGATTGCTGTTCAGCGCTTCGCGTAAGGCATCGCGATCGGCCTGAGTCTTGATCGCCGGGTTGCACTTGATCAAGTTTCCAAGGCTTGAGTAATCGCGATCATCGAACAGCAAATGGTGCAGGCAGACTTCGGCAGTGATGCTTTTTTGCGCCAGCGGTTTGTCCTCGAACAACGCCAGTTCACGCGCGGTGGTCAGGTGCAAAACATGCAGGCGCGTGCCGTGACGTTTCGCCAGCTCCACCGCCAGTGAAGAGGAGCGATAACAGGCCTCGGCATTACGGATAAGCGGGTGCGCGCCGGGCGGTATTCGTTCACCGAACAACTCACTCAGATTGGCCGCGTTGGCGTCGATACTCGGCGTGTGTTCGCAGTGGGCCAACAGGATCGTCGGTACCTCGGCAAACAGTCGCTCAAGGATCTGCGGATCATCCACCAGCATGTTGCCGGTCGAAGCACCCATGAACACTTTTACGCCGGCCACTTCACTCGGATTGAGTGCGGCAACCGTGTCGAGGTTGTCCCGGCTCACACCAAAGTGAAAGCCGTAATTGGCTACCGAGTTGATCGCTGCCCGACGCTTTTTATCCGCCAGTGCTTCAAAGGTCAGGGTGGCCGGGTTGGTGTTGGGCATGTCCATGAAACTGGTGATGCCACCCGCGACCGCTGCTCGCGACTCGGTGTAAATGCTGCCCTTGGCCGGCGCCCCCGGTTCACGAAAATGTACCTGGTCATCAATCATTCCGGGCAACAGCCATTGACCCTTCGCGTCGATTTCCACCTTGGCGTTTTCGCCTTCGATGCTGCGCGCAATCTTGACGATGCGCCCGTTGCTGACCAAAAGATCACTGTCGAATTCGCACCCTTCGTTGACCAGTCTTGCATTGCGAATCAGCACGCTGCCCATGGTTCAGAACTCGTTCTGCAAGGCTTTGTAGCCGCGCACCAGATCGACGTTGGTGCGCGCCACGTCTTCGGAAAACTCCGAGGCGCTGACACTCACTGGCGGGAATAACGAGAGGTCGGTGTTCGAGCCGATGCGAGTAGTAGAGGGCACATAGAAGGCGTCCGGCAGATCGCGACCATCCACCACCGAGTTGTGCCGCACCACGCAGCCGTTACCGACGACACAGTTGAACAGCACGCTGTTGAAACCGATAAACACCCGATCGCCAACCACGCAGGGGCCATGCACGATCGAACGGTGGGCGATGGAACTGAACTCGCCGATGGTGACTGCCGCGCCGGATTTGGAGTGGATCACCACGCCATCCTGAATATTTGAATTGGCGCCGATGGTGATCGGTTCCATCTCGCCCGAGGCGTCCACTTCGTCGGCGCGGATCACCGCGTAGGGACCGACGAAGACGTTCTCGCCGATCACCACCTTGCCGCAGATGATCGCGGTTTTATCGACGTAGGCCGACTCGGCGATTTGCGGCAAATCGCCTGAAGGATTCTTGCGGATCATGGTCGGCCCAGCGCGTCGTAAAGAGTGTTGAGGTTGTATTCGAACAGACCGGTGAAGGTACTTGCCGGACCCTTCGCGGCGAGGGCGTCGGAGTACAACGTGCCACCGATGTGCGCGCCGCTTTCGTCAGCGATCTGCTTGAGCAAGCGTGCGTCCTTGATGTTTTCCATGAACACCGCTTTGACTTTGGCCTGGCGAATCTGGGTGATCAGCGCGGCGACTTCGGCGGCAGAGGGTTCACGCTCCGTGGACAAACCCTGTGGCGCCATGAAATCAATGCCGTACGCCTGACCGAGATACCCGAAGGCGTCGTGGCTGGTGACGATCTTGCGATTGCCCGGCGGCAGCGAACCGAGTTTGACCTTGGCTTCAGCCAGCAGCGCGTAGATCTGCTTCAGGTAGGTTTTACTGTTGCGTTCGTAGTCGGCTTTGTTCGCCGGATCCGCAGCGATCAGTGCCTTGGTGATATTGGCGACGTACAACTCGGCGTTGGCCAGGTTGTGCCAGGCGTGCGGGTCGGGAACGGTTTCGCCGTCCTCATCCAGTGATCGGGGAATCACGCCATGACTGGCACTGACCACTGTGGCTTTGGTCTCGGTGCTGGTCACCAGTCGGTCCAGCCAAGGCTCGAAACCGAGACCGTTCTTGATGATCAGTTTGGCGCTGAGCAATGCTTTGGCATCGCCCGGTGTCGGCTCGTAGGTGTGTGCGTCGGCGTCCGGGCCGACCATGTTGGTGATCTGGATATGCTCGCCGCCGACCTGATGGACCATGTCAGCGAGAATGCTGAAGCTGGTGACCACCGGCAATTTTTCTGCCGCCGACAAGGACATCGACAGCATCAGGCTGAACAACACGACTAGAGCACGCATCGGGAAACACCTCATTGGGATGTGAGCAAGGGCGGGCGGCGCAGCAGACCGTGTACCGGTCCGAACACCACGGACAGCAGATAACCGACACCAGCGACCAGCACGATGGCCGGACCGCTGGGCAACGAGTAATAGAACGACAGCAGCAGGCCAAACCACACCGAGAGGCAACCGATGACGGCCGCGATGGCGATCAGGATCGGCAGACGTCGGCTCCAGAAGCGCGACGCCGCGGCGGGGAGCATCATCAGCCCGACCACCATCAGCGCGCCGATGGCCTGAAAACCGATGACCAGATTGAGCACGACCAGCGTCAGGAAGACGCCGTGGGCGAGGGGGCCGAGGCGGCTGACGGTTCTCAGGAACAGCGGGTCGAGAGTGTCCAGCAACAGCGGTTTGTAGATCAGCGTCATGGCGATCAGGCTGAATGCCGAAACCCATAACATGCCGTTGAGGGTCGGGCCGTCGACGGCCAATGCCGAGCCGAACAGCAGGTGCAACAGATCGAGGCGTTTGCCGGCGATGCCGAGAATCAGTACGCCGCTGGCGAGGGAGATTGGGTAAATCGCGGCGAGGCTGGCGTCTTCGCGTAGACCGGTGCGGCGGGTAATCCAGGCAGCGAGGCCGGCCATGCTCAGTCCGGCCCCAAGACCACCGAGCGTCAGTGCAGGCAGACTCAGACCGGCGAACCAGAAACCTAATGCCGCGCCGGGCAGGATGCCGTGGGCAACAGCGTCACCGATCAGGCTCATCCGTCGCAGGATCAAAAACACGCCGAGTGGCGCCGTGCTGCACGCCAATACCAAACCGCCAAGCAGGGCGCGGCGCATGAAGATGAACTCGTTGAACGGTTGCCAGAGGTGGGCGACGGCGAGCATCAGGCCACCTGCGTGTGAGCTGTTTGTTGAATGAGTTGCGCACTCGCGCCGAATACGCAGTCGCGGTTTTTGATCAGCAATGTCTTGGGGATGTGCTGGCGCACGGCGGCGAGGTCGTGGCACACCACAACCAGTGTTCGACCTTCACCATGCCAAGCGTGGATGTGTTGCCAGAGCAACTGTTGGCCGAGTTCATCCAGCGCGGCGTGGGGTTCGTCGAGGAGCAGCACCGCAGCATCGGTCAGACTCAGGCGAGCGAGCAGGGCGCGTTGCAGTTCACCGCCGGACAGGGCCATAAGGGGACGGTGCTCAAGCCCGCTCAGGTGCCAGTTTTCCAGTGCGTCTTTCAAGCGTTGTGCGCGCAGTTGTGTTGAGAGTCGACGTCCCCAGAAACCCGCCGCGATCAGCTCTTCGAGGCTGATGGGGAATTGGCGATCGAGATGTTGCTGTTGAGGGAGGAAGGACAATCCGCTTTGACGAGGAACACTCAGGGCGACGTTACCCGCCAACGGCTTTTGTAGTCCGGCGATGACTTTCAGCAGGCTGCTTTTGCCGCAGCCGTTTGCACCGATGATGGCCGTCAGGCTACCGCCGTCGAGTTCAAGAGTCAGAGGAGCAGTCAGTGGGTGGCCGGGTGCGCCCCAGCTCAGGGATTGGCAGCGGATCATGCTTGCTCACGCTGCCAGCTACTCTCGGCGACGGCGTCGTGAGCATGCAGGCTTTCTGCGTGGATCACTCGGAGGTGGAACTGGTTGACGCCGGGGGGTCGACGAAGCGCGAGATTCAGTCGGCGCGCAGCGTCTTCACAGAACATCAGGTTCTGCCCGTTGGCGAGGGCGAAAGCTTGTTCGTCTGCGCGCTTTACGGCGGTCTGTACAGCCGTCCCGAGCGCAGCCTCGGCGTCGTTGATGATTGTGCTCAACGGCAACTCATCAATGAATTCGTCGAGGTGAAGGTGCAGTTGTGCAGTGCTGCGTTGGCTGTGGGGTGTGGCGACGATGCCTTGGGTCGAGCCGAGCCAAGCCAGAATGTCAGCGTGTTGAAGCGGCTTGTTGGCGAAGTCGTCGATGAATTGCTGCTGAATCAACTGCCTCGCCAGCGCAGCTGAACATGGGCAAGTTGAGGAGTAGGGCACTTCGATTTTGAGTTCCACGTGGAACATTTGGTTTTTCAGGCTCGCGGAAATAGTCACTGGATAGGATTTCCAGCCCGCTAACGGACTGACCAGTGCCGGTCTCTTCAGCAACAAATCAGTGTGAATATTCAGGAAGCCACAGTTGGATAAACCAGCGTGACTGTGCAAAAACTCCTCGAGAATCTGCCGTAACAAGGCAGGAGAAAGGTTCTCCCGCTCAAGCACTTCTAGGGCCAGATACAGGCGCGACATGTGAATGCCACGCGCCTCGCCATCATCCAGGCTGACGCCAGCGTCGGCTTTTGCGCTCAGTCGTTTTCCTTCCAGCAAGACAGGCAATGCGATGCCGTGCATGCCCACCCATTCGAGTGGCAAAGCTTGTCGATTGGCCTGCGCGGCGATATCCGGGAGTGTCAGCGAATTCATGTTCGGGACCATCGTGTTGATTGAAATCGATGTTACATTATAACAATTCAAATCACGAAGTCTTTTTCATGAACGGGTTTTCATATGCGTCGACGTCACGTGCTCAATCTGATTCTGGCCTGCGCGGCTTTCGCTTTGCCCTTCAGTGCGTCGGCTACGCAAATTCGCAATGCGCGGCTTTGGCGTTCGGATGAAAAGCTGCGATTGGTCTTCGATTTGAGCGGGCCCGTACGCTACAAAACCTTCACGCTCAGCGCTCCGGAACGGCTGATTGTCGATGTAGCCGGTGCGAATCTGAGCAGTGACTTCAGTCAGTTGGCGCTCAGTGGCACGGTGATTCGTTCGATTCGATCTGGGCCTTTTGGTCAGGGAAACACGCGGATTGTTCTCGATTTGAGCAGTCCAGTGCTGCTGAACAGCTTTCTTTTGGCGCCGCAGGATGGCCAGAGTCATCGGCTTGTTCTGGATTTAGTCAGCGCAAAAGCGGCGCCAACAACACCAATGGTTCCACGTGAAACACCCAGGATTGGCGCTCATCCGAAGCGCGACATCATCGTTGTCGTCGACCCAGGACACGGCGGGAAAGATCCCGGTGCGGTCGGCGCCAAGGGTGAAAGAGAAAAGGATGTGGTGCTTTCCATCGCACAATTGCTCGCCAAGCGTTTGAAAAAAGAGAAAGGCTTCGACGTAAAACTGGTGCGCAATGACGACTTCTTCGTACCTTTGCGCAAGCGCGTGGAGATCGCCCGACGGCACAAGGCAGACATGTTTATCTCGGTGCACGCCGATGCTGCGCCGCGTCTGACGGCTTCAGGCGCGTCGGTCTATTGTCTGTCGGAAGGTGGTGCAACGTCGGCGACGGCACGTTTCATGGCGCAGCGGGAGAACGGCGCGGATCTGCTCGGCGCCTCCAGTCTGCTCAATCTGAAGGATAAGGACCCGATGCTCGCCGGGGTGATTCTCGACATGTCGATGAACGCAACGATTGCCGCCAGCCTGCAACTGGGCAGCACGGTTCTGAGTAGTCTGGCCGGCATCACCACCCTACATCAGAAGCGCGTGGAACAGGCCGGATTCGCCGTGCTGAAGTCGCCCGATGTGCCGTCAATTCTGGTGGAAACCGGCTTCATTTCCAATGCGCGTGACAGTCAGCGTCTGGTCACGGCGCGGCATCAGCGGGCCGTGGCGGATGGTTTGTTTGAGGGATTGCAGCTTTACTTCGAGAAAAATCCACCGATCGACAGCTATCTCGCCTGGCAGCAAGAGCAACGCAAAGCGCAGGCCTAGCAGCCAGCAATCCGGCTACAAGTGAATTTCGCGCTGCTACCGCCCGAGCTGGAGAAGCGATTGATGGTCGTCCAGCCGACGCGGCGGGTGTAGCCGACCCAGGCTTCCCCGTCGGAGGCGATACCAGTGAAGAACGTCAGTTGACCAAAACGGCTGTTGGTTTGTGCCCAATAACGCTGGCCAGTCTTTTCGAATCCGCGCAGATAAAGCGTATTGCCGACGGTGTTGACGCTATACGCGTTGCCCTCGGCATCGACGCACGCAAGCAAGTTAGCGCTGCGTGTGCAGCTTGCGAGCGCCGGTGGCTGCGCCCACGCGCTATCAGCAACCAGCAATCCAAGGCTCAAAAACCAGCATTTCAATACAGTTTTCATTACGAATACCGGGTTAAGACTGGCTCAGCTTCCTGCTGTTTATCGCTAAGAACAAGAGCGGGGCTGGTTTATTTGTGTTGTTATACTATAACATAAATATCAACTGAGCCTGAGCGGGCCGATTTCAAGCGTTTACTTCGTATGAGGTACCAAAACGCCAAGCGCTAGCAAAAGCGCCAGTCGGCTGCCTTCCTATGAGGATTATCCAATGTCAGCTGAATTGCCCGTTACCGTACTTTCAGGATTTCTTGGCGCCGGAAAAAGTACACTTTTGAATTACGTACTACGTAATCGCAAGGGCCTTCGCGTCGCTGTAATCGTTAACGATATGAGCGAAATCAACATCGATGGCAGCGAAGTTCAACGCGATGTCAGCCTTAATCGCGCAGAAGAAAAAATCGTCGAGATGAGCAATGGTTGTATCTGCTGTACGTTACGCGAAGATCTTCTGGAGGAAGTCAGCAGACTGGCCCGTGACGGTCGCTTCGATTATTTGCTGATTGAATCGACCGGCATTTCCGAACCATTGCCCGTGGCAGAAACTTTTACCTTTCGCGATGAGCAGGGCCAAAGCCTCTCCGACATTGCGCGTCTCGACACCATGGTCACTGTAGTCGACGGTGTGAACTTCCTGCCGGACTACCAAGCGGCCGAAAGCCTTGCTTCCCGTGGCGAAATTCTCGGTGAGGAAGACGAGCGCTCCATTACCGACCTGTTGATCGAGCAAATCGAGTTCGCCGACGTCTTGGTGATCAGTAAGATCGACCTGATCAGCCAGCGCGAGCGCGAAGAGTTGATCGCTATCCTCAAACGCCTCAACGCCCAAGCTGAAATCATTCCAATGGTGATGGGCGAAGTACCATTGGAGAAGATCCTCAACACGGGTCGATTTGACTTCGACAAAGCCGCCCAGGCACCGGGCTGGCTGCAAGAGTTGCGCGGTGAGCACGTGCCAGAAACCGACGAGTACGGCATTGCCTCCACGGCTTACCGCGCACGCCGCCCGTTTCACCCGGAGCGCTTCTACCACTTCATCGACCGCCCGTGGCTGAACGGAAAATTGCTGCGTTCCAAAGGATTCTTCTGGCTGGCGAGCAAACCCACAGACGCTGGCAGCTGGTCGCAGGCCGGCGGGCTGATGCGTCATGGCTTTGCAGGGCGCTGGTGGCGTTTTGTGCCGAAAAACCAGTGGCCACAGGATCAGGAAAGCACCGCCGCGATCATGGAAAACTGGACGGCGAGCGTAGGAGACTGCCGTCAGGAGCTGGTGTTCATCGGTCAGAACATCGATTTCCTACAGCTCTGCGCCGAACTGGATGAATGCCTGCTGACCGATGATGAGATGGCTCTTGGCGTGGAGGGTTGGCGATCACTGCCGGATCCGTTCGGCCCTTGGCATGAAGAGGCCGCCTGATGCTTGCCCTCAAACAAATGCAAATCCGCACGCGTCATCAGCACCAAGGCCCGACCCCAAAAACGCTGACGCGCATTCTGGACGACGACACCAATCTCGCCGTCTGGAAGCGCCAACTGCCGTTGCACATCAGTGATTTCGCTCAGTTATTGCTGTCGCTCAACGAACCATTGGCGGAATCGTTGTGTCTGGAGCTGGCGAGCGAGGACGCCGAGGCTGATCTCACCGGGCTGGCATCAGGCTTTCGTGATCTGGAAGGCTATGAAGGCTTTATCGCCGATCTGAAATGGCTGGTCAGCGCTTTCGCCTGTTTGCTGGGAGCCAAGCGCATTGGCCTGCGCCTGCGGGTACTCGATAAAGCCATGTGCCCGCGTTTCCACGTCGATCACGTGCCAGTACGGCTGATCACCACCTACGCCGGCGTCGGCAGCCAGTGGCTCAAGGAAGGCGCGATGGATCGCGGTCAGCTGGGGCAGGCCAACGCGGAACCTCGAGCGCCAATCGAGCAACTGAGCAGCGGCGACGTCGCGCTATTGAAAGGCGAGAAATGGCACGGCAATGAAGGCTTCGGTTTGATTCACCGCTCACCGCAACCGGCCGCCGGAGAGCGTCGATTGATACTGACTCTCGACTGGCTCGGCTAATGCCTCGAAACGCCTCAAGGCTTGAGCCACGCCCCTTGGCTCTGGCCTTCGCAATACGGTTTCAAATACGCCGCATCGGTGGCCACGCCGTAATAGTGGATGTCCTGACGATAAGGCATATTGGCGACTTGCGCGTTGCTGCACACGCCAAACGCACCGCTCGGGCACTGATCGACGTATTGCACTTCGACTTTCTGCCCGGCCAGCGTTGGCTGGCAGAAACCGTCGTTGAACAGTTTCTCCGGGATATTGCGGTTCTGCTGACAGACTTTGACGTCGAGCCGCTCACCCTGACTGTGCACCACACAGGCCTGGGCCCACGCTTCACTCGACAATAGCGCCAACAGCAACGACCATCCCATCCAACGCATCTTTGAATCTCCCAAGAAAGCTCCCGGCCATGTTGCAGAACATTCCTACCCATGTCATTGCTGGCCCTTTGGGCGCCGGCAAGACCAGCCTGATTCGCCAGCTCATGGCCCAGCGGCCGGAAAGCGAGCGCTGGGCGGTGCTGATCAACGAGTTCGGCCAGATCGGCCTCGATGTCGCGCTGCTGACCAACGACGCCGATGGTATCGCACTGGGCGAAGTGGCCGGTGGCTGCCTGTGTTGTGTCAATGGCGCGCCGTTTCAGATTGGCCTGGGGCGGTTACTGCGCAAGGCGAAGCCTGATCGGCTGTTCATCGAGCCATCGGGGCTCGGTCACCCGGCGCAATTGCTCAAGCAATTGAACGAGGCACCCTGGTTGGGCGTGCTGGCGGTTCAGCCGTGTGTGCTGGTGCTGGATGCTCAGTCGCTTGAAGCGGGGCGAGCATTGCCGGCAGCGCAACAGGCAGCTTTGGCCAGTGCTGGCTTGTTGTTGCTGAATAAAGCAGAGAACCTTGATGAAACTGCCCGAGCGCAAATCACTAGCCAGTTGCCGCCAGTCAGGCTGATCTGGACGCAACAGGCGCGATTACCGCTTAGCGAACTGCCGGGTGTGGCTGCGAAAGCGATCAGTGGAGTGGATCACCTGGCCGTGCCCAAGGGAATGGGACAAATGCCGGCAGTCTGGACTGATCCGACGCTGCCGATGTGTCTGAGTCAGGCACAGGAGGGAGGCTGGAGCATTGGCTGGCGTTGGCATCCGAGTCAGACGTTCGACAAGCAACGCATTGCTGAATGGCTCACCAGCCTCAATTGCAAGAGAGCAAAACTGGTTATCCACAGCTCGGATGGCTGGGTGTCTGCGAATGCCCTGGATAATGCCGACCTGAGCTGGCAGGCCAGTGAATGGCGGAAAGATTCGCGCATCGAGCTGATCTTCAGTGATGCGCAGGATGTTGAGGTGCTGCAGAGAGGGTTGTCGGGGTGCCGGGAGGGTTAAGATCAAAAGATCGCAGCCTTCGGCAGCTCCTACATGGCCGTCAGGGCTTCCATTTGGTGTGTTCCTGGCGCCACTGACTTAGCTCGATGACTTCGGCACGCGGCTTGTGCACCTCAACCACCGGCGGCGTGTCATCGAACGGTGCCGGGTAGGGCGCGAGTTCGATCTGCGCACTGTGCGCACCAAACTGGGTGATTGTGCCGTTATGCCGGGTTTCGCCGGTCACGGTGAACTCGAAGTTGTACACCCGCGCCAGTCGTCGGCGACCGTTGGCGTCCTTGATGAAGCCGATCTTCTTCAGGGCGACGTTGCCGTCGAGCAACTCGACCCGCACGTTCAGGCAATGCTGTTTGACCCGCTCCAGCGCACGTTCACGCAAGCCGTGGTTGTGCCATAGCCAGGCGCCAGCAGCGGCGAACAGTATCAGCACAAAGATGTTTTCCAGGGTCAGCATCAACATCGAACTCCAAAAGATAGCGTCAGCTTAACTGCGTCGCCGGTCTGTCGTACAGGCTGCGTTTCGTCGCATACTGCGCGGCTTGAATTTCAATCGTTTTACGGAATGACCCGAATGAAACGTACGCCTCATCTGCTCGCCATTCAGTCCCACGTGGTGTTCGGCCACGCCGGCAACAGCGCCGCGGTTTTTCCGATGCAGCGGGTCGGGGTCAATGTCTGGCCGCTCAACACCGTGCAGTTCTCCAACCATACCCAATACGGTCAGTGGGCCGGCGAAGTGCTGGCGCCGCAGCAGATTCCCGAGCTGGTCGAGGGCATCGCGGCGATTGGCGAGCTGGGCAACTGCGACGCAGTTCTGTCCGGTTACCTCGGCAGCGCGGCGCAGGGCCGGGCGATTCTCAGTGGCGTCGAGCGCATCAAGTCGGTCAATCCGAAAGCGCTGTATCTGTGTGATCCGGTGATGGGCCATCCGGAGAAGGGCTGCAGCGTGCCGACCGAAGTCAGTGACTTCTTGCTGGAAGAAGCAGCGGCCGTGGCGGACATCATGTGCCCGAACCAGTTGGAGCTGGACAGCTTTTCCGGGCGCAAGCCGCAGTCGCTGTTCGACTGCCTGGCGATGGCGCGGGCATTGTTGGCGCGCGGGCCGAAAGCGGTGCTGGTCAAGCATCTGGATTATCCGGGCAAACCGGCGGATGGCTTTGAAATGCTTCTGGTAACGGCCGAAGGCAGCTGGCATCTGCGTCGTCCGCTGCTGGCGTTTCCGCGGCAGCCGGTGGGTGTGGGCGATCTGACGTCCGGCCTGTTTCTGGCGCGGGTGCTGCTGGGTGACAGTCTGGTGGCGGCGTTCGAATTCACCGCGGCGGCGGTGCATGAGGTGCTGCTGGAAACTCAGGCGTGCGCCAGTTACGAGCTGCAGTTGGTGCGGGCGCAGGATCGGATTGCACATCCGCGGGTGAAGTTCGAGGCTACTGCAATCAGTCTTTAAGACCGTGCTGCCCCCATTCGCGAGCAGGCTCGCTCCCACATTTGAAATGCATTCATCTGTGGGAGGGACGGTGCGACGATTCGACCTGCTCGCGAACGCGGTCTGAGCGCTACAAAGATCAGGCGTCGCCCTTGATCTCCTGATAGCGCTTTTCCAGCTCCTGACGAATCTGCCGACGCTGCTGCGCCTGCATATAACGACGCTTGTCTTCACTGTTCTGCGGTTGCAGCGGCGGCACGGCGGCCGGTTTGCGCTGGTCATCCACCGCCACCATGGTGAAGAAGCAGCTGTTGGTGTGGCGCACCGAACGCTCGCGAATGTTTTCGGTGACGACTTTGATGCCGACTTCCATCGACGTGTTGCCGGTGTAGTTGACCGAGGCGAGGAAGGTCACCAGCTCGCCGACATGAATCGGCTCGCGGAAAATCACCTGATCCACCGACAGCGTCACCACATAGCGGCCGGCGTAACGGCTCGCGCAGGCGTAGGCCACTTCGTCGAGGTATTTGAGCAGGGTGCCGCCGTGGACATTGCCAGAGAAGTTGGCCATGTCGGGGGTCATCAGTACCGTCATCGACAGCTGGGCGTTTCCGGGTTCCATAACGTTCTCACGG
>Ga0157369_10000520_pt1 | contig 50721 bp, 39 predicted proteins | sample C25metaG_FD_113461 | JGI IMG/M metagenome (GOLD analysis project Ga0157369, IMG submission 113461) | Corn rhizosphere microbial communities from Kellogg Biological Station, Michigan, USA - C2-5 metaG | ecosystem: Host-associated > Plants > Roots > Rhizosphere > Soil | place: USA: Michigan... | reverse complement strand
TCCGGTTTTCACCTGGTGCGCTTCCCTAGCTCGAGCGAGCGCCTGCCCAGGCTCCAGGTGAAAACCGGACGCATGTGGTGATTCTAAACGTACTTGCGCTCACGCCGCTCACTAGGGTGGTACAATCAGCTTTGTAGATGTTGAGAAACAGAGCAGCGCTTGCCGTCCTGATCTGTTGCGCCTTCGTGACGCTGGAGGCTCCCGCTGCCTCCAAGAAACCCTCAGCCCCTCTCAAGAAGCAAATCGAAGCAATCGTTTCCCAGCCCGACCTTGCCCGCGGGTTCTTGGGGGTGCAGATCGTTTCCGTGCGCACGGGGAAGCCCATTTACTCCCTGAATGCCGAAAAGATGTTCACGCCTGCCTCAAACACCAAGTTGTTCACGACGGCGGCGGCCCTAGCCCTGATCGGGTCGGAATACAAGTTCCGCACAACCCTTGAGACCAACGGCTCGCTTGACAAGTACGGCCGCCTGACCGGGGATCTCGTGCTGGTCGGGCGCGGCGATCCCAGCCTCTCGGGCCGCGAAATGCCATACAACATGCGCACGCAGCGCGATGCCGATCCGATGAAGGTGTTTGAGAAACTAGCCGACGAGCTGGTTCAGAAGGGTGTGAAATATATCGACGGCGACCTTGTGGCCGACGATTCCTACTTCGCGTTCGAACGATACGGCGAGGGTTGGAGCCAGGACGATTTGGTCTGGCCTGATGGAGCTCCAGTTTCCGCCCTCACCATCAACGACAACGTTATTTTCGTCCAGATTCTTCCGGGTGCACGGGCTGGGGACAAAGCTTTCGTGAGCGTCACCCCGTTTGCCGATTACTACACGCTTGACAATCGCCTGCTGACCACGCCGGCGGGAACGGGCCGGAAGATTTACATCAATCGCGAGCCGGGCTCGACGACGCTCACTCTATGGGGCACGATGCCCATGGATGATGCCGGTGTCAACGAGGGTCTCTCGATCGAGGATCCGGCGGAATTTGCTGCCAACCTGTTCCGTCATTTGCTGGAAGTCCGCGGCGTCGTTGTTTACGGCAAACAACGGACACGCCACACCGACTTGGCCAGCCTGTCGACGTTCACGAGCGTAGTGATTGCCTCGAACAGCCGAGGGGGAGATGACCGATCCTTGACCTCGCCGGTCGGCCCGCTGGTTCTGGCGGAATATCAATCCCCGCCGCTCGCAGAGGACGTGCAGGTCATCAACAAGGTCAGCCAAAACCTGCATGCGGAAATTCTGCTTCGCTTGCTCGGTCGCGAAAAGGGCACCGGGGGGACTGTTCAGGCTGGTCTCGAAGTGCTTCGTGGATTTCTGAACAATGCCGGCATTCCCCCAGACGACTATCTCTTCTACGACGGCTCTGGATTGTCGCGGCAGAACCTGGTCAGTCCGCGAGCGGTCGTCGATCTCCTGATTTTTGCGAAGGCCCAACCCTGGGGCCGTGAGTTCCATGATTCCCTGCCGGTGGCCGGCGTCGACGGCTCGTTAGCCGACCGTTTTCGAGACCTGGATCCGCATGCGCATGTGTATGGCAAGACCGGCTCGCTTGGCGGGGTCAAGACACTTTCCGGCTACGCTGTGACGGCAAAAGGTGAGGAGATCGCCTTTTCGATCTTGGCCAACAACTATAGCGCCCCAGGGAAGCGCGTAAACGATCTGATCGACAGCATCATCACCGCGGTTGTGAATTCCAGGTAATTAACCCTTCTTCCTCTTCTGCGCCCGTGTTCTCTGATCCCCAGTTCCGCGCGGTGGCTTTTTGATGCCTTCAACAAACTCTTTGAGCACCGTGGCATTGTTCTTGTCCGTCCGCTTGGAGGCAAATACCAGCGTAACCGGGCCCTCCCGTTCGAGAACGCCATAGAGTGCGATCAGGGCCTTGTCGGCGGGAGAGGTTCTGAGTTCGGCGAGGTATCGTTGGCGGAACTCTTTCCAGTGTTCGGCGTGGGAATGAAACCACTTGCGGAGTTCGTTCGAAGGCGCCAGATCGCGAAGCCACACGTCAATTCGAGCTTTTTCCTTGGTCAGTCCGCGAGGCCAGAGCCGGTCGACAAGCACGCGATGCCCATCGGAGACAGCGGGAGCATCATAGACCCGCTTGAGAGCGATGGTTGGCCAGGAAGCCATGGGCTTGTTCTGCTATTTTAAAAGCAAAGTCCCAATGCTAACTCATTTACGTTTTCCGTGGCTCGCGGCCGGTCTTTGGTCGGGCCTTCTGTTCGCGCTCCTGTTTCTGGTAGGGTGTGAAGCCGAGCGCCGCAAAAGCGACGCGGAACTGGGCCTCAATGGGCAACAGGCGATGGGCCGCAAGCTCTTTGATACCTACTGCGATCGCTGCCACAATCCTTACTCCACACGAGGGCGGCAGGGACCCGGGCTTGAGGGTATGTTCAAGAAGCAATACCTTCCGGTGAGCGGCATTCCTGCTAACGACGCCCGCGTAGGGGAGATCATTCGCATCGGGCGAGGGAAGATGGAAGGCTTCTCTAACGTCCTCAACGAGCGGCAGATCGAGGACATGCTGGCCTACCTGCATACTTTGTAGTCTCAAGCGAGCTGGTTACTCAAGAAGTTCAGCTCAGCTTTCCACAGCCGGCCCGAATTGCACCCGCTCCAGGCAGGATTTAAGATTCAGTCTCTTCCATTCCCCCGAGGTCCACCATGGCTGAAGTTGTAACCAGTGTCGTTCCGCTGAACGGAAACGAATCTGCTGCAAGTTCGTCAACCGAGGTCTACGCAGTTTTCGGCGCGGAACCGGAGGTGTTGGCCTATGCCATGGCGAAGTATTCGCGCTCCGCCCTCTCGATGAAAGACTCGCTGAAAGAAATCAGCCAGCAGAAAGCTGAGAAGTTTCTCAACACCTTTTATTTTCAGTATGGCCACCGCTCGATCGCTGATCTGGCACACATTGCGCTCGCCATTGAAAAGCTGTCTATTCTGGCGGCCATTGGGGTGGCCGGCGAGCAACGTTGGGATGGCCAGGAGCGATCGACGCGTTACCAGGACTTCCGCAAAAGCGGCTACTACACGCCTGATTTCGGGTCTGATTCCGCGGCCCGCGAGCTTTACCTGAGCACCATCGGAGATCTCTTCTCGGCCTACGAGTCGGTATCCGAGAGCACCTTCCGATACCTCGCCGGCATCACCGGCAAACCCTCGGACATGAAGCAGGAGAGCTACGAGCGAACCTTGCGCGCCCGAGCCTTTGATATCGCCCGCTACTTGCTTCCGCTCGCCACCAACACCTCTCTCGGGGAGATCGTCAACGCCCGCACCCTGGAGATGCAGGTTTCGCACCTGCTCTCCCATACCCATGCTGAAGTGAGAAGCCTGGGAGCGCGGTTAAAAAATGCGGCCTTGTCGGCCGCTTACAACGTGAACCATGAATCGCTTGCGCGACTGGTGGAGGAAATTCGCGCCGTATCCCCAGAATTAGGTGCCCGGGCTGAAGGCGAACTGCTGAAAGAGGTCCGCGTCGCGCCCACGCTCGTGAAGTACGCTGACCCGAATCCTTACGAAACGGAAACTCGCCGTGAACTGCGGCAGATGGCTAGGGAATTGATGGGTTCTGCGGCGCCTGAGGCCGCGCCAGTTGTTGACCTGCTCGAAGACGAACCGGTTGAGATTGAACTTGCGACTACGCTCCTCTACGAGCACTGCGCGTTCCCCTATCGGCAAATCCGGCGCGCGATTGAGGGTCTGAGCGATCTCCAGCGTCAAGAGATCATCGATGGAGGTCTTCGTCATCGCGGCCGCCATGATGAAATGTTGCCGGCATTCCGTGCCGGGCACGAATTCCGCTTTGACATTTTGATGGACATTGGCGGCTTCCGCGACATGCATCGACACCGCCGCTGCATTCAAATCGAGCAGCCGTTTTCGACCCTGCATGGCTGGGACACGCCCGAGGAGCTTGGAGATGCTGGTGCACTCGATCTTTACTCGCGGGCCATGGGCGCTGCCGCTCGGGCGGTCGAGAAGTTGGTTCTAAGCGCTTCGCCCGAAGCAGAGGAGAACAGCCAGTACGCCATCCCCTTAGGCTTTCGCAAACGCACGCTGTTCAAGATGGATTTCGCGGAAGCGGTTTACATCTCGGAGCTGCGCACCGGGCCCGCCGGCCACTTCTCCTATCGCCGGGCTGCGTACGCGATGTACGAAGAAGTGAAGAAAAAGCATTCGACTCTGGCGCAGCACTTCCGTGTGCACGATATTCGCGAGCCGGTAGACCTGCTGAAACGGTAAGCCTTGCTGAAACGGCAGCCAGGGCATCCTCCTGGCGGTTTACAGACGCGCCCGTTTTAGAACAGCTTCAGATGGATGGTCAGATACTTCTTCGGATTCTGCCGGATCGCCTTGATGAGATCTTGCGTTTCCGTGAGCAATTGGTTGGTGTTGTTGTAAAGCGTGGGATCCTGCAACAGCTTGCCCATCGTGCCTTGGCCTGAATTCAGGCGGTCTACCATATCGGACAGCCGATCCATGGTGTTCTGTAGCTTATCGGCAAATGCCTGATCTTTCGCCAGCTTGCCGAGCGCGCCCTTGCCGGCATTGATGTCATCGGTGAGCAGCTTCACGTTCGCCACGGTCTTATTGGCGTTGTCGTAAAGCGTCGGGTCCTTCAGAAACTTTCCGATCGTCCCACTCCCTGCATTCACCTCGTCGATCATCTGGTTGATCTTGTCCAGAGTGGCATTGGCACGGTTGTAGAGATCGTCGTCCTCGATGAGCTTGCCGAGACTTCCGTTGCCCTGGGTGACGTCGTTGACGAGCGTTTGGACTTGAGCCACCGCGGCCTTCGCCTGGTTAAACAGGCTTGCATCGTAAATCAGCTTGCCCACCGAGCCCTGCCCACTTTCAACGAAAGACACGATGCGGTCCAACCGCTTCAGCAGAATGTCCATGTTCTGCAGGCTGCTATTGGCGGCTCGAACGACGTCGTCATAGCCGGGTTGTTCTATGCTCTGGAGAACGTCTCCGTCTTTTGCAGGTGGACCTTTGGCCTTCGAGCTATCGATATTGATGTAAGTCTGTCCGAGGACGCCGGCGGTTGCGAGGATGGTCTTAGAATCGTTACGCAGGTAAAAGTCGTAGTTGGTGTTCACCTTCATGGTGACTTCAACCGGCGCAAGAGTATTTCCGGAAACGATTCGGATGGTTTTGACATTGCCGACATCTACGCCACTGAGCCGGACGGGAGCGCCTTCAGCCAGCCCGCTAGCGTCAGGGAAATAAGACTTGATCCGAATCTTGTGGGTGAATAACCCGCCGCTGCCGCTCATCAGAACGATGAGGGTAGCGAGCGTGAGGCTGGCAACGACTACGAGGCTACCGACCTTCAGTTGGGACCACTTCAACTGCCTCTGGCTAGGCAACGGTCCTCCCGTGCGGTCTCACAGAAAGCCGAGTCATGTGTCGAAGCATCGCCACGCGTCGCGTAAGCATAGCAGGCCCCAGATTTCCGAATGATAGCAGACATAGCCGCGATTTAGAGCGCGCTTGTAAGTCGAGGTGCTCGGGGTCGCAAGAGTGCAGCCAGGAAATAGGCGCCGGCGCCGCACACGAGAGTCGCAGTAAGGCCATACTCCATGGCAATGACGATGGCCAGCACCGACCCGAGAACGCTCGCCGCCGCATTCATCGCCCAGGCCCACTCCACCTCATTCGATCCTGAGCTGAGGGATCCGCGTTCGCAAAGAGCACGCAGGCCTGTCGGAAACGGCATGCCCATCGAAAACCCGAGGGGCACAAGAAGCACGCCGCTCGTGAGCAGTTTCAACCCGAACCGCGCGCCAACTAACGAATTCAGAATGGGCGGAAGTAGAACGGCATAGACCAGTAAGGCGAAGGCTACGATCACCAGCGGGAGCCATACGCGGCCGGTTTCGGAAAGCCACTTGCGGGAAGCGAAACTGCCTGCCCCACTTGAAAGCAGCATCAGAAAGACCACCACCGTAAGCGCGTAAGTAGGGTGCCCGAGAAACAAAACAAAGCGCTGAATGAACGAGACTTCAACCAAGATGTATCCGAGGCCGATCGCGACGAAGTAGAACAGGGAGGAGTGCTCCCTAGCCCGACTGGCCCCGAGAACCAGCGGGAGAAGCAGGAACCCAACTACGGCGGCCACGGAAATCAACAGCAGCATCCCCAGTACCGCCACCCCGAGGTTCACCTTCCAATCCATGGCGCCGCTGTCGGAAAGCGAGCCGAGGATATCGCTTGTCTTGAGGGTAAAGAAGAAGAAAGGCCGATTATCGCTGACCGGGGATACGTCGAACGGGTAATTGCGGCTGAAGGCAATGGGATTGTTGCTGCGGATTAGATCCGTGAAGGCATTCCGCGCCGCCTGAGAAGGTGAGTACAGAATCTGCAGAGGCGCGTGCTCGCTCGCGTATTGCTGCACGGTGTTCAGCTCAGCCTCGGTGAATGCGGTTTTCTTGGCGAGTACCGCGACGTTGATGCCATCTTCGTCCAACTCGCCTTGAGAGATCACAACAAAGTGGCGTTCCAGATCGGTAGCGCCCAAGCGCTGTAGGGCATCCATCGCTTGAGACACCACACGCAGCGCTTCACGCGGACGGCGGAACTCCCAGCGGGTGATCGCGATCATTCCGTCCGGCTTCAGGTGTTCGAAATACTCGCGAAAGGCCTCTGAGGTATAGAGACTGTTTTCGCTCAGTGCGAATGCTCCTGCTGCCGTCGAAGCCCAGGTGTCGACGAGCGTCATCTGGATCACGTCGTAGCGGCTGCCGGAGTTGCGGATGAAGGACCGCCCATCGGCGACGTTGATGTGAACGTTGGGGCGCTCGTAGAGGTGATAGGCGAAATCGGCGTAGCGCTCGCGCATGATGCGGTTCGCGATAATTGGATTGATCTCGATGCCGGTCACGTTCGGGCTGCCGTGGGTAACCGCGCGCAAAACATCGACGCCTCCACCCGGTCCGATGATGGCGTAGCTGCCGTGGGGGCGAAGAGCATTGACCGCGGCGGGAGGCGAAGCCATCAGCTGTCTCTCCCACTCTTTGTCGCCAAACCGCTGCGGATCGGCGTTCATGATGTAGGTATTGGCATCGGCATCGATCACAATCACCCGCGCCCCATCCGGAGCCCGGTCCACCTCTACTCGCGACAGAGCATTCCAACGCGCGAATTCAACGTTTTGCCGGATTACACCCTTTGCCCAAGTGATATCGGCAAGCCGTCCTGAGTAATTCAGGGTAATGCCGATCCCCAGCAAAACCGCGGCTGTCGCGGCCAGCCCTCTTGCTTTAGGCGCCGTGCTCCAGATGATCCCGGCGATCGCAGCCATGAGCGCGGAAACCAGGATTGCGTTCGGGCCGCCCACCCAGTTCAACAACGGAACGATGGCGATGCAGGCGAGCGAACCACCTGCGAGATCTGCGGCGTAGAGCCGCGGAATGCGCGCACTCTCACGGGCAAAGATGACCGAGAACGCGAGGCCGGTCAGGAAAAAGGGGATTGCCGAGGCCAAATAAATCGCCGTAAGCCGAACGAAGTTGCCGGCAGTTAGCTCGAGCGATACCGGAACATGCAGCACGATTTCGAGCACCAAGGGAATCATCAAGGCATTGAGGCAGGAACAGGTGGAGGCGAAGTTCCGCAACTCGTACCTTTGCAGATTCTTTTTTCGCAAGTGCGCGAACACGCCGCCTGCCCCCAGTCCAAGCAGCGCGATTGAGATTGCCAGAAAGGCAAAGTGATAAAACAACACCACCGAGAAGAGCCTCGTCAGGCCCAGTTCCAGCAGCAGCGCGGAGAAACTGCTCAGGGCAATTCCAGTAACTAACACTTTGCCGCTCGTCGGCGCGGCCACTTCCATTTCGATCGCTGTCGGCATAGACATAAACGAAGAGAAGAGTCTAACAGCACGCGCAGGGCAGGCACCGGCATCCATCCGCGCTATGCCAGCAATATCGTTGCCCGCTCAGAACAAGCCTCTACCGCCGTAGATCAGTTTGCCATTCTCGATTCTTGCTTCCGCCATGAGGGTGTGCCGCCGCGCTGGTCGCTCGTTGTCGATATGTTGAACTTCGTGGCCGTGAGCCGCCAGCCAGTCCGACACCAGCATGCGGTGGCAATGGAAGTACACGCGTTCGGCGCACATATAGGCAGTTGGGGAGCTCTCGGCTAGGTTCGTGAGGCGGTCGATCGCCTGCTCGAACTCGGGCGTCAGCATGTAGTCGGCGTAGTTGCGGAAGCTCTGGTTCCGAAGCGCGAGGTTGGGGGAGTCGGCGAGAATTCGGCGTCGCCGGCCACCCAGTTCCTTCATCCAGAAGTACTCGATCCCCGCTTTTGGCAGGGCTTGTTCAAGCGACTCACGATTGAAATGCGGAAGCCGGCGCGACACGGGGAAGGCTCGAACGTCTACGAGCGTCTTGATTCCATGCGCCTGAAGCGCGCGGATCAGTTCTTCCAGCGTACGGGTGGAATGGCCGATGGTGAATAGGGTGGCCATAAGTTAAGGATAGTCGAGGGCGCCCGCGTCCTCTCCTATCCGGTTCCCGGTCGATGTTTATCCGCGAAAATACAGGTAGGCCCCCAAGATGCAGGTGAGCACCAGGGCGGAACCGGCCACTTCCTTCCAACTCCAGCTGGCGCGGGTCTTGGCCTTGTCCTCCGGGGTTACGGTTTCAAAGGTGAGGCTGCGGATGCTCGCGTAATCGGGTTCCGCGGTCAAATGGCTGACCCCGACCATCACGAGCGCGGACACAATCGTGATCAGCACGCTGAAATACTGGAAGTAGATGTTATTGACGATCCAGAGAAAAGAGCCCGGGGTGTAGCCTTTCTCCAGGCCGCTGAGACCGAGCGCGACCGGGGTGTCCACGATCATGCGGAAAATACCAAGCACGAAGCCAACAATCATGGCCCACAACGCGCCTTGAGCATTCATCCGCTTGAAGAACACGCCTAGGAAGAAGACGACGAAGATGGGCGGTGCCAAGTAACCTTGAACCGCCTGCAGATAGTTGTAGAGGCCCTGTGCTCCTTTGATGACCGGAATCCATGCCAGCGCGACGAGGATCATGCTGGCAGTTGCCATGCGGCCGACGCGCACGAGCTGGTGCTGAGATGCGCCGGGACGCCACTTTTCATAAAGATCGACAGTAAAAAGTGTCGAGCAGGCATTGAACACGCCCGCCAACGATCCCATGAGTGCCGAAAGCAGTCCGGCAACCACCAGCCCCCGCAGCCCGGGAGGCAGCAAGTACTGCACCATCATTGGAAATGCGCCTTGTGCGACCGATGAAACCACTTTGCCGTCCGCTCCCACCATTGTGCCCAGCGCGGGAATCTTGCCACTCTTTGCCAGGGCATAGCAGATCAGTCCGGGAATGATGAACAGATAAACCGGGAAGAGCTTCAGAAAAGCAGCAAAGATCGATCCGCGACGCGCTACTCGTTCATTGGGCGCGCCCAGAGCACGTTGCACGATGTACTGGTCGGTGCACCAGTACCAAAGCCCAACAATGGGTGCGCAGATCAACATTCCAACCCAGGGAAAATTGTCGTTGAAATACCAGGCCTCTTTCATGACGTGTCCGGCGGCGTCGGTCTCAAGCACAGGGGCCCAGGTTCCGTGCACTCCCGCTGGGATCATCGGTTTCCAAAGGTTGAACATCTCCGACCCGCACCAGAAGCGCAGTTCGTGCCAGCCCCCGAGCTTCACCAGTCCATAAGCGGTCAGCGAAAATGAGCCCAGGATGAGCACAAAGGTTTGCACCGCATCGTTGTAAGCGACCGCCCGCATTCCCCCGAGCGCCGTGTATAAGCCGGTGAGAACGATCACCAGTACCGAACCGATCCAGAAAGAGTCGATGGTCGTCGTGCCGATCGTGATATGCAGCTCCGGCAGGAGCGTGCCAAAGACCACGCCGCCAGCAAAGATACCCACCGCAATCTTAGAAACGATGAAGGTGATGATGGAGACAATCGAGAGCACGTAACGGGATGCCGGACTGAACCGGCGTTCCAAGAACTCCGGCATGGTGAAGACCATCGAGCGCATATAGAAGGGGACGAACACCCATGCCAGCACCAGCAAGCACCATGCATGCAATTCGTAGTGGGCAAGCGCTACCCCGCTGGTCGCGCCGGCGCCGGCAAGGCCCACGACATGTTCCGAGCCAATGTTGGATGCGAAGATGGAGGCGCCAATGATCCACCAGCCAAGATTGCGCCCGGCGAGGAAATAATCAGCAGTAGAGTCTTTTCGTCTTGAAACCACCCACCATGCGACAGCCAGTAAGATGCAGAAGTAAATTCCAATTACAACCCAATCGATTCCAGTGATCTGTGACTCGAACTGATTCGCAAACAGGACAGCAGCAAGGCTGTTCGTCAGCATGGAAGACGGATCCCCCTCGTGGAATGACAGTAGCGATGAGCTCAATGTCCTACACGGTCGCGGTGTTCACAAGTACCTGTGTTAAGACCTTGTCCTGCTCAGGGAAGACGGTACGCAAATCGAGCAGGACTTTGCCTTCCTCAACCCGGGCTATGACCGGCGGAACCCCAGCCCGCAAACGGGCGGCTAGTTCATTGGCGGAGAGACTATAACACGTGAGTGCGATCACGGTTGTCGGAATCGTGGCCGAGGGGGCGGACCCTCCTCCGAGCAGCGACGCGCTGTCGATCAGTTCTGCCGCAAGCCGCAAGGGGTGCGCTCGCTCGCTCGCGGCTGCGATCTCTGTCATGAGCGCGGCAGCGCGACGTGCAATCTCCGATTTTGAGGTTTGCATCATCCGCAGTGCCGGCACCGCGTCGTAGTCGCGCTTCAGGTAGGCGACAAGCGTCGATTCGAGTGCGGCGTAGGTCAATTTATCCACCCGTAAGGCGCGGAAAAGCGAATTGCTTCGCATCTTCTGGACCAGGTCCTCGCGCCCGCTGAGTAACCCTGCCTGAGGGCCGCCCAGAAGCTTGTCGCCGCTGTAGGTCACAACATCCACGCCCGCTCGCAAGCTGTCGAGGACGCCGGGTTCATTCTTGATCCCCACCTGGGCGAGATCGAACAAGGCGCCGCTGCCAAGATCTTCGAGAAGCGGCACACGGTGCTTGCGCGCGAGCCCTGCAAGCTCTCGAACGGTCGGCTGCTCGGTGAAGCCGCTAATCTTGAAGTTGGACCTGTGCACCCTGAGCAACAGGCGCGTACGCTCGCTGAGCGCTTGCTCGTAGTCGGAAATGCGGGTGCGGTTGGTCGTCCCCACTTCGCGCAGCCGGGCGCCGGATTTGCTCATTACGTCGGGAATTCGGAAAGAGCCTCCGATCTCGACCAGTTCGCCGCGCGACACGATCACTTCGCCGCCCTCGGCAAGCGTATTGAGCGCCAGCAGGACAGCGGCGGCGTTGTTGTTGACGACGATGGTTGAAACCGGAGCGCTGGGAGACCCGGCCTCGAGCAGCTTTCTGAAGAGCCGATCCACGTGCACATCCCGCCTGCCGCGTTCCCCCGCCGCAAGGTCGAACTCCAAGTTCGAATAGGATCCAGCAGTCTCGCGAATGTGTTCGAAGGCTGACTGCGCGATCGGCGCTCTACCCAGATTGGTGTGCAAGATCACGCCAGTCGCATTGATCACCGGTTGCAAGGAATGCCTGAGTGCACGCGAGAGTTCCTGCCGGATGGCCACATGGACATCGGCAAGGGCGAGCTGTAGGTCGTGGGCACTGAGGTGCCCGGCACCGATTTCCTGCCGCAGGCGGGAAACTACGGCTCGACAGGCATCCACGACCGCCGCTGGGCCTTCTTGGTTGATCAACTCCGCGAGTGCTGGCGAGTGAACCAGTTCGTCCACCGAGGGCAGCTCTCGATACAGTTCCGCTTGAATCTTCATTGGCGATGATTATGCTTTCAGCCGAGCAGCTCCCGCAAGTTGGTGTCGGTCCCAGGTTGCACCACTCACCCCGGCCAGCGTACATTCAATGCGCGTGGCATCGGCCATGCCAAGGAGAACTCTTTGTGAGAACCCGCTCCATCACCCTCGCACTCGTTTTCGCAATTTCTATCGCTGCTGTCTCGGCCTTTGCCCAGCAGGGGAAGCCCGAGGGGGTCCTCCCCAGCGCCGAACTCGCAAAGCTGGTTCCGTCGGTTTACTTTTATCGCGGCCAGAGCGCGACCGTGCAAATGCGCAACTCCAGCGCCGTCCGGACCAAGGACCAGAAGTATCTGATCGCCGGCCTGGTTGACACCTCTGGATATGCCTCCGACGTGGCGGCAAAATATCAGGGCCTGTTCATCACCGAGGTGAAAGTGAAGGTCGAAGGGTCGGAACTGGCCCCTGGTCAGTACGGCTTCGGTTTCGTTGGCGACAAATTCGTGATCACCGACGTGGGAGCAAATGACGTGCTGACGGTTTCCGCGAAGCGCGACGACAACCTCAAGCGAGCCGTGCCGCTGAAGATTGTCCAAGAGGGAGGCGACTATCGCCTCTACAACGGCAAAAAGTACGTCACCTTCCAGGTGGAATGAAGCCGTTCCCTCGAAATGACTAGAATTCCTAATGTGTGCGCCGAAGTATAACTTTCGTCCCGCGCGGGGGGGAGTGGAGCCTGCAGAATGGGGGTTGCAGCGCTCAGTAATTTTCGTTCATCAGAGGTGCGTATCTTAACGCGGGTTCTAACCCACCTCCACCAGACCATACGTCTTCTGCCATCTGGTTCTCATCTGAGACAGCGCACGGTCGATTTCGGTCTGTGAGATCCCTGAATTGGGGCCGGCGAGAACGGCTCCGGCTTCCTTTTTCGCCAATTCCAGAAGGTCGCGATCGCGAATCAGGCTGGCCACTTGGAAACTTGGCATTCCTGCCTGGCGGGTGCCGAAGAATTCGCCGGGCCCGCGCATCTCAAGGTCAAGTTCGGCGATCTGAAACCCGTCGCTGGTTCGAACCATTGCATCCAGCCGGCGCTCCGCGTCTTCAGAGACTTTGCCGCCGGTCATGAGGATGCAATACGATTTCGCCGCCCCCCTGCCGATGCGCCCACGCAGCTGATGCAGTTGCGCCAAGCCGAAGCGCTCGGCATGTTCGATGACCATGACCGCGGCATTCGGGACGTCGACGCCAACCTCGATCACCGTTGTCGAAACCAGGATCTGAATCTTGCCCTGCTGGAACCGACGCATGGCTTGTTCTTTGAGGTCGGCTTCCATGCGCCCATGCAAGACCGCAACCTCTAGGTCGGGGAAGACCTGCCTGCTCAGCTCCCGATACATCTTCATCGCGGCCTTGAGTTCGCTTTCTTCGTTCTCCTCGATGACGGGATATACGACATAGGCCTGATGTCCGGCGACAACCTGCTTGCGGACGAACTCCCAGACTTCATCCGCGCGCTTGTCTCCGACGCGGCGGGTGATGATCGGAGTGCGCCCGGGAGGCATTTCGTCGAGCACGCTGAGATCCAGGTCGCCGTAAAGGGTAAGAGCCAAGGTTCGCGGGATGGGCGTGGCGGTCATAACCAAAACGTCGGGTTCTGCGGGGCCATCGGAGGCTTGGGAGCTACGCGCCGGGAGAGGATCGAGGCTCCCCGTCCCCACCTGGGTAGCGGTGGGACGGGCATCCTGCTTCTTCATCAGCTTGAACCTTTGCAGCACTCCAAACCGATGCTGCTCATCCACCACGACCAACCCCAGCTTGTCGAACTCGACGTTTTGCTCGATGAGGGCGTGCGTGCCGATCACCAGTTGCGCTCCACCTTGCGCAATATGGCGACGAATCTCGCGTTTGCGGTCATCTTCGAGCGACCCAGTCAGCAGGACGATTCGATACCCGGATGGTTCGAGAATTCTCCGCGCGGAGAAATAATGTTGCTGCGCCAGAATTTCGGTGGGCGCCATCAACGCAACCTGATATCCATTTTCGATGGCGATGATGGCAGCCTCGAAAGCGACCAGCGTCTTACCCGAGCCCACATCTCCCTGAAGCAGCCGTCGCATGGGGGACGGCTTTTCCATGTCGGAGGCGATTTCCTTCAGGGCTCTTTTTTGCGCGTTCGTAGGATGAAAGGGCAGAATTTTTTTAATGGCAGCCCGCACCTGAGCGTTCAAAGCGAAGGCGATTCCGGTTTGCGCCTTCTGCTCCCGGCGTTTCAGCTCGAGCCCCAACTCGACAAAAAAGAGCTCTTCAAAGATCAGGCGAATATGCCCCGGGGTGCGAAAGGACTGCAGCGCCTGAAGGCTCTCGCCCTCGACCGGCCAGTGCACTTTCCAGAGCGCTTCTCTCTGAGCGAGCAGGTTCAGCCTTTGGCGCACGGAAGACGGAATTCCTTCGGGCAGATCCGGCGCTAGGTCCTCGAGTGCCCGGTGGATGATTTTGCGGAACCATCGTGAGGTGAGCCTTCCCTGGCCAGCGGACTCATAAATGGGAACAATGCGCCCAATCTCGAGCGATTCGGCCGCTTTCTGATCGGCCTCCTCCTCTCTCTCTCCCAGAATTTCGAACTGAGGTTGCCTCAGCTGGAGTTCGCCCTGCCCTTCCTCGACTTTGCCATACAAGGCAACGACTTGGCCGGGCTGAAACTTGTCCCTCAGGTAGGTTCCGTTGAACCACAGGCACTTCAGCCGGCTGCGCCCTTGACCAATGGTCAGCTGAAAAATCGGCATGCGGCGTGTGCGAAACAAGCCCGAGTTGCGCACCTCGCCGATAATGGTGGCCATTTCGCCGGCGCGCAACTCAGCAATACCGCGCGGATTCAGGCGGTCTTCATAGCGGAATGGCAGATAATGAAGGAGATCGTCCACGGTGTGCAATCCCTTGGCGGCGAGGATTTCAGCGAGCCTTGGCCCAATTCCTTTCACATACTGCACAGGCGTGGAGGGTGTGAGCATCAGAGGAATGGTAAACGAGCAGTTTGCAGTTGGCACCTAACGACCTGCGCCTGGGGATGCGCGGGATTCAGATGGTTAGGGCCATGGCCCAATTGCTCATCGCCAAATGCCAGTTTGAGGTTCTTCGGTGTCAAAACCAGGTAGGATGAATTTTTTTCAATCCCTGGGCGCGGTCGTGGCGGGGAACGTCGTGTACTTTCTCGTGATGCCCTATCTTCCTCCGGTTGCAAGACACGACCCCATGCGCTTCGACCTCGGGGTGCTGATAGATTTTTGGCTTTGCCTGGTGTTCCTGGGAGCGATTAAGACGTTCACTCGTTGGGGGAAGCGGTCCCGCGAGCAGCCCCGTTGAACCCAAATCCCTCACCGGCAGCGCCAGGCTGGCATCTGGGGGGAAACTGCCTACTCAATTCTGATCAAACGTTCTAGAAGTGGCTCAGATTTCAGCGTTGTGTTTGTGGAACTCTGAAAACTGCTTCTTGAATTCTTCCTTCTGCTTCTCCATGCCCTCGCGCATCTTTTCCATGTCCTCGCGCCACTCGCTCTGTCGGCTTCGGACCTGTTCCTGTATCTGTTTTTGCAGCTTCTCCATCGCCGGCTTCTGCTTTTTCATTTCTTCCTGCATCTGTTTTTTCAGCTTCGCAATTTCCGGCTGAATATCCTTGAGGTCGGCAGTCATCCCCGGGACCAGAGCAGCGATTTCAGTAGTCGCTTCCCTCAGATCGGCGCAGGCGGCTTCGAGAAGATCGCAGTTCTCGTTTTGGAGTTCGCCAGTCCTTTTCGATTCCGGCAAGCTCAAGGTGAGGGTCTGTTCGCGGCGGTCTCGCACGACAACCACCGTTGCCTTGTTGGTGGTTCGCGAGTGGAGCAGGCGGCTGAAATCACTGCAATCGTTCACCGCCGACCCGTTAATCTTCACTATCACGTCGCCGGCATGAAGTCCGGCCTGTTCGGCACGGCTGCCTTTTTCAACCGATCGCACGAGTACTCCATTGCCGCCCTTCACGCCGAAGAATTCGCCGAGCTGCGGTGTAAGGTTTTCGATCATCATGCCACTGCTGCGCGGTGTATGTACCACCACGACATTGGTGGCAATGTCCATCTCGGGAATATTGATCGGAGGCACGTGCACCACCGGAACATTGATTTCAGGACGGAAATTGAATTTCATTTCCGGCATCTTGTTGCGTTCCGCCAACTGAGCATGCAGCGTCATCGGCTGGCCTTGCCGGCTGATGCCGATTGTGATCGACCGTCCTGCAGGGATCTCATGGATCAGTCGGCGCAGCTGCTCGACGCTCTGCACCTGCTGATCGTTGATACTCAAGATCACGTCGTGTTCCTTGATGCCGGCCTTTCCTGCCGGAGCATCTTGATCCACCATCGTGACCTCGACCCCTCGTTCGTCTTTCAGGTGGAGCGCACCGAGCCGTTCACTGGTAATGTCCTCGGTGTCCACTCCCAAATACGAACCACCCCAGGGTTCCTCGCCGTAGAAAACGAACGGATCAGAAGTCAACTGTGCAGCTGGGCGTGCCGAACGAACCGATACGAAGATGACAAACAAAACGCAAATGACTTGTGCGAAGTGTTTCATAGCCCCCCTATTGCGCCCGGCGAATAAAGATGTTGCCCATCGTGGTGCGGAGTTTCACGACCGGACCGCCGCCATTCACCGCTCCTTCCGCCGAAACGAGCTTCGGGCCCCATTGTCCGCCTTCGCTGTTGACCCTGATCTGCGGAAAATCGCTGGTGATGGTGTGCCCATTCGACGCCTCGATGCTGGCTTGGACGGTGATATTCACATTGGGCATGAGATAGATCGTAATGTCACCCATACCGGTTTCGAGCTCGGAATCGATTTTCTCAGTCGAGGCGATGAATTTTGCCGTGATGGCTCCGACTCCGGTTTCTACGTGAGCTGCGGGAACACCCCACAGCTCAATGCTGCCGCTTCCGGTTTCCGCGCTGACCAGCCCAGAGGCCGATCCGAGCTTCAGGCTGCCGCCGCCCGTCTCCATGGTGGCACCTCCGCCGATCTGGCCGAGTTCAATGCCCCCGCCGCCGGTCGAGGCCTTCACCTTGCCCGTGCATTTGTCTACCCGAATGCTTCCGCCGCCGGTCTGGAGGGAGGCTTCCTGATCCGCCGACATTAGAACGAGGTTGCCGCCCCCACTTTCCGCAGCGACCTTGCCTTTCACGCTTCCGATCCTGATCGTGCCTCCGCCCGTGCTGACGGCAAGATCTCCTCTAACGTTCCCAATCTCGATCGGCCCGCCGCCGGTTTCCGCCGCAATTGCGCCTCCGATGTCGTCGAGATGGATGTTCCCGCCTCCACTCTCGGCCTCCAGCCGGCCGGAAATTCCAGTGGTGACAACCTGCCCCCCGTCGGTCTCGATCTTCACCGACTCCATGTCCCGCGGAACGTTCACGGTCACTTCCGAGGAGAACTTGTGGGGATGACCGCTCTCCCACTCCCCTACGATCCAAGCGGTGTCGCCCTTGGTGTAGGCGCTGATTTTGTAAGAGTCAAGTTGCTTGCGCCCACGCTCCTCCGACGATTCGAACGACCGGCTGCGAATGGCGTAGTTGATCCCTTGGCTTTGCCCGCCTTGTACTTTCACATCGCCCATCTCCACCTTGATGTGGAGATTGTGCACGCCGGAGAGCGACCCGGTGGTCACACTGGTCCAAGTATTACCTTCCCGTTGAACGGAACTCTGCTGGGCAGCGCTCAAGGTCACCAAGAGCACTGTCAGCAGGCCAATTTGGATTGCGTTTTTCCTCATTGCAGTTTGAGTTGCTTCTCCCCTTTTAGTTCATTTCCGGCAGTTGCGCGATCATGGCGCGTGCTTGCGACCGGATATAACGGTTCTCGTCTTTTTGTGCGAGGCGTTGCAGCACAATCCGCACGCTGCTGTCGGCGCGAACCGGATCAAGCAGGCGCAGGGCCTCGACCCTGACTCCGGGATTTGTATCCGACATCAAAGCTTCAAGCACGGCATCGCGCACCTGCACGTCGTCCTTCACGTACGGGCCCAGCCCATTCAACGCTTTCAAGCGCACGCCGGTGTTGGAGTCATAGCGCAACGCGTACAGCAGCGCCTCGCGAACATGCTGATTGTTTGGCTGCTGGGTCAGCAGATTAACCGAATCCATGCGAACCCCGGCGTTGAAATTGTTGCGAGCTGCATAGAGCAGCAGCTGCTGAACCTCGGGATCGTTAAAGGAGCCGGTGTGCTGCTGGGGCACAATCGTGTCGTACTTGATGGTGACCTGGTCAGAACCCGGCTGCTGGGCGATCGAACTCACGCCGCTGACCGAAGAAAGCGCTGCTGGAGCGGGTTTGGAAATAAGTTCTTCAGTCCCCCGGCCCTTTCCCATCTTGTAGGTGGCTCCGATACCCCCGGCAAAACCGACGATGAAGATGGCCGCTGTGAGAGCCGGCGCAAATCGAATCTGCTGGAGCCAATTCATCGGCTCGAACACCAGGCGCGACCACCATCCGCCCTGTTCGGCAGACTCGAGGGCCTCTTGCAGCTTCATGCGCGAGTCGGTCAGAAAATTTGGGCTTGGCTCCTGAACTGAGAACGGGGCGAGATCAGTGCGGAAATTCTTTACCGCCCGCACTTCGGCCATGCAGGTTGCGCAACGCGCTACGTGCTGTTCCAGTTCGTGACGTGCGTCATCCGGCAATTCGTCATAAACATAGAGAACAACGTTCTGTTGTACCCATTCGCACTTCATAGTTTTCTCTTCGACGGGCAAATCTCCCGCCGCTCCCAAAGTTCTGAACTCATCGCATTTCCGCCAAGGCGCTGCGCAGCTTCTGGGTCGCGCGGAACAGCGTGTTCTTCGCCGTCTCTTCCGTCGTATTCAGCATTTCGCCAACCGTCCTCAATTTCAACCCCTGGTAATGCTTCAATTCAAATACCATGCGCTCACGCGGGGTGAGCTTCTCCAGGGCTTGGGCGATCTTGCCGCCCAGCTCGCGGCGCATCAGATCACGCTCGGGATCGGCCCCGCTTCGTTTGTCGGCGACTTGGGCGAGCACATCATAAACCTCGCCCTCGGCATCGGTCGCTACCGGAGCGTCTTCCTTGCGCACCTGCTTCTTGCGAATGTTGTCGAGGCAGAGATTGGTAACGATCCGGTAGATCCAGGTATAGAACGAGCACTCAAACCGAAACCGGCCGAGGTTCTTGTAGGCCTTAAGGAAAGCTTCCTGATAAATGTCCTGGGCTTCGTGCTCGGATCCGGTTAAATGCAGCGCCAGGCGCAGGACGGCCTGGTCGTAATGGCGGACCAGTTCCTCGAAGGCCGAACGGTTTCCACGTTGGGCCTCGCGCACGAGAAGCGTGTCGTCAATCCGGTTCTGGACAGCCATGCGGTCCCGGGTTAGCGGTTGCGTTGCGCTTCGTTCACAGGGGCGTCTGCCACCCGCACTTTTGCCAACCGGAAATTGTACCGCCCACGCATCGGCCGGCATCTCTGCATGTCCTCATCTGGGCCGGTTCCATTTACCCCTTCCGGCCACAACGAGATAGACGCGCTAGGGCAAAATTGGTGAGCGCCTTGCCACAGCCCAATTCCCGGGCTGGTTAGCGAAGAATTACCCGATGCTATACGAGGATCTCTGGGGGGAAGTTCCGAGTTCGCGGCTTCTGGGGTTGGGAGCTTCTCGAGGGGGCTAAACCAGGACCTCAGGGATATCCATCAGCCCCAGCCGGAAGCAACCGGCGAAGGCGTTCACCACCCGTGGGTCGAAATCGGTTCCGCTGGCCTTTACGATGCTTTCCTTGGCATCGAGCGGAGACATGGCCTTGCGGTACGGGCGGTCGCTCGTGAGGGCATCGTAGACGTCGGCTACCGAAAGAATACGGGCCTCAAGCGGGATATCCTCGCCGTGGGTTTCGTGGTACCCGGTACCGTCGAACTTGTCGTGGTGGGCCAGGATGATGGGAATGACCCGCGAGAGTGGGCCACCCACCGGCTTTAGCATCTGCACCCCCAAATCGACGTGCTGCTGCACATGGTGGTATTCATTGGCGGTCAGTCGCGCCGCCTTGTAGAGGATTTCCCGGCTCACTTCGAGCTTCCCGAGATCGTGGATCAGCGCTGCTGCCCGGATGTCTTCAATCACCTCAGCCGGCAATCCCATTTGGGCGGCAATCTTGGTTGCGTAAACGGACACACGATAGGAGTGATTTTGCGTGTATTTGTCCTTCGAGATGAACTGGCTCAGGATGATCAGAACGCCATGGTAGGTGCTGCGCAGCTCCTCCATGCTCTTTTCCTTGTGCTCATAGAGAGTGCCCATCGCGTAGCCGTTCACCAGCAGGATTCCGCCCCAGACGATGATCTCGAACCACATGTCAGCAATGGGCAGGGACACTGACTTATGCCCGAACAGCGTCGGATTGAAGTAGGTGATCAGGGAGACGACTAGAACGCTGCCGAGCGCGGTCAGAGTGGCATGGCGCCGGCCATACACATAGGCCGAAAACAATGTCGGCAGCGTATATAGCCCCAAGAGCATGTGGCGTGCATCGAGCGCCGTATTCAGCAGAACGGCGACGGCAAAGATTGAGAGCAACAGCCACAGCTCATTATTGACCTGACTGAGTTGGCGCAAAGGGATCGAGTACCATGGAGCTCGTTGAGGCAAGCGGCCATGCGAAGGTACTTGCGCGGTGGCCTGGCCCGCGGGAACGAAATCGACTTCCATACAAAACTCCTAGCCGGCACTCGGCACGGATCCGCTGCAAGGCCTCGAGCCTGCGAGAATGCGTCTTCAGCGGCTCTCCTTTAGGGTAGGTTCGGCTCTTACTGCTGGGCAAGTTACCCCTGTAACCGGTAGGCATCGAATCTGCGGAGCCTAGAAGGGCAGAACCCCAAGCCCCGCTGAGCCCTGTTCTGGACAACCTGATCCCCGCTCACCTATGCTTTTGCACCATGAATCGACGTAGCTTTCTGCAGACCGCGGCAACCAGTGCAGCATCGCTCGCTTTCCCCCATTTTGGGGGCGCTCAAACCGACGATCTTCATCCCATCTGGCGCGAAATTGAGAACCGTCACGAGGAAGCAGTCCAAAGGCTGCAAGAGTGGATCCGCCAGCCTTCGATTGCCGCGGAGAACCGAGGCGTGACTGAGGGCTGTGAGCTCACCATGCGTTTCCTGCGCGATGCCGGGTTCAACCAAGTTACCAAGCTTCCGACAGAAGGCCAGCCGGGGATCTTCGCCCTGCTCGACTCCGGGGCCGCCCGCACGCTGGGTCTCTACTTCATGTACGACGTTAAACAGGCCGATCCCAAGGAGTGGACATCGCCCCCATGGGAGGCGAAGCTGGTTGAGAAGCCAGGCCTCGGAACGGTGGTTATCGGCAGGGGGGCAGTGAATCAGAAAGGACCCGAGTCTTCCTTGCTGGCGGCCTTGCATGCGATTCGAGGAGCAGGCAAGAAGCTTCCGGTAAATCTCGTGCTCGTGGCAGAAGGCGAGGAGGAGATCGGCTCGCCTCATTTTCCGCAGGTTGTCAGGCGCCCTGAAGTCATCGCAGCCCTGAAGCGCTGTTCTGGAATCTTCATGCCCTCGGCCGAGCAGGAGCTCGACGGTACGGTCACGATGACGCTCGGTGCAAAAGGCGTGATCGAACTCGAACTGGTCTCAAGTGGAGAGCGCTGGGGTCGAGGACCGCGCAAGGATATTCACTCAAGCAACAAGGCCCGGGTTGATAGCCCGGCTTGGCACCTTGTGCAGGCTCTCAATACGCTCGTCACTCCCGACGGAAACGATCCTGCGATTGACGGGCTGACCGACAAAGCACGTCCGGTTTCTGCCGAAGAGAAAGCCATGATTCAGAAGGCAGCCGAGCGAATGGACGAAAGCCTCGATAAAAAGCAGCTCGGCGTCGACCACTGGGTGCACGATGCCAGCTGGGAGGAGGCATTGGAGCGACTCATGACACGCCCCACGGTCAATATTGAAGGGCTGGTCGCCGGCTATACCGGGCCGGGAGGCAAAACCATCCTTCCGCATCGTGCCGTGGCAAAGATGGATCTTCGTCTTGTGCCCGACATGAAAGCGAGCGAGGCGCTCGCTGCTCTGAAGGCGCATTTAGCCAAGCGCGGGTTCCCAGACATCGAGGTGAACATGACCGGAGGCTATGACCCGAACAGCACCTCCGCCGATGCTCCGCTCATTCACGCCCAGGTTGCGGTGTACAAAAAGGGCGGAATCGAGCCTATTGTTCTGCCGAGAAGCCCGGGTTCCTGGCCGGGGTATGTCTTTACGGGAGCTCCACTGCATCTTGCGGCCGGTCATTTCGGATTGGGGCACGGCAGCGGCGCGCACGCGCCCGACGAGTACTACGTCATCGAATCGAAGAATACGAATGTACAAGGCATGAACGGCGCCGTCCGTTCCTTTGTCGAGTACCTGTACGAAGTTGCACGAATGCCGGCCTAGCGATCCGGGAGTTGCTCAGATGTCAGCCAAGATCGATCTCTACGACAGTGCCTACGCAAACTATGCAGCGGGGGTCTACCGGCAGGTGCGCCTGGAAACCTACGGTGAGGATTTTGGACAAACCAGCTGGGTGACGACAGAGGAGTCTCGGGACATCCCCCAACTGCTTGAGTTGCGGCCGGACTCGATGGTTCTTGAATTGGGTTGTGGCTCCGGTGGCTATGCGCTCCATCTCGCGGAAAAGGTGAACTGCAGGGTTTTGGGGCTGGACATCAACGCCGCGGGCGTTCGTAATGCAAATCAACTTGCTGGGGCCATGAATCTCTCGACGCGGGCTCGTTTTGAGCACAGTGACATCTCCCGCGGGCTCCCCTCGGCCGACGACACCTTCGAAGCGGCTTTCTCGAACGATGTGTTGTGCCATCTTCCCGACCGGTTGAGCGTACTACGGGAAGCTTTTCGCGTTCTGAAGCCAGGGGGACGAATGCTTTTTAGTGATGCGCTGGTCATTGGAGGGATGATTTCCCAGGAAGAGATCGCAGCGCGGAGCTCCATTGGCTACTACGTGTTCAGTCCGCCGGGAGAAAATGAACGGCTGATCGAGAGCGCCGGATTCGGATTGCTTCGTGTGCTCGACACCACGGAAAACGCAGCCCGAATTGCCGAGCGCTGGCATCAGGCAAGAGAAAACAGCAAGACTGAGCTGATTGCTCTTGAGGGGGATGGCAACTTTGAAGGGCTACAGCGATTCCTCTCCTGCGTGCATAGCTTGACTCGGGAGCGCCGACTCTTGCGTTCTTTGTACCTGATGGCGAAACCGGGCCAGAGAACTCCCTGATCTTAGAAAACAGAGTCTAGCTGTAGGTGACTTTCCGGTCGCCCTTGGTGATGCGTCCGACCGCGTAGTACTTCTCCCCCGCACGGTCGAGCACGCTCTCCGCTTTTTTAAACTTCTTTGCTGGAATGACGAGCAGCATGCCTAGACCCATGTTGAAGGTGCGCATCATCTCGTCTTGCGGCACGTTCCCGAGTTTCTGTAGGTGGGTAAAGATCGGCAGCACCGGCCAGGAATCATAAGAAATCGAAGCAGCCGTTCCTTTGGGAAGCACGCGAGGAAGATTTTCCGTGATGCCTCCCCCGGTGATGTGTGCCAGGGCGGAAACGCACTCGGCAGCGATCAGCTTCTTGATGATCGGCCAATAGCTGCGGTGGGTCTGCATCAGTTCGTTGCCGACCTTGCCCTTGATTTCATTGACGTAGGTTTCAGGCTCATATTTCGCGACATCAAAGAGCAGCTTGCGGGCAAGTGAATAGCCGTTTGTATGCAGCCCGGTTGAAGGCAGGCCGAGAACGATATCGCCAGGTTCGACGGTCTTGCCGGTGATGATCTTATCGCGCTCGACGACACCAACCATGAATCCGGCAAGATCGTATTCGCCGTCCGGGTAAAAGCCGGGCATTTCTGCCGTTTCTCCACCGATGAGCGCGCAGCCATTGTGCTTGCATGCCTCGGCAAGCCCCTCGACCACCTTTTCGGCAATGGAGGGATCCAGCTTGCCGGTGGCGAGATAATCCATAAAGAACATCGGCGCCGCACCCTGCACCGCGATGTCGTTGACGCAATGGTTCACCAGATCGGCACCGATCGTATGGTGCACATTCATCTCAAACGCCAGCTTTAACTTCGTACCCACCCCATCGACGCTTGAAACCAGGACGGGATCGACATACTTGGTCTTGTCGACGCAAAACAGCCCGCCAAAGCCGCCGATTTCACTGAGAACACCCTTAGTGAAAGTCTTGTGGGCAAGGTACTTAATGCGTTGCTTGGTGCGATTCGCTTTATCGATGTTCACGCCTGCGTCGGCGTAGGTGATGGGTTTGGATGAGCTTTGGGCCACTGTGTTTCCGGTTCTAATCGTTTGCGGGAACGGCTACGTCTGAGGGAACCTAAGAGGGAAAATTGTAGCATGGAGCAGAGCGAATGAAATCCTCGAGGCACGAAGAGGCTGAATCAGAGAGACATAAATCGATCGTGGTTGGAATCCTTCTCCGCCCCCAGCAAGCGTTTCCTGAGCCCGGGAAAGCGGCCGCAAGGGGGTTTACCTGCCTATTCTCCCTCTTCGCGGCTTCTTGCGAGAAGTTGGAGCTCCGCCAGGCGGAATGATTCCAGGAACCACTCCGGGGGGCTGATCTCGGGAAGGGCCTCCCTTCTCAGTTCGTTTTTGGGAACTTTTCCACAAAATTTGTGGATTTCGCTTTTTATTCGCTTTCAGGGCGGGTTATACTCCAGCCAGTTTCATGAAAAGCGGCGGGCGAGAGAGCCCGCCCCACATAGGAGAGGGCAACATTATGGCCGATGAACGGGCACGGGCGATCGATCTGGCACTTTCGCAAATCGAAAAGCAGTTTGGCAAAGGCTCCATCATGCGCCTGGGTTCGAAAGAAGCCATTGTGCCGATCTCAATCATCCCGACCGGATCGATCTCCTTCGATGCCGCACTGGGTGTTGGCGGGTTTCCCCGCGGCCGCGTGGTCGAGATCTTCGGGCCGGAGTCTTCCGGCAAGACGACAATCACGTTGCAGGTCATTGCCGAGGCTCAGAAGGCCGGGGGTATGGCAGCCTTTGTCGATGCCGAGCACGCTCTGGACCCGGTTTACGCGAAGAAACTGGGCGTGGACGTCGATAACTTGCTGGTTTCGCAGCCCGACTACGGCGAGCAGGCGCTCGAGATTGCCGAGGCGCTCGTACGTTCTGGAGCCATCGATGTACTGGTTGTGGATTCGGTCGCGGCCCTCGTGCCCAAGGCTGAACTCGACGGCGAAATGGGTGACAGCCACATGGGACTGCAGGCTCGTCTGATGTCGCAGGCGCTCCGCAAACTGACCGGCATCGTCTCAAAGTCGCGCACCTGCCTCATCTTCATCAACCAGATTCGCGAAAAGATTGGTGTCATGTTCGGCAATCCGGAAACCACCACCGGTGGCCGCGCCCTGAAGTTTTACGCCTCGGTGCGGGTCGACATCCGGCGGATTGCTGCCATCAAAGAGGGCGACCTGGTCACCGGCTCGCGAACTAAGGTCAAAGTCGTGAAGAACAAAGTGGCCGCGCCGTTCCGCGAAGCTGAATTCGATATTCTCTACGGCGAAGGAATCTCGCGCGAAGGCGATCTGCTCGATCTCGCGGTGAACAACAATATCGTCGAGAAGTCGGGCTCATGGTTCAGCTACAAGACCGAACGCATTGGCCAGGGCCGCGAGAATGCCCGTCAGTTCCTCAAAGACAACAAAGACATAACCGCCAAGATCGAAACGGAAGTGCGCAAAGGCCTGGGGCTGATCCCATCGCAGCCTGGGGGGCAGGCTCAAGGCGCTGCCCAAGGCGCTGGAACTGCCCAAACCGCGCGAGTGACCACCATGCCAACCGGAACCGAAGGCAAGCCTCCAGCCAGGCGGTAAGCGAAGCCAGGCACTTTGAATGGACAAATGGGCAAGGCGCGGCTCGTCGCCCGAGCCCCGGGGACGACCGCACCTGACAACCCGCCTCCCCCCCCATCCATCCTAAGTTTGCTGCTTGGGTTCGAAGAGCATGAACCTCGTCCTGCGGATCCTATTTTTGGTCTTATGGTCGTCCGCTGCAGCCGTGTGCCAGCTTCCCTCCTCCGCCTGCGATGACTGGTCGAACTCGCTCGTCGATTGCCCATTCACGACCGATCCGAGCATTTCTTCCACGGCTGGCGGCAGACCGAGGAACCTGTCCGCGGTCCTACTGCTTGAAACGGAAGAATCGGGATCAGGCGGCCAAACCCCCTCCAACGCGCTCCTGTCTTACCCCGCCAAGGCCCAACACGAGAGCTTCCATTGGGGCCGAGCCCTCTTTGAGTCCTTCACCTTCCTGGTCATCGAACAGGCTTATGTCGTTAAGGACGACTACCACTGGGTACGCGTCGAGAACGGGATCCCGTTTAATCATTACTGGCGCGATTACAAAGCGTCGCTTTCGACTTGGATTCACTCAGGCTGGGATGATGGCGATCCATTTCTGTACAGCTACGTTGGGCATCCAATTCAGGGAGCACTGACCGAGTACATCCAGATCCAAAATGATCCGCAGGGCCGCGACCTGGAATTCTCGAATTCAAAGGCGTATTGGTGGAGCCGCTTCAAGGCATTCTGGTGGAGTGCGGCGTACAGCGCGCAATGGAACATTGGGCCACTCAGTGAACTAACAGTCGAGAAATACGGCACGGTGACGATCGCCCGACGACCCTGGAATCATGATGGATCCTTTCCTTGTTATGAGCACTGTGTCAGTGGAGTAGGACAAGTCGATCTGGTCACCACACCCGTGGGAGGTGCTCTCTGGGTACTCACGGAAGACGTACTCGATAAAAAAATCAATCGCCGCGTCGAAGCCGCGACCGGCAACCGTTTTCTCATCGGCTTCATGCGATGCGCTCTGAATCCGACACGCAGCGGAGCCAACATTCTCCACGGGAAGGCCCCGTGGTACCGCGCCTCGCGAGATGCGGAGGAAATCTATTTCGCGAATCATTCTGTCCGGCTTCGATCAGGCGATCCCGCGCACGAGAAGAAATAGCTATGCAGAGAGGCTCACGCTGTTTTTTGGCCCCACGCGCTCCTGTCCAAGAAGCTTCTCGGCTAGAGGTTTTCGGGCTTCTCATGCTTGCGCTCGCCCTCTTGACTGAGTTCGCACGGGCGCAAGGTCTTCCTGAAGTTTCAACCCCTGAATGGGACTTCAGCGCTTGGGCTGCAGGTGCAACCGGAGAAGAAAACACCAACTCCTTCTCAGAGGCGCGGATCTTGGTGGCCGGCGTATTCGCGGGACGAGCCACGCGGGAGATTGGAACCGGCTGGCGGCGCGGGCGGTTCGAATACGCAGTCGACTTCATTCCTTTGTTTGTGCAATTCAGTCCCCGGCGAATTTCCGGGACCGCCTTTGATCCCATCATCCTTCGCTGGAACTCTAGTTTGCGCCGCGGGCGGGTTTCGCCATTTGCCGAACTCGGCGGCGGAGCATTGCACACCCGGGTCAACTTCCCAGCCGGCGACAGCTCTACGTTTAACTTCATTGCCCGCGGCGGCGGAGGCATCCTGGTCTCCATCCGGCACGGTCAGGCCCTTGAACTCGCCTGCCGCTGGTGGCATATTTCGAACGCAAACCTAGGGACGCAAAACCCTGAGTTCAATGGCATTCAGGTCAGCCTGGGCTGGCACTGGTTTAAGTAGCGCGTTGCCATTGCCCAAGCTCGCCGAATAAAATCAGAGCATTCTTCAACCCGCCTGTAACTACCTTTGTAAGAAGAGGCCGATTGAAAAAAGTCACTGCTATCTATCCGGGGTCGTTTGATCCGCCGACAAATGGACATCTGGACCTGATTCAGCGCGGCAGTCGGATCTTTGACCAGCTGATCGTTGCCATCTTGCGCAATCCCGACAAGACTCCCTTGTTCAGCGTTGGGGACCGAAAGCGGATGCTCGAGGAATTGACCGCGAATATCAAGAACGTCAGCGTGGACACGTTCGATGGCCTGACGGTTGAATTTGCCGCCAAGGTCCGCGCCGGAGCGATGCTGCGGGGCATTCGAGCGCTCAGCGATTATGAGTATGAACTTCAGATCGCGATGATGAACCGCAAACTGAGCCCTGAACTGGAAACCGTCTTCATGATGCCGGCTGAGCAGTATTCGTATCTCAGTTCCCGCCTGGTACGGGAAGCGGCGCGACTCGGTGGCGATGTCAGCACCCTGGTTCCGGAGTTAGTGGAACAGCGGCTGAAAGAGAAGCTCGATCCCGCGTATAAGCTAGCCAACAAGAAACCCCGGATGTAGAACACAGACTGATGTAGAGGCGAAATGATGAGTCCAGTAACGGAAGCACCCATTGCACTGAAATTCACGGAACGTAGTCATCGCATTGAACCCTCGGCGACCATGGCCGCCGTAGCCGAAGCCGACAAGCTGCGCCAGGCCGGCGTGGACGTCGTGGATTGGACGGTGGGCGAGCCGCATTTCTCGACACCGCAGCACATCAAGGATGCCGCGATTTCAGCCATTCAGAACAACTTTACGCGATACACCGCGGTTGGCGGCACCTTGGAGCTGAAGGATGCGATTGTCAAGCGGCATGCGCAGGATTTCGGCTCGAGGTACAAACGTGAGGAAGCGATGGCCTCGGTCGGGGGCAAGCATGTGCTCTTTAACGCCGTTCAAGTGCTAGTCGACCATGGCGATGAGGTCATCCTGCCGGCGCCTTATTGGGTGTCGTTCAAAGACATCGTTCGCTACGCGGGCGGAACTTGCGTTGCGCTTGAAACCGAGGAGGCGAACGGATTTCGAGTGACGGCGGAAATGGTGGCTCGCCGAGTGACAGAGCGGACCAAAATGATCATCCTCAACTCGCCTTCGAATCCCTCCGGAGCCGTGATGCCGCCCGAGGACATGTCCGAGGTTATGCGGTTCGCCGCCCAGCGCGGCATTTGGGTGATGTCAGACGAATGTTATGTCTACCTAAACTACACAGGCCGCGAGTTTTCACTCGGATCCGAGGACCAGTATCGCGAGCGGATGATCGTCGTGGGCTCGCTCTCGAAGACCTATGCCATGACCGGCTGGCGCCTGGGATATGCGCTGGCTCCGGCTCCAGTCATCGCGGCGATGCAGAAGTTGCAGAGCCAATCCACCTCGAACCCTACCTCAATCGTCCAAAAAGCAGCCGTGGCCGCGCTGAATGGCCCGCAGCAGTGCGTGGCCGAAATGCGTTCGGAGTACATCCGCCTACGCGACCACATCGTGACTGGATTACGAGCCATTCCGGGGCTGAAATGCACTTATCCGGAAGGGGCTTTCTATGTGTATCCCAACGTTTCAGGGTATTTCGGGCGGGGTGGAATCCACTCGCCGGCGGAGTTCAGCCGCCGCCTGCTGCACGATGCGCATGTGGCGACGGTTCCGGGAGAGGGTTTTGGGACCAACGAACATATTCGCATCTCTTACGCGACCGCCCAGACCGAACTCGACCGCGGGTTGGAACGGCTGCGGGGACTGGTCGGGTCCCTATAGGAGCTTCGAAGACGGTACATCGAAGAGATGTTGAGGTAAGGAGTGCAAATGCCTGGACACGCCGTTGCACGAAATTGCACATTTCAGCGCTCTGTTCGTGGTCCTGGGTGCGCTTTGGGGCTACACGCCTTTTGCGGGCAGCCTCTTTGCTGAGTTAGGCTTCTAAATGCGGCGAGATGTTCCCACCCTGGGAAAATCCCAAAGAGTTGGGCAACCTCGTAACTGATAAAGGGTGCGACCTTCGCCGCCACTCACGAATGGAAAAGCTCTACCCGTTGCTGATGAAGCCGCTGTTCGACCCTCGGCCTTGGGGCCGCTTTGACCTTTCTCCTATTTATCCGGGCAAGTTTGACGAGAAGATCGGCGAGTCTTGGCTCACCGGCGACAATTGTGTCGTCGAGAACGGACGTCTGGCCGGCCAGTCGCTTGCCGCGCTATCGAGGGAGTACAAACGCGAGCTTGTCGGCGAAGCCCCCCGAGAGGATCATCGCTTCCCGCTGCTGCTGAAGTTCCTCTTTCCCCAGGAAAAGCTTTCTGTGCAAGTGCATCCCGACGACGCTGCGGCTCAACAGGTTGGGGAGCCGTGCGGCAAGACGGAGTGCTGGTACGTGGTCGACGCCGAGCCCGGGGCCGAGATCGGACTAGGCCTGAAGCCTGGAGTGACGCGAGATGAATTCGAGCGCTCGATTCACGAGCAACGGGCGGAAGACCTGTTGAATTGGATCCAAGTATCGGCGGGGGACATGATTTATGTTGCCGGGGGGACGGTGCACACGCTCGGTCCAGGTTCGGTCATCGTCGAAACACAGCAGCAGTCCGACACAACCTACCGGCTGTACGATTACGGGCGCCCGCGCGAACTACACCTGAAAGACGGGTTGCGCGTAATCAAGGAAAACGTTCGATCCGGGAAGGTGCAACCAGAGGCGCCTAAAAATTTGAATGGCAGCATGAGCCGCCGGCACAGGCTGATTGCGTCTTCCTATTTCGCTGTCGAGAAATATGAATTGAGATCGGCGCTTGAGTTTGCCGCTGCGCCGGGAAAATCCTCCGCGCAGATTGTCGTAGCCACCGACGGTGGGGGCAGCTTGCGCGCGCCAGGTTGTGAGCCGGCCAGGTTCCGCAAAGGCGACGCGGTGGTGGTCCCTGCGTCTATGCCAGAGTTCGAAGTGCAGCCTGATGGCAACGTGCAGTTCATAAGGTCGTTTGTTCCCGGCACGCCCGTCTCTGGCCCGGAGATCGTGAACTCCTGATGAGCGCAAACTTCTATCCGGTCATTCTGGCGGGCGGGCGCGGCACTCGCTTCTGGCCCTTGAGCCGCAAGAAGCGCGCGAAGCAGCTCTTGGCGCTCGACGGCACCCGGTCGATGATTCAGCAGACTGTGGCGCGTCTTAGTCCCCTGTCCGCGCCCAAGCGGCTCTGGGTCGTTACGAATAACGATCTGCGCCCGGAAATCCTGCAGCAATTGAAACGGCTAAAAAAAGATCAGGTCATCGCCGAACCAGTGGGGCGAAACACTGCTCCCGCGATTGGCTTGGCTGCCTTTATCCTGCGGCGCACAAACCCGGATGCGGTGGTTGGACTTTTTCCTTCCGATCATGTGATTGCCGATCCGACACGATTTCGCGAAGTGCTCGCCGACGGGATTAAGATCGCCGGTTCGGGGGAAAACATCGTTGTCCTCGGAGTTCAGCCTACCCGGGCAGAAACCGGATATGGATACATCGAAGTTGGTTCGCTCGGTACGCAAGATTCCTTCCGCGTACGGCGCTTCACGGAGAAGCCCAATGCCGAGACGGCAGCTGAATTTCTCAAGTCGGGCAATTATTTCTGGAACAGCGGAATGTTTCTGTGGAGCGCGCGGACTCTGGCGAGCGCGCTGACCGAGCATCTGCCGAAGACGGCTGCGGTGCTTGAAAAGATCGCCGCGGATTACGGGACCAGCAAATTTCTGGCTACGTTCCGGCGCATGTATCCCAAGTGCGAAAACATCAGTATCGACTACGCTGTGCTCGAGCCGCGCTCGGCGAAGGGGGAGCAGGAGTCCAACCTGTTTTGCCTGCGCGCCGATTTCGGATGGAATGACCTCGGATCGTGGACGGCGCTGCACGAGCACTGCACGGCCAGGCAGATGCCGGCTGACAGCAACCTCATCTCTGGAGAGGGCATCTTCACTTTGAACGCAAGCAGGAATTACGTGCACGCGCCCGGGAAGTTCGTCGCCGTCGTGGGCGTGAACGATTTGGTGGTGGTTGAGACTGACGACGCACTGCTGGTCACGACGCGGGAGAACGCGCAGGACGTAGGCAAGGTTGTGAAGTATCTGGATGAGAAAAAAATGGTGAAGCTGGTTTAGAGGTAGGCTCCCGCCTCAGCCTCCGGTGGAGCGTTTTGCCCAGTGCTTGTGGTTCGAGCGATCGCAATGGCAGACATAGAACAACTCGAAGCAACCGACGCACCAAGGGGTCAAAGTCAAGGGCCCGGAAGCGGTTCTCAGCCGAGGACCGAGACCAGACAGCCGGCGGCGATCAAATTCGGTACCGATGGCTGGCGCGCAGTCATTGCCGACGATTACACCTTTGAGAATGTGCGGCGTGTTGCTGGCGCGATCGCCGCCTATGTGTTGAAGCACGAGGACGCGTCAAAGGGGTTGATTGTGGGGTACGACACGCGTTTTGGCTCGCCCTGGTTTGCCCGCGCGGCCGCCGAGGTCCTGGCAAATGCCGGGATTCCGGTAAAGCTTGCGAACGACTACACGCCGACTCCCGCAATTTCGCTGGCGGTGAAGCACCAGGGTCGCGCCGGCGGAGTGGTGATCACTTCCAGTCACAATCCTTGGAACTGGAATGGCGTGAAATTCAAGGGCAAGTTTGGCGGGTCGGCGACGCCCGCAATCATGAAGATTATCGAGGAGGAAACCGCCGCGGGATCGATCCCCAAGGGCGAAAAGGCCTCGATCGAGGAAGTGGATCTCAAGGCAGCCTATGTCGCCGCGATTTGCGGTTTCGCCGATCTCGGTCTGATTTCGAAGGCCAACTTCAAGTTCGCGATTGACTCGATGTATGGCTCGGGACGCGGAGTTCTGGCTCAGATCTTCAGAGATCACGGGATCGACTTTGTCGCCATCCGTCAGGAAGTGAATCCGCTGTTTCCCGGCATTAACCCTGAACCGATCGACCCTCATGTGGCCGGGCTGCAGGAAGTCGTCATTCGCGAAAACTGCCATGCAGGCTTCGCCACCGACGGTGACGCGGACCGCATCGGCGCGGTTGCCGAAGATGGGAGCTTCGTAGATTCACACAAAATTTTTGCGGTGCTTCTCGAATGGTTGCTGACCCGCAAGAAGTGGCCGGGAGAAGTGGTGCGGGCATTCAACACCACCCGCATGCTTGACCGCATTGCGGCCAAACATGGACGCAAGCTGAATGAGTGCGCGATCGGATTTAAACATATCGCCGACCTCATGATGGAGCGCGAAATCCTCATTGGGGGCGAGGAGTCAGGCGGCATCGGCTATTCCCGCTACCTCCCTGAACGCGATGGCATCCTGAACTCGCTGCTGCTGGCGAACGTGATGGCGGAGGAGAGAAGGCCGCTCGGAGCTCTCATCGCGCATCTGCAAAAGGAGTACGGTCCCCACTACTATGGACGACGCGATCTTCATATTCCCGATGAAACCAAGCATGGCGCCATCGCTCGTGCGAAGTCCGACGGCACCCGCAAGCTCGGTCCCTACGGCATCCTGAAGAAAGAAGGCATGGACGGCGTCAAGTTCTTTCTCGACGCGCCTACCAATGGAAACGGGGCAGAGCCATGGGTGTTGTTCCGGGCCTCGGGAACCGAACCTCTGCTGCGAATCTACGCGGAGGCGGCATCGCCTGAGCTGGTGGAGGAGATTTTGTCAAATTCAGAAGCCTTTGTGCACGCCGCCTGAGCCGCCGGCGCCGTAGTCCAATTCCCGCGATGAGTCCTCCGGAATCTCGCACCAGCGCGCGCGGAGTGCAATAATCTAACCCGAATGGCGATCCCAACCACAGTTGCGCCTCCGGATTCCCCCGAGGTACGCAAGTACAACCGCATTCGCCGATGGCTCGGCATCGGCGATCTTGTGCTTGCCTTGGCCTTGCTGCTGGTGCTTCTGCTGACGGGATGGACCGGGGCTATCCGCGACTTTGCTTACAGCAACTCTCACCAAAACTACGGCTTTGCAGTATTTCTATACGTCTTCTCCCTGATTTTGATCGCCAGAGTGCTCGGTCTCGGAATGGACTATTACGGCTTCCGCCTGGAGCATCGCTACAAGCTGTCGAATCAGAAGCTGCGCTCGTGGCTGTGGGACGAAACCAAAGGATTTTTGCTGGGTGTAATTCTCGGCGGGCTTCTGGCCGAGCTGCTGTACTTCATGATCCGTCAGTTCCCGGAACACTGGTGGGTTCTGGCGTGGCTGGGGTTTCTCGTGGTCACTGTGCTTCTCGCACAACTCGCCCCGGTCCTGCTTTTCCCGATCTTCTATAAATTCGAGCCGCTGCAAAACGAGGAACTCAAGGCGCGGCTGATTCGGCTGGGCGAACGCGCCGGAACCCGGGTGCGCGGAGTTTACAAGTGGCAACTGTCAGAGAAGAGCAAGAAGGCGAATGCCGCGCTTACGGGTCTTGGCAACACGCGGCGCATCATTCTGGCCGACACGTTGATCGACAACTACTCTGCCGACGAGATCGAGGCGGTGCTTGCCCATGAGCTCGGACATCACGTTTACAAACACATCCTGAAGGGCATGGCGGCGCAGGCGGTGGTGACGTTTGTCGGGTTCTGGGCGGCAAATTGGGTGCTGCAATACGCCTCAGACCGCTGGCACATCTTCGAGCAGCTTTCCGACTTTGCCAACCTGCCGCTGATCATTCTGACCTTCGTGGTCCTCTCGTTTATCTTGATGCCCGCGATGAATGCGTTCTCGCGGTATAACGAACGTGAGGCCGATCGTTACGCATTCGAGAACATCGCGACGGTAGAGCCGTTCATTACGTCGATGAACAAGCTGGCCCAGCAGAACATGGCCGAGCGCACGCCTTCGCGATGGGTCGAATGGTGGTTCCACTCGCATCCGGCCATCGCGCGCAGGGTGGCGGCCGCCGAGGCCTGGGCGAAGGCCAATTCCTCAACCTGAGTTCGTCTGCCCGGGTCTCTCGGGTGGACGGGTTACCTCAACAGGCCCAGCACTCGCTCGAAGTCTTCTTCCGTATCCACGCCAATGCTGTCAAACGGCGTTTCCGCAGCGTAAATCGCAATGCCGTTTTCGAGAAAGCGCAATTGCTCAAGCCGTTCGGCACGTTCCAGGGAGGACTCGGGTAAGCTTACGAACCGGTCGAGCGCTGGTTTGCGGTAGGCGTAGATTCCCAGGTGCTTGAAATATTGCGGGCGAGTGGCGTCGCGGTCATGAGGAATCGTGGCGCGGGAAAAGTACAATGCTTTGCCGCTCGCATCGGTTACGACCTTGACCGCATTTGGGTTGGTTACGTCTTCCGGTTTGGCTGGAGTCTTTAAGGTGCCCACCATGACCTGCGTGCCGTCTTGTCCATTTCCCGCAAAATCGGGAAGCCCTGCTCGACCCGACATCAGGCGAATGATGGCGTCGATCTGCTCCGAACGCACCATGGGCTCGTCGCCCTGCACGTTGATATAAACGTCGGCAGCAATGCTCTCAGACACCTCGTGCACCCGTTCTGTGCCGCTCCGGTGTTTGCTCGAGGTCATGCGGGCGTTGCAACCGTGTCTTTGGCAGGTTTCGAGAATTTCCTCGGAATCGGTCGCCAAAATGACGTCGTTGAGCCGAGTACACTTGCGAACCGCGTCATAAACCCACAGTGCCAACGGCCGGCCATGGAGCTCGCGAAGCATTTTTCGCGGCAGGCGCATCGAGTTTAAGCGCGCAGGGATGACGGCGATCACCTTCATGGCGAGTAGTTTCAGGGTTTTCTCGAGCAGGCGCAAGTCGGGACAAACATCCCTAGGTGGTCGACGGAACCATCCCATGGGGAAGACGACGGGATAGGGGAGGGGAGAAAGCCCGTGGGTCCTCCTTACGGGCGGTTCCCCCGGCCCGGGCCAAGCGATTGGATTCCCCCACTTTAAGGGCAATGCTCCGTGCTAGAATTTGTCTAGTCGTTCTCCTTGAGAGTCCCAGGCTTGATTGAGCTAGCACCCTCGATTTTGTCAGCGGATTTCGCTCGTCTGGGCGAGCAGGTCAACCGGGCGGCGGAAGGCGGTGGCACGGTCATCCACGTCGATGTCATGGATGGCCATTTCGTGCCGAACATCACGCTCGGGCCGCAGCTGGTGCGGTCGCTCCGGAAAGCGACGAAGCTCCCGCTCGATTGTCATTTGATGATCGAGAATCCCGATCTTTACATTCCGGCATTTGCGGATGCCGGTGCCGACTGGATTTCCGTGCACTTGGAGGCTTCGCGGCACCTGGATCGTACTCTGAACTTGGTCAAGAACCAAGGATGCCAGGCAGGTGTGGTCATCAATCCGGCAACTCCGGTAGAGCTGCTTTCCGAGGTTCTCGACCTTGTCGATTACGTGCTGGTGATGTCGGTGAACCCGGGGTTTGGTGCGCAGCCCTTTATTCCCAACTCGCTGCATAAGCTAAGTAAACTCAGAAGCTTACGCGAGGAACGGAACTTAAACTACCGGATCGAAGTGGATGGCGGAGTGGCTCTTGATACAGTCGGAAGGGTAGTGAGGGCCGGAGCAGAAATTTTGGTGGCGGGCAACGCAGTGTTCAGCCATGGCGATCCTAAGACTAATGCAGAAAATTTGCTTAGGGCTGCTTTGGAAGCCACCATGCAAAAAGTCTAGTCTTAGTTCTTGATTTCCGGTTCCTAGTTCCCCAGTGAACGAGGGAGCCGGCAACCGTTTGTTTTGAGGTTCTTTCATGTCCTTGCGAACTCCTGTGATTGCGCTCGGTCTGACGTTGGCGCTCACAACAGCTTGCACCAATAAGAAGGTCAGCAATCCTCTCGCGAAGGTCGACTCCAAGCAGCCGGACAAAGTGCTCTTCGACCGCGGCATGGACGCGATGAAGCACAACCGCTTCGACGTCGCCCGTATCACCATGCAGACCCTGATCGCGACCTATCCGGATTCGGAGTTCGTTGCCCGCGCCAAATTGGCTCTCGCCGACTCCTGGTACGCCGAGGGTGGAAGCGCGGGATTGGCTCAGGCGAAACAGGAATATCAAGATTTCCAGACCTTCTTTCCCAACATGCCCGAGGCTGCGGAAGCGCAATTAAAGATTGCCAACATTGATTTTGGGGAGATGGAAAAGCCGGATCGTGATTTCACCCACGCGGTGCAAGCCGAGCAGGAGTACCGTCAGGTGATTCAGCAATACCCTGAAAACCAGAAGGTGGTCGCCGAAGCGAAACTGAAGCTGATGGAAGTTCAGGAAGTCATTGCCGAGCGCGAATTCCGTGTCGGACGCTTCTACTATCTGCGAGGCAGCTACATGGCTGCGGTTGCGCGCCTGCAATCGCTCGTAGATCGCTACCCCCTCTACAGCAAAGCTGACGACGCTCTTTTCTTGATCGGGCAATCCTATGAAGACCAGATTGCTTTCATGAGCCGGCCCGAAGTCGAGGCCAAACAAAAGAAACTCTCAGAAGCGCAGAGGAAGCTCGTGGCATTAGAGCGGGAGAAGTATTCCACCCAGTGGGCTGCGAAAGCCTCAGAGGCCTACGGAAAGATTCTTACGCGCTACCCTGTGATGCAGCGCGCCGACGACGCAAAAGCCCGATTTGTCGCCCTGAACCACAACCAGTCCCCACCCCGCCCCACCAAGGCGATGCTCGCCCAAAATCAAGCCGAAGAGGCTTCCCGCCGTGAGCGCAGCACTATGGGTACAGTGATGGCCGCTTTCGGACGGCACCCCGATGTGGCGTCTGCCGCAAGAGTGGGAGAGCCTTCTCTCGCGGAGCAGGGTTTAATCAGTGCGACGAACTTGCTTCAGGAGACCAATCGAGCGATTGCCGGCGGAGGTCCAGACAACAAAGTCGTTGGCACAGTGAAGGCCGATGCGGGAAACGCCCCGAACCAGCCTGCACCCCGCTCTGACGATCCTCCCACCGAAGCCACGCCGCAGAATGCCACGCCACAACAAAATGCCACGCCCGCTCCTGAGCAGGCGCCTGACCCGAACGAGCTTACCCCTGTGGCCAAGGCGGGAAGCGCGCCCCCATCGTCGGAACCTGACCCGAACGAATTGACTCCAAATGTCCCTCAGGACAGTAAGCCACCGGCGGCCCCGGCTCAGGTGAATGAGATATCCCGGCAAGACGAAGGCGCCAAAGGCGGCGGAGCTACGGCCACTGCTAGCAGCGGCTCAGACCAGGACCTGGCAAGCGAGGAGCAGATCGCCTCCAGTAAGCACAAGAAGAAAAAGGGCATATTGCAGAAAATCGTGCCCGGCAAGTAGCTTTTTTGCCTGGGGACCGACACGAAATGTGTTGTCCCCTCGTAACCCCGCTAACCGCTTACTTTCATTGACTTAGGGCCACCCGCAAGTTACCTTCGGAGTATCTCCCCAATTGCATTTACGAGGGAAAACCTTGCCGCGCACCGTCTTGCTTGCCGATGACAGCGTTACCGCCCAGAACATGGGCCGGCGCATCCTTACCGATGCTGGCTATGAGGTCATCACCGTCAACAATGGTTCGGCGGCGCTCAAGAAAATTCACGAGGTCCGTCCCGATCTGATCGTGCTCGATGTCTATATGCCAGGCTATGGCGGCCTGGAAGTCTGCCAACGGCTGAAGGAATCTGGCGAGACGAGCAAGATTCCGGTGCTGCTGACGGTCGGCAAGATGGAGCCCTTCAAAGCGGATGAGGCCAAACGCGTGCGCGCGGACGCCCACATCGTAAAGCCGTTCGAAGCCAGTGAACTGCTGGCCGCCTTGGCGAAGCTAGAAGACAGAATTGTTCCGCAGGCGGAAACCACCCGCGGGCGCAAGTCAAAAAAACCGTCCTTTTGGCATGAGGAGGAGCGACCTGCTCAACCCGATCGGACCGCAGGCGAAGAGCAAGGGCAGGCAGCGCAGGCGAACCGCGACGAAGATTCCGAGTTGTCGGCAGAAGCCGTTGGCGACAGGGCGGCGGACCACACTCCGAAGGTTGGAGCCTTCCCGCTCGTTCCTGAAGCAACCGCCGAATTGCCGGTGATTGCTGATTCGAGCACCTTCGCAGCCGATGAAGGCGCGGCGCCGGTTGCTTCGAAGCTCGCCGAAAGCCCGAACCCTGAAACAACCCAGCCGGTTGCCGCGGTCGACCCTGAGCCACGGGCCCAGTCGGAAGCGGTGGAATCCGAGGGAGCTCGGAATGGAAGCTCCGACCCCAAAAACTCCGATGCGCCCGTCCCGGAGGGCACCTCCGGCCGCGAAGCCGACCTGCAACCCGTGGAATCAGCGGCTCCCCTCCCAGCCGAGGCGGCGCCCTTGTCTGTGAATGGACGGTGGGTCGCTGAAAACGTTGCTCTCACTGCGGAAGAAGCTGCGATTGAGCTGGAGCAGGAAATGCGAGCGGCAGAGGGTGGGCACGGCGAGGTTTCTCACGCCTCTGACGGGAACACAGCTCTTGCCGCCGATGTGTCTCGAGCAGCCACCTTCGCTGCGGCCGCGGCAGCCCCGTCGAGCGCAAGGACGAGCGCGAGCGCCGCGGAGGAACCTGAAGCCGGGGTCGCATCGGAAGCAGTCGCCGCTTGGGAGAATTGGCAACACATTCGCGAGACCGTGATGAATGCTCAGAGCACAGCGGCGATCGCAGACAGTGTTGCCCAGGTGGCAAAGGCCGGGATTGCGGGAGCCGAATCCGCACAGCCTCAAAAATCAGAAGAAGCCGTCCCCCAAGAAGCCACCATCGCGCAGCCAGCGTCCCAGAGCCCACAGAATTCGGACCTCGAAGCCGGCGCGCTTGCGAACATCGTGGACACGGTCCTCGCCGAACTCAAACCCAAGTTGATGGAAGAGATCGCAAAGAAATTGAAGAAGTGAATGCCGCCTGACTCGGGTCTGGCTGCTCTCTACGAATCTGATGCCGGTGCATTTCGCCGCCCTCGATCTCAAACTCCTCGCGTTTGACCCTTTTTCTCTCGCCACTTAAGATCAAGAGCAGCACTCAGCATTCAGCACTCAGCAGTTCACCGGGCGTTTTCCCCTGGCCTACTGAATGCTGACTTCTGAGTGCTGAGTGTTTTAGCCATGCCGCACGATTTGCCAAAAGCTTACGAACCTGCCGCGATTGAAGCGCGCTGGGCCGAATACTGGGTGAGGGAGAACCTGTTCGCCGTTGCCACTCCGTCGGAGACGGACACGCGGCCGGTGTTCACCATTCTGCTCCCGCCGCCAAACGTTACCGGCCGGCTCCACATGGGCCACATGCTCAATCAGACGCAGATGGACATCATCACGCGCTGGCATCGCATGCGCGGATATATTGCGCTGTGGCTTCCGGGCACCGACCACGCGGGGATCGCGACACAAATGATGGTGGAGCGCCAGATCGCGGGCGAAGGCAAGAATCGCCGCGACTTAGGGCGCGAAAAATTTGTGGAACGGGTGTGGTGCTGGAAGAAGCAGTACGGCACCGCGATCCAAGAACAAATGCGCCGACTGGGCGCATCGGTTGATTGGACCCGGGAGTACTTCACGATGGACGAGAACCTTTCGCGGGCAGTGCGGGAGGTGTTCGTTCGTCTGTATCAGCAGGGCTTGATCTATCGCGGAAAGTACATCGTCAATTGGTGTCCGCGTTGTGAGACCGCTATTTCCGATCTCGAGGTCAAGCATGAAGAGGTTCCCGGCAAGCTGTGGGAGATTCGCTATCCCGTGATCGGGACAGGGGAGTTCATCACGGTAGCGACCACCCGTCCGGAAACCATGCTGGGAGACACGGCAGTTGCGGTGAATGCCCGCGATGAGCGCTACCAGCACTTGCACGGCAAGAAAGTCCTGTTGCCGCTCGTGAACCGTGAAATTCCGATCATCACCGATGAGCTTGCCCAACCGGAGTTTGGTACGGGAGCGGTGAAGGTAACGCCGGCACATGACCCCAATGACTTCGAGGCGGGGCTTCGTCATAACCTGCCGCAGATCGAAGTGATGGATGAGCAGGCGCGGATGAACGGCAACGCCGGCGTGTACGCGGGACTGGACCGATACCTGGCCCGAAAACGGGTGCTCGAAGATCTCGCCGCCCAAGGGCTCGTGGTTGGCGAGAAGGATCACAAGCTGGCACTCGCGAAATGCGACCGTTGCGGGACGGTCGTCGAACCCCGGCTCTCGATGCAGTGGTTCATCAAAATTCAGCGGCTCGCGGACCGCGCGATTGAAGTCGTGGAAAAGGACTTCATACGGATCACGCCGGCGAATTACCGCACCATTTACCTGAACTGGATGAAGAACATCCACGACTGGTGCATCTCTCGTCAGCTGTGGTGGGGACATCGCATTCCGGCCTGGTATTGCGCTTGTGGGGAAATCATTGTTTCGCGCGAGACGCCGACGGGTTGCCCGAAGTGCAACCGATCCGAGTTAAAGCAGGATCCAGATGTTCTCGATACTTGGTTCTCCTCCGGCCTGCTGCCATTTACAGCCCTGGGATGGCCGGAGCCAACCAGGGACTTGCAGGTTTTCTATCCCACGTCTTTGCTGATCACAGGGTTCGACATCCTGTTCTTCTGGGTAGCCCGCATGATCATGCTGGGTTGCTGGTTTATGGCTCCTCCAGAGAAGCCAGGAACAAGCCCCAAGGGCGCGGAACCGGAACTGGAGTTGAGCATCGAAGAGTTGGGCCGGTCGGTACCGTTCCGGGATGTATACATTCACGCTTTGGTGCGCGACGCCGAACGCCAGAAAATGTCAAAGACCAAAGGAAACGTACTCGATCCCATCCAGGTGATCGAGAAGTATGGCACCGATGCTACCCGCTTCACCCTGGCAGCGATGTCGTCCCCGGGCACCGACATTGCCTTCAACGAGGGCCGAACCGAAGGCTACCGCGCCTTTGCCAATAAGATTTGGAACGCGGCGAGGTTCATGTTCCTGAATGTGGACCGGGTGTGGGGATCGGAGATTCTAGCGCGGCAGGCGGGTTCCGAGCGGACCGACGAGGATCGAGGCCCCCATCCAGGTGTTTCGGGCTTCAAGGTTACGAGCGCTCTTGAAGATCGCTGGATTCTGTCGCGCTTCATCACCGTAGCTCGCACGGTGAACGAGGCATTGCCCACCTACCGCTTTGATGAAGCGGCAAACGCGATCTATGACTTCTTCTGGGGCGAGTTCTGCGACTGGTACATCGAGTTGATCAAGCCCCACCTGAACGAAGATTCCGCAGGCGCGAAGCTTACCTGCTCAAATCTGGTTGCTTTGTTCGAGGCCTCCCTGCGGCTGCTGCACCCGGTCATGCCGTTCATCACCGATGAAATCTGGCATGCGATCTACGACGGGAACCCCCCGCAAAAATCATTAGCCCTGGCAGCTTATCCCGAACCTGGTGAGCACCAGATCGACAAGGCTGCCGAGACCGAGATGGCGATCTTGCAGGACCTAATCGTCAGCATCAGAAATCTCCGAGCGGCGCTTCAGGTGGAGCCGAAGGCAAAGGTGCCGGTCGAAGTCTTCACCGAAGAATCGGAGATTCGGAATCTGATCGAGCAGAATATGGGGGCGCTCGAGCGCCTCGCAAACGTCGAAAGTGTGCGATTTGCAGACGGCTCGCTCGAGAAGCTTCCCAACGTTCGCCATACGGCACGCTTCGACGTTCGCCTTATCTACGAGAAGAAGATCGACGTTGCTGCTGAGCGGGATAAGACCAAAAAGGAATTGGAGAAAGCCGAGAACGAAAAGACAAACGGCGAGAAACAGCTGCGCAATGCGCAATTCATTGCCAAAGCCCCGGTGCAGGTCGTGGACAAGCTTCGGGCAAGAGTGGAAGAATTACGGATTCTGATCGAGAAACTGAAAAGCAAGCTGGAAGAACTGGGCTGAGGGTTTCGGGGCGAGGTGCCCCACGCCAACATGGATTGGAACAGCCGGCGTATTACCGCAATTCTTGAGAACGCGCTGCTTGAAGACCGGGCAACGCGCGATGCGACCAGCTACGCCTGCATCGATCCAGCCCAACGCGCGACCGGAACAGTTCTGGCTAAGCAAGAGTGCATTCTTGCCGGCATTGGCGCCATCCCGCGAATTCTCGACGTGTATGCGGCGCTCGATGGGGCCGTGGTTTCGCATTTCGAGGTCATCAGTCATCCCGAGATTTTCGATGGGGTGCGTCTGCATATAGGGCAATCGATTGCTGTCATTCGCCACAATGCGCGCCTGATTCTCTCCTGCGAACGAGTCATCCTCAACCTGCTCCAGCGCCTCAGCGGCATTGCGACCCTCACACGGAAATTCGTGGATGCCGTCGGAGGAACCAAGGCTCGCATTCTCGATACGCGTAAGACCGTCCCCGGCCTTCGCGCACTTGATAAGTATGGTGTGCGCTGCGGGGGAGGTCAGAACCACCGTCTTGATCTTTCTGACGGTGTGCTCATCAAGAACAACCACATCGCGCTCGCCGGTGGCCTAAAAACGGTGCTTGAGCGGGCTCACCGCAATCGCCGCGGCACTCAGCCGATCGAGGTGGAGGTTCGCAATCTAACCGAGCTCGAACAGGCGTTAGAGTTTGGAGCTGAAGCCATCCTGCTCGATAACATGACTCCTCATGACGTTCACACCGCGGTCGAGCGCTGCGCGACGGCTGCCCGGCGCATCCCCCTTGAGGCTTCCGGCGGAATCAGCTTGGAGAACGTCCGTGCCTATGCCGAAACCGGCGTGGACTTCATTTCAGTGGGGGCCCTGACCCACTCGGCGCCGGCGGTCGATATGAGCCTGCGGATCGTCCCAGCCTGAGCTAGCACTCGCCCCGAGGACCTCTTTGGGTAAGAAATTACAATTCCGCCCATTCCCAAGAAAATCGATTCGGTGTACGATGCGCGTTACAAAAAGGGGGAGTCTTGGTCCACATGGAAAAGGGGAGTCTGTCTTCCTTCGGCAGTAGTGTCCTGATTTTTCTTCTGATGCTTTCCTTGGCAGCGTGCGGAGGGGGCGGATACGGTGGTGGGAATGGTGGGGGAGGCGGCGGCGGAGGCGGCAATCCCCCCGCTGCTCCAACTGGCTTGACTGCGACCGCGGGAAGCGGAAAGGTGGATCTTTCGTGGACTACGAGCGCCGGGGCGACTTCCTACAACGTGTACCGAGGGAACAGCGCCGGGGGTGAAAGCGCAACTCCTCTTGCCACCGGGATTGCCAACGGTTCCTATACCGACAACACAGGGACCGCGGGAGCAACGTATTACTACGTCGTGGCCGCCTTAAATGCGTATGGCAAAAGTGGCAACTCCAATGAAGCCTCGGCCGCACCAAACGGCGCGGTGACGGCCGTCAGCGTCACGGTGGATGTGTTGACTGACCGGCACTATATAAGCCCGTATGTTTATGGGGTGAACTTCCCGCCCACGGCCGCCTACATTACGAACACGAACACGTCTTTGGTTCGTTGGGGTGGCAATGCCAGTTCGACCTACAACTGGTTACTTCACACCTACAACGCCGACAACGATTACTACTTCGAGGATTTCACGTTTTGCGGCTTTGGCAATTTCAACAGTTGCACGGACAGCGACTCGGCGCAGTGGATCGCCGATGTAAAGGCGGCAGGCGGGAAGCCATTGATGACCATGCCCATGCTGGCGTGGGTGGCGCAGAGTCCAGAGAGCGCAGGGGCGAGTGGTAACCTGCACTGGACGTTTTCAGTAACGCAGGATGGTGCCTGCGCTTCGAAGATTGACCCGTTCAACACGGATGCTGGTATCAACTTGAAGTCTGATTGTTCGACTGCGATGGTTGCGAGTCAGGCGCAACTCAACCGGGCGTACTACCCGTTATTGGACGATCACACGCAAGCCTGCACTTCTCCTTCGGGTACGTGCGAGTACCGCAGCGACTGGGTGACTGATGCCACCAAGGGCCTCACTCAGGCGTTTGGTTCTGGATCGTGCGTGGTCCCCTACTTCACAAATACGTCGTGTCATTTTTATAACATGGACAACGAGATCGACATTTGGGGTGGCACGCACGTGGATGTTCATCCCAATCCCACCACCTACAACGAACTGCGCGATATTTATCTGACCGAAGCTGGAAAACTCCAGACCTGGGACGCGCAGGCCGTCCGCTTCGGCTGGGTTAGTTGCTGCTGGGGTCCGTACTGGGGCTCGGCAGCAGGCAATTCGGACAAGAATTCGCACGGCAATGTCGACTTCATGCCTTGGTGGCTGAATGAAATCGCCTGGCGCGACCAGATCAACGGCTCGAGGACGCTCGACGTCTTTGACTTGCACGCTTACCCTGAAACCAGCGGGAATGGCAAATCGCTGGCGCAGCAGCGCGCCCTCGCCCTCACAGACACGCAGGACTGGTGGGATCCAACCTACACTAGCCAGGCGTGGTTTGGTTCTGTGAGCGTGACCTCCAACGAACCGAACGACCAGATGCCCTTCCGCATTCCGCGGGTGCGAGCGTGGGCAAATACGATCTATCCCGGAACGCCGGTGGCTTTCACCGAATGGAACTTCGCTATGGCCGGCGAGACCGATTTTTCGACCGCGCTCGCTGACGTAGATGCCTGGGGAATCCTGGGACGGGAGCGGGCTTCGTTCGCCACACGCTGGACGGCATCGGATCCGGCAAGCCCGGCTTATAACTCGCTCTTGCTTTACCGCAACTATGACTCACATAACGGTACGTTCAATCCCATTTCGGTCTCTGCCACTCACAACGTGAATGCGGGATTGTTCAGCGTGTACGCCTCGACGAATCAGACCGGTAACTCGTTAACGCTGATGGTGGTGAACAAGGATCCAGCCAACGCGGCCCAGGTCACTTTTGCGCTGAACCACTTCACGCCGTCGCAGGTGACAAAATACACGCTTTCGCAGGGTTCGCCGAACAGTATCACGGCCGGGGCGCAAACGGCTTGGTCTAGCACCATGACCTTTGCTCCCTACTCCGCGACACTCCTGGTCGTTACCGGAAACGCAACCACGCTTCCGGCAGCGGAGTGGGACCTGAATCCAGACACAATCGTGGTGCCTGCGGGCGGGACCCTTGATATTCATCCAAAGCTCATCTCCGGCACGGGCGTTACGCTCGGATCGCCGAGCTCTCAGGGGGGCGTTACCGTAACGACCACCAACAACACCGTGAGCACGGGACAGCAGGGTGACGTTCAGATCGTTGCAGGGAACACGCCGGGATTCTACTCTTTCTCGATTCCCGCAACGGACACGGCGAACGTCTCGACTTCTCAGAGTGGTTGGATTCTGGTGACGAAGGCTGCGGCTGCGCTGTCAAAAACGGGTGGTGATGGACAGGCCGGCACGCACGGAACTCCACTTCCGACCAATCTCAGCGTGACTCTGTCGAGTTCTCCAACGGGTAGCGTTGCAGGCGTGAGCGTGTTCTTCACTATTACGAGCGGGACAGGAGGCTCGCTGAAGAACGTGGCATCCGGGAACGGCGAGAAAATATTCAACGGCTCCAAAGTGATCGCAGTGACCAACAGCTCTGGTGTTGCCAGCGTCACCTTAACACTGCCCCCAACTACCGGAGCCGTTACCGTCTCGGCCGAAGGGCCGTATGCGATTGGTCACCCGGTGATCGCAACTCCGTTCGGTGAAACCTCAAACTAGCCCGCCGAGTGGTTGTCCTGCCCTTGCCACGTTCCTTTTCGGCAAGGGCGGTCCCTTATTTGACTCCCAACCGCCGCACCCAACCAACGCGGGTTTGTGCTCCCGCCATGCTTTGCCCGATAATTCCGCCATCAAGGCAAAGCCTCCATTTCGCAAGGGGCGGGTCGGGCGCAGACCTCAATCACTGGAGACGGATGCGCACCTTGGCCGGATTGTGCGCGTTTTGACCAGCTATCCTACGCTGGTAATCAGCGGAACCAAGCTGGCGCAGGAGATCGGGACCACTCGTTCTGAAGTTTGGCGGCTGGTGCAGCAGTTGCGCACTCTAGGGGTAGAGATTGCCGGGCACCCGGCGAGCGGGTATCAGCTGACCGCGGTTCCGGATTTGCTTCTTCCCGAACTTCTCGATCCGATGCTCCGCGGTACGATCTTCGCCGGACATGTACATCACTACTACCGTGCAGGCTCGACCAACACCCTCGCAATCGAAGCCGCCGCCTCAGGTGCCCCCGAAGGCAGCGTGTTTTTGGCCGAGCAACAGACTGGTGGTCGTGGCCGTGGAAACCATAAGTGGCATTCAGCGGAATCAACCGGCATTTATTGTTCGGTGGTGTTGCGTCCCACGCTGCCTCCTTCGGACGTTCTGGTTTTGTCGCTGGCGTCCGGGCTGGCAGTGCACGCCGCGGTGTCAGGAATGAGTCCGGGCATTCCTCCTGAGCTGAAATGGCCAAACGATCTGTTGATTGCAGGGAAGAAGTTTTGCGGCATCCTTACGGAGATGAGTGCGGAGGCCACGCGAGTGCGGCACATCGTGGTAGGAATCGGAATTAACGTGAACCAGACACAGTTTCCGGATGAATTGCAGCCGATCGCTACCTCGCTGCAGTTAGCGACCGGCAAGGAGTGGTCGCGAATCGAGCTATGCGCCGCTTTGTTAAAATCACTCGACCGCGAATATCGGGCGGTTCTCGGCAACCCCGACGCGCATGCGTACATTCTGCGCCGGTTTGAAGAGAATTCGCCCATGGCCCGCGGTTGCCATGTCCACGTGGAAGAGAATGGCGGCTTTGAGGGGATGACCGAGGGTCTGGATCCGCGCGGATTCTTGAAAGTGCTCACCACTGAAGGGGTGCGCATTGTCTATAGCGGAACAGTGAGGTAGCGCACGCCTGCTTTCAGGAGCAGCCAGGCGAAATCTCGGACCTCAGAACCAGGAAATTGATAACGAACGATGCTATTCGTCCTTGACGTCGGAAACACGAACACGGTCTTGGGAGTCTTTGCCAGGTCTTCGAGCAACTCCGAACACTATGACAAAATGCTCGCCAATTGGCGTGTGACCACCCGTGGGTCGCAGACCGTCGACGAATATGGCGTGCTCTTCAGAAACCTATTTTCCATGCAGGGCCTCGAACCAAAGGAAATCCGCGGAATCATTGTTTCGTCGGTTGTGCCTCCACTGGATTCAACTCTGCGCCGGGTCTGCGAGCGGTACTTCCATCAGAAACCTCTATTCGTTGAACCCGGCATCAAGACCGGGATGCCAGTGCTCTATGAGAATCCGGCTGAGGTTGGGGCAGACCGCATCGTGAATGCGGTGGCGGCGTTTGAAAAGCACGGCGGGCCCTGCATCGTGGTGGATTTCGGCACGGCGACGACATTCGACTGCGTGACTGCAAAAGGCGAGTATCAGGGCGGTGTCATTTGCCCCGGCATCGGTATTTCCGCCGACGCCCTGTTCAGCCGCACGGCACGGTTGCAGCGGGTGGACATCCGTAAACCGGCGGGGATCATTGGAACCACCACGGTTGGAAGTCTGCAGTCGGGCCTCTATTACGGATATCTCGGATTGGTGGATGGCGTTCTTGAACGTCTCCTGAGCGAAATCGGTCGAACGGTGAAAGTGATCGCTACCGGCGGTCTTGCACCCCTTCTCGGTTCCGGATCGAAATACATTCAGCATGTGGATGAGTTCCTGACGCTTGAAGGGCTCAGAATCCTGTGGGAGAGAAATGCCGGAACCTTTTCCGAAAAATCGGCAAAACCGCGAGTGGCGAGTCGGCCCCGTTGATCTTTGCCCCGGCTGTTACGACCTGCGGCAAAAAGGCTTTTTTCGGCCTGCAAGTTTTGGGATATTTTCTTTGCCTGCTCGGGGGCGTCTTTGCACGTTCGCGGTACAAAACCACAGGACCCGCTCCCGAAAACTCGACCTGTGAAGTGTCCGGAATGCCGGCAGGCAATCACGAAAACAAGCAAAACTCGTGAACTTACAGCGGGTTTGGCGCGACGGGGGCTACGCCTCGCTCTTCGCAGACTGTCGCAAGCGAAAGCTCCAAAGTTGTTGCGGAACGCCCAGCCGGGTCACGGAACGCTTTGGGATCAGGTGTCTTTCTACGTAGGCTTGAGCGTAGTTTTAGGAAAGGCTTCTCCAACAAGAAGTACGACGCACTTGCGAGCCCAGTTGTGCCAAGGACATTCAGCGGAAACATTGGAATAAAGCTGCGGTGAAAAAACAATTGCTGCCACAGGTATAAAGAATAACTTAGCTTGCCAATGAACCTCATCGGCCGCAGATTTAGGAAGCGACCAAATGCGTCCTGGGGATGGAATACGCATCTCGTCACGAAGAACACGAGTAACAAATCTAGCCCCGCAGAGCTAATCGGCTCCTTTGAAAACGCATCGGCAGTGATAATAACGGGAATTAGCGCGTACCCCATCATGGGATGAGCCAACAACCGGCGACTAACGCCGCGAATCGGTTTCTCCCAGATAGCTAGCAGACATCCAATCGCTATCGGGCCACAGACGAATGGGAAAGCGAAGTATTGCAAAGCAGGGTTCATCCCAAACAATCGAACCCCAAACAGTCTGTGAAACACTCCAAAGGCGATATTTGAAAAGAACGCGATTAACGCAACCCCCGTCCAACTTCGCGATGGTAAAAAGCGAAGAGCTAAGGGCCAAAGAAAGTAGAACTGCTCTTCTACCGACAGAGACCAAAGGTGCTCCGAGTACCAGACACCCCGAGTGGTGAAATCTACGGTATAGGTCAGTACAAAAAGCAGGTTTCCCGGCGGAAGCGTGATGACCGCACGCTGATTGAGAACAACCAGTGCCGTCACAAATAAGAGAAATGCGGGCAAAATACGTAATGCGCGCCGAGCATAAAAAAGCCGAAGGGACACATTTCCGAACTGGCGTAGTTCCTCAAGCAACAAGTTGGTTATCAGGTAACCAGAAATCACAAAGAAAATCCGCACTCCAAGCCCTGCATGAGCAAATAGGATCCGAGCCCATAATGAAGTGGGCACATATGCATGGCCGAGGATGACCATTCCGATTGAAATAGCTCGCAGACCGTCAAGGGACGGGATGGATTCCCTACGCATGAAAATATTGCTGCCGAGTATACCCCCCGAGGGATCACCCAAAGCCGTTCATTGGTTTATCACCTGAATACCGGCGACCGGGCCTGGCTTGCGGGACGTTGACACCTGCGCGGCAAACTCGACCTTGAGAAGGGCTGGTATGCGTCCGGGTGCGGTCTGGCAACAGGCCTGTACCGCTTACCGTATGCGGCCCGAGCAAGCCTGGCTGATCCTGCGCAAATCCGCCGAAGTTGTGCGTACGCGTTCAACAGAACGTGCTGCTTCTCATCGTATGTCCGGTGATCCATTCAGCAACGGTGCTCTTGCACCAGCGATCCGCATCAACGATTGCCGAGTTGATCAGTTTGGGTTGGACCGTCTCATGGGCCTAGAAATTCAATCTTCGCGTGGACGGCGAATTGCATGGCATTGGCCGGGGTGCTTGCATATCCTGTCGTGTCAGGAGGCACTTGCCCAGAGCTCAAGGCCGAGAAAATCAACAGCGTCGAACTTAGAAGCAGTTTTCTCATGCGCGTTTTCGCGTAGCACACGTGGTAGTCGCACTGTTCACAACGGATGCTGTGCCTGGATCGCATAGCGCATAGGGGACGCCGTCGCATGGAGTATAACGAAGTTTACCGTAGCCGCGACGGAGGTGATTGCGGTCCGCGCTATGCAACCTGAGGTGAACGTCGTGCACCCGATGGGGGGAGCACGCTGGTTTTCTACCGCACAAATCTACTGCGCACTTTACTCTACAGAACGCACGAAACCATAGTCCCAGAGCACTCCGCACCCAAGCCGTTACTCCTGAATCCCGCCAGTAGCACTGTAGCCTATTTCTGGAGGCTGGAGAGATGAGTGATTTAACGCAATTCTGGCAGGAACGCTTCGAGAGGTATGGTCATACGGGATGGTTCGATGCCAAGATTTACGCGTTCGATCAACAAGTGCGGATTGATTTCAAGCACATGAAGTGCCCACGATGCGCTAGGCTCTTCGACCCAACAGGATCACGGTTTTCGTCGGCCCAATAGTAGTCTCCACTGTATTCTTTCAAGCAAGCTGTAGCTGTCCGGATATGGGTACTTCTGGAGACGCTTCGGTATTGCTTGAACGTGCTGCTCGGTAAGCTTTGTTGGGTGCCAAGGGAAAGTGATTTCGCCGTTTCTGTCGC
>Ga0157369_10000518_pt1 | contig 50735 bp, 44 predicted proteins | sample C25metaG_FD_113461 | JGI IMG/M metagenome (GOLD analysis project Ga0157369, IMG submission 113461) | Corn rhizosphere microbial communities from Kellogg Biological Station, Michigan, USA - C2-5 metaG | ecosystem: Host-associated > Plants > Roots > Rhizosphere > Soil | place: USA: Michigan... | reverse complement strand
TGCTCCTCATCCCCCTCTTCGGGTGGGAGCTGTGGGCCGTCATCACCGGCAAGCCCGGCGGGCCCTTGTCGCACCTCGTCTGGTGGGCCTACGGGGAGCGCTACTCCCTCCGGTGGTGGGTCGTCGCGCAGGTCATGAACGGCCTGGGCCTGTGGGCCGCCGCGCACTTCATGTTCGAGTGGCCCGACTGGCGGCACCTGTTGATCGTGCTGGCCGCCGGCGCGGTCACGGGCCTGCTCGGGTGGGGCATCACAGTCTGGTTCACCCGCTGACGGCATACGGAAGGGCCCGGACGTACAGTCCGGGCCCTTCGCGCTGCTGTAGTAAGGCTTGCGGCTGATCCTTAACTATGGGAGCCGCTGAGACTCAGATAGGGCCGTCGGGAAGCGTCTGCGCCTTCGACCGGATGCTCTCGATGAGCTCCTTGCGGCTGTAGGTCTTGCGGACGGTGGTGTCCCCGCTGGGAGCCGCCCCGGCATGGCGCGTCGTCGTCTTGCCGACGCCGTACCGGCCCTTGGTGCCGGTCTGCTTCGTCTCGTCGCTACGTGGTCGGGTCATTGGGGTCACCTCCGTTGTCGATGAGAGTGCTGGCCAAGGCTTCCAGTATGCCCCCATGCGCTTTGTGGACCATAGAGTCGCGCAAAGCTGCGATCGCGAGGACCCGCTCGGGTTGCCCGAGGGATGCCCGGTTGTCCCACAGCCACGTGTAGGCGTCCCACCACCGCTCGAGCGCGTCCGTGGCCACGGCAGCGGTGGCCGCTGCGTCCCGGTCGCCCTGTGCGATTGCCTTGTCGCCGTTCAGGCGGTGTCGTATGCCGGCATACGCGATGCCCGCTGCGACGGCGGCCATGAGCCCACCGAACCCGGGCGACGTCATGAACGCGCCGACGGCGAGCCAGAACGGGTCGTCAGTCACCCGGGCATCATGACAGCCCGGGAGCGGTCAGCGGACGATGGAGAGGTGCGGGCGCGCCGGTGTCTCGTCGACGACGTCGTCGGGGAACGCCTCGTGCTCGTCGACGGTCGGGTCTGGCGCGGCCGCGCGAGCTCGCGCGTTGCGGAACATGTGCACGGGCGTCATCACGACCATGTAGCCGAAGCAGAACACCCCGATGGTGACGAAGAACGCTGTCCAGCTCATGACTGCTTCCCCTTCCCCTTCTGCGACGCGCCGCGGCCGCCGCGCGACCCTCCGGCGCTGGACTGGGTGCCGATCTGCCCGGGGAGCCGCTCGGCCGGTGCGCCTGGGCGCCCCGTGTCGGGGTCGAGCCCGAGGGCCCGGCGGTACTCCGCGTCGCGTTCGGCCTGCGTCTTGACGAACCCGCGCCTGCTCTGTCGCCGCGGCGTCGCGCCTGCCGGGTCGCTGCTCATCATCCGTCCGTAGTTCTGTCCCATCACCACTCCACCTCGCTCGCTCCTGCTGCCTCGGACATCTTGGCCGCCGTGGGCCGTAGGTACCCCTGCGTCGTCTGGATGGACGAATGCCCGAGGATCGCCTGCACCTCGGCCAGCGTGCGCCCGTTCTCGAGCAGGTTCTTGGCGCACGTGTGCCGCAGCGTGTGCGGGTGCATCTGGACGCCGGCGGCCTCCCCCACCCGGTAGATCGTGTGTCGGACGGACCGGACGGCCAGCCGGTTGCCTGTCGTCGTGACGAAGAAGGGGTAGGCGAGGTCCTGCGTCCGCGCCGGGTGCGCCCGGTCCCACTCGTTGAAGAGCTCGCGCAGCTTGGCGCCGATCGCGAGCTCGCGGACCTTGGAGCCCTTGCCCCGGACCTTCATGCCGCCGTCACGCGCGGACGACCACCAGTCGCGACGGTCGAGTCCGGCGGTCTCGGCGATGCGTAGGCCACCGAACGCCATGGCGCCGACGATCGCGAGGTCTCGCGGGCCGCGACGCTCGGCCTGCCGGAGCACCGCGCGCAGCTCGTCGGGCTCGAGCCCCTCACCGAAGCCTGCCGACGACGCGGCCCGGGCCCGGCTCACCTTGTCGGCCGGGCCGAGCCCCACCCACGAGAAGTAGTTGTCGATGCCGGCGCGCGTGGAGTCGGCATACGACGCCGTCAGCCCGCGCGCGATGAGGTGGTCGCGGTAGTCGCGCATGGCGAAGTCGCGCGAGTAGGGGTCGGTGAAGGTCTCGAGGGGCCGGTGGTGGTCCTGCTCGTGGAGCCAGTCGACGAAGCGGCGGACGTGGCCGACGTAGGCGTCGATGCTGCCGTGGGCGAGTCCGGTCTGTCGGAGGTGGTTCGCGTAGGCGTCGACGACGCCCTCGCGGTCGGTCAGGACGTCGTCGGGGACGGGCGCCTGGAAGCCCCCGCGGGGTCGGGCCGGGGTCGTGCTGTTGTTTACGGCAACCATGGGACCACGTTAACCCGTACCTCTGACAACATTTACGGCAACACGCCGGGGGGTGCGTCGCCCTATCAATGGATTTACGGCAACGCCGGGGGAGTGCCTCCGACAGTCACCGGACCGGATCAGGCACCATGTAGGCCATGCAGAAGCAGATCGTGACGACCATTGACGACGTCGACGGCAAGGAAATCGACGGCGACGGCCGCACGGTGACGTTCGCCCTCGACGGTCAGACCTACGAGCTCGACCTGCGGGACGCCAACATCACCAAGCTCGAGAAGGCCCTCGCGCCGTTCATCGACAAGGCCCGCAAGGTGAAGCCCACCCGGCGGCGCCGCGGCCGCGCCTGACTTTCCCCTCCCACGTGACCCCCGGCTCTTCCCGCCGGGGGTCACTCACGTCCTGACCCCGAGACGGTAACCGTGGCGGTCACGTACCAACACGGGCATGAGCGATCACCCACCCGTCCCACTGGCCCACAACATCACCGTCGAGCGCACCCCCGACGCTGACGGCGGGTTCCGCATCCTCGTCGACGGTGAGCCGCTGCCCACCATCGTCGCCGGCGACAAGGGCGCCACCGTCGTCGTGTCGACCGACAACGTCCCTGGCGTCACGATCACGCTGCTCGCGGAGTCCGTGACCGTCGACGACCGCGCCATGGTCGCGCAGCGCATCGAGCACCGGCATGGGTGAGAGCAGCGGCGTCCCGATCACCCGCGCTGTCGTGAGCGTCGAGCCCATCACGGTCGAGCACCTCGAGCGCGTGGCCGCCGGCGAGGCTGTCCGCCTGGACCTGCGCATCGGGGAAGCCGTCATCGGCTCGATGCCCCTGCAGCGTCGTCACGTGGCCGCGGCCCTGTCGCCGAGCCACCCGTCGCTGTCGTGGCACGTCAACGGCACCCTGCTCGGTCACCGCCGCCACGACGACGGCGAGACGAAGTGCGGCCGCCGCGGTGAACTCACCGTCGTCCTCGACGACGACGTGCCGCCCTGCCCGAAGTGCTACCACGTCACGTGAAGGTGTCAGGGGCGGTAGAGGCCGCGGCCGCGAGACTCGCGGAGCGGAAGAAGCCGAAGAGCAACGAGGCGCATCGCATGGTCCTGGACCTGCTCGATGCGCCCATCGCGGTGCGCCGCGAGATCATCTCCGGGTTCTCCGTCGACGAGCTCACGTACGTGCTGCGCGAGTCCAAGACCGTCACGGGCGCCCTGTACGGGCTGTGGCACGACTCTCCGAGCGGTTTCGTCGAGGACGTCATCGGCGAGACGATCTGGTCGAAGCAGCGCGAGGTGCTCGACGCTCTCGTCCCGCACAAGCGCGTCATCGTCCCCGCCGGCTTCGGCGTGGGGAAGTGCGTGCACGAGGACGAGCCGATCCGGCTCGCGTCCGGGCACTGGGTCCCCGCTGGCGAGCTCGTCGGGACGCTCTTCGCGATCGACGCATGGGACGAGGCGACGAACACGCGTCGCCGTCGACCCGGGCACGCCGCGTGGAACGCCGTGGAGCCGATCTGGCGTCTCGAGACTGTCGGCGGCCGGACAGCGCGCCGCAACGCCGCGCACCCGTTCTACGTGCGCCTCGGTGACGTGCTGCTCCGGTGGACGCCCCTGGCCGCGATCCCGAAGGGCGCCGAGGTGCTCGTGGCCGACGGCGACTCGTTCGCGTGGGACACCGTGTCGGCCGTGACGCGGGAGAGCGACGTCGGGCGCACCGTGGCGATCGAGGTCGACGTCGAGCACACGTTCATCACCGACTTCGTCGAGCACAACACCCACCTCGCAGGTCGTGCGACGGCGTGGTTCGTGTGCACGCAGCCGCCCGGCATCAGTCAGGTCGTCACGACGGCCACCCGTCTGCGTCAGGTCCGTAACCAGCTGTGGCCGCACATCAGGAAGGTGCACGGCAAGGCCGACCTGCCCGGCGAGGCCGACATCATGCAGTGGAAGATTCCCGACGAGTACGGCGTGGATCACCTTGCGGCGTATGGCTTCTCGGCGCCGGACAACGATGAGGCCGCGATGCAGGGTATTCACGCTCCAAAACTGCTCTTGATAGTTGACGAGGCCGGCGGTATCTCGAAGATGGTCGGTGAGGGCACGAACAACCTGCTCACCGGTGACGCCACACTGCTCGCGATCGGCAACCCCGCCATGGACGACCCCGGCTCGTGGTTCGAGAAGTCCGCGATGAAGGGCTACGCGGGGGAGCCGGGCTACCACACCATCCAGATCGCCACGACGCACTCGCCCGCGATCACGGGGGAGGAGACGCCGCCCTGCTCGGAGTGCCCGCCGCTCATGGGCGTGCACCCGCTGTCGAAGCACCTGCCCGACCAGACGTGGATGGACGAGACGATCGCCGCGTTCGGGGAGGACCACCCGTACGTCATCGCGAAGGTCAAGGCCGAGTTCCCGCAGGAGGCCGGTCTGCGCATCATCCCGCCGACGTGGGTGGAGCTGTCCCGGCAGCTCGAGGACCCGACGGGGGAGGGCTACTCGCGCCTGTGCGACCTCGGGCTCGAGGGGGAGACGGAGAAGTTCACCGTCAAGGAGGGCTCGTGGGTGCGCCTCGGGATCGACGTCGCGGCCGACGGTGGCGACGAGCTCGCGATCTACCGGGCCGTCGGTGACACCATCTCGCAGCGGCACGTGTCGTCCGGCTCCGTGAACAGCAACTCCGTGTCGGTGGCCGAGAAGTGCTTGGAGCACATTCAGGCCGCCGAGCGGCTCGCGAAGAAGCTCGGATCACGGTCCCAGGTGCGCGTGAAGGTCGACACGATCGGTGTCGGCTGGGGTGTCTACGGCATCCTCAAGCGGTGGGGCCAGCGCGGGCCCGACCAGAAGCACACGGCGATCATCGTCGACGCGAAGGTGTCGGAGAAGCCGTACGCCGACGACGAGGGCGCGGAGATGCGGCCCTACCGGAAGCGTGACGAGCTGTGGCTCGCCGGCCGGTGGCTCCTGCAGCCGGACCCGCACACCAAGGAGCCGCGTCTGCGTCTGCGCGTCGACGAGGGGTGCGCGCAGCAGCTCTCCATCCCGAACTACACCAACCAGGCGGGCGGGTTCGTCGTCGTCGAGTCGAAGAAGAGCATGAAGAAGCGCGGCCGGAACAGCCCTGACCGTGCGGAGGGCGCGCTGCTCGCGATCTACGAGCCGGAGCCGGTCCGGCAGCGAACCGGGCGCGGCATCATCTCCGGCGCGTGAGCCGTTGACGCAAACAAGGTGTAACGAATATGGGGCGCGTGCGTTCTATGGGGTCAGAGGTGCAACGCGCGGGGAGCCCGGGACCTCTTGAGCACCGAGGGAGCGCCTCGGTTCACCACCAGCTTTGAGGACTCCTGTGACGGATCAGCCCGTGCCCATGGACACCAGCGTCGACGGCAAGGCCGTCAACCCGGCCCCCGACGTCGACCTGACACACACGTGGATCGCGTCGGCAACGATCGCCGTCGACGAGAAGCACGCCAAGATGGCCGACATGCGCTACTCGCTCCGGTTGAAGGAGCGGCAGAAGATCGACGTGCTCGAGGTCTACTGCTCGGGGTGCCGTCGCCAGTACGAGGACGTCAAGGGCACCGACTGTTCGGCGAAGATCGACAACGCGCACCTGTTCGGCGGGGACCGCTCCGAGCGCGTGAAGCGCAAGACCGCGCACCTTCCCCTCGGGATCGAGCTCACGCCGCTCCCGGCGCCCAGGATCAACCGCATGGGCATCGCCGGCGTCCTGAACGGCGAAGCGTGACCACCCAGCAGCAGGCGAGCACCCGCCGTGGCGGCTCGGTGACGTACATCGAGAACGCCGAGGGCAAGATGCGGGTCGCGCTGTCGGCCGCCGCCAAGGCCGTCGTCTCCAAGAAGCTCGTCGAGAACAGCGTCCCCGGCAAGACGTCGCCCCTGTGGAACCGAGGCGGCGCATGCATCGAGTGGACCGGCACGCGCGGCACCGAGGGCCAGGGCGTCCTCACCGTCGTCGGGCAGACCATGGCCGCGTCCCGCGCCGCCTATCTGTCCATGGTCGGCCCGGTCGAGCTCGACGAGAAAGGCCGCCCCTTCGACGTCTACCGGCTCTGCCAGAACAAGACGTGCATCAACACCCACCACCTCGAAGCCGTCCCGCACGCTGTGTCGATCCAGCGCGAGGCCGCTCTCCTGACGCACTGCACCAACGGGCACGAGCGCAACGAGGAGAACACCCGCGTCCGGCGCAACGGCGGCCGCACCTACCGAGGGTGCATCCTGTGCGAGCGGGCATGCAGCCAGCGCTACCTCGCGAAGAAGAAGGCCGAGCAGGAGGCCGCGGCCGCCGCGTGAGCGGGAGACGCTAACTACGGCGGGCACCTACGGTCCGCCGCGTGACCAGCCCTGCACCCGAAACCCCGCCCACGACGGAACCGCGTGCGCCGCTGCGAGAAGTCATCGGCCTCGTGCTGATCCTCGTCGGCGCCCTCGCGCTGACGACCGTCGCGTTCTTCACCGACCCCCGCCTCGGATTCGCCGTGCTCGGCACGTTCGCCGTCGCCGTCGGTGCGCTCATGGCGTTCGGGGAGGCGTGACATGGGCCGCAAGTTCCTGCCCGGGCTACGCGGGCTGACGCAGTCGAAGTCGCTCGAACCAGAGCAGGGCTCCGAGTCCAAGATGCTGTCCATCTCCGGCGGCGGCTACTCGTCGCACACGAACCTCGCCCGCGGGTCGATCATGTACGGCTCCCAGGGCCGCGCCGACGCGTGGGACATGGAGACCGTCATCTCCGAGGGCTACGAGCGTGACGTGTGGGTGTTCCGGTGCGTGGAGCTCGTGGCCGGTCACGCCGCGCGCCTCCCGTTCGGCGCCGCCCGCAACCTCGGGTCCGACAACGAGGAGCGGCTGCAGGCGCACCCGCTCTTCAAGGTGATGAACCGCCGCGCGAACCCCATGGAGAAGGGCTACGCGTTCCGAAAGCGCCTCTCGCAGCAGCTACTCCTCTCCAAGCGTGGCGTGTTCGTCGAGGTGCAGAAGTCGCGCGGTGGCGCGATCGTCCGCCTGGACCTGCTCGACCCGTCCCGCGTGCGCCCCATCGAGGACCCGCACGGCGACTACATCTCGCACTTCGAGTTCACCCGCCGCGACGGTCAGGTCCGCGAGATTGACCCCTCGCGCATCCGGTGGATCAGGGAGCCGCACCCGACCGACCCGTTCTCCGGTGTGACGCCGCTCGAGGCCGCCGGGATGTCCGTCGAGCTCGACTTCCTGTCCCGGCTCTACAACAACTCCTTCATCCGCAACGACTCCCGCCCGGGCGGCATCCTCGGCATCGACCACGACTACCTCTCCGATCAGGAGATGGAGCGCATCGAGCGGAAGATGCGCCCCGGTGCGCAGAACGCCGGCGAGATGACGGTCCTCGCGACCGGCCCCGGCGGAATGCGGTACATCGACACCACGACGAAGCCGCGCGACATGGCCTACGAGCACGCGTCGGCCAACTCCAAGAACGAAATCCTGAGTGCCTTCGGGATAGGTGAGTCGCTGCTCGGTAACGCGGCCGGGCGCACCTACGACAACGCCGAGTCCGAGCTCTACTCGTTCTGGACGACGGTGATGCCGCCGCACCTGTCGCTCATCGCGTCCGCGTTCGATGAGGACTTGGACGAGGACTGGGACCCGTTCTTTGACACCTCCGGCATCGAGGTCCTCGAGCTCCCGCGTCGACGTGACCGTGAGGAGGCCCGCAACGAGGTCACGCAGGGCCTCCGGTCGATCGACGAGTACCGCCCGATCGCGAACCTGCGTCCGCTGGACACGCCGCAGACGCGCGCCCTGTGGATCAGCCCGGCGAAGGCTCCCGTCCCGGCCCGCCCGGAGGACGCGGCCGCGCTGGGTCTCGGTGTCGGCGGCGAGGGCGAGCCCGGCGCCGGCGCTGCGATGCCCGGTGAGGGTGGCGCCGAGGGCGAGAACGCCACGGCGGCCGACGCGGTCGCTGAGGCCCGCGCTGTCGAGGCCGGTGGCGCGGAGGGTGGCAATGGTGAGCCCGGTGCCGCCGCTGCGCTCGACGAGGCCCGCCAGGGCACGTCCGGCGGTGGCGAGCCCGGTGCGGCCCGTGCCGCGCTCGAAGAGGCGTCCGTCGACTACTCCGGCAGCGCCCCCGGTGACGCCGCCACGGCCGTTCGGTCCGCGCGCCGCATGATGGAGCGGAAGTCGCTCCCCGGTGAGCACGTCCGGTTCGTGCCCGACGACAGTGCACGCGAGTCGCTGACCATGTCGGTGAAGGCCGCGGTCGACGCGATGCTCGCCCGGCAGCAGGGCGTCGTCACGGCGCGCCTCGAGTCCCCCAAGACGCGCAAGGGCACCCGGTTCTGGACGCCCGAGGGATCGTGGGACACCCGTGGCGGTGACGCGCCCCTCGACGTCGACAAGGTCGTCGACGCGCCCCGCTGGCAGGAAGAGGCGTTCCAGACGGTCGCCCCGCTCGCGGCCAACGGCAGCCAGGAGGCCGCCGACGGGCTCTACGCCGAGCTCGACGGCAAGGGGATGATCGCCGGTGGCGGCGCCCCGTCGAGCCTCGTGTGGGCCGCTCCTGCGCTCGAAGGCGCCATGGCGGCGTCCGACGGCGTGAAGTCGCTGCTCTCCGAGGTGCAGGACGCCGCAGAGCGCGCCTCACAGACCGCGAAGAGCATCGTCGAGGTCAAGGCAGCCGTCGACGCGGTGTATGCCGCGTCAGCGCCGCGTGTGGCCGCCGAGGTGGCCGAGTCCGTCGCGACGATCGCGCTCTCCGGTGCGCGTGGCGCTCTCGTCACGTCGCTCGTCCCTGCGCCGGGCAGCACCGGCCAGCCGGTCGAGGTGGGCGGTGCGTGGGTCGTCGACGGTGGCGCTTCGTTCCTCGCCCCGCCGGCCTGACGGTCTAGGACTCGTCGGGCCACGGGTAGAGCGACCCGAGGCGCTTGATCGACGCCGGCTCACCGTTCACGAGGTACTTGCCGTCGGGGTCCGGGACGATGTCGGAGTGCTCGTGGGTGCCGCCGAGGTGCGCGATCGCGGCGAGCACGATCGCGATGTTGGCGCGGTCGAGGCCGGGCACGTCGTCGTTGAGCGGGCCGGCGGCCATGGAGTGCGCGAGCCGCAGCATTCGCAGCTCGCCACCGGACGCCGCGAGGATCTGACTGGCGCGCATGCTCTCGGGCTCGAGGATTTCCCCGAGTGCCTCCCAGTTGATCCACCAGCCGCTCTGGTCATCGAACGGCTCGAGGACGTCATTCTGGAACGACGTCCTCGCGGTCCAACCTGACCGGATCAACAGCTCGGTCCCGGCCTCGTAGGTATACATGCCCTTGGCGTGCTGCCGAAGCTGCTCGTTGAGCTCGTCGATGCTCTGTGCGCCGGTCATTCTCGGCCGTCCTCTTCGTCGTGGGGCTGCTCACGGATCGCGTCGAGTATGAGGGAGAACACCGTCGTCTCGTCGTCCATTCACTGAGCGTCCCAGCGTGCTCCGACAGTGCGCTCGTGACCCCGAGACAGTAACCCCCGCGGGCAGTCACTCTCCGCCGCATGCCGATGCCTTTCCTCAATGGGGACCTGTCCGCCCTGCTCGACTCGCTCGAGGCCAAGTCGCTCGCTCGCGCCGTCAAGAAGGCCAAGCGAGCCGCCGGGAAGATCGGTGGCGGCATCGTCATCGACACCCGTGGCCGACGCTGGAACAGCAGCCTGCACCCGCGTGACGCGCGCGGGCGGTTCATCGAGACCGGCGGCATCGCGAAGGTGTGGGGCGGTGGCCGCGGCCGCGTCGTCCGCTCCCTCGGCAACGGCCAGGTCGAGCTCCGCATGGCTGACGGGTCGAAGCGCAACGTGCAGGCGAGCCGCCTCACGATGGTGTCGCGCCCCAACGGTGGCCGCCCGATCAAGGACGACGGCACCCGCAAGTCCCGCGCGCTCGTCATGGCCGAGGACGTCGCCCGCGACAAGCACTCCAAGCGCGGCGACGGCCTCAACACGCCCGACGAGAACGACCGCGACGGCGACGGCATCCCGAACCACCTCGACCACACCCCCGACGGGTTCAAGGACGGCGACGAGCCCGACTGGGAGGATGACGGCCGCGACGACGACCTCGCCGACGCCCCGCAGCACCACGGCAAGCGCTCCAACGCGCGCCCGCAGGTCCTCCGTGACGAGTTCTCCTCCGTGAAGGAGGTGCTCGACCACTGGAAGGGCGAGGACCGCCGCGCAGACGACCCCGATGCCCCCAACGACCCGAACGCCGCCGAGGTCGCCGACAAGATCGAGTCCGCGCAGCTCTCCGAGGAAGGCGAGCACCTCGTCGGCCGTGTCGACGGTCAGTGGATGGTGTTCCAGGCCGACACCGGCAAGCCCGTCGCCGGCCACAACGGCACGCGCCGCCTCGCCGACAAGAAGGCCGCGCTCGAGAAGGCCAACCAGCTCGACGACGTCTACGACCCCGACGCGAAGAAGCGCACCGCGTCGACCGGCCCGAAGCTCCCGCGCGGTCACCGCGACGGCGGCAACGGCTACAGCCTCAAGGACTTCAAGCCTGCCGGTGAGGACTCCACCAAGCAGGTCGCCGTCCACGACGAGAACGGCGAGCAGGTCGGCTCCACCATCTCGCGTCTCGACACGCGTCCCGGCCTCGCGCCGGGCTGGCAGGGCACCACCCACGGCTATCTCGTCAAGGCGCACAACGAGGACGAGTTCGTCGCGAAGGTCAAGAAGGTCGACGCCGCCGTCAAGGCCGGGACGAACCCCGAGCTGCTCGACCGCCTGTCCGAGCGCATGTGGAACGACGCCGTCTCCCGCAACGGCGGCGACGAGAAGAAGGCCGCCCGCGCGATCCGCGAGCACGTCAAGGTGAAGCGGGCCCGCGCGAAGCGCAACGACCCCAGCTACGTCGCCGACGAGCGGATCAACCGTCGGCTCGAGGCCCGCGCTGACGCCGTCGAGAAGGGCAAGAACCTCCCCGAGCGTCCGCGTGACCGCACTGACGCCCCCGAGGCGCCCAAGGCCACCCCCGACGCTCCCGAGGCCGTGGAGGACGCCCCCGAGGCCCCCGCCGCGCCGAAGAAGGTCGCGGCCGCTGACGCCGACCGCCCCAAGACCACCACCGCCAAGATCGACGAGCCTGCCGGTGACGCCCCCGAGAAGGACGCCGCCAAGCGCCCGAAGCTCGACCGCGACCAGCGCGTCAGCCGTGAGCGGATGCGCCGCTACAACACCGGCCGCGTCACCGCCTTGGTCGGCGACGAGCACGTCGAGGTCGGCCGCATCGAGAACGACCCCGACCGCAAGGGCAAGATTCGCGCCGTCCACGCTGACGGCACCGTCCTGTCCGGCGGCTCCCGTGAGGACGCCATGCGCGACCTCGCCGACCACCACAACGGCGACAACACCCGCGAGTGGAAGGCGGGCCGCACCCGCAAGGCCGCCGAGCCGAAGCCTGCCGACCGCGACCGGTCGAAGGACCGCGACGGCGCCCAGGCGAAGGACGACGACCGCGACAAGCCCCGCGACGACGTCAAGCCCGACTCCTCCCCCGACACCGGCAAGGCCGACGACGAGAAGCCGGCCAAGAGCAAGGACAGCGACGCCGACAAGGGCGACGCTCCCGCCGACGGTGACCGCCTGGACGAGCTCGACGCCGCCCACCCGGACGACGCCGCGATCAGGAAGCACACCGACGCCGCTCGTCAGGCCCGCAAGGACGGCGACAACGACAAGGCCGAGCACCACACCGGCATCGCCGAGGCGCTCTCGAACGCCCGGAAGAAGAAGGCCGAGAAGGACGCCGAGCGCGACGGCAGCAAGGACCGCGACGGCAAGGACCGCGACAAGGCCGACGCCGACCGTCCGGCCAAGAGCGACCGCGACACGCGGGACAAGGACACCACCCCGAACCCCCGGGACAATGAGAACACCGACCGCACCGACAGGAGCACCCGCGATGGTGATGAGCCACGAGCAGATCGTGACCGCAGCGACCGAGCACTGGAAGAAGCACCGTCCCCGCGAGTGGGCGAAGATGACGCCCGCGGAGAGGACGGAGTTCGTCGAGGACCTCGCGACGCAGGTCGAGACGGAGACGACGGTGCAGGCCGAGGGGTACAGGGAGCCCCCGGCGACGACGAATCCCGGCCGTCGGGAGCGTCGGGAGAACGCGCGCCTCGCAAGGGCGCAGGAGAGCGCGATGCGGGAGCTCGTGTTCCTGCCGAGCGAGACGGACGCGACGGTGAGCAGGGACGAGGCGGCCGTGGCGGACGAGCGCGAGGCGATGGCGATGTTCCGGCCGCCGGCGAGCGTGATGGAGCCGGAGAGCAGCGCGACGCAGGAGTAAAGCCTGCCCGGTTCCAGCCGAAGTCGCAGGCCGACTTTGCGCCGACCACCACGGGCGACCGTGGCCGCCGGGACAAGCTGAACGCGAACCTCGAAGCGCTCCGTCTGCTCCGCAAGCTGCAGGAGGAGAACCGGAACCCCACGCCCGAGGAGCAGGCGATCCTCGCCCGGTTCGCCGGGTGGGGCGCTCTCCCCCAGGTGTTCGCGCGCCCCGAGTTCGAGAAGGAGCGCGCCGAGCTCAAGGAGCTGCTCTCGCCCTCGGAGTACGAGGACGCGATGCAGAACGCCCTCAACGCTCACTACACGGACGCCGCGCTCGTCTCCCCCATCTGGAAGGCGCTGGAGGCCCTCGGCTTCAACGGCGGTCACGTGCTCGAGGCCGGGTCCGGCACGGGCAACTTCATCGGCCTCGCGCCGAAGGACGCGAAGATGACCGGCGTCGAGCGTGAGCCGATCACCGCGGCGATCGCGAAGGCGCTCTACCCCGACGCCACGATCAAGCACGAGTCGTTCGGCAAGACGAAGGTCAACTCCGGCGACTACGACGCGTTCATCGGCAACGTCCCGTTCGGCAACTTCCCGGTGGCCGACCCGGAGCACAACCCGAAGAACCAGTGGAACATTCACGACCACTTCATCAAGAAGGAGGTCGCGGGCCTCAAGCCGGGCGGCGTGGGCATCGTCATCACCTCGGCCGGCACGCTCGACAAGGACAACAGCTCGGCTCGCCGCGCGATCGCCGAGGACGCCGACCTGCTCGGTGCCGTCCGTCTGCCGTCGAAGGCCCACGAGGGCACCGCCGGAACCGACGTCGTCACCGACGTGCTCGTGTTCCGCAAGCGCATGCCCGGCGAGGAGCCCGGCGACCAGTCGTGGCTCACGTCGTCGCCCGCGTTCCACCCGGACGGCAAGCCCGTCCTCGGCACGAAGCGCGACGGTGGCGCCGAGCAGTACGCCGTCAGCGACTACTTCCGTGACAACCCCGACATGGTGCTCGGTGAGTTCGCCGACGGCGGCTACAACGGCCTCGCCGTCAAGGGCGACCCGGACGCCGCTCCCGGCCAGCTCGCGGCCGCCCTGGCGAAGATCGTCGAGAAGGCCAAGGCCGACGGTCGCACCCACAACCCGGAGCGCGTTGTGCGCGCCGCGGGCCCGAAGAAGGTCAAGGCTGTCTCCACCGCCGGCCGTGGCGGCTACGAGCCGTCCGACCGCACCAAGGCCCGCAAGCGCATGGTCGGTGAGCTCTCCTACGTCGGCTCCGAGAAGGACGCCAAGGGCAAGACGGTCCACAAGTTCTCGATGCGTGACGACGAGGGCAACGACGTCGTGCACTCCGTCCCGTCGACGCAGGCCGCCGAGACGCTGTCGATGATCCGCATGCGCGACACGATGCTCGACCTCGAAGCGGCCGAGAAGGAGTCGGACGTCGACACCGACGAGATTCGCGCCCTGCGCAAGAACCTCGAGCAGCAGTACGACGCCTACACGAAGAAGCACGGGCCCCTCGGCCGCATCAACGTGACGAAGTCCGTCACGAAGGCCCCCGAGGACCTCGACAACGTCCCCTCGTCCGTCCAGTTCAACGACGAGACCGAGCAGTGGGAGAAGATCACCCGCCGCAAGCCCGAGATGGGCGGGTTCCGCAAGGACCCGACGTGGTGGACGCTCGTCACGCTCGAGAAGTCCTACAGCGAGGACACGAACACCGCCGAGAAGTCGGGTCTGTTCAAGGGCCGCCTCGTCGCGCCCAACACGATCCCCGACAAGGCCGAGAACCCGACCGACGCCCTGGCTATCTCCATGGAGAAGCACGGCAAGGTCGACCTCGACTCGATCGCGAAGTCGCTCGACGTCACCCCCGAGCAGGCCCGCGCCATGCTCGGCGGCCAGATCATCGAGGACCACGAGACCGGCAACCTCGTCCCCACGCGCCGCTACATCGGTGGCGTCAACGTCCGCAAGAAGCTCCGTGAGGTCAAGGCCCTCGCCGAGCAGGACCCGAAGTGGAACGACAACGTCAAGGTGCTCGAGGCGGCCGTGCCGCCGGACAAGGACCCGACGCAGATCACCACGAAGCTCGGCGCGTCGTGGATCGACCTGCCCGACTTCCAGGACTTCGTCCGCGAGGTCACGGGCAACACGGGCGCCGTCGTCGAGAAGGCCACCGACAAGGACGGCAACGAGCGCTTCGTCGTCAAGGTCGGCTCCGGCGGCCGCCGCACGCCGTCGATCGAGGGCGGCACCGGCATGCGCCCGGGCCCCGACCACACGCCCGGCGACGTCATCAAGGCCCGCTGGGGCACCCGCCGGCGCACCACCTACGACCTCGTGCAGACCGCGCTCAACATGGGCCGCGCCGTCGTCGAGGACGAGGACCTTGAGGGCAAGAAGTACCTCAACCAGAAGGAGACGGACGCCGCCAACGACAAGGTCGACGAGCTCCAGAAGGAGTTTGCGAAGTGGCTGTGGCGTGACGAGACCCGCGCGAAGCGCCTCCACGAGTCCTTCAACGACAAGTACCGCGGCTACACCGACCTGAACTACGTCGACTCCCCCGAGCGTGCCTACGTCGGCATGACGAGCGAGCTCGACCTCGACCCGCACCAGAACGACGCCGTCACCATGGCCGTCGAGAACCCGGCCGTCATGCTCGACCACGAGGTCGGCACCGGCAAGACGTTCACGATGGTCGCGGTCGCGGCCGAGAAGAAGCGCCTCGGGCAGATCAAGAAGCCCGTGCTCGTCGTCCCGAACCACCTGCTCGAGCAGGCGGTCCGTGAGGCGAAGGTGCTCTACCCCAACCACAAGATCCTCGGCACCGACCGTCAGAGCATCAGCAGCGACGACGACCTCGCGCGTTTCGCCGCCCAGGCCAAGGGCAACGACTGGGACCTCGTCGTCATGACGAAGTCGGCGTTCCGTCACCTCCCGCTGTCCGAGGCTCGCACCAACGAGCTCGACGAGGCGAAGCTGACGGCGCTCCGCGACAAGCGCGACGAGGAGCTCGAGAAGGGCAACACCGCGGCGGTCAAGAAGATCGGCAAGGAGATCGAGGCCCTCAAGGCGAAGATCGAAGAGCGCCGGCGCCGTATGGCCGGTGGCCGCGCGACCGACATGGAGTCGATCGGCGTCGACTACGTCATGGTCGACGAGGCCCACGAATACAAGAACGACGAGGTCGTCTCGACGATCAAGGGGCTCTCCAAGGAGAAGCCGAACCTCGACGCCGTCGACCTGCGCGAGAAGCTGGACTGGCTCCGCGAGAACGCCAAGGCCAACGGTCGCGAGGCCGTCGCCCTGTTCGCCACCGGCACGCCCGTCTCGAACAGCACGCGCGAGTTCTACGTCATGACCCGGTTCATGCGCCCGGACCTGCTCGAAGAGGCCGGTCTGACCGACTTCGACAAGTACGCCGCGTCGTTCCTCGAGATGGCCGAGACCGTCGAGCAGACCGTCTCCGGCAAGCTGCAGGTCAAGCTCCGTGAGGGCGACACCCTCGTCAACACGGGCGAGATGAAGCGCATGTGGGTGCAGTTCGCTGACACCGTCACCGCTGAGGACGTGGGCATCGAGCGTCCGAAGCTCAAGGGCGGCAAGGCTGAGATGCACGCCCAGGACGCGTCGCCGAACCTGCTCAAGTTCATGAAGTACCTCAAGGTGCGTCGTGCCAACCTGAAGCCGTCGTGGAAGCCCGAGAAGGGCGACGACACGGCCGTCGCGATCGGCACCGACGGTCTCATCGCGGCCGTCGACCTGCGCCTCATCCCGGAGCGCAAGCTGCTCGACGCTGGCATCGACCCGCGGAGCCTGACCGACGCCGACTCGAAGGTCGTCGCGCTCGGTAACAACGTGCTCGACGAGTGGCGCCGCACGAAGGACAAGACGTACAAGCTCCACAAGGGCTCGGACGTCGACCACCCCGTCAAGGGTGGCCTGCAGGTCGTGTTCGCCGACAAGGGCGTGCCGAAGGCCGAGGGTCACACGTTCTACAAGGCGCTGAAGGAGCACCTCGTCGCCGGCGGCCTGTCCCCCGATGAGGTCGCGTTCATCCACGACGCCGAGGGCAACCCGGCGAAGCTCGGCCGGCTCATGGAGGACGCCCGCACCGGCAAGATCAAGGTGCTCATCGGTTCGACGCAGCGCATGGGCACTGGCCTCAACGTGCAGAACCGCCTCACGTACCTGCACCACGCCGACGGCGCCTACCGTCCTGACCAGATCGAGCAGCGCAACGGCCGCATCCTGCGCCGTGGCAACCAGAACGACGAAATCGGCATCGGCTACTACCCGGTGATCCAGTCGAACGAGGGTTTCCAGTGGGCCCACGTTGCGCGCAAGGACAACTTCCTGCGCCAGTTCGCCCTGGCGGACCTCGACGCGACGATCATCGGCACGCCCGAGTCCGACGTGACGTCCGAGGCCGACCACCTCGCGGCAGTGACGGCCGACTCGCCGCTCCTGCTCGACGAGGTCAACGTCGAGGTCGCGTACAAGAAGCTGCGCAACGCCGTGGACTCGCACACGTCCGCGATCGAGTTCCACTCCGGCAACGTCACCCGTGGCAAGGTCGCGGTGGAGCGGCTCGAGCAGTCGGTGGCCGACGTCGACGCGTCGATCCCGGCCGTGCTCGACACGTCGGGCGACAAGTTCCGCTTCACGCCGGGCGACGGTATGCCGCCCATGAGCTCGCGCAAGGACGTCGCCGAGTGGCTGACGAAGTGGGCCGAGGCGAACATCGGCTCGTACGCGCCGCAGGGTGAGGGCTACCCGCGCAAGGTGGGCAAGCTCGGTGGGCTGGACGTCTACGCCCGCACCCGCCGTGAGTTCGGCGACCCGACGATCGAGTTGCTCGTCGCGAAGCCGGGCAGCCGTGACTACTCCCCGACGATCCTGTCGACGCACGCCACCGGCGAGGTGTCGGTGAAGATGGGCAAGCCGTTCGAGCAGGGCACGGTGCAGCGTCTCGAGAACCGCATCGCGGGCCTCTCGGACCGCGCCGCCGAGCTGCGTGAGGCGATCGACGACAAGAAGGTCGACATCGGCGTCTCCGAGGTGGAGCGCACCCGCACGTTCGACCGTATGCCGGAGTTCGAGGCCCTCGAAGAGCGTCGGAACGCGCTGAAGGCGCTCATGCGTCTGCACGCCCAGGCCGATCAGGAGCTCCCGGACGGCTCGAAGCGCCCGTGGACCGACGACGAGCGTGCCCGGATCGCTGAGGCGCAGATGCAGTACGACGCCGCCTCGGCGAAGTACGACGCGCTGCACAAGGCGTTCCTCGAGCGCGCCGACTCGTGGAAGCCCGTCGAGATGGGCGAGGCCCGCACGTCGCGCCGCAAGGCGAAGGCCGAGCAGGCTGACCGCATCCGTGAGGCCACCGGCCAGCCGCGGGTGAAGCGCCAGCGTCTCCGCAACGAGGACGCCACGCAGGACGTCGCCGGCCGCGCCAAGGACGCCGACAAGTCGAAGGGCGAGGGCAAGCCCCGCGTCCGTGGTGAGCGGTCCGAGCGCCCGGACCCGTCCGAGCTCATCGTCGACGACTCCGAGGCCACCGACGCCCCCGCGGCGACGAAGCGCCCCCGGAAGCCGAAGGCCGACGGTGAGAACGCCCCGGAGAGCACGCAGGACGCCGCTGACGCGCCCGAGGGCACCCCGGACGCCGCTGAGGTCACGCCGGACGCTCCCGACGCCGCACAGAGCGACGTCGAGGCCGTCACCCCCAACGGTGCGCCCGACCCGTCCGAGCTGCAGATCGTGGACTCCGTCAACGAGGGCCAGCTCGACGGCCAGACCCGCATCGGCGGCGAGGACGTCCGTTCCGAGATCGGTGAGGACTTCCTGCAGCAGCAGGACATGACGCCCGCTGCCCCGAAGCAGCCGGTCGACGAGCCTGTCCGCCAGGACGGCCCGGACCTGTTCGGCGACGACGACACCGTCGACGCTCCCGCCGCGGCGAACGTCACCCCCGAGGGCGACGCCCCGGCCGACACCACGCCTGACCGTCCGGCCGCCGACGCGACCCCGGACGCCGACGCTGCCGAGGCTCCCGCCTCCCCCGAGGCGCCGGAGTCCCCCGAGGCTCCCGAGGCCCCGGCAGGCCCGTCGTCGACGACGCCGCGCCGCCCCCGCCCGAACGCTGCCGAGGCAGCCGAGGACGACGACGCGATCGGCGACACCGACCTGCAGCGGTCGATGAAGTCGAACGAGGCTGTGAAGGCTCTCGCCGACTCCGGCGCTGAGGGCATGACCGGCTCCGAGCGTGACGAGGCCATGAAGGCTGTGGCCGCCGACCTGCGCCAGCAGGCCGACGAGCTCGAGAGCCGCGCCGCCGGCGGCACGTCCGGCACCCAGCGCGACTTCCTCGAGCGTCGCGCGGAGAACCTGCGCGCCGACGCCGACGCGATCGACGCCGCCAGCGGCCAGAGCCCGGAGGCGTCCACGCCGCCGCGCACTCCGGTCACCCCGGACGTGGACCGTCCGGCCGCCACGGACGTCGACTACGACACGACGCCCGCTGACGGTCCGTCGCTGCCCGAGGGCGCCGTCGACGGACCGCCGCGTGCGGTGCCGGCGCCGACCCCTGACCGCCCGTACCACCCGGACAACCGCCCGGCCGACATGGACTCCGTCTCCACGCCCGTCTCCGACGTGCGGGAGGGCGACGTCCTGCCCGGCATGGGTCTCGTCAAGGGCAAGGGCACCACGAGCCGCGGTCAGGTGTTCTTCACCCTCGACAACGGCGAGGGCTCGGTCCGCACGCTCAACTTCAAGCCTGACGCCTCGGTGGACGTGTGGAAGCCGAAGGCCGCTGACGCCCCGGCGACCCCGGACGTCCCCGAGGCCCCCGCCCGGCGCATGCCGGAGGGTCACAAGGGCTACAAGCCGACCAAGACCACGCTCGACGAGGTCGGCATCGCGATCGAGACTGCCGAGGCCGACCACGGCCAGGGCAACTCCGGCATCGAGATTCGCGGCGGCCGCGTGCACATCACCGACCCGCAGCGCGCGATCGACACGCTCGAGGGCCCGCGTGACGTCGCGGCCGACAACGCCGACGACGACGCCATGGGGTTCGGTGAGCGGTCCCGCTACCGCGCGATCCGCAACGGCCTGACGAAGATCATCGACGCGATCGAGGCCGACGCCGTCAACGCCGACACGACGCCCGAGGCACCGGCCAAGGCGCCCGAGGTGCCCACCGCCGGCGGTCGCATGAAGAAGGGTGAGGTCTACTTCCACGAGCAGTTCGGCAACGTCCGTGGCGACGAGCTGGCTGCGATCAAGAAGCACAACGTCTCCCCCGCGGATCACCGTGAGCTCGTCGACCACTACGGCGAGGGCAACCACGACGCGATCCGCGACGCGATCCTCGACCCGGAGAACCGCCAGGGCGGCTCGTTCAGCGAGTACCTGTGGCGCAAGCGCCGCGGCGAGTCCCCTGTGGCCGCCGGCGACGGTGGCCGTGACGGTGGCGACACCACTCCCCCGGCCCCGTCCACCCCGGACGAGCCGTCCGACCTGCCCGGCCCTGACGGCATGGTCACGACGCAGCAGCGCCCGTACAACAACCCCGTCCACGACATCGCCGAGGACTTCGACCTCTCGACGCTGTCCGACGACGAGCTCCGTGACCTGCCGGGCCACAAGTTCGCAGACGGCGGGTTCTGGATGGGCCGCGCCCACAAGCGGATCACCGACGAGATCGCTCGTCGCGACCAGCAGGGTGCCGCTGCTCCCTCGACGTCGACCGCGCCCGACGCGCCCGACGTGGACCCGGTCACCCCGGAGACGCTGCCGAACGGCCGCGCGGTCCCCGAGGGCAAGCGCATCGTGAAGGGCGTCCCGGCCGGACAGCTCGTGCCGGGCGACGTCCTCACCAACGGGTTCGAGGTCACCGGCCGCCCGCCGCGCGGCCTCAACACCCCGCGCGAGAAGGTCATCGTGCGCGGCAACTACCCGGGCCAGCCGGTGAAGGACCACGAGTGGAACCGCTCGACGTACTTCAACGTGCTCCGCGACGACAAGCCCGCGGGCCCCACGATGGGTGGGACCGCGCCGACGATGGTCGGCAAGAAGCGCGTCACCGACGACAACGGCCGCACCAAGCACGTCCTCATCCGTGAGGACGGCAAGGAGGTCGACGTCCCGGAGTCCGTGTGGAACCGCTCGGACGCGCCCGACACGACGCCGCAGGCCGACACCACCCCCGAGGTCGACACGACCCCCGAGGTGGACGCCCCGGAGGCTGACGCCCCCGAGGCTCCCGCCGAGCGCCCCATGGCTCTCATCGACGAGCCGGCCGACGCGATCCAGGCAGGCGACCGCGCCACCATCGACGGCGTCACCGGCGCCGTCATGAGCGCCCGTGGCCGCGACGGCAACCGCCGCGCGTTCACGATCCGCGACGACGAGGGCGTCGAGCACGAGAAGGTCGTCGACGGCACGGACACCGTGCAGCGTCACGTCACGGCGGACGAGAAGGACCGCATGGACGCGGCCGCCGAGCAGGCGATGCGCGAGCTGCTCGGTGAGGACGAGCCGACCCCAACGTCGGACGACCTGCCCGACCCGGCCGAGGAGTCCGTGCCCGAGCCCGACGACGCGGACGCCCCGTCCGCTCCCGTCGCGCCGGTCCCGGCCAAGACCGCCCCCATGTCGGAGAAGGAGAAGCACGTCCGCGGCCGCGTCGCGGGTGAGAAGTACGACCCGAACCCGCAGCAGGGCAGCATCTACGCCGCGGTCGTCATCGACGGCAAGACCGTCATCGTCGAGGCCAAGGCCGGCGCGGGCAAGACGTCCACGCTGGAAGGGCTCGCGCGCCGCATTCAGGAGCTCTACCCCGACGCGCGCATCCTCTACGCCGCCTTCAACAAGAGCGTCCAGCTCGAGGCCGAGGGCCGCATGCCGGGCAACGTGGAGACCCGCACCGGGCACTCCCTCGCGTGGCAGTACGTCGGCACCCGCATCACCGGGAAGTTCCGCAAGCCGGGCCAGCTGTCCAACGACAAGGACGTCGCCCGTCACCTCGGACTGACCGGCGAGCTCAACGGCCTCACGCCGCGTGAGCAGGCCAACGCGATCAAGAAGGCGATCGGTGAGTACCGCCTGTCCGCTGACGACCACATCGAGGTCAAGCACTTCCCGGGCAGCGTTATGGCGTCGCTCGACGAGGCCGACCAGCAGCGGCTCGTGAAGGCCGCCGAGAAGGCGTGGAAGGACATCACCTCCCCCGAGGGCAAGCTCCGCGTCACGCAGGACGACTTCCGCAAGATGTGGGCGCTGTCGCGGCCGGACTTCACCAAGACCGGCGCCGGCAACAAGCGCAAGGCGACCGTGCTGTTCGTCGACGAGGCGCAGGACACGCCGCCCGTGCTGGCCAAGGTGTTCGCCGACCAGAAGATGCAGAAGGTCATCGTCGGTGACCCCGACCAGGCGATCTACGGGTTCGCTGGCGCGACGGACTATCTGTCGAAGGCCGAGGGCGACGTCCGGCTCCCGCTGGACAAGTCCTACCGGTACGGCCCGCAGATCGCGGACGCCGGCAACCGGTTCCTGCAGCTGCTCAAGTCGAAGTCCCGCGCGATCGGTGGCGGGCCCGACTCGAAGATCGTCAAGGGCATGCAGGACGCCGACGCGGTGCTCGTGCGGTCCAACTCCGGTCTGATCGCTGAGGCTGTCGAGGAGCTCGGCCGCGGCCGTGTCGTCGGTGTCCCCGAGGGCACGAAGAGCGACCTGATCTCCCTCATCGACTCTGCCGCGTACCTGCGTGGCGAGCGGTCGCGTATGCCGGGCAACGGCATGCACGAGGACCTCGAGCCCTTCCACACGTGGCAGGAGGTCGTGAAGGAGGCCGAGGCGGGCGACAAGAAGCTCGCGATGCTGAACACCCTCATCGCGCGGTACGACGGCACCGACGGCCTGCGTGGCATCGTCGACCAGCTCGTCGAGGCCGGTGAGGACCCGCTGTCCAAGGTCGAGTTCGACCGCGACGACCACGGCATCACCATCTCCGGCGACACGTACAAGCTCAACGAGGCCGTGAAGAAGGCGCTCGGCTCGGAGAAGGACGGCCCCGGCATGGGCCGCAACGGTCTCGGGTGGCGCTTCGGCAAGGACGACGAGGGCAAGGGCACGTGGACGATCCGCGGTAGCCGCGACGAGCAGGAGCGCGCCATGGCGCGTCTCCGTGAACTGCTCGGCGGGGAGCGTCCCGAGCCGGACGTCACCATCTCGACCGCGCACAAGGCGAAGGGTCTCGAGTGGGACCGCGTCCGCATCGGCGACGACTTCCCCGCGCCGAAGGTCGACAAGACCACTGGCGACCTCGTCATGCCCGAGGACGAGGAACTGCGCCTGGACTACGTCGCGGTGACCCGTGCCGCACGGGAGCTCGACCCGGGCTCCCTGGACTGGGTGTACGAGCACACCGACGAGAACGGGACCGAGGCGCGCCGCGCCGACGCCCCGAGCGCGCCGGAGACCGCGCCGAGCACCGCGCCGGACGCCGCGCCCAACAGCGCGCCGAACGCGCCGGAAAGCGCGCCGAACGTGGACGCGCCGTCCGCTCCCAACGCTGGCCGCAAGGCCCCGGCCGATCTGACCGAGGACGAGCTGTGGGACGAGCTCAGTGACCGCGAGCTGCCCGAGCGCGACGAGGCCCGCTACATCGACCTCGTCGAAGAGGCCGACCGTCGCGAGCAGTCTGCCGCCGCCGGCGACGGGTTCGGCGACTGGACGCCGCGCGGTGGCGAGACCGAGACGGCCCCCAAGGGTCAGCGTCTCTCCGAGGTCCGCGACGAGCTGCAGGAGGACAACCGCCGCATCGCCGACCGCGGGTGGGACCCGAACAGCGGCGGCATGGCGCCGTCCGACGGGTTCGACTTCCTGCCCGAGCGGGAGCGGAACACCCTGCTCAACGGCAAGAAGGTCCCGGCCAACACCATCGGCAAGTACGTCCCCGAAGAGACGACGATGCACGTGTGGGGCAAGACGCCGAAGGAGATGCAGGAGCTCGGCATGTCCCACGTGGACATTCCCGGCTCGGTGCACGTCGACGACCGGATGCGTGAGCGGTTCGGCGAGGACTTCAACGACCCGCGCGGCGTGCTCGACCGTGACGTCGACGACCTGCACGACGACGAGCTCGGCGAGGCGATCGACCTCGTGGGCCGCTCCGGCGACGCCGAGCACCTCGAGTGGCTCGGTATGGAGCAGGCGCGTCGTGCGCAGCTCTCCGACGTGGACCGGAAGCGCGAGGACGACGAGCGTCGCGGCCGCCGTGACCGGCACGACGCCGCCGACCGTGGCGACCTCGACGGCGCGGACGGTGGCCCTGGTCTGCCCCACGGTGGGAAGGACAAGAAGGAGCCCGACGAGGAGGAGCGTGCTCCGCTCGACGGCCGTGGCAAGCGGACGCCGGACGACGCTCACCCTGTCGAGGACCTGCACGACGACGAGCTCGACGAGCGCGACGACGACGAGTCCCGCCGCGAGAAGGACCGCCGTGACCGGATGGACGACGACGAGCGGGAGCGGGAGCGCAAGCGCCGCAACCGGCGCCGCCGCAACCGTCGGAAGCGGAACAAGGACAAGAAGCGTCCTCGCGGTCGTATGCCGCACCTCAATGGCCCGGACCTCGACCGTCCGCGCAACGAGGACGACGACTCGTCGGCCCCCGCTGCCGGTGGCCGTGGCGACGCCGCGAAGCCGTCGGACGAGCCCAACGTGGTCACCCCGACCATTGAGGGCCCGGCCAACGAGGTCGAGGACTCGCTCGAGAAGGCCGACGCGATCGACCCCATCGACGAGTCGAAGCCGATCACGCCGGCGTCGACCAAGGACGGCGTCGACATGACCCCGGACGAGCGCGCTGCCGAGAACGCGGCCGTCGACGAGGCGTACGGCGACCACGCCCCCGGCATGGAGGCCGCCGAGGTCGCAGCGGTCGACAACCCGCTGCGCGGCGACAAGCCGGAGCACGTGCCCGACGCTGTGTGGGACCGCGCCCGCGGCCTGGACGAAGTGGCTCGCGACCGGAACGTCCCCGTCGACGTCGTGGTCGGCGAGCGTGGCGGCATCCGCATGAGCATCCCCGACCCGTTCATGGGTGGGCGGATCGAGGTCGGCATGCGCCCGAACCGTGACGGCGAGCCCGTCATCGCTCGTGGCACCCACGTTCAGGAGGGCGGCTCGCGCATCCCGCTGCCGTTCGACTCCGTGGACGCCGAGTGGGCTCGCGCTGCTCGCGGTGAGGGCCCGGCCGCGCCGGACGCTCCCGAGGCGGCTCGCCCCGACGTGACGCCTGACGCTGCCGTGTCGGCGCCTGATGCCCCGGAGGCGCCTGCCGCTGCCGTGGACACCCCGGAGGCCCCGAACGCGCCGGAGACGGCCGTGGACGCTCCCGCAGCGCCCCGCGTCCGCACCGCCGCCCCGGCTCAGGTCGACGTGCCCGAGGACGCCAACTGGCAGCCCGCGGCCGCCGCCGAGGTCCAGCCCGGCGACGTCATCCTCGACCCCGAGACGGCGATCCCGGTCCGCGTCCGGTCCGTGCGTGACGGTGTCGACGGCACCGGCCGCCCGGCCCGCATCATGGAGCTCGAGCCCAAGGACGGCGCCGACGGCGACGCCCCCGAGCTGTCGGCCTCCCCCGACGAGGTGCTCACCCGCGTCTCGCCGGACGAGGCCCCGGCCGCTCAGGTGACGCCGCAGCGCGCCCCCGAGGCTCCCGCCTCCACCCCGAACACCCCGGCGCAGGCGGAATCGGCACCGCCCGCGTCGGGGGACACTCCCCTGGCTCCCGCCGGCACCCCCTCGACGGCCACCGCGCCGTCCGAGCGTGCCGTCGAGCCGTTCCAGCCCGGCGACGAGGTCCCGGTCGGTCCCGAGGGTCTCTCCCCCGAGACGCAGGCCCGCGTCGTCAAGCCCGTCGGCGAGGACAGCGTGGGCGGCCGCCCGGTCGCGATCACCCTCAACGACGGATCGCTGCGCATGGGCTCCCCCGTCGGCGACGAGAACGGCCGACTGGTCGGTCTCGAGATGGGCGACGGCATCGAGCCGATCAACCCGGCCGACGTGCGCGCCGTGTCCGTCATCGGTGAGCGCGCCACCCCGGCGACCGCGGAGGCCCCGGCCGACGTGACGCCGGAGACGCCGATCCCCGACGGGCTGTCCACGCCGCCCACGGTCGACGACGGTCTGCCGTCCGGTGCGCCGATGCCTCGCAACGAGGTCGTCCGGCCCGCCGACGAGGCTGCCCCGACGACGGCCACCCCCGGCAACGGCACCCCCGACGGCGCGGTCGACACCCCGGAGGGTTCGGACCGTGGCGACCGCGCCCCGGTCACGATCGTCGAGGACGCGCAGGGCGGCAACACGCCGGTCGACGCGAAGCCGTCGCGGACGCCGCGCCCCTCGTGGGCGAAGCGTGGCCGTGAGGCTCTGGACCGTGCCCGTCGTCGTCGCGCCGCCCGCCAGGACGACGCAGCACCGGCGCCCGACGCTCAGGACGCCCCGCAGGCCCCCTCGGCTGCCGACGTCCCGGACGCGCCGGAGCAGGTCGACGACGCGGCGTCGCGGATCGCGGCATACGTGTCGCCCGCTGCGCTGCAGATCGGTGACTACGCCCGCGTCGAGGGCTACGACGTCAACGGTGCCCGCACCACGACGGCCGGGTTCCTTATGGACGACCCGCAGCCGGTCCTCGCGGACGTGGGCGACGGTGAGGTCGACATGCTCGCGATCACCGTCTCCGACGAGTACGACGGGCTCGGGATCACCCGGACCGTCTACACGCCGCTCGACTCCATGGCCGCTCTCGCGCCCCGTCCCGACATGGACGAGGTGCCGGAGGAGGGCTGGATGCTCGACGAGAACCGCCTCAAGGTCCGCGACAACCGGATGCCCGACCGCATCCCGTCGGACCGCAACGGCATGGGCCTCTTCCCGGGGTCCCTCGTCAGCGACGGCCGCCGCGGTGGCCGCGTCATGCAGACCCGTGGCCAGGACGTCGATGTCATGTGGGACGACATGGACGAGCCCGAGTCCCGCACCGGCAGCACGGTGGCCGTCACGGACTCCGGCGCGGCCCGCCCCGACGGGTGGTCGTGGGACGGTCGGCGCATCCACCGTCTCGGCAAGCCCGGCGCGAACCGTGGCCGTGGCCGTGGCCGCACCGGCGGGACGCCGTCGGCCGGCCGTGCCGCAGCTCGCCGCGAGTCCGACCGTGAGGCCGAGGCTCTCGCCGAGGACGTGTTCGACCGGATCGAGCGCCTCACGCGCCAGATTCAGCGCCGGAACATGTCGCGCCGCGAGCAGGAGGCGGCGATCCGCAAGATCGCCCGTGACGCGGTGGAGGCGTCGACCCGACGTCGCGCCGACGCTGCTCGACGGATCGCCGGCGCCTACCCGCACCGTCCCGGTCTGCTCGCGCAGATCGCGGCGTGGCTGGAGCGCATGGCCGTCTCGGTGGTGAAGGCCCTCGCGGCGTTCTTCGTCGGGCTCGCCGCTGGCGCGAAGGCCGGGTGGAGCGACGCCGACCAGGGCATCGCGTCGAAGGAGCGTCGCCGTGAGGTGTCGCAGCGCGCCAAGGACGCCGCCATGGCGTCGGCGGCCCGTGAGTCCCTCGAGCGGCTGCTCGACCAGCAGGAAGCCGCCTGACGGCCCCGGAGGGTGGATGACCCCGCGACAGTAGCCGCGCCGGTCGTCCACCCTCCCCCGCATGACGTACGCCCTCGAAGTGAAGGAGATGCCCGGGCAGGCCCCGGTCACTCCCCCCGCACAGACCCCGTCCGGTGAGACGCCGTCTCAGTACGACGCCCCGGCGTGGTCCGGCGACGTCTACGAGGAGGGCAACGAGTCCCGCCCCGAGGACTCCCGGTGGTCGTTCTCCGGCGAGGGTGGCGAGGAGGCGTGGCTCGACCGCACCGACGACGGCACGATCACCGGCTGGGTCCGCGACCCCGACGGCACCGTCTACCGCTACTCCGACCCTGACGCGTGGGCTGTGGAGGTCGACGACGCTGGACTGGCGCGCGCAGGCGGCGACCCTGCAGCCGAGGGCGAGGCGATGCCCGACGACGGCGCCGACCCCAACGCCGAGACCGACCCGACCGCGGGCGACGACTTCACCGACCCGGACGTCAACCCCGACGTCGACCCGGAGATGGAGGACGAGCTATACGACGACTACGCCTCCACCGACGAGCCCGCCGACGACGAGACGGTGAGTCCCGACCCGGACGCCGCCGACGAGCCCGATACTGATGAGGACGACTTCAAGAAGCGGAAGCGCGGCAAGACCGAGGGCAAGGTCCTCGTCCTGCCGTTCAGGTGAGGATCATGAGCGAGACGAACCCCAAGATCGGCCGTGTCGGCGCCATGCGCGCACGCCGCGAGGGCGTCGCCGCCGCGATCACCGGCTCCGGCGCGGGCGACTGCCCCTACAAGGTGAACGGCGACTACGAGCAGCGCGTCAAGGCCCGCTACTGGATGCGCGGCTGGGCCAGGGCCCGCATCGAGATGGTCCGCGCACGCAGGCGCAAGGGCACCACCACCGGCTGACCGGGCGACACTAGCCCCCGCCGGAAGGCACGGTCCCCCTCGACGTCGATCGAGAGGGACCGAAGTGCCGAAGACACTCATACGCAGCAACCGTCGCGCCGCCGTAGCGGCTGCGCGGCCGCTTGCGCGTGCCGACGAGGGGATCGTCGTCGGCATCGTCGCGGTCACCGGCCACGAGGACTCCGTTCAGGACATCATCGTCCCGGGCGCGTTCGCCAAGACCCTCCGCGACCGGCTCCCCAAGCTGTGCTGGATGCACGACTGGAAGCTCCCCCTCGGGCGCGTCCTGTCGATCGTCGAGCTCCGCCCCGGCGACAAGCGCCTCCCGACGCGACTCCCCAACGGGAAGGCGTGGCCCAAGGAGGCCGGCGCGGTCGTCGCGACCATGCAGTTCAATCTGCAGACGCAGCAGGGCCGCGAGTTCTTCGAGCACGCGAAGGCGTGGGCGATCAACGGCGAGGCCGCGTTCTCGATCGGCTACAAGGTCATCGAGGGCATGGCGTCGAAGCGCGGCGACGGCGTCCGGCTCATCTACGGCCTCGAGCTCTTCGAGGTCTCCCTCGTCCTGCACGGCGCCCACCCGTACGCTCTCGCCCTCGAGGTGAAGTCGGCCGACTCCCCCGCCGGGATCGAGCACTCGCAGCCCATGAGCGCGGGCGTCGAGGTGAAGGAGGCCGCGGCCGCCGTCCTCGAAGCGAAGTCGCTGCCCAAGAGCCAGAAGTGCGAGTTCTGCAAGGAGCAGGCCACGCAGCGCGTCGTCCACTCCGAGGGCATGGCGTACGTCCCGTGCTGCGACGGGCACCTCGCCGACGCGAAGGACGCCGCCGCCCTGTCCACGCCGAGCGGCACCCGCGACACCTCGAACATCGACGCCGTGCGCCCCATCGAGGGCAAGGCCGGTGTCCCCGGCGTCGCCGACACCCCCTCCGACCACGCCGCCGTCCAGCGTCTCCGTGACTCGTGGGCGCACGGCACCATGGCCGCGAAGATCGGCTGGGGCACCGGCGGCGACTTCGACCGCTGCGTCACCCTCGCGACCGAGCACATGGGTCCCGAGGACGCGAAGGGCTGGTGCAACCTGCGCCACCACGACGCGCTCGGCATCTACCCCGCCACCCACGCCAAGCTCGAAGGCAAGGCCGCCGCGGCGGCTGTCGTCGAGGCCAAGTCCCTGACCGTCGAGACGGAGAGAAAGTCCATGCCCCGCATCCGAGGTTCCTACGAGGAGCGGCGGTCGCTGCTCAACGACGCACTCGAGTCCCTGCTCATCCCGAAGAACGAGAAGGGCGACCGGGACTCCTACCTGTGCCTGGACGCCACGTTCGACGACCACGTCATCTGCACGGTCACCGGCTACGGCACCGAGTCCGGCCAGTCGTGGAAGGTGCCCTACGCCGTCTCCGCTGAGGGCGTCGAGCTCGGGAAGGCCACCGAGGTCGAGCTCAACGTCGTCGTCGAGCAGGAGCCCGAGAAGGCCGTCGAGAAGGGCGAGGCCGTCCGCATGCGGTTCATCGACCCGGCGACCTCGCTCATCGGTGACGCGGCCCGCTTCATCCACTCCTCCCCCGCCAGCGAGGGCAAGTCGAACGTCTCCGAGCAGATCGAAGGCGCCGTGCTCGACCTCATGGACGCGCTCGTCGTGAAGGGCTACAACGTGGCCGGCGCGGTCGCGGGCGGCGCGGACGAGATGTGGGACGAGGACGAGGCGATGCCGTCCGAGCACGACCGCTACACCGGCCAGCGCAAGGGCATGGACGAGGACGCCGACCCCACGGACAGCGACGACGTCGCCGACGAGGACGAGGAGGACTGGGACGACGAGCAGGTCGACTCCGAGCTCGAGGGCAAGGGCTACGAGGGTTGGGACGACGACCGCGCCGAGGACGACGGCGACGACGTCGAGCCGGACGGCGACGAGGACGACGCCGAGACCAAGGACGACGAGCCCGACGACGACATGGTGACGCTCGACCCGTCGGCGATCGAGGCCGAGATGAAGGACCTGCGGGGCTGACCCGCCTGCCCGACAAGGAAGGAGCCCGCCCCCAACGCCAGGGGGCGGGCTCCGTCGTCTCCGGTCAGGCCGAGATGGTGGTCACGGCCGACAGTGCTGCGAGGGTGACGAGCACGAGGACCACGACGACGTCGATGCGGTCGGCGGCGGTGAGGCGATGCACCCACGCGCCGAGCGCTCTCAGGCTGTCCATGGGACCGCGAGCAGGTAGATCATGCCGCCGGCGGACAGGAGCCTCACCGGCCCGAACGGGATGATGGTGCGCTCCCTGCCGAAGATGTGGGCCTTGCCCGTCTCGGCGAACTTCCCCGTCCTGAGCGGCAGCCCGACGAACAGGCCACCCCACGGCATGACGGGGATGCCGCCGCCCTTCCCGAACACCAGATCGCCGAGGAGGTGCGACAGCCACCCGACGAGCAGCGCCAGGAACGGCCACGCGTTCTCGGCCGGCATCTGCGTGATGCCCCAGTAGGCCAGCGCGGGCAGGCCCCACCAGTGCGACAGGCGACGGTGCGCGAGTAGCGGGTCGAGGAACGGCGGCGTGAGCCGGTTCAGGGCGATCCACGGCTTCGTCTGATCCATGTCGGGCGAGGACCACCCGTGTGCTGATGAGGTGGCGATGATCGCGGACGCTGCGATGATGCCGAAGCTCCATCCCTGCATCGAGGCGAACGCGGCGCCGCACAGGCCGCCGAAGAGTCGGTGCTGCGGGCCCATCATGATGCGGTCTCCTTCGTGGCGTAGAAGCCGTGGCGCGGCTTGGACAGGTAGCCCTCTTCGACGAGGGTGCGGAGCGCGACCTTGATCGAGGAGCGGGAGTAGTGCGGGAGCGCGAGCTGGACGCGTGAACCGGCGAACTCCCCGCGCTGCGCGTCGGCGAACTGGCGCACGGCCTCGGTCGCGTTGGACGGAGCGGGCTGTTCTGGACGCTCTGCGCCCGTCTCCGGCTCGTTCTCCGTCTCCGGGGACTCTCGGACGTCCAGATCGGCTACGGGGCTCTCAGCGGCCGTTTCCGTGAGGACCTCGTGGCGGCCCTCGTCGTCGGCGAGTCCGATGACACCGGCGGCGACGAGCTGCTCGATCAGGTAGCCCGCGTCGTCCCACCCGATGCGCAGCTTCCGGCCGAGCATCTGCCGGGTCGCGTACGTCGTGGTCGTGACGAGCTCGACGGCCATGCCGTAGAGGTCCTCGTCGTCCTCGACGTCGGGCTCGGCCGCGGTCACCGTCAGGCGGATCGGCTCGTCGACGACGGGCTCGCGCACCACGATCGGCTGCGCGTGCTCGATCGGCTCCGGCTCGTCGGCCAGGAGCATCGGCTGCGTCGACGCGGGCACGCCCTCGATCTGCGGTGCCGGGAGGTCACGCTTCCGACCGCGCCGGGCGGCATACGGCACGGCGATCGTCGCGAGGTCGTCACCGGACAGGCGGCCCGGCTCCCCCGTCTCGGCAATGTCGATCGCGGACTCGTCGCCGAGGTAGAACCACCGCATCATCGCGGCCCGGTCGGCGCCCACGACGAAACCGAGGCCGGCCGACGTCGACCCGTCCGGCATCTCCTTGGGAATCTTGTGCGGCAGCACCGGCAGCGCGCCGTCGACGGCCATGCCGGAACCGACCCGGGACGCGGTGCGCAGGATGAACGCGTACCCCGCCTTGAGCTGATCCTTGAGGGTGGAGTCGCCACCGAGCTGACTCACCGACGGGACCTGCGTGGCCAGCCAGAGCGCGATCCCGCACTTGCGGGCCATCTGGCTGATCTCCTTCACGAGCTGGCAGCACTCGTCGTCGGACAGGACCATGTGGGCCTCGTCGATGAGGAGCAGCACGAGCGGCATGTCGACGGTCGGCGTGAAGTGCCCGATGCCGGTCTGCTCGCGGCCCCGGGAGTCCTCCCACTTCATCGCGCCCAGGCGGCGGTTCCGGTCGAGCATGAGGGTGTGCGCGGACCGGATCGCGATGCGTGCTTCCTCGAGCCCGTATGCCGCCCAGTCGACGTGCTTGTCCCAACCGGGGAACGACTGCCCATTCTGCGGATCGACGATCCACGGGGCGACGAGGCCGTCGGAGTGCACGGCGTTGGCGAGGATCGTGTTGAAGGCCGCGGACTTCCCGGAGCCGGTGGAGCCGGAGATGAGGGCGTGGAGCGCGCCGTACTGCGGCCGCCACAGCCGCGCGCACACCTTCTCGCCGTCGACGTAGACACCCGCCTCGAACATGCCCGTCTCAGGGTCGAGCGTCGGCCCGGGGAACGGGTGCGCCTTCTGCAGCGGGTTGTCCTCGAGCAGCGTGATCTTCGCGTGCGTGGCCACGCCCCCGCGCGGCTCTTCGATCGCGACAGCGGACAGCGGCACCTCGTATGCCGACGCGACCCGCTCGGTGGCCTTGATCGCGTCCTCGGTGGTGAGCACACCGCGCGGGAGGATGATCTTCCCCTCCCACCCGTGCCGGTTCCGCTTCACGGACGTCAGCCGCGACCCGGGGAGAGCCTGCCCGGTCTGCGAGAGGTACTCCTCCCACACGTCCTCGGGCTTCGTGGACCGGCCCGGCTTCTTCGGCTTGCCGCCCTTGTCCTTGCGGGTCTTGGCCGTCTGGAACCAGTCGATCCACCACAGGACGCACCCAACGAGCGACAGCGCCGCCCAGGCGTAGAGCATGGGCCGCGTGATGCCGACCCGCGCCGCCAGGAGCAGCCAGAGGCCCACTGCGAGGACTCCGGCGATGACGACGGCCCGCTCCCGCTTCCGGTCGACCCACGACCGGGTGAGCAGCAGCGCACCGAGGCCGGTGGCGGCCCCTGCCGGCCCGATCCATGCGGGGGCGTTGTCGACGTCGGGCACGATCCACCCCGTGAAGAGCACAGCGAACGCGATGTAGAGCGGCGCGAGCTCGCGACGGTGGCGGCGGGACCACGACTGCTTCGGCTTCTTCGGCGCAGGCTTGCCGCCCTTGCCCTTCGCGTCGAACTCGACGCGGCGCTTGTCAGCCACGGGCCACCCCGTCAGCGGTCTCCATGATCCAGTCCGCGAGGATGCCGCCGAGGTCACCGATCGCGGAGACGACCTGACCGAGCAGGTCGAAGAGGCTGCCGGACCCGACGGACATGAGCAGCGTCGGGAGCAGCACCGCGCCGATGACGGCCAGGGCCTCGGCGCGGCCGTTGAGCAGCGCAAGGAACACGACGGCGGCCGCGGCCACCGCGAGCCCTGCCGGGATGAGCGCGACGACGTCCGGGCCGATGCCGTCCCAGTGCCGCTCCCCCACCCACTTGCCGAGGTTGGCGACGCCCTCGCGGACCTTGTCGCCGACCGGGCCGAACCGGAGGGTGACGCCGGTGGCGAGCAGGACGAGCACGCCGAGCCGGTCGGTGAGGCTCTCCTGCTTCGACAGGGACACGAGGAAGATGCCGACCGCGAGGCCGATGATCGCCGCGGCGGTCACGTCTGGTCTCCGATCGCGGTGGCGGCCATGCGGGTGAGCCACGCGAGCTCGGCACGGACCTTGGGGTCGTCGGACTCGCCGACGAGCTCGACGACGCGGGCCAGCCCGGCGCCGAGCTCACGCATGGCGACGCGGTGTCCGGCGCGCTCGTCGCGGGTCTCGATGGTGAGGGCGCGCCACGCGGACGCGGCGCCGTTGAGCGCGTTGACGAGCGTCTGCCGGTCGCGCTGGGACGGGATCGTGTCGAGCGCGGTCAGCACCTCGTCACGGCTCACGTCGATCGGGAAGTCGAACGCCGGCGATGCTGCCGGGTCGAGCCATTCGTTCGGTGTCATGGTCCCCTACTTCTTTCGGATGCGGTCAGCGATCTCTACGAGCTGGCCGGCGACCTCGACCCGGACCCGGTCGGCGGCCTCGGGTGCGCTCCCCCGGAGGGCTGCGCGGAGGTAGTCGAACGAGGCGTTCAGCTGGTCCGTCGGCGTCTCGGCCAGGGCGAGTCGCTCCTGACGTCGCTGCTCGGCGGCTGCTTTGCGCTTGCGGACCTGCAAGGCCACTGGTGTTCTCCCGTCGCTTCTACGGTGTTGCGCGCATGCGCGCGTGAGAACAACCGTAGAGGGGCTAACCGGGTAGCGCAACCCGGTGCGGAAAGCAGTACCAAGTTTTTACCTTGGGCGTGAGACAGCCCCGGACATGAGTGTGGCCGCCACCGTTAGGGCGGTGACGGCCACAGTCTCGAGGACCCCTGTGAGGGGTCAGTGGGCGACGAGCTTGCGCTGCTTCTCGATCTGGTCGGGCCGGAGCCGCAGCTCGTGGCCGCCGTCGAGGCGAACGGTGACAGTGCCGGTCAGGTCGAAGAGGCCGACCTCCTTGGTGACGACACCGACCATGCCGGGCAGGGCGACGGTCTTGGAGGTGAAGAGGCCCTGCTCCTTGACCTCCTTGACGACGACGATCACGTCGCCGCGCTTGGGCGTGTAGCCGAACATGTCACTCACCTCGCTGCCGTTTGAGTTCTGCCACTGCGTTACGGATAGTCGATTCTCCCACAAACTCGCGACCAATCAAGCGTTCGAGCTTCGCGGGCCCGATGTGGGCCACCTCGGGCCACCTCTCGCGGAGCGTGTAGAGGCGCAGGTTGAGGGCGCGGTCGTGGCCTTGGCGGGCGTCGAGGACGGCCCTGCAGGCGGCTTTGAGCTCGCCGATCGCGTACGCCTCGTCCTTCGTCGGCTCGGGCCCGACGAACGGGCCGCGCGAGGGTCGCGGCGTCATGTCGGCGGTGATGTTGCGCAGGTTCGAGGCGGTGATGACCTCCTCCCCCACCTCGTTGGCCAGCCACTTCGGCCCGAACCGGTAGATGGTCGGCCAGAGCCGGCGGATCGCCTCGTGGCGCTGCACGATCGACGCGTTGAGCACTTCCTCGGCGCGGACCACGGCACGGCAGGCGTCGGCGATCGCTGCGACCGCGGCGTCCGTGTCGGTCATGCGGTCACCGGGGCGCGGTGGCCTGCCCCGTCGAGCCACACGGAGGCCGCCTCAGCGAGCCGGAGCACCGAGTCGGACAGGACGTCCTGCTCGGCGGTGACCTGTGCCTGGACGGCGGCGCCGACGAGGTGGGACGCGAGGCCCTCGTCGATGCCGCGCAGGTCCATGAGTGCGGCGGTGACGTGCGCGCCGGACGCCTTCCACCACGGGCCGATCCGGGCCCAGTCGGACTTGGCTTCCATGCGGGTGCGGATCACGAACGCGACGTCCTCGAGCACGTCAGGGGTGGACCACGTGATCTGCTTCGCGACGATCGCGCGGAGTCGCGGCCGGAGCGCGTGGGCTACGGCCTTGGCGGCTTCGTCTCGTGCATGGGGGTCCTGCATGTGGTGATCGCGCTCCATGAGAGGTCAGTATGGCGGTTAGGCGGGTGTCACGTCAGAGGGGCACGCCACGCGCCTTGAAGAACGGCAGGGGCGGGACGTGCTGGCCGTTGACCTCGACCTGCACGTGGGAGTGCGGCCCGGTCGAGTTGCCAGTCGACCCGACGAGCGAGACGACCTCGCCCGCGTCGACGTCGGCTCCGACGGTCGTGACGATCGAGCTGTTGTGCATGAGCTTGACCTGCACGCCGCCACCGCAGTCGAGGCGCACCTCGTTGCCGCCGCCACCCTCGACCCAGCCGGCGCCGATGACCTTGCCCTTGCACACTGCATGCACGGGCGTCCCGATGGGCGCCGCGAGGTCCTCGCCCTTGTGGAAGGTCGCGCCGAAGAGCCGACGGGGCCCGTAGTGCGACACGATGATGTAGGGCGCGGGCTTGAGCGGGTTCGCCCACTCCCCCGACACGACGGCGTTGCCGGCGTTGATGATGTCCGGGGTGCCGCAGCCGGACGTGTCGACCGCGGGCGCGATGACCACGTCGGGCACCGAGCCGGACAGCCGGTTGTAGAGCTCCGTCGCGTCGGCCTCGCGGGCGGCATACCGCTCGGGGTGAGCCGAGACCTGCACCGCCTGGGCGGCGCCACCGACGGACATGACCTGCCACCCGGGAATCTGCTGCAGCCGGTTGAAGAACGCCCGGGCCTGCACGTCGACCTTCATGCCCTGCTCGACCGTCGGCCACCAGAAGAACCCGACGACGCGCTGCTGCGCGGTGCCGATGCTGTCGTGGTCGCCGGGCGGGACGCCGTCAGCGCCGTACCGGGCGACGTCCTTGTCGTGCGGGTACTTCATCGACTCCGGGACGGCCCTCGACGCGAGGTTGAGGCCGTCGGACTCGACGAGGATCGTCGCGAGGGACGTGACGATGCCGCGGGCGGGGATGCCCATGGCGCGGCCCTGCTCGATGTAGGTGCTGGCGTTGCGGTCGCGCGCCGCGTCGGGCTGCAGCTGGACGCCCGCGCCGGCGTTGTCGATGCACGCCTGCTGGTTGCTGTTCGCGGCCGCGTCGGTGGCCGCCCCGGCGGCGGACACGTATGCCGCGCCGCCGCCGAAGAGGAGCCCTGCCGCGAGGAGCGGGGCGACGACCTTCGCTGCGCCCATCAGTGGCCGTCCGAGGGGACGAGGGAGTTGACGAGCCACTTCCCGTCGACCAGGGCCGCGGTGACCTTGATCTGGCCGAACTCGCCGACGTTGGCGAGGGTCACGGCCGTCTCGTCGGACTCGACCGTCGACAGGTTCGTCGCCTTGAGGCCCTTCGGCATCGCCGTGTGGTCGGTGAGCTCGAACGACGCGAGCATCGACGGCGTCACGTAGGGGCGCATCGTGTCGATCCACGCCTTGTCCGATGCCGCGGTCCCACCGGCCGACCACGCCTTGAGGAACGCGGCGGTGGCCGTCTCGGGCTTGGCGGTCGGGCTCGCGGCCGGGGTGGCGCTCGAGGTCGCCGGGGCGGCGGCCGTCACCTCGGTGGGCGCCGCGCTCTCGGCGTCCTTGACGGACTGCTCGGCTGCGTCGGCGACGTCCTCGGCCGCGGTCTCGGCCTCGCGCTGCACCTCCCGCTCGTAGCGGGCGACGTCGGCCTCGTACTTCGCCCACCGAATGTCGTCGTAGACGCCGAGGGCGTAGCCGCCGACGAGCATCGTCAGGGTGAAACCGAGCGTGATGAACGCGATGCGGAACCGCATGGGGTTCCACATGATCCAGCGGCGGACGGAACGGAGCGGGTTCACTTGGCACCTGCCTTCGGGCGGTAGACGGTGTAGGCGCGGACGCCGGCGGCGTTGACGCGGCCGGTCTTGGCGCGACCGGCGGGGCCGGGGCGCGGGGCGTTCTGGCCGGGGTGGTAGACGACCTGACCGACGACGGGCCGTGTCGGGCGGGCCGACGCGTTGGTGCCCTTCGTGATCGCGGCCGCCGCGGTGGAGCGGAGCGCGCTCTTCGTGCCGGCCGTGGCCGCGCCTCGGGCTGCGCCGGTGATCGCGGCCGGTGCAGCCGCTCCCCCGGTTGCGGCGGTGAGCGCGAGACCCTTCGCTGCGCCCTTGACGCCGCCGACGGTCGCGGCGGCACCGGTGCGGGCGGTGGTCGCCGTGGCGGCGGCCACCTTCCCTGCTCCGAGCGCGCCCCTGGCGGCCTGACCGCCGACGGCGTGGCCAGCGTGACGGGCAGCCGACGCGGTGGCGTCAGCGGCCGCCCCACGCCGTGACGTGGCCTGGACGTAGCCGAGGTCGATCGGCGCGGACCGGTTGCTGCTCGGGTCGGTGTGCGACGGGAACGTCTCGGTGGTGGAGAGGCGGTGCTCCTCGTCGAACCCGGCGTAGTCCATCGGGCCCTTCTCGGCCGGCTTCTTCCGGCGCAGCTTCATCTCGAGCCCGAGCTTCCGCGCGCCGCCGTAGAGGGCGAGGGTCAGCGCGAACATCGCGATCATCTTCATGATCGGGTCGAGCGCGTTGGCCGGGTTGAGGATGGTGCCGATCGCGGCGACGGTGAAGAGCACCGCGCCCACGCCGAAGTAGACGGCTCGCAGGAGAGCGTTGAGCACCACGGAACCGGCGGCCGGGACGATGTGGTGGCCTCGCGGGTGCGCGGCGATGAGCGCGAGGGCCGGTCCGGCGCCGATCGCGACCCGGATGATGACCATGGCGTACGCGATCTGGAAGAGCGCGTAGATGAGGAACGTGACCGCGAGCAGCGCACCGACGACACCGACGGCCGCGAACCCTGCCTGCGACTGCTGGCGGTTCCCCGCGACCCACTGGTAGACGTCCGGGTACTTGTCCTCGATCTCCTTGGCGATCTCCTTGTAGTGCTCGCGCTTGAGGTCGCCCATGGCCTGCGCCTTCGACGGGTCCTTGTCGATGGTGGCCTGCTCGGCGCGGGAGTATGCCGCGGCCTTGAAGAGCCGGGGCCCGTATTCGAGGGCGGCCTTGCTGTTCACCTCGCCGTTGCCGAACGTCGCCTGCAGCCACGTGTTGTAGGTGACGGACTCGACGGCAGCCGAGGCGAGCTGGTCGGCGGGCTGGCGCTTCTCGTTGGAGCCGGTGGAGATGCTCGCGGCGGCCGACACTGTCGAGCCGATGCCCTTGTCGACCATGGCGCCGATCGTGAGCGGGTAGACGACGCACGCGATGCCCATGGCGACGATGCCGAAGGTCTTGAGGCTGCCGCCGGTCGCTTCCTTGAGGTCGCCGTGGCGGGAGCGGAAGGCGTAGTAGATGCCGACGGCGGCGAGCACGACACCGATGAGCGGGAGGAACAGCCCGTTGCCGAGGACGCGGGTGGCGGCCGACTGGATCGGGTCGAAGATCGCACCGAACGCGGGGTTGAGCACGGCGCGGTAGAGCTTCGTGGTGAGCGCGATCGACACCGACGAGATGCCCTGGCCGATGTTGGCGGCGTCGTTCCAGATGTTGAAGGCGGACGCGCACCCGTCGTCGTAGCGGACGATCGACGTGCCGGCGTAGCCGTACACCTCGTAGATGGTGACCTTCGAGTTCGCCGCGAACGGGTCACCGTTCGGGGCGTTGTCCGGGCCGGGGTCGATCCACCCGGAGACGCCACCGGCAGGCGACGTCGGGTCCGGCGGGTGCAGGCAGTCGGTGCCGATGCCGACGGCCTGCGCCGTGCCCGCAGCCGCGCCCGCGAGGGACACGGCCGCGAGCACGAGCGCGGCGAGCAGCTGGGCGATGAGGCGCTTCACAGAGACACACCCATCCGGCGTCGGTGCGCCCTGGACTCGTCGTCGGCGTACGGGTTGGTCTCGAGCGCGGCGAGCACGGCCGGGTCCCACGTCTCCTGATCGACCGTGACGACGGGGTGCTCGTCCTGCCACGTACGGACGAGGAACTGGCCCGGGTTGAGGTGGGTCATGATGTCCTCGTAGCGGTAGCCGGGCTCGAGACCGAGCATCGGCAGCGCCGCCTGGGCGACGTTCTTCTTGAGGCGGCCGACCCACACCTGACCGAGCAGGTTCGCAATCTCGGGGTCGAGCTTGTAGAACATGCCGGGGTTCTGGCCGAGCAGGAGGATGAGCGCGTTCCACTTGCGCGAGTCGACCTGCACGCGGGAGAGGAACTGCGAGAACGAGCCGCCACCGACACCACCGGTGAGACCGATCTCGTCGTTGGCGACACACTTCGGGTTCTTGTCGGAGTAGACGACGCGCGTGGCGAATCGGGCCGCGAGGTCGAGCAGCGGGACGGCCTGCTGCTGGTCCTCGTTCCAGCTCGCGCGGTCCGTGTTGGACTTCGCGGTGGCGCTGATGCCCTTCATCGTGACGATCGTGAGCGTCGCCTGCTCCATGAGCCCGCTGATGTAGTCGCCGTCGGTCTCGCCGAACAGGGGCGGGAAGATGAGCGTCCCGCCACGCAGCTTCGCAGCCGACTCGAGCATCCGAGCCGTCTGCGCGCCCACGTCGTCCTGACCGCGGAGCTTGTGCACGACGTCCCACGGGTTCATGCCGTAGGCGCCGCCGACGTCGGTGACGGCCTCACGGATCGCGTTGACGATCTGACCACCGATGCCGGACTGCAGCATGAGGTGAGGGATCAGGTTGCGCAGCGCGTCGATCGTAAGGCTCATGCGCTCCTGCTCGGCGGCGCGGCACGCGGCCTCGTGCTCCTCGACGGTCTCGTAGTGGCCCGGGCGGGGCTCCGGGACGAGCAGCGACGGGGTGAGCGTGCCCGGCTTGCAGTCGAACAGGTCGAGGTGGCGGCCGTCGATCGACGGAATGTCCACGAGGGCTTTCCACATGCCCGACGGGTCGTTGCCGACCGCGCGGTTGCCGAGGCGCGCGTTCCAGTAGAGCTGGTAGCCGCCGAGGGTGGACTTGCCGCCGCCCTGGTCGGCGATGATGCCGATGACGTTGGACTTGTTGTTGCGGGAGCCGCCGACCGGGTCGAGCAGGAAGATGCTGTGCCCGCCGGCGACCGGGCCGATGAACGCACCGACCTCGTCGCCCGCCTCGTTGGAAGCGTGCGGGTAGGACGCGGCGAGCATCGCGAGGCTCATCTGCGTGTCCAGGCCGACGTCGAACGGCATCGGCTCGCCGGGGATGAACGCCCGGTACGAGGCGTACTGCCCGAACGCCTTGACGAGCGTCATGCCCTGCTGCTCGGACGCGGTGGCGATCAGGTCGTCGGCGACGTCGGCCGCGTCCTGCTTGTCGAGGCCGGTGACGGCGAACAGCATGTAGCCGTCGGCGCGAGCGGAGACGACGCGGTCACCGTTGGACACCTCGTCCTCGATGCGGCGCGCGTCGACGATGCCACGGAGCACCGCGGCGGGCGGGTCGTCGTCGTGCTCGAGGTAGTGCTCCTCGATGTTCTTGGCGACGCGACGCTGACGCTCCGAGGACGCCTTGCGGTCACGGCCCGGGACGAGGTCGAACTCGCACACGAACTCGACGGGGTAGTCGAGGGTCTGGACCCACGCGAGGAACGGCATGCGGCCGCGGTCGTCGAGGTCGATCGGGTCGTTGTCGACACCGTGCAGGACGACGACCTCGTTGGTGAACGTCTCCGCGCCTCGGATGGTGCGGACGGTCGTGGACTCGGCGAAGTCATCGGCGGTCGCGCGGACCGACGCGGTGAAGCCGGGCACCTGGGACTTCCAGTAGCCGTCGCGGTTGCCGCGGATCAGGACGGGCGGGACGGGCGCGCCCATGCCGGCCGAGGCGTGGATGAGCCACGCGAGCTCGTCGGCGTCGAGGGAGCGGCCCTCCATGCCGGGCTTGGCGACCTCCTTCGTCGTGGAGACGAGGGTGCGGCGGATCGCGTCGAGGACGCCCTCGTTCTCGGCCATGGGGGACGTGGAGGCGATCTTGACGAGCTCGGTCTCCTTGAGGCGACGCTCGGTGATGCGGACGGCGAACGCGACGGCGTGCGCGCGGGCCCCGAGCTCCTGCTGGCGAATCTGGCCCTTCACCATCATGTCCTCGAAGGACTCGGCGCCCTCGACGTCGGGGAGGCGGGTCCGGTCTCCGGGCTGGCGCTCCTCGCCCGGCGCCGGCGCGGGGTGCGCCTCGTCGAGCGCGCGAGCCCACCCGTTCGAGTCGAACGGGCTGGACGTGCCACGGAACCGGATGCGGGAGCCGGTGAAGTAGGCGAGGCGGTGAGCGAACGAGGAGAAGGCGGCGTTGCGCTCGTCGTCGTCGATGCACAGCCAGGACTTCGGGCCGAGGAAGAAGTACGCCCACGTGCCTGCGTCGTCGACGAGCAGGTTGCGGTGCATCGCCTGGATGCGCAGCTGGGGGCGGCGGGACTGGCGGCCCTTGTCGCGGGGCTGCTCGTCGGTGGCGTCGTCGGCCTCGGGCACGACGTCGATGGTGGGATCGGCGGCCTTGCGGTGACGGCCACGGTTCTTGCGGGCAAAGGGGTTCATGGTGGTCCTTCTCAGTGGCGGTCGGCGCTGGCGACGTTGGAGGGGTTGAAGGTGGGCAGGTCGAACTCGTAGGTGGTCTCGTTGCGGGGGCGGTCCGTCGCGAACGTGAGGCTGTCCTCGTTGATGACGTCGACGAACTCGTCGGCGTGCTTGGGCCGCTCGTCGCGGGGCGCGTTGAGCTCGTGGGTGATCGCGCGGAACCAGTAGCGGAACGGTCGGAGCGGGTCGACGCGGGTGGCGACGGCTCGGAGGAGCAGGAGCGCGGCTCCGGCTCCCCCGACGACCGCGATGAGCGCGTGCAGGAGCACGCGGCCCGGAGAGTCTGACCCGATCGGGGAGGAGAGCACCCACGCGATGACCACACCGACAGGGATCGAGACGAATCCCGCGACGAGCACAGGGATTCGGAACCCGTTGCCCAGCGAGAAGTCCTTGGTGCCCTTGTAGACGAACGTCAGCCGGCGCGCGGCGTTGTCCGTGCGGACGGTCCTCGACATGCGCTCCCCCGCCTCAGCCGAAGATCGTGTCGAACAGGCCCGTGACGAAGCCCATGACGACGGTGATGCCGACACCGAGGATGAACACCCCGACTGCGACGAGGTTGACGGTGCCGACGTTCATGGCGCCCTTGACGTTGCCCTGCTTCGACTTGGCCGCGATGGGGATTGCCGAGACGGCGATGATGAGGCCGAGCACGGCGGCCGCGAGACCGATGATCGAGGACGTGTCCCAGCCGGACGGCTCGGGCGGCTTGGTGGCGGAGACGTACGCGGCCGCCTTGGCGACGAGCGCGGTGGTTGCGTGCATGGGGGTTTCCCTTCCGGGTTGCTCTTCTCTGTCACGCGCGGATACGCGCGCAAGACAGACGTTAGAGGGGTTACACCTAGTAGCGCAACCCGGTGCGGAAAGTCTTACCAACCCTTTACGAAGGCGTCTCACGCACGGAGACGCCCTTGCGCGACCCCCCGATCGCTGACCCCGCGACAGTAACTATCCGGGCCTGACACCTTCCCCCCTCGTTAGACGGGCTGTCCCGGCGCTGGCCGGGCGGACGAGCTGACAAACGCAGCCAACACGCAGCCAGCGAACACGGGGAAGGACCCACAAACCATGAGCACGAACACGCTCGACACCAGCATGCTCGGCCCGGCACGGCTCGAGCTCGAGGCCAAGAACGCGATCGTCGACGGCATCGCGTCCGAGTTCAAGAAGGACGAGCAGGGCCGCTTCACGGTCAGCTCCGAGCAGTACGCCAACTACACCGCGGCGGTCGCCGAGGCGAAGTCGGCCAAGGCGTTCATCGACGCCGTCGAGGCCCACGCCTCGCACCGCGAGTACCTCGAGGCCCCCGCCGGGCGCTCCGAGGCCGGTCTCGACGCCGGTGCCGGTCGCGGCGCCGTCGACCCGTACGAGGGCAAGTCCCTCGGTGACGCGTTCGTCGAGAGCGACGCCTACCAGGCGTCCAAGGCCGCCGGGTTCCGCAACCCGTCGATGCAGGCGCAGATCGAGGGCAAGTCGATCTTCAACTTCTCGGCCGGCACCCACACCTACCAGGGCCTCGGCCGTGCGCAGGACGTCGGCATTCAGGAGCGGGCCTACCGCAAGATGCACGTGCGTGACCTCTTCCCGAAGAGCACCACGAAGGCCGCGGTCCTCTACGGCGTCCGCGAGATGGGCTGGACCAACAACGCCGCGCAGGTCGCGCAGCGCTACGCCGCCGACGGTGTCTCGCCGGCCGCGGGTCTGCCCACCGACGTGTGGGGCCGCGCTCCGAAGTCGGACCTGAAGCTCACGACCGTCCTCTTCCCGGTCGCCGAGATCAAGCACGCCCTCGACGCGCACAAGAACATCCTGGCCGACGACGCCCGCCTCAAGACCTTCATCAACACCCGCATGGTCGAGGGCGTCAAGTACACGGAGGACTGGGACCTCCTGCACTCCGTCGGCGACGGCGAGAAGATCACGGGCCTCTTCAACAGCCCCGGCGTGCAGGACTACCCGGGCCTGTCGACCGACAAGTTCTCGGTGCAGGTCCGCCGCGCGATCACCAAGTCGCTCCTCGCGGAGTACGAGCCCAACGGCCTCGTCGTCAGCCCGGACCGTTTTGAGGAAATCGAGGTGGAGGAGGACAACAACGGCGCGTTCCGCGTCGCGGTCTCCGTCGCCATCGGTGCCGAGAAGCGCATCTGGCGCGTGCCGGTCGTCGAGACGACCGCCATGTCCTCGAGCAACTACCTGCTCGGCTCCTTCGGTCTCGGCGCACAGCTCCACGACCGCGAGAGCATCACGGTGCAGGTCTCGACCGAGCACAACCAGAACTTCACTGACGGAGTCGTGACGTTCCTGGGCTCGGAGCGGGTTGCCCTGGAGGTCGTCCGTCCTGAGAGCTTCGTGATCGGCGCCTGGAACGAGGGCTGAGAAGTCCTCTGACCTGCGGAAACGCCGGTTCGACGCATGAGAGGCCCCCGACTTCGGTCGGGGGCCTCTCCCGTTTCTGAAGGTTGTTCGGCCTGAGTCGTTCGTAACCTGCCGGCGCCGTCGGTGAAGTTGTCACCGTGCTCGACCCGGGGCAAGCAGAAGGGCCGCACCCGTCCACGAGTGCGGCCCTTCTGTCATGCCCACCCCGGCACCCCTCCACGAAGAACCGGGCTGTTCTGCACTTCACCCCCCACCGGGCTGTCGCGCACAACGAAGATACCCGCCACCACCCACAGCACCCCGCCTGAGCCCGCGACGCAAGCCTCCCCCGTCAGGTCTCATGCGCGACGTGACCAGACAACTCGACGACAACGCGCCCGCAGACCTCGCCGGAATCTTGGACGATCTGGATGCCGCGCAGCCCTACGCGTTCGGCCCTCCCTGTGGAGTGAAGTCCGCGATCGACCACATCGCAGAGTCGGACGCCGGGCTCGCCGAGAAGGTCCGTGAGCGCGTCGAGGACAAGCGCTACCCGGCGTCGAAGGTCGCGGCGATCCTCGCGCAGCGCACGGGCGTCAACCTGCAGGACCAGACGGTCCGTCGGCACCGGCGTCGTGGCACGGCCAACGGCTGCAGGTGCCCGAAGTGAGTAGCGACGACATTCTCGCCGACCTCGACTCCCTCGTCGGCCTCGGTGGCGGTCACGACTCCACCCTCTCCCCCGCCGTGGTGGCGCCGGCGAAGGCGCCCCGCGGGTGGGAGCCGGGCTACGTCGTCGAGGACGACGGCTCCATGGTCATCACGACGACGGCGACGTCGGCGAAGCTGCACCACAACGAGGGCGCGTGGCATGCCGTCGTGGAGTCCCTCGGGCTGGATATCCCGGACGGGTGGACGGTGCGACTCCGTGAGGCGAAGCACGACCCGGGCGCGTGGGGCCGTGACGAGATGTTCGTCGAGTGGCCGGACGCGGACAAGCGCGAGGCCAAGGGAACCTCCCGGTGGACGAAGGCTCCGGCGCTGCGTGACCCCGTCTGGCGCTACCGGTTCGTGGTGGAGCCGTCCAGGCAGAAGCAGCACGAGGACGACGTCGACGCGATGATCCGCGACGCGATGCGCCGTCGCCGGAAGCGTCCCGCGCCGGTCGCGGCCGTGCGCCGATCCCTCAACGTCGTCTACGCGGACCCGCAGGCCGGGAAGGTCGCGGTCCTCGGCGGCACGGAGCAGCTCGCGGGCCGGTTCGCGCAGTGCATGGACATGCTCGACGACCACCTCCGGGACCTGCGCGCCGTCGGCCGCGCCCCCACGGAGGCCGCGTGGCTCGACGCCGGCGACTGCGTCGAGGGCTTCAACAACGTCACGTCGCAGAAGCAGACGAACGACCTCGTGATGACGCAGCAGATCAGGGTGCACCGTCGGCTCACGTTCCACGGGCTCGACTACCTCGCGTCGAAGTTCCCCAAGGTGACGGCCGCCGCCGTCGGGTCGAACCACGCCGAGGTGCGCGACGGGAAGGACCCGGCCGCTGGCCCCAACAACGACTGGGGGCTCGAGGTGCTCTCACAGGTGCAGGACGCCTACTCCCGCAACGTCGACGCGTACGGGCACGTTCGGTTCGCGTACCCGAAGCCGTGGACCGACACCCTCGCCCTCGACCTCGGCGGCACGACCGTCGGCCTCGCCCACGGGCACCAGTTCCGGCCCGGGCAGGCGACGACGTGGTGGAAGGGCCAGACGTTCGGCAACCAGCCGATCACCGACGCGAAGATCCTCCTGAGCGGGCACTACCACCACTTCGAGGCGAAGGAGTGCGGCGACGGCCGGCTGGCCGTACAGGCGCCCACGATGGACTCAGGGAGCCCGTGGTTCACCCGCCTCTCCGGTGAGGTGTCCGTCCCGGGCATCCTCGTGTTCTCCACGACGGAGGACGGCTGGGACGACCTGCGCATCCTCCGGCCGGACGCCCCGGAGGTGGCGACGCTCAAGGCGCTGTGAAGCCCTCCGTCTTGGCCAGGGCCTCGTCCAAGTCCTCCGGGCCCCAGTCGCCCGACTCGACCCACTCGCGGGCCCTCCACACGTCGGAGACAGCCTTGGGGATCGGCGCGTTGAGCGTCGCGAGGAGCTCGCGGGTCCAGACCGTGACGGGGTGACCGTCGGACAGGTCCGCGGCCATGCGCTCGAGCGAGTCGATCCCGGCGTACGTCGCGATGTCAGCGGGCGTCTCCCGGTAGCACAGGTAGTTGTAGCTGCCGCCGCTCATCGGGCGTCCGGCGTGCGGTAGGTGCGGAGGTGGTGGCGGGCGACGACGCTCGCGCCGATGGTCCACGAAAACAGCGTGAGACCGAGGGTGCCGACGCCGAGCGTGAACGCGTCGCGCGGGTCGAGGTTGGCCGTCTGCGACGCGACGCCCACCAGCATGAAGCAGACGGCGATCACGGCGAAGGCAGCTGCGAATCCTCCCCAGGGCGCGCGGGATAGGCGGACCATCTTCACGGTGGCGCCCATGGCGAACCCGAGGGCGATGGGGACGAGGGCGACGAGCAGTGGGGTCATGACGGGCCTTTCGTGGTGGGCGGGCGCTTCCCGCACAGACGACGTTAGCGGGTAGCCGGTTCCACGGCAAGGGGTGACCCCGAGACAGTAGCTCGCCCGGCGCGGTGAGGTGCGCTCCGTGAGTCGAACGAACCTGACCCCCCAACCCCGCTGCGCCGAATGCAGCACCCCCGACGTCGACGTCGACGAATACGGCGTGTGCTTCGACTGCTCCGACGTCCGCGACCCCGACCCGATCGAGCCCTGCACCGGGTGCGGCAACGACGACGGCTACTTCGACGGGCTGTGCCTCGACTGCCTGGAAGAGACGTGACCCCGAGACGCTAACCGGTCCGGTCGCGCACGGTGCCCGCCATGACCACAGAAACCCCCCGCCCCCAGTTCGTTCAGAACGTCGTCCTCGTCGACGGGCAGCAGCCCGCGCTCGGCGGCCGGCACAACCTCGCCAACAGCCTGAGCGTGCCCGTCGGGGTCGCGCTCGACGACGGCGACGCGATCCCCGGTGTCGAGTTCCGTTCGGCCGAGACTGACCACCAAGGCGCGTTTGCGGTGACGCTGCGCTGCGACCCGGGCCTCGTCGTCGTCGAGCCCATCACCGACGTCAACCACGCGATCTTCGTCGCCGGGGAGCGGGTCATCACTCCCCCGCTCGATGAGGAGCCCGTCAGGACAATCGAGTCCGGCGCCGTGCTCGTGCGGCTCTACTGCCGTGGCGTCGTCTCCCGCCTCTTCCGTGCCGGTGAGAAGCCCGTCCCGCCCTACGGTGGCGCCACGCCCCCGGAGCCGACCGAGCCCTCGCCCTCACAGCCCGCCCCGGACGCCGACGTGCTCGAGGGCGACGTCGTCGAGCACCAGCTCGCGGAGGACGTCGCATGACGCTCCCACTGATCGGCCTCTCCGGGTACGGCCGCGTAGGGAAGGACGCCGCGGCCGCCGCGATCGTCGAGCTCGGCTGGCACCTCGGGAAGTTCTCGCAGCCCATGAAGGACGTGGCGTACGCCGCCGACCCGCCCATCGTGCAGAACGGCATCACCTACTCGTACGCCCGGCTCGTCGACGCTTTCGGCATCGAGCGCGTCAAGGACGACTACCCGGCATCGCGCGTGTTCCAGCAGCGGCTCGGGAAGGCCGGCCGGGACGTGCTCGGTGAGGACGTGTGGGTGAACGCGGCCCTGGCGCGCATCCCCCACGACTCCACCGGTGCGGTGTTCGTCGACTGCCGGTTCCCGAACGAGGCCGACGCGATCCGTGAGTCCGGCGGGATCGTCCTGCGCATCGAGCGGCCCGGTTACGGCCCGGTCGCCGGACCCGACGGCGAGGTGCACATCTCCGAGACGGCCCTCGACGACTACGCGTTCGACGTCGTCGTCGAGAACAGCTCCGACCTGCACACGCTCCGATCGACGGTCCGGGCCCTGGCCACGGCATACCTCGACGCCCGGTTGACCCGGCGACGTTAGCCCCCGCCGTGCGGCATGGTCTCGCGCGGATCACCCGACAGGAAGGCACACACCATCATGGGCATCTTCACGAACGACGGGACCCGCGTCACCAAGGATGCGTTCCCCGCCACCGACGTCGACCCGCTCGACGTCCCCCGCAAGCTGACCGAGGACCTCTTCACCACGAAGAAGTACGACGTCCGCAACGACACCGTCCCCGAGGGCTCGATCCGCACGCGGCTCGCCCTGGCCGGTCAGGTCATGACGCAGCGTGAGGTCAACGAGCTGTTCCCGACCGCCGTCGTCATGAACGTCTCGCCCGCCACCGGCCCGGCCGCCGGCGGCACGAAGGTCACGATCTTCGGGCAGCACCTCGACGGCGTCTCGAAGGTCACGGTTGGCGGCGCCGACGCTGGCGCGGTCAACGTCCTCTCCGACACGCAGATCGAGGTCACGACGCCCGCCGGGACGGCCGGTGCGCAGGACGTCGTCGTCACGGACGACTCCGGCACGGCCACCGACGCGGGCGCCTTCACCTACGAGTGACAGGCAGCGGGCGGGCCCTCCCCGGGCTCGCCCGCTGACCCCGCGACACAAGCCACGTAAACCCGCGACGCTCCGCACCACCAGAGTCAGACACGACACCCCTTGGAGGGGAAATGACCACCCGTAGCAAGGCCAGCACCACCCGGAAGTCGTCCCCGACCAAGGCCGCCGACAAGGCCACCCCCGAGGTCAAGGACGAGGAGACCGGCACCGAGGCTCCCAAGACCGTCGAGGGCGAGAACCCCCCGAAGGTCGACGGCGAGGCCAAGACCGACACCGCCCCCAAGATCGAGACCGACGCCAAGACCGACGAGACACCGGCCGGCACCGAGGCCCCCACGAAGGGCATGACCGTCGACCAGCCGTCCACCGACACGACCGGCATGACCGTCGACGACGGCGGCAACCCGTCCACCGAGGGGGAGCGCGTCGCCGCTCCCCGCAAGACGCCCGCCGCGGCCGAGCTCGACGGCCCGCCCGCGCCCCCGTCGAGCGGTTCCCTGTCGCAGCCGCGCGTCGTCGCCGACCACTCCGGGCAGCTCTCGGTCGACATGGTCACCGACAAGCCGGCCGAGCTGAAGTCGGAGCTCTACGACGCCCGCACCGGCAAGTCCCCCGACGTCGACGAGATGTTCGTCCTCGAGACCCCGCACGGCGGCACGATGATCTGCCGCGTCCGTCTCTGTGAGCGCGTGTGGGCGCCCGGCCTCAAGTCGCCGAACAGCCGCCTCGTCATGCCGCAGGGGCAGCGCACCGACAAGGCGTTCGCCGAGCGCATCGTCGCGATCGTCAAGCACCAGCAGGGCATCGTCGACGAGCCCGAGGGCGACGAGCAGTCCTGACCCCGAGCAAGGGTGGCGTGGTGCAGGAGTAGAAGCCCGCCACGCCACCCCGGCTCACCCAGCCAAGAAGGAGGATCGGTGGACAGCGCCCTCGTGGTGGACCCCGTCAAGATCGCGGCCAAGATCGGCGTCACCGAGCCGACCCCCGAGCAGATCGAGAGCATCACCGACGCGATCCGCGACTGCCAGTCCGACGTCGAGGAAGAGCTCGGCCGGCCGCTGACGGCGCGCACCGTGACCCTCGACGCGATCAACCCGCTGCTCGGTGAGGACCTCGACTCGTACCGGGCGTGGCCTGACTCGCAGCGGTTCGACGACTGGGTGAAGGTCCTCTCCCGCGTGCCGCGCCCGGACGGGTCCTACGACGTCGAGTTCCTCGTCGGCCTGGACGGCGCCAACGAGCGCGCCATCGTCCGCTACGTCACCGCGCACGCCGTCCGCACGCTCCGCGAGGACGACTCCTACGGCTTCCCGCAGAAGCGCGTCGTCAACAACGTGTCGGCTGACGGGCAGTCGCTCACCTATGTGGCGCGCCCGAGCACGGAGGGCACCGCCGGCGCGCTCCCGACGATGAAGTCGCTGCGCCGGTTCAAGCGGCTCTCGCTCTACAAGGCGAACCGTCCGCAGCCCGCGCTGTGGCCGAACGCGGGGCGGCTGTGAGCGCGCTCTGGCGCGCCCGGCGCGCCCGCGCCCACGACCGCGCCCGGCGCGCTCCCCTGACCGTTGCGCGCCGCGCCCGGCGCGGTGGGTGGTGACGCGCCATGGCAGTCGTCCTCCCGAACACGATGCTCACAGCGCGCCGCAAGGAGCACCAGTTCAAGCGTGACGCGCACGGCGCGTCCGTGCCGTCGGTCGAGTGGAGCGATCCGTCCGTGCCGCTCCCCGGCGCGCTCGTCATCCCCGAGGGTGGCGAGCAGTCGAACGTGCCGTGGCGTATCCGCGCCGACCTCGG
>Ga0157369_10000517_pt1 | contig 50746 bp, 49 predicted proteins | sample C25metaG_FD_113461 | JGI IMG/M metagenome (GOLD analysis project Ga0157369, IMG submission 113461) | Corn rhizosphere microbial communities from Kellogg Biological Station, Michigan, USA - C2-5 metaG | ecosystem: Host-associated > Plants > Roots > Rhizosphere > Soil | place: USA: Michigan... | reverse complement strand
TAGACGGTAGTGGCGCAACCAGTGCGCAAGGTCGGTTTCGTTGACAGCGGTAAAGACGGCCATGCGTAAGGCTTCGAATACGGTGGTGAAATGGAGGGCCGGCGCGCGCGACGGCTGCATGAGGGCTGCCGGACGCGCACGCGGGCGATCGACGAATCAAATATATCGAGCGCTCGCGTGGGCGGCGGTGCGAATCCGGTGCGAATCAGTAGTGCAGGTTGATCGAGGGCAACCGCGTGCTGGGTTGCGCGCTGCTGTGCACTTTGGGCGACGTGTCGGGCGATGCGCTCATTTGATAGTGCGTGCCGAAGTTCGAGCGGACGTCGATTTCGACGGGCTTGCCGCGATCGCGATACTCGGTGATTTCCGTGCCGTTGGCGCTCTTCTCGTAATAGCTCGGCTTGCGCGGCACGTCGTTGATGTCGACTTTCGACGATACCTCGGCGGCGGGGCGATTGATTTGGGTCAGATCGGGCAGGCCGGCCGCTTCGTTGGCGGCGCGCTGAGCTTGCGCGTCGTTTGCAGGCGCGGCCGCCAGTGCGATGCGCGGCAGGGCGGCAAGGCTCGCGACGGCAAGCGCCGCATAAACGGCGGCGGAAAGGTACGGCTTCATGGCGGATCTCCGGAATATCCTTCGATTCTAGCAAATGCGCCCCTCGATCCGCCTGCGATCTAACGAAAACTTAGTGCGGCCCGGGGTACGCGGCGGCGCCCCGCGCGGGGGCCGTATTGGGGCGCTTCGTGGTAATGTCGTCGCAACGAACGACGCGAAACGAACGATGAAAAACGACCTGACGCAGCATGCGCGCGCCATGCACCCGACCGATTTCCCGACCGAAGCGTTCACCGACGCTGCCGACGCCGTCACCCGCTTGTCTGAAATCTACGAAACCAATGCCGCTTTCTTGCGCGACGCTTTTTCCCGCTATCGGCGCAACGAGCCGTTCAACGAGCGCGTTCGCGCCTGTTATCCGTTCGTGCGGGTGCGCACCGAAGTGGTCACGCACGTCGATTCGCGCCGCTCCTACGGGTTCGTCGCCGGGCCGGGCGTGTTCGAGACGACGGTGACCCGCCCCGATCTATTCGCCAACTACTATCGCGAACAACTGCGCTTGCTCGCGAAGAACCACCATGTCGAGATCGAGGTGGGCGTCTCGCAGCAGCCGATCCCGATTCACTTCGCCTTTGCCGAGGGCATTCATCTCGAAGGCGACCTCGGGCGCGACCGGTTGATGGCCATGCGCGACGTTTTCGACACGCCGGATCTCGCCGCGCTCGACGACCGTATCGTCAACGGCACCTACGAGCCGCTGCCGGGGGAGCCGCTGCCGCTCGCCTTGTTCACCGCGCCGCGCGTCGATTTTTCGCTGCATCGCCTGAAGCACTATACGGCCACCTCGCCCACCCATTTTCAGAACTACGTGCTTTATACGAACTATCAGTTCTATATCGACGAATTCACCAAGCTCGGCCGTCAATTGATGGCCCATACGGACGACGAGGAACTGCGCGCTTATCGAAGCGAATACACGTCGTTCGTCGAACCCGGCGACGTCGTCACGTACAACGCCAATCTCGGCGAGCAGCCCGATGAAGGCACCGCGCCCGCACGGTTGCCGCAAATGCCCGCCTATCACCTGAAGCGCGCCGACGGCAGCGGCATCACGATGATCAACATCGGTGTGGGGCCGTCGAACGCCAAAACGATCACCGATCACATCGCGGTATTGCGGCCGCATGCGTGGGTCATGCTCGGCCACTGCGCGGGGCTGCGCAACACGCAGCGGCTCGGCGACTACGTGCTGGCTCATGGCTATGTCCGCGAGGACCACGTGCTCGACGCCGATTTGCCGCTGTGGGTGCCGATTCCTGCGCTGGCCGAAGTGCAGGTGGCCCTGGAGCGCGCCGTCGCGCACGTGACGCGGCTCGAAGGGGCCGAGTTGAAGCGCGTGATGCGCACGGGGACGGTGGCGAGCGTCGATAACCGTAATTGGGAACTGCGGGACCACCGCGAACCGGTGCAGCGGCTGTCGCAAAGCCGCGCCATCGCGCTCGATATGGAAAGCGCGACGATCGCGGCGAACGGGTTCCGCTTTCGCGTGCCGTACGGCACGCTGTTATGCGTATCGGATAAACCGCTGCACGGCGAACTGAAGCTGCCCGGAATGGCCGATCAGTTCTATCGCGCCCAAGTGGACCAGCATCTGCAAATCGGCGTGAAGGCGATGGAACTGTTGCGCATGAACGGGCTCGACCGGTTGCACAGCCGCAAGCTGCGCAGTTTCGCCGAAGTCGCGTTCCAATAACGGAAAAAAAGCCACGGGTTCGGCCACAACGCCCAACTCGCGCGAGCGCCTGCGCAAGGATTGCCCCCAACCGATGCTTTGCACCGAATGAATGCATCGACTCCGTCCCTCTAACGAATATTTTTATTTTTTTATTTTCTTTCGGATTCGTCTGATCGTAAGCTTTTCGTAACGCAGATTTATGCCGTTTGGAAGAATGGCTAGCTGCGTTCGTACGGACTTCAGGAGGACGTTGATGAACCACGCGAAGCGCCTGTTGCTTGCCAATCGGGCCTGGTCGCAGGAAGTATCGGCAAGAGACCCTGGCTTCTTCGAAAGGCTTGCATGCGGACAGCAGCCTCGCATTCTTTGGATCGGCTGTTCCGATAGCCGTGTGCCTGCCGAACGAATCACGAATGCGCAGCCGGGGGAGCTGTTCGTCCATCGCAACATCGCCAACCTTTACACCTCCGATGACGGCAATACATCGAGCGTCATCGAGTATGCCCTGCATGCGCTGCACGTCGAGCACATCGTCATCTGCGGCCATCATCATTGCGGCGGCGTGCGGGCGGCGCTCACCGCGCCTTCGGGTGCATTGCCCGCGGTCAATCGGCGCATCGCCGGCTTGCGCGAACTCGCCGAGCGGCATCGCGACGCCTTGGACGCCATCGACGATATCGAGGCGCGTGTCGATCGCCTGGTCGAATTGAACGTCATCGAACAGGTGCGGCTGCTGCGCGAGTCGCCGATCGTTCGCAGCGCTCCGCATCGGCCGGCCCTGCATGGCTGGGTATTCGGCTTGCGGCAAGGTTTGTTGACCTCGCTGACCGATACCGAACACGCCCCGCAGCCGGTCAAGCTGCTGCGCGATGCGGCATAGATGCATCGCTAGTTAGGTCAGCCCATCCGACCATCGGTTGCCTTCGTTCGCCGCGCTCGCGCGCGGCGCGGCTAAACTCGTCTTCGCCATATCATGGACCACCTCTCTTCTCCTTCCCGTTTCTCCACTTTGCGCAGCGACGTATTCGCCGGCATCGTTGTCTTTCTCGTCGCGCTGCCGTTGTGCCTCGGCATTGCAACTGCATCGGGCGTGCATCCGTTCGCCGGCCTCGTGTCGGGCATCGTGGGCGGGCTCGTGGTCGCATTGTTGAGCGGCTCGCATCTGAGCGTGAGCGGCCCCGCCGCGGGGCTCGTGGTTATCGTCGTATCGGCGATCGCTTCGCTCGGTAGTTTCTCGGCGTTCCTTGCCGCCGGTCTGATCGGCGGTGCGTTGCAGGTCGGCTTCGGCCTGCTGCGAGCCGGACGCGTGGCGAGCTTCGTGCCGGCCGCCGTGATCAAAGGCATGCTCGCTTCGATCGGCATCATCTTGATCCTCAAGCAGATTCCGCTAGGCACGGGGCTGCTTTCGGGCGCCCAGGCGAATGCGGCGCTTGCTGGCGCGGTATCGACGCCGTTCGGGCAAATCCTGCCCATCTCGCTCGTGCTCTGCGCCGCCTCGGTTGCGATGCTGTTTGCATGGGAGACGCCGTTCGCCAAACGGTACGCGCTCGTGCGTGCGGTGCCGGGGCCGCTTGCCGCCGTCGCACTCGGCATCGGCGTCACGCTGGCGCTCGATTGGCTCGCGCCGTCGTTCGCCACGCCCGTGGAACATCGCGTGTCGCTCGTCGCGCTCGATTCCCTCGGCGCGCTCGTCAACGCCATCTCGATGCCGGATTTCAAGCAACTCGTCGATGCCGATGTGTGGCGCGTAGGGATGACGCTCGCAATCGTCGCCAGTCTCGAAACGCTGCTCAGTCTCGAAGCGCTCGAAAAAATCGACCCCAAGCGCCGCCGGGTGTCGCCCGATCGGGAATTGAAAGCGCAAGGCGCGGGCAATATCGCCGCGGCGCTGCTCGGCGGGCTGCCGTTGACGGCCGTCATCGTGCGCAGCTCGGCCAACGTGCATGCGGGGGCGCAGACGCGCATGGCGGCCATCATTCACGGCGCATTGTTGCTGGCCAGCATCTTTGCGCTCACCGCCGTCCTCAACCTCATCCCGTTGGCCAGCCTCGCGGCAATCTTGATTCAGACGGGCTACAAACTGGCGAAGCCGCATCTTTTCGTCGCCATGGCGCGTGAAGGGGCCGAGCGCTTCGTTCCGTTCGTCGCGACCATCGCGGGCGTGCTCGCGACTGACCTTTTGATCGGTATCGGGATCGGCATTGCGGCGAGCGTCTTGTTCGCGATGCGCGCAAGCTTCGGACGCACCTTCATGCTCACGCGGCACGACGATTACTTTCTGCTCTCATTCCGCAAGGACGCCACCTTCTTCTCCAAGCCCGCGCTGGCTCGCTGCCTCGCGCAGATTCCCGAGCGGGCCACGGTGCTGATCGATGCGGAACGGGCCGACTTCATCGATGCCGACATACGCGAAGCGATCGACGGGTTTGCCGACGAAGCACAGCGCAAGCAGATCGTGGTCGAGCGCGTGCGCTGGCCGCAGCCGAATGTCGCCAAGGAGGGAAGCATCCGCTTGCCTGCCGTGCTGACGCGCGCGACCGGGTAATTCGCTGTTGCTGTGCCGCTCGGGTCGAGCTCGTTCTCACAACCGGCTATCATGTGCGCAAATTGGACATCAACGAACCATGCGCCTCATCGGCCGGAGAGATTTATGGCTTCCCCACAAGATAGCGTCAGCATGGCGCTGTTCTGCGACTTCGAGAACGTCGCCCTGGGCGTGCGCGACGCGAAATTCGAGAAGTTCGATATCAAGCCCGTGCTCGAGCGGCTACTGCTCAAAGGAAGCATCGTCGTCAAGAAAGCCTATTGCGATTGGGATCGCTACAAGGGCTTCAAGGCGTCGATGCACGAGGCCAGCTTCGAGCTGATCGAAATTCCCCACGTGCGCCAATCGGGCAAGAATTCCGCCGACATTCGGCTCGTCGTCGATGCGCTCGATCTTTGTTATACGAAGTCGCACGTCGATACCTTCGTCATCATCAGCGGCGACTCCGATTTTTCCCCGCTCGTCTCGAAGTTGCGCGAGAACGCGAAGAAAGTGATCGGTGTCGGCGTCAAGAATTCGACGTCGGACCTGCTCGTCGCCAATTGCGACGAATTCATCTTCTACGACGATCTCGTGCGCGAGCAGCAACGCGCCGCGGCGAAACGCGAATCGCGCGAAGCGAGCGTGGCGGCCAAACGCGCGGCCGACGAAGACAAGCATCCGAAGGCGGAAATGGAATCGCGCAAGGCCAAGGCGATCGCCATTGCCGTCGAGACTTTCGATGCGCTCGCGTCCGAACGCGGCGAAAGCGGGAAGATCTGGGCCTCGGTGCTCAAAAGTGCGATCAAGCGCCGCAAGCCGGATTTCAGCGAGTCGTATTACGGTTTTCGCGCATTCGGCAATTTGCTCGATGAAGCGCAAGCGCGTGGCTTGCTCGAAGTGGGGCGCGACGATAAGTCGGGGGCCTTCGTCTATCGCCCAACCGCTGCCGATGCGCCCGAGCCGGTAAGAGCGGTCCCGGCGGGCGCTCACGTCGCGCAGGACGAGGGCGTTGCGGGGGAGGCGGCCAACAATAAGGGCCGCAAGCGGAGCAAGGGCGGGCGCAAGCAAGGGCGCGAAACCGCACCGAACGTCTCTGCGCAATCGCCGGCCGAGTCTGCCATGGCGATCGAGGCGTTGCCGTTCGAGCCCGCGTCGGGCGAAGCTGCGCCGATGCACGAAGCCCCGACGTACGAAGCTTCGGTACAGGAAGCGTCGACCCACGAAGCATCACCGCCCGAAGCGCTCGCGCCCGAAACCGCGAAGCCGCGCCGCACGCGCAAAGCGGCTGCGAAAAAGGCGCCGACCGCCGGCGGCAACGGCTCGAAGCAAGCCGCGCGCGCCGAGGGCGAGCCGGGAAGCGAGGCCCCCGCACAGGCGAAACCGGCGAGAACCGCGCGCAAGTCGAGCGCGCGCACCGGTCGCTCGCGCAAGAGCGCGGCTGCAGGCGGCAACGAGCATTGAACGATTCAAACGACAAAACGACATTTAGCAACGAAGAATTGAGCATCGAGCCGGAGAACGTCAGTGTTTACGTGTAGAAATCAGAGCTGCCAAGCCCAATGGGCGCTGTCGGACGTCGTCATCAAGAATGAAGGCCAGGGGTTGCTGTTCCGTTGTCCGATGTGCGGGGCGCGCAATTACGTCGAGCAGATCGAGGCAGACGACGGCACGCTCGTCTACGAGCAGATCGAAGGCAAACCGTTCGTCTGACCCCCAATTAATCTCGGGCGCCGGCCCTAGGGTCGGTCAACCGAAATCCATCTTCCCGCGTTGTAAAAGATCACAACTTGCTACACCGATCGATCGTCGGCTGCGGGCGGTGCGCGGGTTCGTCGACGGCGCGTGACCGCCGCCGCGAGCCCACCTGCCGGCTTGCACGATTGACGCCAGAAAAGATGCTCGGACGTATTGGGGACCGCAGTTTGAAGACCATGGCCGCGTTTACCGCGAGGCTGCGACATATCGGCATCAAGCGCTTACTGTCGCCTGCGCTCGCGCTGGCTATCTGCATTCTCCTGTTGTTTGCGCTGCAGGAGATGTCCCAAAGCATCAATTACCATTCGGTCAGCCGGCAACTGTTCAACATCGCCCCTCACAAGTGGGCGGTCGCGCTGGCTGCGACGGCGTTGAGTTTCGTCGCGCTCGTCGCCCGCGACGAGATCGGATTGCGCCACGTGCAAGCGAAGGTGCCGCGAGCGTTGCTGTGGATCGGCGCGACGGCTGCTTCGGCGCTTGGCAATATCGCGGGATTCGGGGCACTGACAGGCGGTGCGGTGCGCTGTCGCGTTTATGGCGCGGCGGGCGTTACGCCGGCGCAGGTCGGTCGCCTCACGGTCTTCACGAGCGTCTCGCTCGTCATGGCGCTGCTCGCGGTCGGCGCGTTGGGCGCGCTTTGGGATACCAACCTGGTCGCGACGATGACGCATCTCTCGCCGGGTCCATTGCGTCTTGGCAGTGTGCTCGTGCTTGTCGCGTTCGCTGCGGCCATCGCCTGTTGCGGTGCGCGCAGGAAGCGGATCGAGACACCGTGGCGGGCAATAGCGATCGACATTCCCGCACGAGCCGATTTGGCCGCGCAAGTCATCTTCGGCATCGTCGACGTCGTCGGCGCGGGCGCGGCGTTATGGGCCTTTCTGCCTAGCACGCACTCGGACTTCATCAGCTTTCTCGCGGTCTACTCGGTGTCGTTGCTGCTCGGCATCTTGGGCCATACCCCGGGCGGCGTCGGCATCTTCGAATCGGTGATGGTATTCGCCTTGCGCGGCGATGTGACGACGCCCGCGCTCGTCGCCGCGCTTCTCGCTTATCGCGCCGTCTACTTCGGCTTGCCGCTCGTATTATCCGCGGGCGTGCTGGCCGGCTACGAGGGCAGGGCATTGCGCGCACGGCTGCCGCTGCGGCGCGTCGCGCGCATCGGCCGTCTCGCGCCGTTGTTCCTCTGCCTCATCACGTTCGTTACCGGCTCGATGCTGATCATGTCGAGCGCTACGCCCGCATTGGCGCATCGGCTAGCCGTATTGCGCCAGCTCGTGCCGCTATGGGCGCTCGAGAGCTCGCAACTGGTCAGCGGCGTGCTCGGCGTGTTGTTGCTGTTCGTCGCCCGCGGCTTGCTGCGTCGGCTCGATGCGGCGTGGTGGGTGGCCGTCGCGCTGACGGCCCTCAGCCTCGTGCTCTCGGTCATCAAAGGATTGGCTTTCGTCGAAGCGGGCATCCTGGCGACGCTGCTGGTGCTGCTCGTCAGCACGCGCCGCAACTTCAATCGGCGCACCGCGCTGTTCTCGGAGCCGTTCACCGGCGGATGGCTGATCTCGGTGGCGATCGTGCTCATGTGCGCGCTATGGGTGATGTTCTTCGCCTATCGCAACGTGCCTTACCGCAACGACCTATGGTGGCAGTTCGCATTCGATGAGCGCGCGTCGCGCTCGCTGCGCGCGATGCTCGCCTCGGGTCTCGTCGCGACTGCGTTTTCGCTGTGGCAACTATTGCGGCCCGCGGCGGGGCGCTTCGTGCGTCCGAGTTCTCAAGATCTCACCGACGCGGTGCAGATCATTCGCGCGCAGGAACGCAGCGATGCCGGGCTTGCGATGATGGGCGACAAGAGCTTCCTGTTCTCCGATTCGCGCCAAGCATTCTTGATGTATGCCAAGCATGGCCGTACCTGGGCCGCGCTGCACGATCCGGTCGGGCCGCGCAGCGAGTGGGAGCAGCTGATCCGCAAGTTCGTCATGCTGGCGCACCAGCACGGAGGCCGTGCCGCGTTCTATCAGGTCCGCGCCGATTCGCTGCCGCTTTATCTGGACTCGGGCCTGACATTGATGAAGCTCGGCGAGGAGGCCCGGCTCGCACTCGACGGCTTCGATCTGAACGGGCCTAAGCGAGCCGCGTTGCGATACTCGATGCGCCGCGCAGAGCGGGACGGTTGCACGACCGAGGTGATCGATGCGGCCGCCGTACCGGCGCATCTGGACATTCTGCGCGGCATCTCCGATAGCTGGCTCAAGAGCCGTTCGGCGCGCGAGAAGAGCTTCTCCGTCGCCGCATTCAGCGAAGCCTATCTCGCCGCGCAATCGGTGATGCTCGTTCGCGAGAACGGCGTGCCGGTCGCATTTACGACGTTCATGACCACCGATCTGAACGTCGAAGCGACGGTTGGCGTCATGCGTCATGTGGCCGATGCGTCGCCGTATGTCATGGGCTATCTGTTCGTGCAGCTTGCCCTCTTTTTGAAGCGCGGCGGCTATCGGTCTTTGAGCCTTGGCGTTGCGCCGTTCTCGGGCGTGCAGCCGATGCCGCTCAGCTCGCCGCTTCACCGCTTGGGGACGATGGTGTGGCGCTTCGGCGGGCGTTTCTACAATTTCCAAGGCCTGCGTGCATTCAAGGGCAAATTTCAGCCGCGCTGGGAGCCGCGTTATCTGGCGGTGTCCGGCTGGGCTAGTGCGCTCGTGACGTTGGTGGACCTTTCCATTTTGGCCGGCGGGCGCCGTTCATGAAACTCAATTCAATACTCAGCCGTGCTAAACGGCTCGCCGTGGTCGTTGCCGGCGTATGTTTCTGCATTACCGCGCAGGCTGCCGAATCGCGCGTATCGGGCGGGCGTTATGGCGACGTCGCCGTCGAATGGCCGCACGGCGAGATGCGCGGCTTCGTCGTGCTGTTTTCCGCCGGTAAAGGCTGGTCGGATGCCGATGCGCAAGCTGCGCGGGCGCTGGCTCGTGAAGGCGCATTGACCGTTGGCGTCGATACCGCACGCTATGCGGCCAATCTCGCCGCCACGGGGCGCGATTGCCGCCATCTCGACGGCGATGCCGAAGCGCTCAGCCATCAACTCGAGCGCCAACTGAAATCGGATCGCTACTTCGCCCCGATCATGGCCGGAACCGGACAAGGGGCCACGCTTGCATTGCACGTTCTCGCCCAAGCGCCGGCCAATACGATCGCGGGCGCCGCGGCCATCGATGCCGACGCGGCCTTGCGCAGCGAGTTTCATCAATGCCCGCCCGACCCGACCGTGAGCCGGGGTAGCGTGTTACCGGGCTTCGTCGAGTTCGGCGTGACTCAACAGCGCGCAATCGACGCGATGCAGCGGGCGTTGCGTTCGGCCGTCAAAGAAGGCGCCGATGCGCCGGGCTTTCATTTCGACAAAGATGCGAAGGCGTTGATGGCGCCGTTCACAGGGAAGCCGACGCGCGTGTTCGCCGCATCGGCCACCAGGGCCGAGCAACTTGCCGCATTGGTTCGTCCGCATTTGCAGCCAATCATGGCGGGCGAGCAAGACGTTTCCGATCTGCCGCTCATCGAATTGCCGGCGGCGCACCCGAGCGGCATGCTCGCAATCGTGATGTCGGGCGATGGCGGGTGGCGCGATCTCGACAAGACGATCGGCGAGCAACTGCAGAAAGATGGCGTGTCGGTCGTGGGTTGGGACAGCTTGCGCTATTTCTGGAGCGAGAAGAAACCGGAACAAGTGAGCCGCGATCTTGCCCGGGTGCTGCGTGCCTACGGTTCGCGCTGGCATGCGAATTCGTTTGCACTGATCGGCTACTCGTTTGGCGCGGACGTGATGCCGTTCGCGTATAACCGCCTACCCAACGATTTGCGGGAAAAAGTTTCGATCGTCTCGCTGCTCGGCTTTGCGCGCGCGGCGGACTTTCAAGTGCGCGTCACGGGCTGGCTCGGCATGCCGCCGAGCGACAAAGCGCTGCAGGCGAAGCCGGAAGTCGAGCGGCTGCCCGCCAGTCTCGTGCAATGCTTCTACGGCGAAAACGAAGACGATACGTTGTGCCCCGATCTCGCGGGCACGCGCGAGGTGATTCGCACCTCGGGCGGACACCACTTCGGCGGGGGATACGACGCTCTAGAGAAGCGCATCTTGCAGGGCTGGGAGAAGCGCATGTCGCCGAGCGAGCGGCCGGCCGGCGTGAAGTGATCGCGCGCCGGAAGGCGGCTTCCCACCCATATCGGCTATGCGCAACAACCACACGTTTCATGCGCAATCAACGCGCGCACTCAATTTAGAGTGCCACGCTTAGTATTACTTTTGACGACCGCTGCCTTTCGTCCTAAAACGTAGCCCTATCCAAGCATCGCACGGCGATGACGGACTTAGGGAGGCGGTATGAAGCGAGTCAAAACGCATTGGCGCAGGGTGCTATTCGTTGCGGTTGGGAGTGCGGTCGTCATCGCGCTGTGGCGATACGAACGCCCCTTGGCGGGCGACACCTTCTCGCCTATCCAGTCGACCGTCGCATCGACGGTCAGTCTTGAACCCTCCCCCGATACGGCCACGCGCGGCGCCGCCGCCGAGCCCGGCCCGGCCGAGCGCGCGCTCGATATCGACGCCCTGCGCAAGACCCTCGCTTCGCGAACCGACGCCGACGCGGAGATCGGCCGCATCGTGGCGTTCGCCCGCTTTCGCGATCGAGTGGCCGCATACGGGCGCGACAAGGCACGCATGAGCGCAGCCGAACGCGCGCAATTGGCCCGGCAGATTCTCGCCGATCTGCCCGAACACGTTGCTCGCAACGAGGTCCTGCCGGCGCAAGCGGAAGTCATGACGGCTGCATTGCTCGGCGATGCCGAGCCGGACCCCGCGGCACGCGAAGCCCAGTTGCAGACGGCGCGCGAGCAGTGGGACGCCTACGCTCGCCGAACGCTCGGGCCATCCCCAGCGCAGGACCCGCATTATCAAGCGTATGCAAGGCAGAGCAAAGCGGTGATCGATGAGGTTCGAGCAACCGTGTCCGACCCGCAGCAGCAGCAAATCGTCATCGGTCAACGCTTGCAAGCGCTGCGCGTGCAATTGTTCGACCACGCTTCTTCATCCGCTACCCATTGAACGTACGGCGCGTGCATTTCGCCTGCGCCGACAGTGCCTCGACCGTTAGAGAGGGAGGGAAGATGTTTGCATCCAAATTGTTGAAGGGGCTTTGCCTCGGCGGCATATTGAGCCTCGCCACCCTGAACGCACGCGCGACCGATACCGTGTTGCCCGATCCGTCGATTCCGTATTACGCGTGGTATGAAGTCGTGCTACCCGAAAGCAGCGGCGCATCGTGCGGCAACGGCACGCCCATGCGTTTTTATATCAACCGCGCGCAATCGAACGACATGCTTTACATGATGGAGCCGGGCGGCGCGTGCTGGGATTACGCCACCTGCACGAAGACGGCGAACTCTGGGCCTGAAGCTGGGCTCGGCGCGTCCAACCCCGACGGAATCGCGCACAACTACATGGATGGCACGACGAGCCAAAGCCTGAAGTCGTCGTTGTTGTCGCCGCTGATGATCAGAATGGATTTGGCGCATATCCTCATTGGCGAACCGAAAGTGGAGACGCAGAACTGGACCCAGGTATTCGTGCCGTACTGCACCGGCGACATTCATATGGGTAGCGCGGTGCGCAGCTATACGTCCCCGGCAGGCGATGCGAGAGTTCAGCACTACAACGGCCTGAAGAATGCGCAAGCGGTGGCGCAATGGCTGGCCGCGCATGGATTCGGCCGCCCGAATCGGTTGCTCGTCTACGGCACGAGCGCCGGTGGTTACGGCACCTTGGCGAACTACCCCACGCTGCGCAACACGTTGCAGCCGCGGGCCTATAGCGCTTTGCTGGACGATGCAGGCACTGTGTTCAACACGCCGTTCGGCGCCGATCCCGCCGTCTATCCGTCCGTGGGCCTTTATGACAAGGTGAACCACGAGTGGGGGATGGCGGGCCCTGACGGCATGGTCACGCTCAACAGCAAGCTTTTGCCGTCTTTCGATCCGGCGAACATGGGCAGCGCGTATGCCGCGTTATCGAAGACCTATCCGCACGATCGCTTCGGCTATACGACCTACCAGCGTGACGAGGAAATGGCGGCCTATCACTATCGCGCGTTCGTTCCGTCGGTAATTGCCGCGCCCGACGATGCGGCCAAGGATGCGCTTTCGAGCGCGATGTTCGCTCAGGAACTGAACCGGCTCAAGCAAACGCTCGATCCGCTGCCGAACTTCGGTTATTTCATGCCTTGGGCGCGCGGCGATTTCATGCGCAACCATCAGGTGACCGTCGTCAGCTTTACCGGCTCCGGCATTCACGAGAACGGGATCGACGCCGACGTCGGCACGTTCATCGCCGATTTGCTCAATCAGAAAGACCCGGCCGATACGCCGGTGATGAAGGCGTTCCGCACCGACCAGTCGTCGGATTTCACGCTTTCGACGTTTTTGGCATGGATCGACAGCGTGCTCAATCTAACGGGGGAAGCTGGGCCGATTTCCGGGCATGGGGCCTAGCGATGGGCGCACCCGCTTCGGACCGGCCGCTTCAACCATCGACCGGATGCTCTGGCGTTTCCAAGATCAGTTGATAGAACGCCAAGTCGAGCCAGCGCCCGAACTTGAACCCGACCTGCGGCAAGGTGCCCACGTGTTTGAATCCGAGCCGCTCGTGCAACGCGATGCTGCCGTGATTCGCCGCATCGATACCGCCGATCATCGCGTGCAGGTCCGCGTGCCGCGCCGCTGCAATCAGTTCTTGCATCAGCACGCGACCGAGGCCCTGGCCGCGGTGATCCTGCTCGACGTACACCGAATGTTCCACCGTGTATTTGTACGCCGGCCACGCGCGAAACGTGCCGTAGCTGCCGAAGCCCATCAGCTTGCCGCGGCTGTCTTCGACGCCGATCACCGGAAAGCCGCCGCTTTGCTTGGCGTCGAACCAGGCGACCATGTTTTGCGGTGTCCGCGCCTTGTAATCGTAAAGCGCCGTCGAATTGACGATGGCTTCGTTGAAGATGGCGAGAATGGCGCCGGCGTGGCGCTCGAACGTGCAGCGCACGATGTTGTGTTCGCTCATGGTGTTCCTTTGACGATTGGATGGTGTGAGCACATGGCGTGATGAATCGCGTCGCAGCCTCGCGATGAAAGCGGCGCACCTATGACTTGGCCTGCGACTTCCTAGACAATGGCGACGCGCGCCGGCTTTTCCGCGGCTTGGGCTCCACGCCGATGCGCGGATCGCGCGCAAGCACCCGCGCCGTCACTTGCGCGACGATCGATTCGAAGGCCGGGTCGCGCTGCGAGACATACAGCCATTTGCCCAGCACCGGATGCGGCTTCAAACCGGACATGTCGTCGATGAGCGCAGCGTGATGTTCGCGCGACGTGCACACTAAGAGCCCGTTCCATGGTTCGTCGCCATCGCCTGCGGTGACGCATAGACGCCCGTCGATATAGGCGGCGTCCGCGGCGAACATGCGCTTATGAACGAAAGTCGGATCGCGCTCGAGCGCCTCGAGAATCCAGGCGAGTGAATTGCGGACGGTGGAAGGCATGGCGGTTGAATCGAAGTTTGACAGGTGCGGGCTCAAACGGGGTGCGACAGATGGCGTGATCGTACTACACGCATGCCGGCGCGGGCTGCATGCATGCAACGCCCGGGAAGCGAAGAGGCGAGCATGCCCGCGTCAACGCGCTTTGCGTCGTCTGGCTTGGCGGGCTTCCCAAAGCGCGAGCGCGGCTTCGTACCGATCCAGCGCTTCTTCGTAGAGTTCGAAGACGCAGGGCGAGCATCCGCTATGACAGCAATCGTCTTGCGTCGGCCGCTTCGGTGGCGTGGGACGCGGATCGTCCGGCGATCGATCTTTGGGAGCAGGCGCTTTCGGCACGACGGGGGAGGGGTAGGTGTGAGATGGAGCGCCCGGTTTCGTGGCGAGCGCCCCTCGGATGATTTCGTGCTGACGAGTGCGGCCGTCCCTTAGGCGAGCAAATCGTCCGCGCTGACGTAGGGCCGGCCGAGCGCCTTCGCGACGGCCTCATGGGTGACTTGGCCCTCGCAGACGTTCAGTCCCGCTCGCAGGTGCTTGTCCTCGGCCATCGCTCGTTTCCATCCCTTGGTTGCCAGCGCGAGCGCAGGGCCCAGCGTGGCGTTGGTCAGCGCGAAGGTGGACGTGCGCGCCACGGCGCCCGGCATGTTGGCGACGCAATAGTGGATCACGCCGTCGACGACATAAGTCGGATCCGCATGGGTCGTAGCGTGCGACGTCTCGAAGCACCCTCCTTGATCGATGGCGACGTCGACGACGACCGCGCCCTTCTTCATGGTCGAAATCATGCCGCGGGTGACGAGCTTCGGCGCTGTCGCGCCCGGAATCAAAACCGCGCCGATGACGGCGTCGGCGCTGGCGATGCACCGCTCGAGCGAGTTGGCGCTGGAAAACTGCGTCGTAATGCGGTTGCCGAAGATCAGATCGAGCTGACGTAGGCGATCGACGTTCGTGTCGAGAATCGTGACGCGCGCACCGATGCCGACCGCCATCTGCAGCGCGTTCGCGCCCACCGTGCCGCCGCCGATGATGACGACGTGCCCTGGCGCGACGCCCGGCACGCCGGCGAGCAGCAGGCCCATGCCGCCATGCGGCTTCTCTAGATGCGCCGCGGCAACCTGAATCGACATGCGTCCGGCCACTTCGCTCATCGGCGCGAGCAGGGGCAAGCCGCCGCCGGGGCCGGTGATCGTCTCGTAGGCGACGCACACAGCGCCCGATTCGATCAGATCCGTGGCCTGTTCGCGATCGGGCGCGAGGTGCAGATAGGCATAAAGGATTTGTCCTGTGCGCAGCATCGCCCGTTCGGCGGCTTGCGGCTCTTTGACCTTGATGATCATGTCGGCGCGCGCATAGACTTCTTGTGCATCGCCGCATAGGGACGCGCCTGCCGCGGTATAGGCCTCGTCGGGTAAGCCGACGGCCAAACCGGCGTCCGCCTGGACGATGACTTGATGCCCACGGCTTACGAGTTCTCGTGTCCCGGCCGGGGTAAGGCCCACCCGGTACTCTTGGTTCTTGACCTCCTTGGGAACACCGATCAGCATGATGCACCTCCTCCTGGTATGGAATCGATCGATCGCATTGTCAGCCCGGGCTTGTGGCGCGGGATGACGACATAGTACGCCGTTGCATAGGCCCTCGAGTCGAACCAAGCGCGCACTATCGACTGCGGCATCGTGTGCCCGACCGCGCGTGGAACACTTCGCCGGACACCGCCGGTGAGCCCGCCGCTTCTTGCTAGACTTACGCATCTTGCAATGCATCGGGGAGAGCGCGTGAGCCTCGACCAATATTTCAGGCGGCTCGAGCTGCCGAGTACGGCGTCGCCCGTGGAGATCAAGCGCGCCTACCGGCGGCTTAGGGCCAAATACCACCCGGACCGCAATAAGGGTCGCGAAGCGAGCGTCGAGCCCGTATTCAAGCGGATTCAGGAAGCGTTCGAAATTCTGATTGGCGAGCGCAAGGCGCCCATGCCCAGCCCGCAGCATGGGCCGGCACCGGCGCGAGAGAAAGAAAGGGACGCCTCGCCCCCGGAACCGCGCAGCCGCCCGCCGATGCGCGGCGCGGATTGCACGGCCGAGCTGTTCGTTCCACTCGAAGCCGCGATCTACGGCGGCGAGGTGGAGGCGACCTACATGACGAAGGGACCGTGCTTGCAGTGCCAAGGGCACGCGAGCCATCGTTGTCCGCTCTGTCGCGGCGCGCGTGTCGTGGCTCAGCGCAAGAGACAAACGGTGAAGATTTCGCCCGGAGCATGGGATGGCCAGCGTTACGTCGTCGAAGGCGGCGGTTATGCCGGGGTGCACGGCGGCGTGGCGGGCGATGCGATCTTCACGGTCGTGATCGTATGCAGCGCTGCCTTCCGGCGCGACGGGTTGAATATCGCTTGCGACATCGAGGTCGACTTCGTGAAGGCCGTGCTCGGCGGCGTGGTGGAAACACAGGTGTTGGGCCGCGCGTTGCAGGTGAACATCGTACCGAACGCTCGATCGGGCAGCGCCATTCGTTTGCGGGGGCAAGGCCTCACGGATCGCAACGGCGTGCGCGGCGACTTGACGCTGAACCTTGCGCTCGTCATGCCGGCGGAAGCGAGTCACCTGACGGACGAGGAGCGGCAACGGTTGCACGAGATGTTTGCGGCGGCGCGCCAGCGAGCGATGCGGGCTGTCTCGGGATCGCAATAAGGGCGGCATACGGCGAAAAGCGCCTAGCGATCGTCTACGATACATGTCGGATTCGCGGCACCGTCAGCGAAATGCACGCGTAGTCTTGCGCATCGCCTCGCTTAGACGCGAACATTGCCGCTACGCGAATGTGAACGCGAACGCTAACAGGAAGGAGCGATAGCTCATGGCCTTTCGCAACACTCTGCAACGTCTACGATCGGACGCGACATGAACGAGGGCCGCGCAATCGGCGAACGCGTCGACGTATTCGTGAGCGAACCGTCCGACGTAGACTGGGCGCGGCAACGCGTGCGCGATTTGGCTACGAAGGAAGGGTTCAGCGAGAAAAAAGCGGTAGCGTTGGCCACCGCCGTCTCCGAAATCGCGCGCAACATCGTCGTGCACGCGGGCCGAGGCGAACTTTGTTTTCGTCCGCTCGTCGATGGACAACGACGCGGCATCGTCGTCGTGGCGCGCGATCAAGGCCCGGGCATTGCCGACATCGAACTGGCGATGCGAGACGGGTACTCGACCAAAGGAAGCCTTGGTTTGGGCCTATCCGGCGCCCAACGCTTGGTCGACGAGTTCCACATCGAGTCGGCGCCCGGCCGCGGGGTGACGATCACGCTCACCCAATGGGACAAAGACGATCCGGCCGACGATTAAGGCGCGGGCTTCGCTTCGAGCGACGCGAGCGGCAAGAGGGCGGTGAGCGCGAATCCTTTGCCGGGGGAGGTACTGATGCGGATCTCGCCGTCGAGCAGCGCGGCGCGCTCGCGCATGCCGAGCAGCCCGAACGAATGGCGGCTCTTTGCGCCTTGCTGCGCAGCCCCCCGACCGTTATCCGCAATGCGCACGATGCAGTACGGATCGACGCGCTCGATATCCAATACGACTTCGGTCGCGCCCGAGTGGCGCGCGACGTTCGTCAGCGCTTCCTGCACCATGCGGAACATGTCGATTCTGCACTCGCGATTGAATGAGATCGCGTCGGCATCGATATGCCGGATCACACGAATGCCGTAGCGCGCGGAGAACTCGTCGACAAGGCTGTCGATCGCCGGAATCAATCCCAGATCGTCCAGAATCACCGGATGCAAGTCTGCTGCGATGTGCCGCACCGATTGCACGAGGTTGTCGATCATCGCATAGAGGCCATTCAACGCGCTTTGATCGGTTCGGGCGCGATCTTTATCGCCAGTGTGCTCCAACAACGACGTGGCCATCTTGAGCGCGGTCAGTTGCTGCCCCAGATCGTCATGAAGCTCGCGCGCGATGCGTGCTTTTTCTTGCTCTTGTACCTGCTGGATGTGCGCCGACAGACGCCGCATTTCTTCTTGCGACGTGCGCAGCGCTTCTTCGTCGCGCTTGCGATCGGTGACATCCAAGATCCAGCCGACCATGCGATAGGGCGTGCCCGATGCGTTCCAGAGCGCTTGCCCGCGCGAATGCACCCAGCGCACTTCGCCCGATTTGGCGATCACTCGATACTCGATATCGTAAGCGTGCCGATCTGCTAGATGGGCCTTCATTCTTTGTGCGACACGATCCCGGTCTTCGGCATGAATGGCGCCGAAATGCGCCTCGCGTTCGTTGGGCAGCTCGCTGTCCGCGTACCCCATGATTTGCTTGAACTGCGGCGAAAAATAGATCTCGTCGGTTTGCGGATTCCAGTCCCACAACCCCGCCATCGCGCCGCTCACGGCGAGATGAAAGCGTTCCTCGCTGGCCGTCAATGCGGCGCGATAGCCTTCGATGGATAGCTCGAACGGCGCGAGCAACTCGTTGAAAAATGCCGTCGACGCATCGAGCAGATGCCCGCGATCGGCGGGCGCGGCAGGCAGCACGAGTGTATCGAGCGCGGCGCGATGCAATTCGGCGATGTCGAGCAGGCCGAACCCATCGGCCATGGCCTGCCGACCCAGTTCGTAGGCGTGAGCGAGCCCGGTCTCGCTTGCAGCTTCCAAGTACGAGCGAAGGCCGGAGAGATACGCGGCGCTCAGCGTCTCGAGCCGCGTGCTCATGGACCGGCCCCAAGATAGCGCGCAACGACCACATGCGCATCGTCGGTCCCTTTCGCATATCGGACGAGGATCGATTCGGCGATTTCTTGCGCGGTAAATTGCGTCACGATGCCCGCGCTGAAGGTGCTTCGAATGCCGTCGGTCGCCATGACGAGCAGGTCGCCGCTCGACACCTCGTGCCGCGTCGCGCGCAGCGACGGCAAGCGATAACCCACGACGCCGCCGCGCGTCGAAATGGCTTCTTTCGGCCCTTGCGCCGATCCCGCCGCGCGGATCAGGACGCCGTCGACGTTGCCGACGCCGGTCCAGGTCATCGATGCGTCCCTCGCATCGAACCATGCGACGGTCATCGCCGCGCCGCGGGTTTTACGCAGCGCTTCATGGCATTGCTGCACGAGCAGCACGACCGACGCACCGTCGTGCGCTTCGACCACGGGAATCGCAGCGCGCACGGCCGTGGCCGCTTCGATGCCATGCCCGAGCCCGTCGAGTAGGGCCACCAGCGCGCCGTCCTCGCGTTCGACGACCGCATGCATATCGCCGGACGGCTCTTCCAATGCGCGGCCGGCCCAGCCCCACTCGATGATCGACGCTCGCGAGGCCGCTTGATCGGTCATCGCAGCCACCTTTTCATTTTGACGATCGTGCCTTTGCCGACGACCGACGTCAGCGCGAATTCGTCCATGATTCGCTTCGTGCCCGGTAGGCCCACCCCGAGGCTTTTTGCCGTGGAATAGCCGTCGCGCATCGCGAGTTCGATATCGGCGATGCCGGGGCCTTCATCCTCGGCGACGATGGAAATGCCCACGCGCACGCCGTCGTCGATCCGGCACATCACGATTTCGCCGCGGCGTGCGTAGCTGATGATGTTGCGGGCGATCTCCGAAATGGCCAGCGCGATGATGGTGCGGTCCGTGTTCGAGAAGCCGATTTCGGCGCCCAATTCGCGGCCTTTTTGGCGCGCGATGACGACGTCTTCCTCGCGCTCGATGGGCACGCGGATCTCAGCCGGCATGGCCCAGGCTCCTGCGCGCGGTTTTGCCTAGGTAGTCCAGGCCTTCTTCGAGATCGAGCGCCGTCGCGATGCCCTCTAGCGCAAGCCCGAGCTGCACCATGGCGAAGGCCACTTCGGGCTGGATGCCGACGACGACCGTGGTGGCGCCGCGCAGCTTGGCGACATACGCGATGCCGCGCAAGGTGCGCGTGGCGAACGAATCGAGCACGTCGAGCGCGGTGACGTCGATGATGACGCCGCGAGTGCGAAAGCGGCCGATCTTCTCGGCAAAGTCTTCACGTAGCTGGATGAGATCTTGATCCGTGAGGGCCGATTGAATCGACGCGATCAGTACGTCGCCTTGCTTGAGAATAGGAACGGACACGGTATCAGTTCACTCCATTCACGCGCGCGTCGATCGGCTCCCCTTGCGTGACACGGTAGCCCAGATTGCGCTCGGCCACTTCGATGCCGCCTTGCAGATCGCTTACGGCATCGAGGCCGCCCAATTCGATGCCTAATGACACGAGCGACTGGGCCACGGGCGCCGAGATGCCGCTCACGATCACTCGCGCACCCATGAGGCGTGCGGCCGTCACCGTCTGCAGGATATGGTTGGCGACGCGCGAGTCGATCGTGGCGACCCCGGTCACATCCATGACGACGACTTTGGCGCGGTTCGCCCGAATCGATTCCAGCAGGTTCTCGGTGATGAGGCGCGCGCGATAGGTATCGATCACACCGATGATCGGCAACAGCAACAGACGGTCGCGCAGTTGCAGCACGGGCGTCGACAGTTCTCTGATGGCCTCTTGCTGCTGCCGGATGACGCGCTCGCGCTGAGCCACGAGCACATCGACGATGAGGCCGATATCGAAGAAGACCACCTTCTGCAACGACATGAAGGCTTCGAATGCGTCCGGGGGCGGCAGACCGGCATGCTGCATGATGTCCGAGCCGATCTGCTTGACGAGGGCCAGGAAGGCGCCCAAGAAGGTGCGGTTGTCGAGGCCGGCTGCCGCATAAAGCAAGCCCAGCTCGATGCGCTGCTCGACGTATTGAGTGTCGTACTCGCCCGAGGCGAGCGCCTGCAGGTGATCGAGCTTGAGGCGCCTCGCCCGATCGAACAGCGCCGTGTTGTGAAGCAACGGGCGGGCCTCGGGGAAGTTGGCGAGGGAATCGAAGAAGGTGGCGCAATAATCGTCGGCCCTGCGCAGAACGAGGTTTTTGATCGTCGCTATGCGCGCCAGGTCGGCCGCCGCAAGGCCGACGATCTCTCTGCGGCGCTCGATTGCCCCGCTGTTCAACCCCATTTGGTGCATCAATGCGAGCGACTCACGTTGCTCAAACTGCTCTGCCATGCGTGCCTCCTCGGTTGCCGCCCAGCGCGTACTGTTTGCCGCTGGGCATCGAATTCGGGAAATACGACACGGCAGCCCGGCGTCGGTCAGCGTGTCGGCAGTTCATTGCGGCCCGCGGGAGGGCTGACCGCATTCGCGTTGCTGAAATCGTTTGTGTTATCGCGGCAATGACTGTGTCTCGCGCGGCGACGTTTCGTCGAACCGGGTAAAAACCAATATTTGAACCATCAGGTTATTCGAAGTATAGCCAGGGTTGGGGAACTGGCAAGCGTCAACGCACGTGTCATGCACGGCGCCCCCGCGATGGCGCGCGGCCCGTCGACGCCCGCACGACGAGTTCAGGCGAGCGAACGACATAGATGTCCTGAGCAGGCTCACCGCCTTCGATCATTTCCAACGTGAGGGCGACCGAGCGTGCGGCGATTTCCGCGGTGGGCAGCCGCACGGTCGTCAATGCGGGGCGAAACTGATGCGCGAGTTCGATGTCGGTGAGCCCGATGACCGATATGTCGTCGGGCACGCGCTTGCCGAGATCGGCCACAGCCTGCATGGCGCCGATCGCCATCAGGTCGTTCGTTGCGAAGATGCCGGTGAGCCCGGGCTTGTCGCGCAGCAGACCGATTGCCGCTTCGTATCCGCTCTCGATCGAATCGCGCGCTTGAACCACGGCGAGCGATTTATTCGCATGCCCGTGGGCCGCGAGTGCGCTCGCGAAGCCGTCGAGACTAATGGTTTGCGGGCCGCCCGAGCCTGCGCCGACGAGTGCGCCGAACTTGCGATGCCCGAGCGACGAAAGATGCGCCGCCGCGAGCGCGCCCGCGGCGGCGAAGTCGATCGTAACGCAGGGCAGGGCGCGCGACGGCTGCACGTGTTCCCACATGCACAAGACGACAGCAATGCCTCTGCTCGCAATCTCCGTCAATTCGCTCTCGCTCAGATCGGTGTTCATGACGATGACGCCCGAGGCGAGCGAGCCCGCGATTTGCTCCAGATACGCACGCGTGATGGCCGGATCATCGTCGGTGTTGCACACGAGCAGGAAGTGACCGCGCTTGCGCGCTTCGCGCTCTGCGGCGAGAACGAACTCCGGGTAAAACGGGTTCGTGATGTTGGAGAGCATCAACGCGAGGGTGGAGGTGCGGCCCCGCGCGAGTGCGCGCGCAGTCAAGTTGGGTCGATAGCCCAATTCGCGGATGGCGGCCATGACGCGTTCCACGGTCTCCGGTTTCACCTTCTGCGGGTTGCGCAACACGTTCGAAACCGTTGCGCCCGTGACCTTTGCGCGTCGCGCGACTTCGGCAAGCGTGACCACTCGTTGTTCCCCCGGCTTCACTGCACTGTTTTCGCGAGCGTCTCGCGAGGCTCGGCGAGGGTTTGTTCAAATGCTGAGAGGGGTGCTCAAAAATTGCACAACCGAATTCATCGCGCTAAGTTCCGTTTCGCGACGAGAGCGGTCATGCCATTGGAGACGACATGGTACGAGCAAACGAGGCGTTTTGGCGACAAGAATTTAAGCGCTTAAATTCGAGGGTGCGATGCGTGCGGCCGAGCAGTTGGGTGAAGCGGACTACGTCCATCTCGACCAGCCGAAGGGGCAGGCGTTGTTGGCCAAAGTGACTTGCGCGTCAACGGCTATGACTTTCATCAACAACTCATGGCGGGCGATATCGCTTACACCGATCCGCGCGTAAAGCACGTTTACGAGACATGGAAGACGTTGATCGACGACAAGTACTTCATCGATAACGCGCTATCGTACGACGTCGATTCGATCAGCCCACTGCTCGTGAACGGTCATGCCGCGATGATGTTGATGGGCACGTTCTTCTCGGCCGGTCTGCCTGCCGCAACGCGCGAGCAGCGGTTCCTCTCCGATCCGGCGCAGCTCGACGCGATCCTGCAGCGCTTGGAAGCGACGCGTAAGCGAATTTACAAGAAGTAGCCGTATCGGCGCGCGAGGGCGAGGCCGCTGGCTTGCCCTCTTCGATTGACGTCGGAGCCGACGTTGCCGATTCTGCCGCCGAGCGTAGTCGAGCGGATCGAGCACCAGCGCACAGTAAAAACGCCGCGGCACGAAGTGCTCGATTCGCGCGAGCCGAAGCAAACGGGACTCGCTCTCTGCGCATTCGCGTTGCTCAGGCCACCAAAGCCCGCTTGAGGATGCAAAATTCGTCTCGAGTCTCCGCTATGTGATGATGGTCCGTCGGGCAGCCCGCGCGATGAAACCCCAGTCGTAATATGGCTGACACGGCGGGCCTCGGATAATGTGCGGCTGCATGGCAGCTTACTTGCTCTGTGGATGGGTAAGATCGCCCGTATGGTGAGGGAGAACAGCGATGAACAAGCAGAACCGTGAAACCGACGCCGAACTCCTGGCCGAGCGGCTGCGCCGCTTCGAGGAGGAGCTCGTCGATGCGTATGACGAAGAACTCGAAATGGAGGTGGACGACCGCATCCTGGACGGCTCCGATGCGTTCACGCCCGAAGCGCGCAGTTTGCGCAGACATTATTTTCGCGAGCTCTTTCGCCTGCAGGGCGAGCTCGTGAAGTTGCAGGATTGGATCGTGGCGACGGGGCACCGCCTCGTGGTCATTTTCGAAGGCCGGGATGCGGCGGGCAAGGGCGGCGCGATCAAGCGCATCACGCAGCGTCTGAACCCGCGCGTCTGCCGCGTCGCCGCGCTGCCCGCACCGAACAATCGCGAGCGCACGCAATGGTATTTCCAGCGCTACGTCGCGCATCTTCCGGCCGGAGGGGAGATGGTGTTGTTCGACCGCAGCTGGTACAACCGCGCCGGTGTCGAACGGGTCATGGGCTTTTGCAGCGATGACGAATACGAAGAATTTTTCCGCTCCGTGCCCGAATTCGAAAAGATGCTCGTGAGAAGCGGCATCCAAATCGTCAAGTACTGGTTTTCGATCACCGACGAAGCGCAGGAGATCCGCTTTCAAGCGCGCATCCGCGATCCGCTCAAGCAATGGAAGCTGAGCCCGATGGATCTCGAGAGCCGCCGCCGATGGGAAGCGTACACGCAAGCGAAGGAAGTGATGTTGCAGCGCTCGCATCACCCGGATGCACCCTGGTGGGTCGTACAGGCGGTGGACAAGAAGCGGGCGCGTTTGAACTGCATTCACCATTTGCTGACCCAGGTGCCCTATCGCGAAGTCGAGCATCCGGCCATTGCGTTGCCTGAGCGCGTTCACAACGAGGACTATATCCGTCAGCCGGTGCCGGACGAGATGATCGTGCCCGAGCTCTATTGAGGGCTCGGCGACGATTGCGACCGCGGCTGCAGCTCGCGTGGTCTGCAGCTTGCTGCCGCGGCGAAGCGCCGTCACATGAGATGCCGCAGCAGCCAATAGAGCGCGCCGGACAATGCGATGGAAGCGGGCAGCGTGAGCACCCACGCAAGCACGAGGCTGCGCACGGTGTTCCATTGCAGCCCCGATCCATTCGCTGCCATCGTTCCCGCCACGCCCGACGATAAAACGTGCGTGGTCGAGACGGGCAGCCCATAGACGTCGGCCGCGCCGATCGTGAGCATAGCCACGACTTCGGCCGATGCACCCTGTCCGTAGGTCAGGTGCTGTTTGCCGATCTTTTCGCCGACGGTTACGACGATCCGCTTCCACCCCACCATCGTGCCCAGGCCAAGTGCGATGGCAACCGCGACCTTGACCCATACGGGGATGAATTTCGTCGCGCGATCGAGTTGCATTTTGAAGTTGTCGATCGCCTTGGCGTCGTTTGGCGCGAACGCCGGTTGCTTCGCCTTGTCCATCAACCTGATGGCTTCGGACGCCACGTACATGTCGTTGCGGACGTTGCCGGCCGCGCTTGACGGCACGTTCGCCATGGCGCCGGAAGCGCCGACTTGCCGGCCGACGCGCTCGACTAGCGCCTGCAGCGCGGGCACGGTCGCGGGCGTCAATTCATGCGTGCGTACGTAGTCTTCGACGGCGCGCCGTGCGTCGGCGGGTGCGGCAGTGCCATGCGTGTAGTTGCCGAGCGTGGCGGCGGCTTGTTGCGCCACCGCCAGAAAGGTTTGCGTTTCCGCCGGCGTTACCGCTTTGTTGAGCGCATAGGCGGTCGGTACGGTGCCGATGAGAATCAGCATGATGAGGCCCATGCCCTTTTGCCCGTCGTTCGACCCGTGCGCGAACGACACGCCCGTGCAGGTCAGGATCAGCAATGAGCGAATCCAAAACGGCGGCGGGGCGTTGCCCGTAGGCTCGGCATACAGGCGCGGAATGCGCACGGTCGTCTTCAACACGATGAGCAGCAAGCCCGAGAGCAAGAAGCCGACGATCGGCGAAAACAACAGCGATTTGCCGACGCCTAACGCCTGGCTCCAGTCCACGCCGCTCGTTGCGGAGGGGCCGTGCAGTAGCTGATTCATCAGGCCGACGCCGATGATCGAGCCCACCAGTGTATGAGAACTGGACGACGGCAGGCCGAAGTACCACGTGCCCGTATTCCAGACGATGGCGGCGATGAGCAAGGCGAACACCATGGCGAAACCGGCGTCGCTTCCGACTTGCAGAATCAATTCGACTGGAAGCAGTTGCAAGATGCCGAACGCGACGGCCCCCGTCGATGTCAATACGCCCAGGAAATTCCACGTCCCCGACCAGATCACGGCGGGCATCGGAGCGAGCGAGTGCGTGTAGATGACCGTGGCGACCGCGTTGGCCGTGTCATGAAACCCGTTGACGAACTCGAAGCCGAGTGCAACTAGCAGCGCTAGCGCTAGCAGCAGGTAGGGAAGTGCGGAAGGCAAGCGCACCGGCTGCAGGTCGTTGACCAGGTGCGTCATGCAGTACGCAATGCCCGTGGCGATCGCAAGCAGGAATACGATGAGACAGATTCCGCGGCGCGCCGCGGAGACGGGCGTGTGCGGGTAGGAAAGCTCCGGCATGCTTGGTTCTCCGGCGTAGTCGCGGAAGAACCATGCTGCCTTCCTGGCATGTCGATTAGATGACGAAAAGATGAAGCAGGGGCATGGCCGAGGCGGGGACATGACGCTCAGCGCTTGCCGGTCCTCTCCTTCGCTTTGATAGGCGGCCGCTGCAAGGCGCGAGCGGGTAACGGCGTGGACATGATGATCGAGGTGCGCGTCTCGCCGTATAAGTTAATTTGCCCGATCAACCGCTCCAGGTCGGACATACCGACTGCAACCAAGCGCATGATGTACGAATCCGCTCCCGTCACGTGATGGCACTCGATCACTTCCGGGATCGTCTCCAGCAATTTCAGAAATCTCGCTTTACCCGGCTGCTGCACGGTGATGGCGATCAGTGCCGTGACTACGTATCCCGCCGCCGCGGGATTGACGCGCGCAGCGTAGCCTTCGATCACGCCACTTTCTTCGAGACGCTTCACGCGTTCGGTCACGGCGGGCACCGACAATTGCACCTGGCGCGCTAGATCGGTGTAAGTCATCCGGCCATTGTTCTGTAACAGCACGAGTATCTTCCAATCGGAATCGTCCATTGGTGTTAGCTTTTAAGGTGATGCACCCATTCTCCCTTAAAAACCTTCTGTTGCGCCAATCGTGCTTCGCCTACGATAGCGGTTCGACGACGAGAAACAAAAGACTCGCACGATTCACTCGATCCACCATGGGAATGCATCCATGTTGTTCATCAAATCGATCACCATCGGACTTTCCATTGCCGCACCGGTCGGCCCCATCGGCATGCTGTGCATCCAGCGCAGCCTCAGCCGAGGCTTCCGTTCCGGCTTTGCAACAGGAATGGGGGCGGCCTGCGCCGATGGGTTTTACGGGCTGCTCGGCGCGCTCGGCATAGCGGGGCTAGCGGCGACGCTGCCCGCACTGAGCGTCGTGCTCAAAATCGGCGGAGGGGCGTTTCTGATTTGGCTCGCTTGGGCGATTGCACGCGAGAAGCCGGCACCAGTGGCGACCGTGCCCGAAGCGGCACGCGCCGGCGCAAGCCGCGATTTCTTGACCACGTTCGGTTTGACGCTCTCCAACCCCATGACGATTCTTTCGTTCATCGGCATTTTTGCCGCGCTGGGGCCGCTCGCGGGCGACCCATCCCCGCGCGGCGGTGCGCAGTGGTTGACGGTGATACCGATGGTGAGCGGGGTGTTCGTCGGCTCGGCAGCCTGGTGGCTATGCTTGAGCGGCGCGACATCCGCGTTGGGCAAGCGCATGCCGCTGTCGTTCATTCACGGCGTTGCACGGCTATCGGCCGTCGTGATCGCCGGGTTCGGCGCTGTTCAACTGGTGATTGGGCTGCGAAGCATCATTTAGCCGCCGCATACTGCGAGAGAAACATCTCGGCGGTAGCCTCGGCCACCTTCTTCTGCTCTCGTTTGCCGAGCTGCGGCTGCCCCATCGTCACCTGCGGCCAGAAAGCGAACGCCTTCACCATGCCCTGCAACTGCTGCGCGGCGAACAACGGGTCCCGCGTCTTTAGACGGGCATCGGCCGCAGCGGCTCGGACCCACACCGTCAAATCTTCTTCGCGCTCGCCGATGCGCGCCACCATATCGCGCGCGCGCTCGGGGCAATGGATACCCTCGGCAATCGCGACACGTGCCAGCGAGAGAAATGCTGCGTCGTTCAGCAGCCTCAACTTGCGCATGAGCAGGTCGAGCAATTGCGGCCGCAACGGTTCTTGCGCGCGATAGGCCGGGGCATCGCCGGTTCGGCTCGCATCCCACAACTGCCGCAAGATCGCCGCGAAGAGTGCCTCCTTGCTCGGGAAATGGTTGTAGACCGTGCGCTTCGAGACGCTTGCGCGCGCGGCGATGCGATCCATGCTGGTCGCCTCGAACCCGGCGGCTCGAAACTCTTCGATCGCCGCGTCGAGAATGGCGACGCGTTTGCGATCGGTCAGGCGGGGGCGGTCATCAGGCGAAGTCATGACAAAATTTTACACCAAGTAGTTTACTTTTATCGACAATAAACTACACTGCCCAGTCTACCTCCAATTGTGCCATCGTTCATGTCATCGATTCCCGACCTCGTCAGCCGCAAGCTGGGCATCACGGCAGCCAAGCGCGGACGCGATTTGTCGCGCTCGTCCCCGCAACACGACGGCGAGCGCTTTCGCAATGTTCGGCCGCCTCCGGCGCAACGCATCGGCAAGACACTGCGCATCATTTGGAATGCGCTGTTCAACAAGCCGCGCCATACCGTGCCCGCCGGTTCGCTGCCGGTCGATCCGCTCGTGCGCGAACAACTGCACGCTGCGCCCGATCGCAGTCTTTATCGGCTCGGGCATTCGACGTTGCTCTTGAAGTTGCGCGGGCAGTTTTGGCTGACCGATCCCGTATTCGCCGAACGCGCGTCGCCGTTTCGGCGCTTCGGCCCGAAGCGCTTTCACGCCCCGCCGATCGCACTGGCGGATCTGCCGCCGTTGCGCGGCGTCATCTTGTCGCACGATCATTACGACCATTTGGATCGCGAGACGGTGCTCGCGCTCGCCGAAACGACGCCAGTATTCATCACCCCGTTGGGGGTGGGCGACCGGCTGATCGAATGGGGCGTCGATGCGGCCAAGATTCGGCAATTCGATTGGTGGCAGAGCGTCGAAGTGGACGGGCTGTCGTTCACCGCAACGCCCGCGCAGCATTTTTCGGGGCGTAGTCTCTTCGATGGCAATAGTACGTTGTGGGCGTCTTGGGTGATCGTCGATGACGATTTGCGGGTGTTCTTCAGCGGCGATACCGGCTACTTCGACGGGTTCAGAACGATCGGCGAGCGGCTCGGCCCGTTCGACGTCACGCTGCTCGAAACGGGCGCCTACGATGCGCAATGGCCTTATGTGCACATGCAGCCCGAAGAGACGGTGCAGGCGCATATCGACCTGCGCGGCCGCTGGTTGCTTCCGGTTCATAACGGCACGTTCGATCTCGCGATGCATCACTGGCACGAGCCTTTCGAGCGGATCACGGCGTTGGCCGCCGCCCAGGGTCTTGCGACTGCGACGCCGCGCATGGGCGAGCGCCTGGATTTGGCCGCGCCGCACCGAGGAGAGCGGTGGTGGCGCAAAGTGGCTCAATCCGTAGAAGCGCCGAAGAAAACGGGGCGGTGGTGCGCGTCTCGCGATGCGGAGCAGGCGAGCCGTTGAGGCGTTTCGGCGGGACCGGTTTGGCCGCTTACCGATCGCCGCGCCGCCGAAACGTCCACCACGCGGCAAACGCCGTGAAGCTCGCGACGAGCAATACCATCAGCCAGAAGCCGTGCTTGTTTTCGGAGAAGGGGATGCCGCCCACGTTCATCCCGAAGAAACCGGCGACGATATTCATCGGCAAGGCGATCACCGTTACCAGCGTCAATGTGAACAGCGTCCGGCTGTTCTGCTCGTCGAGCCGGGACGTTATCTCCTCTTGCAGCAGTTTGATCCGCTCGACGAGTCCCGCCAGGTCAGCCAGCACGACCGAGAACTCCTCGGTCGATTCGCGCAATTCCTGCACGTCCTCCCCCAATAACCAGGCAGGCGGTTTTGCGAGCAGGCGGAAAATCGCCCCCGGCTCCGGTGCGAGCATGCGTTGCAGGCGCGTGAGCGTGCGACGCATGGTGCTCAGTTGCTCGCGGTTCGCAGTGGGGCGTTCGGATAGGAAGCGGTCTTCGATTCGATCGATGTCCGTGCCGGCGCGCCGCACGATCTGCATCATCAAGTCCGCCTGATCGCGAAGCAAATGAATCAGCAATTCGGCCGGCGAACGAAAGCGCTCGCCTTGTCGCACGCTTTCTCGCAAGGTGTCGATCGAGCGTAGCGGTTTCATGCGCGCCGTCACCATCAATCGGCGTTCGACGTAAATCCACATCGTCGCGATCTCCGAGGTCTCCAGATCGTGACTGAAGATGACGTCGTTCACGACCGCGCGCAGTCGTCCTTCCTGCTGCTCGATGCGCGTCGAGTGCGAGCCTTCCCGAAGAAATTCATAGAACGTCTCGGGCAAATTCAGGTGAGCGCGCATCCAGCGCTCGCTCGTGCTGTGCGCGAGATTGAAGTGCAACCAGAGGAAGGTGTCGTCTTGCTCCTCGCCACGAGCCAAGCATTCGGCGGCAAGGCCGGCCGGTATCGCCTGCCCGGCGGACGCGCGTACGAAGCGGAAGCCGCACACGATGCCCGATGTATCGGCGCCGTAGGTTGGAATGATCATCTCGGGTTTCATCGATAGCTCCGCTGTTCTGGGCCGTCGCGCCTCGCGTGCGTGGCAGGAAGCGGCGGCGCGGCTGCGCCTGGCGCATAGCGTACGGGCGCTGCGCGACAGCAGCGTGACAGCGGTGCGCCGTGCGCCTCCCCTCGTGCGCCGTTGCCGGCGCACGGAGCTGAGCTCCGCAGGCTTCTCGAACCTGACGGCATTCACAGAAGTAATCCAAGACGGCACGCTCGATCTGCGATCATGAGCGCTTCATGCGCACCGACTCGATGAAGCCTTGATAAAGCTAGGGCATACCAGGTCCCGACTCTCCGCATGCCCCAGCGATTTCGGCCGCCCGGCGACTAGCCGTGCGCGGGCCGCGCAAGATCAGGCGCAATGTTGATCGAATGCCGGATATAAGCGAATCTCTTCGCGAGTCATGCGTTGTCGCAAGTGCGTAATGGTGGCGCCCATTTGACGCGCGAAATCCATACCGGCTTTTCCTCGCTCCAGCGAATCGAAAAACGCGAGCACCTCATGCGAGATCCCTTTCATCTCCGATGCATAGGTGGAGGCGAGTTCTTTGGTCACCGCGTGCTTTTCCATTTGCGGATACAGGCTATGGTCTTCGCGAGCAAGATGGGCCATGACCAAGCCTTTCACCTCCTTCAGCTTTTTTCGGCCCTCTTCGGTCATGCCGATGTTTCTGCAGGCTTCGAGGAGACGGAAGATTTCTTGGTGTTCGCTTTTGAGAATTGTGGTAAGTGACATGGTTCTTTTAGGTGTAAGGAGGAGGGGGCTTGGGATCAATGCGTTTAAAGATGTATTAAATATACATCTTTAAACGCATTCGGCGCCAATGCCCACACACCGCTTGCGGACTTCGATGGCGTCTCCAAAAAGGGCTGGACGCGCCAGATCGGCACCCGCGCTTACAAGCTCCCAGGCTGCACCCGTGCGTCGGCATCGACGCAACACACCAACACTTCCGCTTCTTCCTTACCGGTGGTGAGATAAACATGGCCCACTGCGCTGTCGAAGTACAGGCTGTCGCCTTGCTCTAGTTTGTACACGGCCCCGTTTTCGAAATGCAGCTCCAACTTGCCCTTCAATAGGAATACGAACTCTTCGCCGCTGTGGCGGATGAAATCCGGGAAATCCGCCAGCTTGCGTGCGCGGATATGGGCTCGCATGGGCACCATGCGCTTGCCCGTCAGATCGTGGGCAATCATCCCGTACTCGTAATTGGGCGTGTCGTAGATCATTTGCGTGCCAGAGCGTGTGAGCGAGGGCGCCATTGCGCCGCCGACGCGGCGCTCGGCGCGCCCGACGATCGTGTCGAAGTCGACCCGCAACGCATGCGCCAGCGCGGCGAACTTGTCATAGGTCAGTGCGATATCGCCGCGTTCCGCCTTCGAAATGGTCGACACGGCGATCCCCGATAGCGCCGACAGTTGCGCAAGCGTCAGCTCGCGAGACTTGCGCGCGTTGCGCAACCGCGCACCGACGGCTCGATGATCGACGTGCGGATTCGGCGCGGAAGAAGCCGCGCTCGCCTCGCCCATTCGCTTTGCCATGAGAGGAATTCCAAAGGGACTAGGTATTTTGTCGTATACGAGAATTTATTTTTTCTCGTATATGATAACTCGGACATCGTCACCGTCGTCCTTCAAGGAGCAGCGCCGTGGCCTCTCTCGCACTGGAAAAAGCGGGTTTGTCGAAAGCTCAGGTCATCGCGGCAACGACGCTCGGGACTGCGCTGGAGTACTACGATTTCACGATCTACAGCTTCTTCGCGATCCAGATCGGCAAGCTTTTTTTCCCGTCGGCTTCGCCGGTGAACCAATTCTTGCTTTCGATCGGGGTGTTCGGCGTGGGGTTTGTCGTGCGTCCGCTTGGCGGCATCGTGATCGGCGCTTACGCTGACCGCGTCGGCCGCAAGAAGGCCATGGTGCTCACCATCATGTTGATGGCGCTCAGTTGCGCCTTGATTGCAGGCGCGCCGACGTACGCCGTGGCAGGCATGGCCGCGCCGCTGATCGTGCTCGCCGCGCGGCTGCTGCAGGGCTTCGCCGCCGGCGGCGAATTCGGCCCCGGCACGACATTGCTCGTCGAATATGCGACCGACAAGACACGAGCGTATTTCGCGAGTTGGAACTTCGCGGCAACCGCGCTTGGCCTGGCCATCGGCGCCTGCGTGGCGACGATCGTCAATCTGTCGCTGCCCAAGGAGGTAATCGATGCATGGGGGTGGCGCATTCCGTTCCTGCTCGGCATCGTCGCGGCGCCGGTCGGTATGTTGATTCGCCGTCGTCTCGAGGAAACCCTGAATGCGGCGCCCTCGCACACCCCGCTGCGGCGAGGCGGCGCATTCAGGGCGGCACTGACGACCCATCTAAACCTGACGATTCTCGGCACGTTCGCCGAGCTCGGCGGCTCCGTGTCCATCTACATCACGGCGTTCTTCTTGCCCAATCATGCGGTGCGCACGCTGCATCTGTCATCCACGGCGTCGGTGGCATCAGGTGTCGTCAGTGCGCTCGTCCTGTTCGCGGCAGCGCCCGTTGCGGGCAAGCTCGCCGACCGTTTCACGCGCAAGCGCCTGCTCGTGATTTCGCGCGTCATTCTCCTGCTGTCCGTGTACCCGGCTTTCGCATGGTTGTCCGCGCAACCGTCGATGTGGCTGCTATGTGCCGTATCCGCGTATCTGTCCGTGTTCGTCGCGGCGCAGATCGTCCCGGTGCTCGTTATGATTCCGGAATTGTTTCCACGGGAAGTGCGCGCGACGGGCATCGCGTTGACTTATGTCGTGAGCGCGTCGTTTTTTGGCGGGTTCTCACCGCTGATCGCAAGCTGGATCGTCGCGCGCACGGGAAATCCGCTCGCGCCTGCATGGTATGTTGCCGCGGCGTGCGCCGTGTCGCTGATTCCCGTGATCTGGTTGCCCGATCGCACGGGCGAAGCCATCGGCTGAACGCTGTTCTTTAGGAGTTCTCATCGTGATGACGGATCGCACCGAACTCACGCGTCTATCGGCCGTCGCATTGCGTCGCCTGATAGGGGCCAAGGCCATTTCGCCGGTCGAACTGCTCGAGGCGTGCATCGCGCGCATCGCAGCCGTGAATCCCGCCGTGAATGCCATTACCGCCACCGGTTACGATGCCGCGCGTCAAGCGGCCAAGGCCGCCGAGCAGGCCGTGATGGACGGCCAGCCGCTTGGTTTGCTGCATGGCCTACCGCTCGGCGTGAAGGATCTCGAAGACACCGCCGGGTTGCTCACGACATACGGCTCGCCGCTCTCGCGCGGCAACGTTCCGGCGCGCGATGTCGTGTTCGTGGAACGCCTGCGAGCGGCAGGGGCGATCGTTGTCGCCAAGACCAATGTGCCGGAGCTCGGCGCGGGGGCGAACACGCGCAATGCGGTCTGGGGCGCGACGGGCAACCCATTCGATCCCGCGCTCAATGCGGGCGGATCGTCCGGCGGCTCAGCTGCGGCGCTCGCGTGCGATATGCTGCCCGTTTGCACGGGCTCCGATACCGGCGGCTCGCTGCGCATTCCCGCATCCAAGTGCGGGGTAGTCGGCTTTCGCCCCTCGCCGGGGCTGGTGCCGAATTCGCGTCGTCTCCTCGGCTGGACGCCGATCTCGGTCGTAGGGCCGATGGGGCGAGACGTGGCGGATACCGCGTTGCAGCTCGCCGCCACTGCGGGCGAATCGATCGGCGATCCGCTGAGCTATGCCGTCGATGCGCTAGCGTTCGCCTTGCCTCCCGCAATCGATCCCGCGACGCTGCGCATTGGGTATACCGAAGACTTCGGCTGTTGCGATGTGGATGAAGGCATCCGCGCAACGTTTCGGGCGCGCATGGCGGAACTCGGGCGCATCGTTCGTGCGTGCGAGCCGGTTGCGTTCGATCTCGGCGATGCGCATCGGTGCTTCGATATCATCCGCGCGGAGAGCTTCGTTGCCGGTCTTCACGAGACGTACGCACGCGATCCGAACGCGCTCGGACCGAATACGCGCGCGAACTATGAAATGGGCGCGAAGATGTCGCTGGCCGATAGCGCGTGGGCGCAGGCCGAGCAGACACGCATCTTCCAGAGATTCCAGGAAGCATTCGCACGATACGACGTAATCGTTACGCCGACTACGCCCGTATCCCCATTCCCTTGGGCGCAGCTATACGCGACGGAGATTGAAGGTAAGCCGCAGGAGAACTACTATCGGTGGCCGGCGCTGACCTACGTCGTGACGCTGACGACGCACCCCGCGCTCGCATTGCCGTGCGGCGTCGATCATGCGGGCATGCCGTTCGGCCTGCAGATCGTCGGGCCGTTTCGCGGGGACATGAAGACGCTCGCCGTTGCGCAAGCGCTCGAATCGGCTTTCTCGGCATCGCCTACATTGCGTCGGCCTTTGCCTGACCTCGCACGTCTTTTGCAACCCAACCCGGCGCTGAAGTCGATCGTGACCGCGCCGCCTATTGTCGACTCGGCCGGCGGCGGCACCGGTCTTTCCATGGTGTAACGATGATCGATCCAATCGAACGAAAGAATGTCAACGCACGTATGAGCGACGTCAAGCAATGAAGTTCGATATCGTCGTGCTCGGCGGCGGCATCGTCGGCGTCTCGGTGGCGTTGCAGTTGCAGCGCCGCAATCTATCGGTGGCGCTCGTCGACTGTCGCGCGCCGGGCCACGAGACGTCGTTCGGAAACGCCGGACTGATTCAGCGCGAAGGCGTCTATCCCTACGCGTTTCCGCGCGATCTGGCGTCGCTCGTGCATTACGCCGGCAACCGCGCGACGGACGTGCGCTACCATCCTGCGGCCGTGCCGGCTCTGTTGCCGTTTCTCTATCGGTATTGGTACCACTCGCGGGCCGATCGGCATGCGAAGATCGCGCGCGCTTATTCCACGCTGATCGAGCATTGCATCACCGAGCATCGTGGGTTGATCGATGCGGCGGGCGCGCAATCGCTGGTGCGCAATGGCGGCTGGATCAAGGCGTTTCGCACCGAACGGATCATGCATAAAGCGCTGGCGGAGGCGCAGCGTTGGCATGCCGAGTACGGTGTGGCATACGAAGCGCTCGATCGGTCGGCGCTGCAAGCGGCCGAACCGGCGTTGAGCTCGGTGCTGATCGGCGGGGTCCGTTACCCCTCGTCGGAGTCGGTGAGCGATCCGGGCGCGCTCGTCACCGCTTACGTGAAGCTGTTCGAGCGAAGCGGCGGCACCGTGTTGATCGGCGATGCGAATACGCTCGAACGATCGTGGCGCGTCATGACGGAGCGCGGGCAAGTCGAGGCCGCGTCCGTGGTCGTCGCGTTGGGGCCATGGTCGAAAGAGCTGGCGCATAAGTTCGGCTATTCGCTTCCGCTGGCCGTGAAACGCGGCTATCACATGCACTACGCGGCGCAAAACGGCGCGCGGCTGAATCGGCCCGTGCTCGATGCCGAGATCGGTTATTTGGTTACGCCGATGGCGCGCGGTATTCGATTGACGACAGGCGCTGAATTCGGCCGTCGCGATTCGCGTAAGACGCCCGTGCAACTGGATGCGGTCGAACCGATTGCGCGCGGCGTCTTTCCGCTGGGTGACCGGGTGGATGATGACCCGTGGCTCGGCTGCCGTCCGTGCACGCCCGACATGATGCCGATCATCGGCCCGGCCTCGAAAGAAAAGGGCCTGTGGTTCGCGTTCGGTCACGCGCATCATGGGCTGACGCTTGGGCCTGTGACGGGGCGGTTGATCGCGGAGATGATGACAGGCGAGCGCCCGGTGGTGGCCCCTACGCCGTTTCGCGTCGAGCGGTTTTAAACGCGTTTCGAGCGTGGCGTGCGCATGAGTGCGCGTGCGTTGGGGCAGGCTTTGACTGATTTCGACACCGCCCGGTCTGATCGATGCATAGCGAGACACAGGCGGCGAACACGCCCCGCATTACGGGGACGAACCGTCAGAAAAACTCGAGCAGGGCGTGGGCGCAGAGCGCGGCTGCGGTCGCGAGGGTCGCAATCCAGCACAAGCCTCGCGTGAACCAGTGCGCCTTCATCGACCCGACGGCGTCGCGGTGACTGCTCAGAAGCACGAGCAGGATCAAAACGGGCGTGACGGTCATGCCGTTGGTCAGCGCGGTCCAGTAGCAGGCGGTAAGCGGGTCGACCCCGAACGCAAGCAGCAGGAGCGCGATGAGAGCGCCCACGAGCATGATCCCGATCAGCACGCGATCCATCCGGCGGTCGCGCGTTTCGCCGCGGGGCCATCCGAACGAGCTCGCCGCGGCATGCGCCGCGGAGCCGGCAAGTGGGGGTAACGCAATGAGCGCCGTACCGAGCAGCGCGAGCCCGAGCGCGGGCAACGCATACCCGTGCGCCAACGGCGCGATGACCATGGCGGCGTCGGGCGTGATGCGCAACGGTTGTTGTGTGGCATGCAGTGTCGCGGCCGATGCAATGAGGATGATGGCGCCCGCCGCATTCGACAGCAGCGTCCGCGCCACCGTCTGGCGACGCACTTTGCGCAACTGCTTCGTGTCGAGCGCCGGCTTCTCGCCACTTGCCTGTGCGCTACCGTGCGAGCGTTCTTCGACCTCTTGCTCTGCCTGCGAGAAAAGCAGGTACGGGCTGATGGTCGTCCCCAGCACGGCGAGCAGCATCGCCAGATAGGCTTCCGACCACTTGAACTCTGGCACGACGGCCCGCCACGCCACGGCGCGCCAGTCCACGTCGGCGACGAGCAAGGTGCCCGCATAACAGAAAAGGGAGAGGGAAAGCCACTTCAGAACGCTGACATAGCGCGCGTATGGCACCCACCATTGCAAGGCGAGCGACGCGCCGCCGAAGATGACGGCGAACGGCGCGACGGGACCGTTGAAGATCAAGCGCGCCGCTTCTCCCATGGCGAGCATATCGGCCGCGATGTTCAGCGTGTTGGCGCCTAGGAAGCGCGCCACGGCAAGCAAGAAGAGCCAGCGCGAATAGTGTTCACGCATGTTCTCCGTGAGGCCCTTTCCGGTGACTGCCGCGACGCGCGCCGCGATCAACTGCAGGGCCACCATGGACGGATAGGAGAGTACGCAAACCCACAGTAGGTCGAAGCCATAGCGCGCACCGGCAAGCGAATACGTCAGGATGCCGCTTGGATCGTTATCGGCGGCGACGGTGGCAAGACCCGGCCCAACGTCCGCCGCCCAGCCATGCGCGGGTCGTTCGCTGCGATTCGAGGTGCGGCTTCGCAGCCACGCGGGCCGGTGGGTTTCCATGTGGAGGTGATGGGCTGTCGAAGGAAGGGCTCACGGCTTACATGCGCTAACAAGACGCAGGGTTCAGGCAAGCACGCTGCGGATTTTGGTGGCCAACTGCTCCGGGCTCACGTCTTTGCCCAACCAAAAGTCTTCTTGCGGACGATCAGCCGGAAAGGGCCCCGAGGTCATGAAAATCACCGGTACGGCTCTGAACGCCTCGTCTGCGCGCAGCGTGTAGAAAAGTTCGATCCCGGTCATCCCCGGCATCATCATGTCGGTGACGATCACGTTTGGCAGCCAGCGCCGCAACAGTTCGAGGGCGTGCGGCGCGTCTTCGACTGCCATGATGTCGAATCCCAGCGGAACGAGTAGAAGCGGCCACACCTCTCTCATGGCTTCGTCGTCATCGACGAACAGCACGTGGGGCGTTGCAGCCGCGCTGGACATGAGGACCTCGATGGCGCGCCGGGGCGCACCGGAAATGAACCGGCATGAACCCGAGTGCCGACACGACAATGACGGCGCAAGGTTCGTTCCCGGCCCCATCTTGATCCGGCTCGACGTGAGCCGAGCCGATCATCATCGGCGAGGCTGGTTCCCTATTGCTTCATCGCCTGGCCAAAGCTCTCAGCCAACCAGTCTCGCATCATCCGATACGAGCGCGCCGCCGCCTTCTCGTCGTACCGGCAATTCCCCGTCTTCTCGGTCGCTTCCGTCTCCGTGAAGCAGTGCACCACATGCCCGATCTCGACGAACTGCCAATCGGCCGGGCTCTGCTTCATCTGCGCGGTGAACTTCGGCACGTCGGGCATAGTGAAGGCGTCATCGGATCCGTTCATCGCCAGCACGCGCGCCTTGATATGCGAAGCGAGCGATGGGTCGTCCGTACTCAAATCGCCATGAAATGCAACGATGGCTTTGGCATCGGCGCCACTGCGCGCAAGGTCCAGCACCACTGCGCCACCGAAGCAAAATCCGATGGCCCCGAGGCGCGAAGGATCGATCGGCGCATGCGCGGCTTCGGCCTTAAGCTGATCGAAAGCTTTGTCGACGCGTGCGCGCATCAAATTGCGGTCTTGATAAAGCGGCGCGACGGCCGTCTTCGCTTGCGCGTCGTTTTTCGGCCGCACGCCTTCTCCGTACATGTCTGTCAGCAAAATGACATAGTCTTTGCCGGCGATTCTTTTCGCTTTTGCAATGGCGATATCGTTGATGCCGGACCAATTCGGCACCATCACGAGCCCTGGGCGCTTGGCTTGGGTTGCATCGTCGTACACGAGGAAGCTTTTGAAAGGCGTACCGCCCAACGTCCAGCTAACGGGTTGCGCGACCATTTTCGCGAGGGCCGACGTAGAAGCGAGAACAGCGAGCAACGCAACGGCAAGACGCACGAATCGCATGGCGGATCTCTCTCGATAGGGTGAACGAACGATGGCCGGCACCGGCGGCACGCGGCCTTAGCGAGCGGGCCGTTGGCTCAGCCAGATGCTTCCGATCACGAATCCTACACCGGCGATTTGAACGGGACTAAGCGTTTGATCGAGGAAGGCCCAGCCCAGTATGACCGCCATCAACGGGCTGATGAACAGCAGAGGCGACACCACTGTGGCGTCGAGTCGAGCGATGCCCCGAAACCAGAGCACGTACGTGAGCGCCGCCCCGATCAACCCGAGCCATGCGAGCGCCGCGAGATTGATTGCCGTGGGCGCAGGCGGTGTCGGCGCAAACACCGAAACGACCGGTACGAGCAATATGCCCCCGGCGGTCAATTGCCACGCCGTGAAGGTGAGCAGCGATACAGGCGGTTGCCACTTCCGCGCGAGGATATTGCCGACGGCCATGGACGCCGCACCTGCAAGGCCAGCGACGATCCCGATCGAATCGAGCGTGGCGCGCGGCGTCAACACGAGCAACGCGACGCCTGCGATGCCAAGCAACGCGGCAACGATGGACAGAGGGCGAATGGGACTCGAAAGCAATAGCCTGGCCAAGAAAACGGCGAATAACGGTTGCACGGCTGCAACCGTGCCTGCGACACCGCCTGGAAGCCGATAGGCGGCTACGAACAGCATGCTCAAAAAGATCGAGATATTGAGCGCGCCAAGAACGAAGACGCGCCACCACCAGATGCCGCGCGGCAGTTGGCGCACGATCAGTAGCAGCAGCAACCCCGCGGGCAACGCGCGCAGCAGCGCGACCGTCATCGGCGAAAAATGCGGCAGAAATTGAGTCGTGACGATATAGGTGCTGCCCCACACCATAGGCGCGATGGCCGTGAGCAGCACATCCTGGCCGGTGGTTTTCATGCGATGACCAGCACTTCCGAGAGCGGGCGGCGCGGCTTTTGCGGCCAGTTGCCCGGCGCGGCGCGACCCACGCAAACAAGCATTACGGGCACTTCTTCGGCGCTAAGTGCAAACGCGCGCGCCACGCCCTCGGCGTCGAATCCCCCCATGGGGCCCGAGACGAAGCCCATCGCTTCGGCGGCATAGATGAGCGTAGCTGCGCCGAGGCTCGCCGAACGCACAGCTTCGTCGCGCGCCTCGCGAGGGTTCGCGTATTTCGCTCGAGCACCGTCTTGCCAACTTGACGATGTCTGCGCCGTCATATGGCCGCTTTCGACGAAAGGACTCAGCCTTTCATGGATCCGCACCGCATCGGGCAGTTGCCCGCAGACGATGAAAGTGACCGCGGCATCGGATACCTTCGCTTGATCATAAGCAAGCGCGCGCAACGTGGCTTTCGCTTCGGGGGTCTTGACCGCCACGAACCGCCAGTTCTGCAAGTGATATGCGGTCGGCGCACGCGTGGCGAGACGCACCAGCTCGCCGATTACCGAATCCGGCAATACGTGCGATGCGTCGAATCGGTTGGCCGAAACACGTCGCTCGATCAGTGCGAGCATGGCATCGATCTTCATTCCTATCCCTTCCTGAATGCGTTCGCATCAGGATACGGATTTCACTGGAAGATGATAATGCGTGACACGGAAGAAGATCATTCACTGGCAGTGAATGGTTAAAAGCCCGATTGACGGCATGGATGCGTGTCGGTCTGACGCCTCGTTGCTCCGAAGGCGTCACGCCCGCACGACGGGTTCATCCTTTCGTCGCCCCAAACGTGAGCCCCGCGACGAAATGCTTTTGCATGGCGAAGAACATCGCGACCGACGGCAACGCGGCGAGAATCGACCCGGCCGAAACGAGGTTCCAAGCCGTCGTCCATTGGCCTTTGAGCGCGGCCACGCCTACCGTGATGGGCGCGGCATCGTCCCCTTGCGTGAGGCACAGCGCCCAGAAATAGTCGTTCCACACGAAGGTGAAGACGAGAATGCCGAGCGCCGCCAAAGCCGGTCGAATCAACGGCAGCACGATTCGAAAGAACACGGTCCATTCGTTCGCGCCTTCGATCCGCGCCGCCTCGATGAGCTCGAACGGCAACTGTTTGATGAAGTTACGTAGAAACAGCGCGCAAAAGCCCGTTTGAAACGAGAGATGAAACAGGATCAAGCCGCTAACCGAGTTGTACAAGCCGAGGTGCAATGACAGGTCGCGCACCGGGATCATCAGCACTTGGATCGGTACGAAATTTCCCGCAACGAACGTTGCGAACAGTGCTGAGTTTCCGGGGAACCGATAGACGGCAAGCGCAAAGCCCGCCAGCGCCGCCAGTGCGATGGCGCCGGCCACCGCGGGCAGCGTGATTTGCACGCTGTTCCAGAAGTAGTGCAGCATCGGCGACGCCGTGAGCGCTTCCCGATAGTTCTCGATGAGCGAGAAGTGCTTCGGCCATCCCCAATAGTTGCCTTCGCTGAGTTCTTCCGTGGACCTTATCGAAGTCACCATCACCGCAATCAGCGGCAGCAGCCAAATCACGAGTGCGACCGGCAGCGACAATTGATAGGCGCGGCGCGATAGGGGCTTCCATTTCTCGACCGGCATGGGAAACATAATCGGACTCCTTAGCGTTCGTTCCTGAGCAACCGGCGCAAGTGATAGACGATATACAGCAGCATGATCGCGAACAACACCACGGCGATCGCCGCGGAATAGCCGAGCCGGTAGTACTTGATCGCCTTGTCATACATGTAGTACGCGAGCACGGTCGAGCTTTCGAACGGACCGCCACCCGTCATGACCGAAATCAAATCGAAGCTGCGCAATGCCCCGATCACGGTGACGACGATCGCCATGAACGTCGTTGGCCTCAATTGCGGGAGGATGACGTGCCACAGCAACGACCATCCTTTTGCGCCTTCCATGCGCGCCGCTTCGATCTGCTCGCTGTTGAGCGTCGTCAGACCCGTGAGGTAGAGAATCATGCAGTACGCCGTTTGCGGCCACAGCGCGGCGAGAATGATGCCCGGCGTCGCATATCGAGGATCGCCTAGAACGGGAATACCGTGCCCGACGATGAGCGCGAGCAGCCCGAACGTGGGGTCGTAAAACCAGGAGAAGATGAGGCCGACCACGACGCCTGACAGCACGAACGGTGCAAAGAACAGCGATTTGACGATACGGATGCCGGCTACGGCTTGATTCAGATACAGCGCGATCGCAAGCCCCATCGGCGGCGCAAGCAAAAACAGCGCGAGCCAAATGATGTTGTTTTTCAACGCAGTGTAGAAGGTCGCGGCATGGAAGAGCTCGATGTAATTGGCGAGCCCCACGAAGGTCGCATCGGTCATGCCGTCCCAGTTGTAGAAACTGAGGCGAATGGTCGAAACCACGGGCCAGATGACGTAGATCGCCACCATCACGCAGGCCGGCGCGAGAAACAGACATGCCGCGCGGCGCTGCTGGCGCGCGGCCGGCGACGCGCGCCGGCGTCCGCGTCCGGCCTGACGGTTCGCGCGCGGCGCCGGGGAAGCGCCATCGCCCGGCCCCGGATTGCCGGCGCTGTCGGAACGATGAGTGACGAGATGAGACACGGCAACCTCCTGATGGAACTGAGCGTGCGCGCGACATCGAGAGTGAAACGCATCGACGTCGCGCGTTCACGCGCTTACTTCTTATAGATACGTTGCCGCGTCTGCTCGAGTTGCGCCAGGATCGCATCGAGCTTGCTCGGATCGGACACGAACTGCTGCATCCCCTTCATGCCTTCGTCGGCCATCTCCTTGGTCATGTCGCGATCGTAGAACTGCGCGATGCCGCCCTTCGTATTCGACAGAATTTGAAAACCGATCTTCGAAATCGGATCTTCCGGCTCCGGCGATTTGCTGTTCGCAGACAGCGAGCCGAGGCCCTTCCCGAGTTGCGCGCCGATGTCCGGCGTTTCGGTGAATGCCAGGAAGGCATGAGCATCCGCCTTGTTCTTCGCCTTCGCCGGAATATTGAGCGTTTCGACGGGGCCGTCCTCGGCGGTCGGCACATTCGTGTCGATGATCGGGAATTGGAAGTAGCCCATTTCGGACTTCACGGTCGGCGAGAAGCCCCCCGTAATGAACGTGCCCATGAGCATCATCGCCGCTTTGCCTTGGAACAGGAACGGCTGCGCGGCATCGAGATCGTAGGAGAGCGAGTTGTCGATGAAGTAGCCCGCATCGAGCAACTGCTTCCAGGTGGTGTAGACCTTCTTCACGCGGGCGTCGGTGTAGGGCACTTCACCGGCCATCAACTTTTGATGGAAGGCGTTGCCATTCAAGCGCAGGTCCAGATAGTCGAACCAGCCGGCCAGTGTCCAGGCGTCGCGTCCGGCCACGGCGATCGGCGCGATGCCGGCCGCTTTCAGCTTCTTGCAATCGTCGAGGAAGTCGTTCCACGTCTTAGGCTCGCTGGCGATACCGACCTTTTGAAACAGATCTTTTCGATAGAACATGCCCCACGAGTAGTAGACGGTCGGCGCGGCGTATTGCTTGCCCTTATACGACGATGCTTCCTTGGTCGAAGCGTACGTGCTGTCCCATCCATTCTTGGTCCAGTCGCTCGACAAGTCTTCGAACAAACCGCGCTGCGCGTAGTACGCCATGCGCTCCCCGTCGTGCCAATTCACGATGTCGGGCGGCGCCGTCGTCAACCATGCCGGAAGCTGCACTTTGTAGGCTTCTTCGTCGATGAACGCCACTTTGACATCGGTGCCGGGGTGGGTCTTCTTGAACTCGTCGATCACTTGAGTCCAGACCGCGCGTTGGCTTGCGCCCTTGAACGCGATGTTCACTTCGAGCGTGCCGGCCTGCGCGGCCGTGGCAAGGGCGCCCGTCGCCACTGCCGAGGCGAGCGCGACGGCAGCGAGCATGGTGCGGGGTTTGTACGTCATGCCTGTCTCCTATGTTTTACGTCGTTGTCGGTGCTACTTTCGGGTCCGGCTTGCGCCGTATTCAATTGGGCGTTCGATAGGCGGCGACGCCTTGCGCTTCGATATGGTGCGCCCCGATCACAAACGCATCGCCGGGTATCTCCGCCGGTAACCGATACGCGTCGGGGCCGTAGTTGAACACCCAGGTCAGGCTACCGCGCCGGCTCACCCGCACGGCGTCGCCAAGATGTTCGGGCGCAAGACCGGCTTCGTGTGCGATGCGGGCAAAGAGCGCTTGCGTCGATGCTTCGTCGAACAGACTTGCCAGGTAATGCACGGGTCCGTGTTTCACATAGGCGGGATGACCATCGGCGAAGGCGGCGCGAACTTGAGGGGCCTGACCGTCGCCATGGGCGCTGACATCGAGCAGATCGCGCCAGTGCCGCGCATAGCCCTCGGGCACGCTGCCGCTGAAGGTGACGCGCGAGGTGACGTTGGGCCGCATCGATTCGACCCGCCAGACGCGCGCGGGAAGCAGCGATGCGAGCGGCCCCGGCGGCAAGTTGGCGGGGATTTGCAAATCGACGGTCTTCGATCCGCTGCGCGGTCCGAGGACGATATGCGCACGCGTGGCTTCGAGCCGCCGGACGAGATCGTCGGAGACGACGGGCAGCGGCGGCACGACGATGAGCTTGTAACCGTCGAGCGGCGCGTGCGTTGAAACGATGTCGACGTCGAACCCGAGCGCACGCAGCGCCGAGTAGTATTCGACGGCGAAACGCGGGTAATGAAAGTCCAACCCTTGCGGCTGCACTTCGAACAGCCATTTGGCTTCGTAATCGAAGACGAGCGCGACGGGCGTTCGCACCGCTCCCGCTGCATCCGCGTCTGCCGCGACGACGGCGCGAATCTCTTGCGCGACGCGCTGTGCCTCGCCGCCGCCGATGTCCAACCTGTTATCGGGCGTGTGCAGTCCCGCATGCATTTGCTCCTGTGCAAACGGGGCCTGGCGCCAACGGAAGTACGACACGCAGCCGGCCCCGTGAGCGAAGGCCTCCCAACTCCACAAGCGCACCATGCCCGGCAGCGGGGCGGGATTCCACTTTGCCCAATTGACCGGACCCGGTTGCTGTTCCATCACCCAGAACGGCAGCTTCGACATGCCGCGGTACAGGTCGTGATTGAACGATGCGAAATCCGGGTGGCCGGTGCGCAGGAATTTCGCCTTGATCTCCGGCTCGTACCATTGCTCTTCGAGCGCGCCGAGTGGATAGCTGTCCCACGAGGCCACGTCCAAATCGTCGGCAACCTTGTAGTGATCGAACTCCGTGAACAACTGCATGAAGTTGTGTGCAATGGGGCGACCGGGCGAATGCTTGCGGATGATTTCCACTTGCATGTGGTTATAGCGCTTGACCTCATCGGACGCAAAGCGCCGATAGTCGAGCCGGTGCGACGGATGCGCTTCGGTGACGGTGCCGATCGGTGCGTCGATTTCTTCGAAGCTGCGATACTCCATGCTCCAGAACACCGTGCCCCACGCTCGATTGAGCGTATCGATGTTGCCATAGCGCGCCTTCAGCCAGGCGCGGAAACGCGTGAGCGCGGCGGGCGAGTAGCTGACGACGGTTTGATGGCAACCGTACTCGTTGTCGGTTTGCCAATAGGCGACGGCAGGGTGCTGCCCATAGCGCGAAGCGATGGCTTCGCAAATCGCTTTCGACGCTTCGAAATAGGTGGGCGACGAGAAATCGTAGTGACGGCGCGATCCGAAGCCCCGGGTTTGTCCGTCCGCGCCGACGGGCAGAATGTCCGGGTGGCGATCGATGAGCCACTTGGGCGGCGTGGCCGTGGGCGTGCACATGACGACTTTGAGCCCTTCGGCGGCGAGCGTGTCGATGGCGCGGTCTAGCCAGCCCCAATCGAATTCGCCGGGCGCCGGCTCGATGCGGCTCCATGCGAATTCGGCGATCCGGACTTGATCGATGCCGAGCGCTTTCATGCGCGCCGCATCGTCTTTCCACATGGCTTCGGGCCAGTGCTCGGGGTAATAGCAGACGCCTAGGCGCATTCGTTGATCCTCTTGTCGTTGTCGCTTATGCATGTTGTTCGATGGTGTCGAGCGGGGAGAGGGCGAAGCCGTCTTCGCCGAAAAGGTGGCAGGCGCTCGCCGGTGCGCAGAACCGTGCGCGCTCGCCTTGCTTGAAACATGCATCGCCGGGTGCTTTGGCGATCAGCGCGGCGCCGCCCGGTTGTTCGAGATGCACGTAGCTGTGCTCGCCGAGCGCTTCCACCAGCACGATAGGGCGCATGAGCGTGACGGCGCTGCGCTCGCTTGCTGGCGTTGCTTCGTCCTGCACGGGTTCGAGATGCTCCGGTCGCACGCCGAACGTGACCGACGCGCCGACGTTCAAGCCCTTGCCTTGCAACGGCAACCGCACGGATTCGCCGCTTCCCTCGAGCGCGATGGCGATACCGTCGGCATCGATCGACGCCACCTTCGCCGGAAGAAAATTCATGCGTGGCGAGCCGATGAAGCCGGCGACGAACTTGCTCTTGGGCCGGTGGTAGAGATCGAGCGGCGCGCCCACTTGCGCGATGCTGCCGAAGCGCTCGGTGTCGCTGCCCGCGTGCAGCAGCACGATTTTGTCGGCGAGCGTCATCGCTTCGATCTGGTCGTGCGTCACATAGACCACGCTGGCATTGGCGAACTGTCGATGCAGCCTTGCGATCTCGATGCGCGTCTGTCCACGCAAGGTGGCATCCAGATTAGAAAGCGGCTCGTCGAACAAGAAGACGCCGGGCTCGCGTACGATCGCGCGGCCGATCGCCACACGTTGACGTTGGCCGCCTGACAGCGCTTTCGGATGCCGATCGAGCAGCGCATCGAGTTGAAGGATGCGCGCGGCGTCGCGCACTTTGCGATCGATCTCGGTTTTGGGCGTCTTGGCGAGCTTCAGGCCAAAGGCCATGTTCTCGTAGACGGTCATATGCGGAAACAGCGCATAGCTTTGGAAAACCATCGCGACGCCGCGTTGCGCGGCAGGCACGTCGTTGACGAGCTTGCCGCCGATGGATACATCGCCGTCGGTCACGTCTTCGAGGCCGGCGATCATGCGCAGCAACGTCGACTTGCCGCAGCCGGACGGCCCGAGGAAGACACAAAACTCGTTCTTCCCGATCTCGAGATCGACGTCGCGGATCACCGGCGGACCGTCGCCATACGCCTTTTGCACGCCGCGTAACGAAATGCTCGCCATCGTCTCGTCTCCATGTTTTAATCTGCGCGTCGTCGATGGTTAAGCGCTTAATCAATTCGCTTAACTTTTCACGGCTATGCGATGCGCGGTAGCCGATCCTCCGAGGATGCGTACTGAATGTGCGGCCAATGTTGCCGTGAGAGGGGCGATCACGCAAATGCTGAATAACCGTCCCATTTATTGAGCAGGTTATGCCGACATTGAATGAAGTGGCTTTGCACGCCGGCGTGACGTCGGCGACGGTTTCGAATGTGCTTCGCAACAAGGGGCGCGTGGGTGAGCAGACGCGGCAACGTGTTCTCGATGCGGTTGCGGAGTTGGGCTACCGGCCGCATCTACCGGCGCGCGCGTTGGCCGAGGGGCGTGCGCCCACGATCGCGCTGATGGTGTCGAGCATCGCGAATCCGTTTTACCCGGAGTTCGCGCTGGCCGTGGAGAACGCGCTGCGTCGCGAAGGGCGGTTTCTGATCATCTGCAACACCGACGGCGATCCGCAAACGGGGCGCGCATACCTCGATCAAATCGCGGGGACGTTATCGGAGGGTGTATTGGTGATGAATGCGAACCTCGACTTCGAGGATTTGCGGATGACGCAGTTGCGTGGTGCGCCGGTGGTGCTTTGCATGTGGGAACGGCCGCTCGACCCGCCGGGGCTGCCATGCGTCGCGGTGGATTTTCGCTTGGCTGGGGAACTGGCGGCGCAACATTTGTTGTCGCTCGGCCATCGGCAAATTGGCGCGATCGTCGGCAGCAAGGTGTATGGAATTCACGCGGCGCGCTACGACGGATTCGTCGATGCGATGCGAGCGGCGGGGCTCGATGGCCGTGCAGCGCCGGTGCGTTATGCGCCCGATACGACGCAGGGCGGATATGCCTCGGCGCTCGATTTGCTCAAGCAGCATCCGGATTTGACGGCGCTGTTTACGACGAATGATTTGCCGGCGCTCGGGGCGATGCAGGCGGCGGCCGATCTGGGGCTGTGCGTGCCGCGCGATCTATCGGTGATCGGCATCACCGATATTCAGCTTGCGCGAGAATCGCGACCGGCGTTGACGACGGTGGCGGTGCCGACGGTCGAGGCGGCGGAGCTCGCGGTGGCGTCGCTGCTGGAATTGATCGAAACGCCGGGTGGGAAAACACGCGAGGAGACTTCGCAGAAAGCTCGCGTAATCGTGACTTCACAGCCGTACCTTGTCCTTCGCGCTTCGACGGCGGCACGCGCAGCGAGGACGGGGCGTTAGACCGAGAGGGCGGGTGAACGGGGCGAGGCCACGGGGTGTGGCGGCCACGAGCCGCACGATAGCGTGCTTGCCGCGGGACTCGGATCGAGGTTGTGCGTCTACTTTCCTATGAGCGGACGTGCGCTTCGGGGAAAAGTCAAATTCACGTTGGGCGTTTGCCTGGCACAAAAATGACCAAGTCAAGAAGATTCCGAATCCCGAGTGATCCGTCGGGTTACTGCGCGCAATGATCGGGTAAAATCCCTCCCCCTAAAGAAGGTCAAAATAACGAGGGCCGAGAGATGGCGTTCAATGCGCTTTTCGATGGGAATGCGCAACACTATCGTTTATTAAAGCTCGATACGCCGCTGGGGGACGATTGGCTCGTGCCGCAGGCGGCCCGCACGCCGGCTGGGAACCGATGAAATTCAAACGAAGATCACAAATGGCAAGGTAACAGCGGCTGCCCGGTCAAGCAGCGCTGACCAGGATCAGGCGCAATGAATAACCACCCGAAACGATATAAATCGATGGATGCTGATACGAAGCGCAAGATCTTCTGGCTGCTGAAGCGGCTAACAAGCTACTCTCTTTGGGAGAGGAAACGAGACGCGTGGGAAAGATTCGCTCGCGCTTACGAAGAAGCCGTAAAGACATGGCCCGCTGGTCAGCCAGAGCAGATGCCTGCAGACAATCTACCTCGTATCTACCATATCCTTAGCTGTTACAACGCGGGACTGGTTGAGCTAAGAAGAGGTAATCGTTTTGTCTGGCGCGATGGTGAATCGCTCGAAACAGCTATTCGCGAATATATCGTGGTGTCGGCGTATCTTTATCCGGATGGTGATTATTGGGAGCGCGGTATTCAACAGGTGCCATATCCGGAAAACGTAGAGGTATTGAATAAGTTGATGCGTGCGTCGGAATTCCGTGGCGAGGAGGCGCCGCTGGAGGACTCGCATAGCACAGATGAAGCTGCGACCCTCGAGAGTGTCGAATGGCTTCTGGATCCGGACGCCTATAAGAATCGTTTTTACACGTTACAGTACCCTATTTTTCCTGAATTGCTGCCCGAGGTGCCCGAAGCAACGGACGTGATTGTGCGGTCGGGGCGGCGCATACCAGTAGACGGGATTTGGGAGCCCGTAAATGTTAGATATAACAAGGTACTAGGTCTTATCCCCACCGGTGAGGTAGAAGCGGAAGGTATTGGTTGTTTTAATTATTTTGTTCAAGGTGTGAGGGCTCCAAAGGTAACCGGAAACTACAACGAATTGGCAGATCGGTTCGACGTGGTCGACACCCATTGGCGCCTTATCTGGGTGGATGATCGATACAAAGGCGGCAACATCCCCGATGAGTCGGAATACTTCATCGAACCGAAAGCGCCTGAGGAGCCCCATGTCGATGAAGTGTTACGGGAATTCAGGACAAACGAAATTTGCCCCGTATCAGGTCTGTGGCAAGCAGTCGGCTACAAGAACCCGCCGGTTCATATCGATGCGGGCACAGTCATGCCTGACTTGAGCGTGAGAGACGTCAAAGGAGAGATGATCTTGCACTACGTGAAGTGGCGATTGGTAACGAGAAGCTGACCAAAGCTTGCCGGTGGCCGAGCATAGGCCGCCGGCAAGCAATACCGGAATGGCGCAAGTACGAAAACAGCGTGTCCCCGCCTAACCCCTCAAAGATAGAACATCCGATCCTCATCCGACTTGGCCGCATGCGGCTCGGCCTCGCCGCGATCCTCGTAGAACTTGAGCACCGCTTCGAGCACTTGATCGGGATCGTCGATCACCTGCATGAGGTTGATATCTTCGGGGTTGATGAGCCCCATCGGTACGAGGGCGGTCTCGAACCAATGCAGCAGCCCCTTCCAGAATTCGCTGCCGACCAGAATGATCGGCACGTGCCGCGACTTCTTCGTTTGAATCAGCGTCAATACTTCGGCCAATTCATCGAGCGTGCCGAAGCCGCCCGGCATGACGATGACCGCATCGGAATTCTTGACGAACGTGACCTTGCGCGTGAAGAAGTGGCGAAAACGCAGCGTGATGTCTTGCCACTGGTTGCCCGATTGCTCGTGCGGCAACTCGATGTTCAAGCCCACCGACGGCGCCTTGCCCGCATGCGCGCCTTTGTTGGCCGCTTCCATGATGCCGGGGCCGCCGCCCGAGATGACGGCGAAGCCGGCATCGGACACCTTGCGCGCGATTTGCGTCGCGAGTTTGTAGTAAGGCGAGTTCGGTTTGAGGCGCGCCGAACCGTAGATGCTCACGGCCGGGCGGATCTCCGAGAGGTACTCGGTCGCCTCGATGAACTCTGCCATAATCGTGAACATCTGCCATGACGCGCGGGCCTTCTTGGCTGTCGCGCGTTCTTGATCTGCGAGCGATCGCAGACTCGGAATCACTTTTCTCTTGTTCATAATGCCTGCAGAACGGAACCTGAAAGGTAAGACCCTCGTTTTGGTCGACGGATCAAGCTATCTGTAT
>Ga0157369_10000514_pt1 | contig 50871 bp, 51 predicted proteins | sample C25metaG_FD_113461 | JGI IMG/M metagenome (GOLD analysis project Ga0157369, IMG submission 113461) | Corn rhizosphere microbial communities from Kellogg Biological Station, Michigan, USA - C2-5 metaG | ecosystem: Host-associated > Plants > Roots > Rhizosphere > Soil | place: USA: Michigan... | reverse complement strand
TCGTTGCGCGAGCCACACCATCAGGCCTGCGCCGACATGAACGGTGGGTCCCTCGCGACCGACTGACGCACCGACCAGCATGGCGAACAATGTGAGGACGAGTTTCCCCAGGGCCACGGGCAACGCCAGGAGGCGCTCGCGAAATGGTGCATCGTCTTCGCGATCCACGGCCGCGATGACCTGCGGAATGCCGCTGCCATCCGAGTACGAGCTTGCGGCGTAAACGCGTTCGTATCCCGGGGCGCGAAAAGCCCCAACCCGGAGAGTCGCTGGAGGAAACTCAGGAGAATCTCAACCTCTATCGTCGGAAGAAACCTAGAAAGAAGCCGTTACCGCTGAAGAAGGAAAAGCTCTGGGTCCAACAACGCGTCTGGGGCGCAAATCCACTCTTGGTGAGAGATCATATTGAAAGCATCTGCGACGCGGAAGCAGCCCAATTTGCGAGCGCGCTTTCCGCACGCATCGACGCCGAAATTTCGGCAAGAGATGTAGCGAGCGCGCGCACCGGCATCCTCACGGCCTTGACTCTTCTAACCGGTCGAAGCGCTCGGACGTGGGCTCGGATGAAAGTGGTCCTCAACGACACTGGCCGGACGACTAAGAGGCCACGGCTCCTTTTGCACAAGGGCACATTCGAACTTCCGGTGCTTCGACCCGAGAACGCTTTCGAACCCGACAAAGCAACTGCGTCTATGCTGGAGCCCACCGAATCAACCGTTGCGCTGCATCTCCCCCCGAAGCTGCAGTCACGAATCAAGGGTCTACTGGCCATTAGCATGGATCCGTGGAGCCGAGATGTAAAAGCGCTCCAGTCGTCGCTTAAAGCATATATCGCTTCGACAGCATCGGCTGCTGACACTGGAATTACGCTGCCTCGTGTTCGACATTTCGCACGGGCGCGCCTGCGCGAAGTCACCGATGACATGTGCGCGACCATGATTCTGTGCAGTGATTCCTTCGGAGTGTCGACCGCACCCTTGTACTACGCCAATCTGAGCGTAGCGAGCCTTGAACAGATGTATCGAAAAGCAATGTGGCCGCTGTTCGGCGATGATGTACCCCTTGAGCCGCAACAGCGTTCAAGCAATGCACGGGTTGGCTCGGGGCTGCTCGTGACCGGCGCTACTGTTCGCGAGCTAGCTCGGGGACCCGGCGCACCGATGCACGCCGCCGGCAAGCGAAAGCTCGAGAATCGATACCTCGTAAGCGACCATAACAGCCTGGTCAACCATGTGCTGTGCATGCTCATGGGCACGATGGGGCACCGACCCACCGAAGCCCTGTTCAAGTTGAAACGATTCGATTTTGATACCGATCTGCGCGCAGCGATTTTTCGAGACAAGCAGTGCGATCCAGCGCATCTGTTCCGGTATGTCCCCCTGTCGGACGTCGTATCCGCGCAGATCAGTCACTATCTCGAACACTTGCGTCGCCTAGCGGAGCTTCCCGGTGTTCCAGGCAAGACTTCGATCAAGGCCAAGAGCGCCTTGCTCGGAGAAGGCCCGCTCTTTTTTCATCTGAATCCGCTACGGGTTCCGGTTAATCTGGTAGTCGAAACCTGGCGCGAGACACTGCCGAAGACTTGGAACGCTCTGCCGCTCAATTGGGGCAGGACTTGGCTTTCTAGCCGCGGCCGCGAAGCGGGCATCGATACGGACCACCTGATGGTGTTGCTGGAAGCGGCAGCGGAAGCCGCGATCGAAGATGTTCTGCGCATGGAATCCACCTTCCCGGTTCCCGGGCCGGCGATACCTGCAACCTGTCCACGGGCGAGGTCAACGTCGCGCGGATGGTCGACGGCATTCGGTATGACACCGCACACGCGACCCTGATCATCGGCGCCGGCGAATACTTCGGCAATGGCTCCTATGGGCTGTGCCGCCTGTACCGGACGGATGACGGCAAGTTCTTCCATCTGCTGATGGTATGGACGCTTGCGGGGACTGCCGTCGATCTTACCGCGATTACCGCGAACCACGATCTGGGTGTTCTGCAAATCGCCCAGGTGCTTCTGCCGGACCGCGATGTCGTCGGCTTCCTGCGCGACTGGTACTGCGCAGGACTGTTGCCCATCGACGATGACTTCGTTAAGGAGTGGGCGGAGTCGGCATTGCCGGCGGACGAATGTCAGGAGGTCATGGTTGCTTTGGGCAACCGGTACTCGCCACGCGCAGACGTACCTCCTGCGACCGACGCTTGATCGCAAGGCGCGAGACGCCGCTGTGCAAGATTTCTCACAACTCAAGGAAGATGCTATGAACGCAACCCACACCAAAGTCCCCGAGCCCATCATCAACGAGTACTACCTGCGCAACGGCAATGGCAGCCACATGACTGTTGGCGTGCCGTTCCGCGGCGATCATTTCAACCTCAGCACCGGCGAGTGCACCGTTGCCCGTGTCATCGGCGGCATTCGCTATGACACCGTGCGGGCCGCCCTGATCGCCAGTGTGTCCGCTGTGGACGAAGACACCGGCATCTATCGGCTCAAGCGGCTGTACCGGGCAACTCACGGTGCCTACTTCGTTTTGAACATGCAGTGGTCGGACGAATACGGATTTCCTGACCCTGATTTCATTCAGCCGATCTCCAATGAAAGCGTTATGAACGTGGCCCGCTTCATCATTCCCCCGCAAGATTGCTTTCGGTTTCTGAATGACTGGTACTGCGCGGGCTGGATCCCGCGTAACGACATTGACGCTCAGAAGTGGGCGGAGTCCTGCCTGTCCGCGGACGATTGCGAAACTGTGATGGTGGAATTCACCAATAGCATACGGCGGACGTAATTGGGACGGTGCTAGTTACTGTCAAACGGAGCGAGCCCGGCGACTGCCGGGCCACGAACACATATATATCGAGCAGACATATATAAGGAGTAGCCAATGCTTTGCACTACGCTGCGCAAGGTCGACCAATTCCTGAGAGAACATCAAGATCCACGCTATCGGACCCAGCCTTGGATTCTGCCGTGCGCATGGCGCGGAAGCGGAAGCGGTCCACTGACCAAAGAGCAATTGGCTCGCTTCAATGTGAAAGACATGGGATTGGATCCGAAGGTGGTCGCCAATCAACCGCTCAACAAAGCTCTGCGGGCATTATTTCGAGGGAAGCGCTGATGTCCGACCTTTCAAGTTCCGTACAGCTGAATTCCAAGCTGTTTCAAGAAATGACGCTCGCGGCTGCGGAGTTTTCCCAGCAACTAAGATCCTTGCGCGATGAGAATGAGCGGCGCCGAACACTCCGCGTGAGCGTTGCCGTCTTTTTCGCCGCCTTGCTTACAAGTGCCATGATCACGCATAGGGTGACCCGCAATGTCGCGGGCCATAAGCTACACCGTCAGAACGTCATCACTTTAACGTCCTTCTGAACGTCAAATCCTCAATGGCCGATTCACGAGATCAATAACTCGTGAATCGGCACATCAAGGGCCGTCGCGATCTTCTCGATGTTATCTAGCGAGATGTTGCGCCTCAGCCGCTCCACGTGGGCAATAAACGTTCGATCCAATCCCGCTTCAAGCGCCAGCGTGTCTTGCGACCAGCCATGCTGAGCGCGCAAACGTTTCATGTTAAGCGCCAGCAGTGTGCGTGCATTTTGCCGTTGGGGTGATCGTCTGGGCACCCATCAACTTTCGCGACATATGGTATATATGTCACCGGCTTATACGTCACAATCACCAACACCGAATGAGTCTGTGACGAGGCAACAATATCTCGTCAAGACCTATTGCAACCTATTTTCGTCGGAGAACAAAGTATGAAAAACTTGAGAATGATTCTTGGCGCCGCTGCGGCTCTTGGAGGCTGTGCGTCCATGACGCCGACACATGAAGAGCGCGCGAGCTATGCCATTTACGACGTCCATACGACCGATGGGCTCGCGCCCTCGCACATCGCCGATGCGATTAAGGTCGGCCTGCAGAAACAAACGAGTCAAGTACAGATCACCCAGGGAATTCCCCCTTCCCCACTTCCGGAGAAACCGGGACGTTTCAAGCTGGTCAATCCCTTTGGTCCAAACTTGACCGCTCTTGCAGGACAGTCACTGCAAATGCCCACCTGTGACGACGCTCTACTGACTGCACGTGCTGGTGACACCAGCATGGCCAAATACGGCGAGAGCACGCTGTTCTTTCTCTGTGTGCTGCCGTACCAGGGTGGCTACCACTTGGACGTGTACACGAAATTCTCAATGGCGTCCGGCGGCTTCAATCCTCAAGTCCTCGGCGCCACGCTGGCACGGAACGTCGTTGGCGATTCGAGCCAATTTGTTCCACGCACGATCGCCAGTGTAATAGACAACATCAAGCAAGCCGGCGCGACGGTTGATCTTGTCGAAGCCTATCCATAACGGCTGTGTGGCCTGTAATACGGTACTGTTAAAGTTGACAGTCGCCGCAAGGCGGTAATAGACAATATAGTTATTTGTTGGCTTGAGGGGTTACTCACATGGCGTGGTGCAAAGGAGGGCTCTGCGCACGTGCAGCGGCCCAGGTATGCGGTAGTTCACTGTTTCTGGCTATTCTCCTGATTGTCGGTTCCGCGATACCGCTGCAGGTTCATGCCAGTGCTTCGCTGACCGGCTTCGGCGTCACCCAGACTCCGCCGCCACCCGCTAATGAACCGGTACCCTCCGCTTCGCCGGCGATGACTTCGGCATCCCCGGCGACGGCGGCGGCGATGGCATTGCCCACACACGATGCGACAGTCGGCACGATGGCCGGCGAAGCCGGCACATCTGGAGGTGCTGCGACGTACAGCACCCCCATTGTGGTCCCACCGGGTCGCGCCGGTATGCAGCCTTCCTTGTCGATCAATTACAACAGCCGCAGTGGCAACGGCGTTCTGGGCATGGGCTGGACAATTGGTGGATTGACCTCCATCCATCGCTGTCCTCAGACGCCCGAACAAGACGGCCAAACCATGGGCGTGTCATACGCCAGCACCGACCGCCTGTGTCTCGATGGCCAGCGTCTAGTGGCAGTGAGTGGCGGCTACGGTGCCGCGAATACCGTTTATCGCACCGAAGTGGACAGCTATGCACGTATTACCCAATTCGGTGGCGGGCTGACAGGGACGGCAACCTGCTTCAAGGTCGAACAAAAAGACGGCCGAATTTTCCACTACGGCGCGGTCGTGAATGGAACGGCTTGTTCGGCTTCCAGCGCCCACTCCCGCGTACAGCCCGGCGGCGCGTCGGCCACCTCGAGTTGGCTCGTCGAGAAGATCGAAGACCGCGTCGGCAATTACCAGTCGTATGCCTATGTTGACTACGGCAATGGTGAAGTTTTGCCGAGCACCGTCACGTATACAGGTTTCAGCAGCACTGTGGGCGATCGTACCGTAACGTTCGCGTACCAAGCCCGTACTGCGACCCCTACGGGATGTTCGGGCAGTTCTTGCGCCAGTGATGTGTCATCCACTTATCAGGCAGGCGGCCTGACGATGCAGACGAAAGTGCTGCAATCGATCACGACCAAGGTCGGCACGTCGACGATCCGCACGTACACGCCGACCTACTTTGCCTCGCAATACAACGGTCGCCTTTTCATGATCGACATGCAGGAGTGTGCCACCAATGCGAGTGGTACCGCATGTCATCCGGCAACACATTTCGCCTACAACGATGACGCGATCAACACGACCGACAATTTCCCAATCGTGTCGCTCCAGGGGTTTGGATTCAGCCCGTCGACAACATTCAGCGATGTCCCGTTCGAATTCAACGTTATCGGTGACCTGGACGGGGACGGGACCAAAGAAACACTTGTGACCGTCACTCAATCCGACGGCCGACACTTGTACTTGGCGCAAATGACGGGCGATCGCCAGATCCACACGGGAGTCGACATATCAAGCACCGGTTTTGGCTCGCTATCCGGTCTGTCTTCGGATATCGATGGAAGCGGTCGTGCAGCGATGGTCAAGCTGCCGACGAGCGGAACTTCGACAATACAGTTCGGCATCTGGAATTTGAATCGCGGTGCGATTGCCACGACCAATCCATTCTTGACGGTCTCATCGAACGTCCCTTTCAACGCCGACTTGGTGCGCTACGGGCAGAATCAAAACATACTTGCCGCCGACCTTGATGGCGATGGCAAGACTGATCTTCTCTTGGTCGAAGCCGACAGCACGTGCGGCGGCAACGACGCGCTTGGCCCACAGTTGGCGTTATTCTTTTACCGAAACACGACTGTTGGGCAGTTGGGTCCCAGCAATACCATGGCCAATTTCACCAAGCAGAACTCGCATCTGTTTTGCTTGAATCGTGTGGGCGCTGTTCACGTGGGTGATGCTTGGTACGCGCCAACTATCGATCACATTGCGGACTTCAATGGCGACGGGCTGCCCGATATCTATATGGTCTATTCGGGCTACAACTATACGACGATAGGATCCTTCGCTGGCATCTGGCAGACCTCGCAGTCTGCAGGAACTGTGACGAGTACGCTGAAACCTGCGTCGACCGTACTCACATGCGATAGCTCCTCAAGGACCAGCGCGACCGACGAGTGCAACTGGCAGAACGGTTACTTTGCGCATTGGCTCGACATCAACGGAGATGGGCTCGAGGACTTTGTCATCGCGCGGCCCTATCAGAGCCTTTGGCAAGTCCGCCTCAACAAAGGCGGAACTCTTGCTCCGGCCGCGACCGCTACTGCACCGTCTTACGCAGGCCTGGCCTCGTATCAGACCAATAGTGCTCAAGGCTCCGGATGGGCATTCGCCTATCTCAACCGCTTGCCAACGATGGATGCAGACGGCGATGGCAAGCCGGACATCCTGATACCGCAGTCTTCATTGAACAACACCGCTCAGGACAATCATGGTTTCGCCCTGAAGATGTGTGTGGCTCAGGTGCAGACGATTGACACGACGGAAAGTTGTCCTGCGGGCTCGCCAACGAATGCTCCGATCACTGGCGGAGTGACCTCGTCCATACATCATTGCGTCATCTATTTTTGCCCGCCAGATCCGGGCACCGGCGCCTTGAATCTTCCGGACAACATATATCATCAAAACGTTCCGCCAGAAGGCCCGCCAAAGGAATGGAATGATCTGCCGGCCTACCCTGAATTCTCGGCCGGTCCAGGTGGCGGTACGACGCCGAATACCGCCGACCTGAGTGTTTACCATTTGGCGGCGCTCAAATTTACGCAAGACTCGACTGGCGCATTCACCGTTTCTGTGGTCAACACGCCGCTTGTTTCCCGACTGGATGATTCCTATGGTCGTACCGAAGATCTGTTCGGTGACGGTCTGGCCGATCTGACCACCGCCGTGGGTTGTTCTAACACCACCGTCACTGGAGATCAGGGCACCTATGCTCATTGTGCTGTCGTGGACACATACAACGGGACCAACTACGGACCGACGACATTTCCGGACGGCACGGCGAACACAACGTTCGCGAACACCTGGGCGATGTACGGAAACATCAACCAGGGCGTGATAGGGGCTGGCGGAACGCCAGCAACGATGGTGCAGTCGAGCAGCTCCAAGCTCAAGGTCAAAATGACCAGTGGAACGACGCTCAATCTGCCCGTGCCTACATTGCCCGGATTGCTCAACGATGCCGTTAACGGGCTGGGCGACATTGCAGCCTGGGGTTACGCGCCGCTTTCAGTGCCCGGAACGCAAGACGGCATTCCGTACTATTCCGTTCCGGCAACAGGCGGCTACGTCGATAGCCACCACTACTATTTTCAAAGCTCGATGCCTGCGGTCGCTGGCATGACCTTGAGCAACGGAACCGGTGGTTTATTCGGTTTTCGTTCGGCGGTTTATGGCTATGGGCAGGCGATATACAACGCCATGGGCCGGGGCTTCCAGGGTTTCCAGACGATCGTCAGCGAAATGGCCGTGGACTCCAATGACACGGCGATGTGGCCGCGCCGCACTCGCACGACAATAACCTACAACCAGAAATTCCCGTTGGCTGGAAGAGTCGCATCCGTAACTCAGATGTCGCCAGACAGCGGCAAGACGTTCCAATCCGAAACCGACACCTACGTGTGCACGCTGGCAAGCCGCGGAGCGTGTCCTGATTACATCACGGCTACACCAGCTGCGGGTACCGTGTATACGCCAGTACTGGACACCCAAACTGTTTCCACATCCGATTTGGCAACCGGAACTCAGTTCGGCCAGGTCTCGACAGTTAATGCGTCGGGTACGGCGTCGGGCTGGGACGCATACGGCAATCTGACGCAACAAGTGGTTACGCGCCTGGACAAGGGCACACCTTTGTTTCTTGACAGTGTGGCGGGTCACAAGACAACGACGACCAACACGTTCGACACATCCGATACGACAAACTGGTGGGTGAACAAGCTGACCAACAGCTCGGTCACGAGCAGCATCACCTACGCCAGTACCTATACTTTGCCTGGAACGGCAACGGCACCAAACCAGACGCTATCTACCGCGTTTACCTGGAACGCGGATCGCACGCCGGCCACGAAGAGCGTGCAGTCCGGAACGGTAGACCAGCAGTCAACGATGGCGTACTGCTATCCGCAAGCCACTGCGACGACTCTGTGCCCCAGCACCACAGCGATGACAAGCTATGGCTTGCCTACGCTCACCAAAATTTGCCTTGGCAGCTACGACGCTAACGGCAACTGTTCCGGCGCCGCAGGCACCGGCAACGGCGATGACGGTCTTGCGCGAAGTCCTGAGCGCATCACGAAGTACTCCTATACCAAAGATGGTATCTCGGCCGCCAATGACGGGTATTTCGTACTGAGCACGACTAATCCGCTCAATCAGGTCACGCAGACTACGCACGAAACCAACGACGGCCAGGTGCTCACTGCGACTGATCCGAACAGCATAAAAGTCGTTACAACCTACGATCCATTTGGTCGAGCGACGAAAATTGATCATCTGGGTAACACCGGCTCAGCATTCGAGTCCGCTATACAGAGCGCTTATACCTCCTGTCTGGACGCCAATAGTCCACCCAACCCCGGCAACTGTCCGGCTGGAAATGACGGCGAAGACAGCAACGAAGCAAATGCAGCGTTCCGCGTCACCACCGTCCAAGCGGGCTACCCAACTCAGGTGACATGGTTCGATTTGCTGGGCAGGAAAATAAAAACCGCGCACACCGGCTTCAACGGCACGTATATCGCCACGCTGACGGACTTCGATGTGCTGGGAACCAAGAGCGATCAGAGTACGCCGTACTACCTCGGCGATTCGCCGTTCTTCACGGGCTGGACCTACGACGCACTCGGAAGGCCGACGAAGAAAATCGCCGATGTGAGCGAACTCGGCGGGGGTGATCTGCAGACCGACTACACCTACGTCGGGCGCAAGACCAACCTCACCCAGCACGACAGCACGGTATCGTTGCTCGCCGGCAACGCATGTCCTACAACTGCCGGCAACAAGTGCCTGCAACTGTCGCGCAGCACGAACGTGCTGGGCCAACTGATGCAGACCACCGAATCGCCCATCTTGTCGGGCACGACCACGGTGCACACAACCAGCTACTGGACTGAGCCGCTCGGAAACGTGGTAGCTGTCAAGGATGCTGAGGGCAATATCACGCAGGCCAGATACAACGCGCTGGGCCAGCGCACGCAGAGTAAAGACCCTGATCAGGGCATCTGGAATTTCACGTACGACGCCCAGGGTGAATTGCTCACGCAAACCGATGCGCGTGGCGTAGTCACCACGGTCAATTCCCGCGACGCGCTTGGTCGCACAACGGAACAGCAGCAGGTGCCGCCCAGCGTGGTGCCTACAGGTCTCCAAAACGAAACCGTTCTGGACGACTGGACGTTCGATCCGGCCAATGGCATCGGTGAACTCAACACCGTCACGCGCAAGCGCGGTACCAATCGAACAACGCCGTCAGCCAACCCGCAGGTCTGGAAGGAAGCTTACGGTTACGAGAGCGCGACCGCACGCCCATCGACGATCACGACCACGATCAATGAATCGGGAACCGTCACGCTCGGAAGTTCGATGGACTACGACCCCTACGGTCGCCCGAACACGCATACGTATCCGAGTGGATTCGTTGTCAAAAACGGCTATACCGCGTACGGGCAACTTAACTCGCTGAGCAACAGCAATGTCCCCAGCGTGGTGTACTGGACAGCGACCGCGCAGAACGAATGGGATCACGTCACCGGTGAAACTTTCACCGGCAGCATCACCGGTACTCACACGGATTACCACAGCACCGGGCAGGCTTCGTCGCTGAACTGGACGGGCGGTGTTGCGAACGACAAGTTCGTCTATGGATACGATGCTTTCAACAATCTGACGAGTCAGGCGCGAACCGGTAAGACCGCCAATACCGAACATTACACCTACGATCCGCTACAACGATTGACTCAGGCCAGCCGAACGGGCGGAACGGTCAACTATGGCTACTCGAAGAGCGGCAACCTGACGAAGAAAGACGATTTTAGTGTTGCCAGCGCGAATGCCTACAGCTACGCAGCCGTGAATACGACGATGAACGGCTGCGGTCCACACGCGGCCAACAGTGTTGCACTGCCGAACGGATTGGTCGCCAACTACAACTGCGACGCCAATGGCAACGTCATTGGCGGCAATACGCTTACCGTCGCGTTCGATGCGGACAATCACCCACGCACGACCACACGAGTCTTCGTTGCTGGTAGCAGCGACACAATTTTCTGCAATGGCTTTGACAGCATCACTACATGTGGCAAGCCTGGCACCGTCACAGGCGGCGCGACTTGGGCCTATGCATCGACCGGACAGCGCTATTACGAGTTGGCCAACGGCACCGCTCGCTACTTCGGACCAGACGGCTACGAGCAGGCCAATAATGTGGGCAAGGTGGAGCTCGGGCCCGTCGTCATAACCGGCAACGTATCGAGCGTCACGGTGGTGCTGCGCGATCGACTGGGTTCGACTCTCGATGCCATCGACGGCTCGCTGGTCACGCAGCGTGCGTTCGATGCGTTTGGCGCAGCGCGAAACGGAGACATGAGCAGCCGCCCCAACGGCACGCTCAACCTCACGCCCGATACGATCCACGGCTTCACGAGCCACACGCACGAAGACGATGTGGCACTTGTGCACATGAATGGTCGCGTGTTCGATCCGATCCTGGCGCGATTTATCAGTGTTGACCCGATAGCACAGGCTGGCGACTCGCAAGGACTTAACCCCTACTCGTATGTAGGAAATCGACCGTTTAGTGGAACCGATCCGACGGGATATGCGGCCGCCTGCACGGTCAACCCCAGCAACTCATGCACAGCCAACGGTCACGACGACCGATCAGCCGACCCGTTCAGTGGGCGCGTTACGTTCTCGATGGGCAATGATGGAAAGATCAATGCCCACAGCAGTGAAGGCGGAGCGACGTTCAATATCCTTGGCGGGAACGGCTCAGTGGGCATGAGCAGTACTGGAGCAGGTGGAACAAAGAACGCGCAAGCGCCAGCAGCGGATCAAATGGCGCTCACCAACGCGCAGACTACGAAACCGGGCGAACAAGCGCCGACGTTACCTGCAATCTCTGTGACCGCATCTTCTTTCTTGGGAGATGCCTGGAGCTCATTCAAAACCAATCTTCAGCTGTTGTTGCCTTTTGGCGACGAATACGATCAGGGGACATACAACGCCTTCGCTCCGTTCGGGTCGGTCCCTACAAGGCGGGACAGGCTCGAATCTGAGCGCGCACAGCAAGCGGCCAAAAATCCGACAGCGGAAATTGTCGGCGGAGCAATTGCTTCATTGCCGCTAATCGTCGTTCCCGGAGAAGGCGAACTTGAAGCAGGTGCGCTTGCAGCCGATGCTTCATCGATCCGCGGATCTACGGCTGCGGCGGTATCCCAGATAGATCGCGCCGCATTTCGATCCGAGCGCTCGACTTTTTGGAAAAATGAGGTGAGCAACAATCCGCAAAAGTACACAGCCGAAAACATTGCGCGCATGAAAGCTGGCAAGGCGCCAATAGGGACGGACGGTCATCCGATGGAGCTTCACCATGTGAATGGCACGCCGAACGGCGGACTACAGCCAATGACGCGAACGGAACACCGAATGGGAGACAACTACATCAACAACCATCCGTGGCTGAGAGGCGATGCTAATGGCGAACGATGAAATTTTTGAGAGCGCAATTCGCCCAAATGGTGATCTCGCGGGGGTTTATGAATACGATGGCGAAACGGGATATTTTTACCTGTATAAGACTGGATCAGGCGAGAACAAGGTGCTCGCCGCAATCCACATTTTTTCTGGGCCCTCTGACTTCATAGCTGATGATATTGAGATTCTATGGGACCGTAAGAATGAAAAAGTGGGCCTCTTCATTCATCAAAAATTGTGGGCTGTTTTCGATGCGATGCAAGGAGCTAGCTATGGTGGTGACTATCAAATTGGAGCAACACCTCAGTTGCCTTCGCAGATAGTTTCAGAATTCAAGCAGAAGAAGCATTGAGCTCAAACGTCGAACCCGTAGTCGATCACTGCCGCTTCCAGACATAAGCCTCGCCAAGACTGCACGTCATGATCAATGATCTAGCTGATGGAGATATTCCGGGTGAAGTAGCGGCCAGGTAAGTGCGCGAGAATGCAGAAGTCGCATGGTCACGCAAAGATTTTGCGCAGGCGCACCTGACGCAGGTCGATATGGGATACCCCAAGAAAACATCGATAAAGCAAATTTTATTGAAGCTGCACGCCTACGCGCAGGAACAGACTTTGTCACTCGAAGAGCGCCTGGAATTGGAAGCAATCCCGGCGGTGGAGTCGAAGCGGTTGTACCCCGCGGCGGCGTCGAGATGCAATGGTTCAGCTACGGGATTCCAGAAAAATGTCGATTGAGCAGTTTGAGAGCAAGCATCCTGATGTGGCCAGAGAAATTGCGAAGGCATTTGCATGGTGTTATACGTTCGACTTCAAGTAGCTCCATGAGCAACGCAGCAACGAGCGCCTGGGATCAACTGATTTGTCCCTACTTCACGGAGGGATGCCGCCATTCGATTGGCTCACTTTTCGGGGCCCTAGGTTTTGAGGAAAGCGAAGTCACAATGATCGGCGAACCGGTATACCGAAAAGGGAATCTATTTGTTCAGGTCGGATACGAGCCGGACACTTTCTCACAGTACTCTCCAACAATTGTTGTTGGTCGCGGCAGTGATAAGTTCGATGCGTGCGGACAGCCATGCTGCGTCCCCCTATGGTTCCTGATCCCTGAAAACACAGAAGAGCGCAAATATTCGTTTTGGACGTTCAGTTCCGCAGGTGAACTGGCGCCCGTACTGGCTGAGATTTGGGATTGCGTTGTCGAGCCTTATGTTAAACCGCTGCTTGCAAATCCCGAATTATTGGTTTCCGCAATTGAGAATTTTCGGCAGCGAAAAACTTGATTGGGGTGTCCACATCAATCGGGCTACGTCAACATGCCGCTCAGCCGCCAAGTTGAACAAGTGGGCGTGCAGCATTCCATCGAGGAAATTGCTGAGCGGACGACGGCGGTTTTTGCGTTCCTTCGCGATGACGGCTTGCTCCTGCGGGAGCGACGCATCCTTTTCCCTGAATCCTTTAAGGGCGGTTTCGTACTGATATTCGCTGGTGAAGGAAGAGAGATCACAGTTGAGTATCTAGACATGCAGTTCGAGGTCAGGGCCGGTAGCGCTGAGATATTCGGTCCGAACACGCATCCGCAGTTCGCCGGCAACGTGTTTTCGCGCGAACACTTTCTTGAGCACCTTTCGCAACTCGCAGTGGTTGTGCAGATGCGACTAGTTTCGAATACATGACTGCAGTGTTTATCGATTTTGGGCTCGCTGCCGCATTTGGCGCGGAGGGAGAATCCAATAAGCCCTTACATTATCAATTCAGAATCGCTGCCACTACTATTTGGAACAACGCGCAAAAATGGCCAGCAATGTCGATTGACTCATTCTATTGCAAGCTAACCGGTCACTAGCAACCAAAATGCATCAGGAGATGAGAGCCGCTGATCCGTCTTTACGGGGCATGGATATTCACGACATCACGCCACTTAAGTTCGGTGGAGACCCGCTCGATCCGGCGAATAAGGTTCCGTTGTTACGCCGAGACCATAGTCCATATACGAATTGGTGGAACCAGATGCAACGAGACTTGGAGAACCCAAGATGACTTCAATTTCGCCAGAGACTTGGGAACGACTCTCATCGCGTTTGACTTTGGCTACGCCGGCAACTCGCGCACAGCTTTCCGCAGAGGAGCGCGCGCTGGGTTTGCAACTACCACAGGAATATCGCGAATTTCTCGAAAAGAGTAATGGGGCGGAGGGCTTCGTGGGCAAGAACTCTTATGCGTCCCTCTGGCCCGTTAATGAACTCAAGGAACTTAACGACGCTTACGACGTTGGAAGCTACGCATCGGGTTATCTATTCTTTGGTTCCGACGGCGGCGGTGAGGCGTTTGCCTTCGATACAACATCATCCATGTCGATCGTAAAGATGCTGTTTGTAGGAATGAGTCGCGAAATCGCCGTTCCTCAAGCCGACGCGTTCTGGCAGTTTTTAGAGGTCTTGTATCGGTCATGAATGCACGTTTCACAGCCAAGGCAAGACAACGGTGCACGCATGGGATTGAAAGAAGTGGCGGGCCGATTACCAAACCACGCCATTCCATCTTGCAGAAGTGCTCGACGGTGCGCTCAACGAAATTATGCGCCGGGATCAAGCTGCTTGACACAAACGTGGTTTGGTCGGCGGCGGCAGTCAAATCTATATACCCAGATCTTGCACATCCTGCTATTGGATTATTACAGGAGCAATTTTCCTGCATTAATGCTGAGGAAAATTCAGTATGCGTCCACAAGTCAAACAATTGATCGCGCTAGGTATTATGCCCAGTGAAGTTGCTGCAGACGCCTCAGTGGTAGAAAAGTATCAAAATATACTTCGTTCTTTGAGCGCCCCCCTTACTGATGAAGAAGCGTGCGCTCTTATCAACATTTTTGGAGACGATGATTGTTTTGGTCTCTCATGGACGCTTGTACATTTGATCGAATCGTCTCCTTCATGGCCGATTGCCGCGTGTCTTACTCGTAGCGATAACGAGTGGATCGAGCTTCTCAGATCGCGTGCAAGTCCATAGAGCTGTCGAGTTTGATCGAATAGTCGGGCCCACGTCGATAAAGCAAACTTAATTGAAGCTGCCCGCCCACGTGCAGGAACAGACTTTGTCACTCGAAGAGCGCCGGGAATTGGAGGCAATCCCGGCGGTGGAATCGAAGCTGTGGGCGCCCTCTCCTGGCAGTTGTTCAATCTCGAGAGCGACGACGCTCCTACCATTGCGGTGGCAAGTGGCAATGTGTCAACGACTAGAGCACATTCAACGACTAAACGTCGCAGGTGACGTCGTTCTTCCGCGAGTGCTCGCAGGCCCGCAAAACCTGCAAGCCGACGCCGTACACCGCACAGTATTTGACGAAGTCATGTCCAGTTGTTGCCAAACTGCCACGCTATGACCAGCGCTGCCAGCTTGGTGGTCGGTTGTGTCGACGAAATTGATTGGCGCAACCAGGGAAGCTTGCGTCAGAGATCTCCGATACCCGACGTCGTCGTCAGGAAGAACTTGCTTTAAGCGCCCAAACCGTCAGCCATCGGTACAGATTGCGCACGGTCTTTTTATCCCGCGCAGCCGATCTGAAGGTAATGGGTGGACTGGGTGGCGCCGCACCGACTCCAGGAAACTTACTGGCGAAACGTTCTGCGTAACGGCTATGGTCTTGACCAAAATTCCCCTCGGAGGCGTGAATCAAGAGGATGTCGCACTGAATTCGCACGCGCAATCCTGCCAGAAATGCGCGGTAGGTGAAATCGAGATCATAGAAGTGAAAGCCATCGAACGTGATGGGGTCGAACTGCACTCGATCGAATACTTTGCGATGGGCAGCGATGAAAACGCCATCAAGTGCCTGAGCTCCATCCACACGTGGTGGGGCCATACTCATTGGAGTTGGAATCAGATCACCCTGTGCATTCGAATGTGTCACCCACCCGTGACAATAGGGGTGTCTTGCCCAGAACACCGCAGGGCCATTCACAAGTGTTGTTCCAGCCACTCCAACGATATCGACGTTTGTCAACGCATCGATCAGCCGTTCGTAAAAATCATCGACAATGATTTCAATATCGTCGTGGCATAAGACAACTACATCTCCAGTCGATTTAGCGATACCGCGGATATAACCCTCGGACAGCGAATGTGCATCGTCGATGACAACGAATTCCCAATGCTGTTCAACTAGAAGCTTCTCCAGGTTTTTGCGAAGTGCGTTCGCCTTTTTCGGCGTAATGCTGCAACAGACGATCGATACCATTGGGTCGTCCGTCGTTTGGATTCGAGCTGACTCGTATGGTTCGCCAGGATAGGGCACTTCAGCCAAGGCAAGGGCACATTCGATGGCGTTCTGATGTGCTTGTGCGTCGAATACCTTGCCTGAAAGCTGCGCGGCCAAGACGAATTCCTCGCCTGCGGACGCATGATCCCCCAATGCCAAGTAGCTCAAGCCAAGATTGAATATGGTCGCTGGTTCTCTGGGAGACAGCCGGTTGGCAACCTTGAACGCTGCCAACGCATTCTCGTTATTGCCAATCTCACGAAAAGTGCTACCCATCCAAAAATGGGGTGCTGCGGCAGCCGGCGCGACGGCCGCGCAATGGCGAAAATGATCGATCGCATCTCCCCAGCGACCCTCGCGGCCTGCGATCCTTCCAGCAAGCAAGTACGGGTTCGGATTGTTTGGGGCGGCCAGTATCGCGAGATCGCTTAACTTCTTAGCGCCGGCGAGATCATTTCGGTCCAGCGCATTTTTGGCACCCGCCAACAAGTCCGACAATGAAGGCGTCGATGTTTGGTGCATCACGGGTGGTCGCAAACCGATTTTGGCAAAACGTTGGGGCAGCGCCTGCGCGACCCCAACGCATATTACTTCACTCTTGAACGTACGTCATTATGAAATCAGGCGACGTAAACATGCTGTAATCTATCCCAGAAGCGGTCGCTTCTGTAGTAGTGCCGTATCCGGCGTCTGAGCTCTGGATAGGCGGCTGCCCTGTGCCAAGTTGAAAAAGTTGGCAGGCTGGAGAACAGGCTCCGCCGAGATAGTAAAAAGTCATTGAATGGAAATTAGCATATTTCTGAGCTGGAGATTCAATGACGGCTTCTGCGGAAGCGGCTGTCGACGGGCCGGCCTTCGTAACGGCAAAATGCCATAAGGTCGACGTATTGTTTGGTCCGTTGTCCTCCAGATTGAGCGAATAGCTGCCAGATGTATTCGTCACCCACATGATCATTACATCGCCAGCCGCGATTGGATACGTCGTTGTACTGATGTATACGGCATCTGCGGGGTACATCTCGTAAAATCCTTGGAACGTCGGAACACCAGTAGCGCACGAGATTGCGACTCCGACTTGCTGGATCGTCGTGTTGAATTTTTGCACTCCATTGAGGCCCACCCAGGGGCCAAAAAAATCCCCCGTGGAGTTGCAAGAGATATTCGTCGGAACAGTTACGTAAGCCTCCACGCTTTTGAAGTTGTGGGTTGAATCCGTAGCGGTCTTTCCTCCCCAATTGGACAACGCGAATTTCAAGGGTCCCACACCCCTATCTTGATAGGGGTGTCCGAATTTGCCGTCCGGTGTAGGCGGCCCCACTGCAGGAATTAATGATTCGCCAGGCCCAAGCTGTTGAGCGGCGGCAGCGTGCCATGCGAAGGGCGCCGAAATGGTAAACGCAAGCAATATCGTCGGTGCAAGAATTTTCATGCATTTTCCTCGATTGCATTAGGATTCCCTCAAACTCCCCCTCACGCTTGATCGCGCAATTTACCGTAGCACTCAGCCTGTGCTGAATTCGTTATGAGCGAGTGACTTTTTCCGCGCGACATTCCTTTTTGGCACTGTCAATTTTGACAGTTGCGCTTCCTGGCGTTTTGTAGTCGAAACGTACAGGCGCAAGAAATTTTGGCGTGAGGCCGACCGTGGTCGCCCTGAGGGCCGGCATTCGCTGCAGTCGACGGATCAGAAGGTCTGATGCGCGCAGCTACTTCACTCACTGGGATGCAACAGCGGGTGCTGCGAAAATGACGGGTGGAAGTGAGCAACCTTTTACCCGCCTTGTGCTCCTTTCATATCTCGGAGTTCCGCCAGAAATAGTTGCCCGACGCATGGTGCAGAACCCTTATCTCTATCTTCCAAAAGCGATACCGATACATTGGCCGTGAGCGGGAAGCCGGACAAGGTGAAAGCTCCAATAGCTGCTGTCAACCGTGGCGAGACATTGGCAACTCGTCGGTATTGCTTGACGGGTTTGGCAATGGGATCATCGTGATGCGAGCACCGCGTGTTGCGACAATAGTCAGGTCATCGGGCTAGCAAGAACCAAGGAAACTCGTTATCAGGATCACTGCGGCCAAAAATCCGAAACCGACTACGATCATTCATCGCCTTGAGCGAGACCTTAGTAGCAGGAAGTTCAGTGAGCTATTCCCCGCATTCATGGAACGCGGAGAACTCAGAATCAATGTTCAAGGGCGCCAAAGGCACTAGGATAGGACTGTGCCGTGAACACACTGTGCTGGAATTATTGCCAGTGGCCCTCACGCACTAAACCTGCTGAAGTGGCAAAATCATTCCGGCATTGGCTTGGCTATCGTAGGGGGACGCGATGAACGACATCATTGCAGTCGAATTCGACACGACGATCTACCCGCTCGATGCTATTCGGCGCGCAGTTCACTGGCACATTGGCGAGTACTACGCCGACTTGAGAATTGCCGGCTCCATCGTAACGCTCGAACTCCGCCCGAAAGACGGGACGACGTCACCTACCGATTTCGAGAGCACCCTAAAGAACTCCGTCCTTGATGAATTGCTCCGCGTGCAAGTTCGATCTGAAGCGCGAGGAATACATGAGGCGTTGATTCGCGCCGCGCTCGACGGTGCGCTCGGCCGGAACTCGAACAGTGAAGTTTAAGAGTTCAAAAGATTATCAGGGAGACGAATACCGTCTACTCCCGATTCGCTTTCGACGGTTGCCGTGGGAGAGGGATCGTGTCTTTGCCAGCTCGTTGAGCGGCCAGTGGACGTTCCTAACGCACGACGAGCTTCGCAGGTGCATACAACGCGACAGACCGCCGCAGCAATCGCTCGATGATCTGGAATCGGTCGGCTGCCTTGAGCGTTCGCCCGAGCAGCACACGTTCGCGCCATTACTCTCGCAGCTACGCACGCGTATGGCTCGACTCACGGCGGGGCCAGCCCTTCATCTCTTTGTAGTATCGCTAAGATGCGACCACTCCTGCGGATATTGCCAAGTCTCTCGTCAGAGTCCAGACGCGTCTCGATTCGATATGAGCGAAGAGACGGCCCAGCTCGCCGTCGAACGGCTGTTTGCATGGCCGTCACCCACCCTTACGATTGAATTTCAGGGCGGCGAGCCTCTCTTGTCTTTTGCCCGAGTGCAGCAGATCGTCAAGAGCATCGTCAAACGAAATGGTATGGAGGGCCGCGAACTTCGTTTCGTCATCGCATCAACGCTTCACCATCTCGATGACGAGCGACTGGAGTTCTGCCGTAAGCACCACATTCAGCTCTCGACTTCCTTGGATGGACCCGCAGAACTACACAACCTCAACAGACCGTTGCCTAGTCGCGATAGTTACGAGCGGACCATTAGAGCCATCCAGTACGCGAGATCCGCGCTCGGGCACGATGCTGTATCCGCGCTCACCACACTGACACGCGCGACCTTGAGTAAACCCGAGGCGGTTATTGATGAATACGTTCGGCAAGGCTTCTCGTCTATTTTCTTGCGGCCCCTGAGCCCATACGGTTTCGCACGCCGAACGCAAACCAGGTCGGCGTACACCATCGCGGAATTCAATGAATTCTATAAACGAGCTCTAAAGTATCTCGTTCAGCTCAACACTGTCGGGACTTATATCGAAGAGACGTACGCGACGCTCATTCTGCGGATGTTACTGATGCCGCAAAGCCATGGTTACGTCGATCTGCGCTCTCCGACTGGCGCTGGCCTCGGCACCATCGTCTACAACTACGACGGCAAGGTGTATCCGTCTGACGAGGCGCGAATGCTTGCCGCCATGGGCGACGATACGTTCTGCATGGGGACCGTCTTCCAGTCAGTAGAAGATTGGTATTCATCTCCGGCGATGCGAGTGCTGTTGAGCAATGGCGTATCAGAGTCCACCCCGGGCTGCACAGATTGCGCATATCTTCCGTATTGCGGCTCTGATCCAATCGACAGCTATGCTCGATCTGGCGAACCGGCTGGGCATAGGCCAAGCAGTGCGTTCTGCCGCCGACACATGAGTCTGTTTGATCTTCTTGTAGAACTGCTGGATCGAGGCGATTCCGATACGCAACGTGTATTGGAGTCGTGGGTTTTTCGTCAACCGCTGCATGAAATATTGCCGCACGCAGTCGGTGCTAATTGATGCTCGCAAAGCGCACATCGGCTGCCGTGTCTTGCGTATCTAACCCACTTGTTGGAAAGGTCGTCGGCCCACGGGATCTGGCAAACGAAACACATAATGTCGAACGATGCTTCCTGGACTTGCGCCAGTTGGCCAATGCCGTCATCTCTGACGAGCTCATTTCGCTGCCCTGGCTAGGCTTTATCACAGCCGACCCGCGCAGGGTCGAGGGCCGCTGCACAATTAGCGCTCTAAGCGACGATACGGTAATTGCCGAAGGGGACGTCATCCGTATTGCGCCTAAGGCACGCTACGTAGACGTGTTGTACCGGCGTAGCGCAAACGCGAACGCGCTGTTCGTTACTGAACGATGCACCAATTTCTGCGTGATGTGCTCGCAACCTCCTCGCGAGGTTAACGACAGATGGCGGATCACAGAACTCACTCAAGTGATCGACCTCATCGATCGTACCGAGCAGTGGCTCGGAATCACCGGAGGTGAGCCAACCTTACTAGGCGAAGACCTATACCACCTCATTCGTGCCTGCGGCTCCAAGCTGCCCACCACAGCGCTGCATGTGTTGACCAATGGCCGTAGATTCGCTGAACATCCATATGCCAATCAGGCGCAAAATGTTCATCATGACGTAACATGGGGCATTCCACTGTACGGCGACGTCGCCCACCTACACGATTATGTGGTTCAACACGAAGGAGCTTTCGCAGAGACCATACGGGGCCTCTATCAGCTCGCTCGTATCGGGCAGAAGATCGAAATTCGTGTAGTACTTGTCAAAGATACCCTCGCACGCTTATCAAAACTCGCGAGCTACATCAGGTGGAACTTCCCATTTGTCACACATGTTGCGCTGATGGGTCTCGAACCGCAGGGCTTTGCACGCGCGAATTACGAAGCGATTTGGCAAGACCCCGCTGATTTCGCAAGCAAGTTGGAGGATTCTGTATCAATACTCCACAATCGAGGCATCCGAACTTCGATTTACAATCTACCGCTGTGCGTACTTCCGGTTTCGTTGTGGCGTTTCGCTCGCCGCAGCATTTCAGACTGGAAAAACACCTACCTCGATGCTTGTGCACATTGTCGAGTACGCGATGAATGCTGCGGCTTCTTCTCGTCCGCAACGAAGCATTGGATAAGTCGCGCCATTACACCGATTTCAGATCTTCGTGAGGTGTCGCCGTGAGGTCAATCAACTCTCTTGTGGATGCGATCGTCGCCGCGCTCGCGTTGCCCAGTGCGGACCAGGTGGCAACAACGAACAGTCCCGTATTGATTCCCGATGCTGACCTGAAGGCGACAGTTACTCTGCCTTCCTCGCTGAACGATGGTGTCCGCAATATTTATGCAGGCCATCGAAGCCACAGCTCGCATAGCAGCCATTCATCGCACTATTCGGGGAGCGGCGGTTCGAGTTCGACGCCCAGTAGTGATTCTTCGTCATACCAGACAGCGCCGGCTCCGCTTGCGTCTCCACAACAGCCGACGAAACCAACTTCGGATCAACTACGCTACATGATCATGCGAGTTCAAGCTGGCTTGTATAGCCACAAATACGATCCCGGCGCAATTGACGGGGTGCTTTCAGAGGCGACGAAGGCGGCGATAAGGAAGTACCAGAGTGACCGCCATATCACCGTAACTGGAACTATGACGACCGAGTTGCTGGATTCGCTAGGCATACGTGCCGACTAGAAGTCGCGTGCTCGCATTTGCTTCAGGAGGTCCACTGATCAAAAATGATGCCGTCAATATCTAGTGCGCGGACACAACGTCTGCTTCCGACCAATTGCGGACGCTGGACGCGGGAGAGGGTTCCTCTCTGGCCATGGCGGGCGCCCTTATTCTCGCCGGGGAACTGATGCGCGCGCGTGGCGAGTATCAGATAGCGTTCGCGAACTATGAGCGTTTTTTTCACCCCGTGATAATTCAAAAGCAGCGGGCGGCCGAGAAGTTCGCCGCTTCGTTTGTGCGCGCGGACAGCTTCGACGTCGCGTACGGCAGCGTTCTACACGGCCGCTGATGCGCCGCCCAAGCCGGCTGCCCCGTGACGCGGACAATAGGTTGGGATGTGGTGGGAAGGTTGCGACCGCCTTGTCGCCACTGGCGCAGTCGGCCGGCCGCTGAGCGCTTTCACAGGTTCATCGTATCGCATTGCGACCCCAGCCTAGCTGTGACGAACGTCTGCTCTCGTGCATGGCGCTATCTGAGAACGAACGATGATGATCCCATGAAAGTCTGACGGAGCCTGCGTTCTCCGACGATGCGTTTGATATATTCACCGCGTAGGGGAAATGGTAAAGACAAGACACACGAACACTGGCGGGAATGACATTGACTAGTGCGGCCGGAAACGTTCAGCTACCGCAAGCAACCGCGGCGGCTCTGTTTGCCCTGGTCTATCAGGAACTGCGCCGCATTGCCCGCGGGCAACGACGCTCCGCCGGCAGTCCGGCAACGCTCGACACGACTGCACTCGTGCATGAGGTCTATCTCAAACTGCACAACGCGCCCGAAGCCGCCTCGGTCGGCCATGCGCATTTTCTTTCGCTTGCCGCACGTGCGATGCGCCAGGTTCTCGTGGATCACGCGCGTGCCCGCTCGCGGCTCAAGCGTGGCGGCGACGTTGCCATCACCGGGCTGGACGAAAAAATCGGCATCACGACGGATGTCATTGATCTCGTGGCACTCGATGTCGCTCTGTCTGAGCTTGCGAAGATCGATCCACGCGCGGGTGAGCTCGTGGAGTGGCGCGTTTTTGGAGGTTTCGAATTCGCTGACATTGCGCGCATGCAGAAGCTGAACGAGCGCACCGTGTTCCGTGACTGGCGACGCGCACGCGCCTTTCTCATACATCATCTAGGGCTCGACGCTGCGCGGGTCTGATTGTGGATTTGCAACACTGGCAGCGCGTGAGCGCGATCTTCGACGAAGTCGCAGAGGCTGAGCCGGAAGCGCGCGCAGAACTTCTCCAGCGTTTGTGCGCTGACGACAACGCACTGCGTGGCGACGTCGAGACGCTGCTGACCGCAGATGCAGGCGCGGCGGGATTTGATCGAGGCGTCGACTTCGCACGCGCCGCCGTCGCTATCGATTGGGCGAACCGGGAAGAACGCGGCGGTCTGGCCTCCGGCCAGCGCATCGGCCCTTGGGCGGTGGTGCGCGAACTCGGGCGCGGCGGCATGGGTGTGGTATTGCTGGCCGGGCGTGCGGACGGTGCGTTCGAGCAGCAGGCGGCCATCAAACTGATCAAGCGCGGCATGGACTCCGATGCCGTACAAGCCCGTTTTCTGCGTGAGCGCCAGATTCTCGCGCGGCTCGAACACCCGCACATCGCGCACCTGCTCGACGGCGGCGTCACTACCGATGGCCGGCCGTATTTCGCGATGGAATATGTCGACGGCCAACCCTTGCTGCATTACTGCGCGCAGAGGAATGCAGCGTTGGAGGAACGCCTCGGTATATTCCTCGACATCTGTACCGCCGTGCAGTTCGCGCATGGCCGGCTGGTCGTGCATCGCGACATCAAGCCGTCGAACATCCTCGTCACGCAAGCAGGCCAGGCCAAGCTGCTCGACTTCGGCATCGCCAAACTGCTCGACGAGTCCGGCGCGGGCGCCACGATCGACGCGGCGCATCGGCCGCTCACTCCGGCATATGCGGCGCCGGAACAGCTGCTCGGCGACCCGGTGACGGTAGCGACGGACGTCTATGCACTCGGTGGCGTGCTATATGAATTGCTGACCGGGCGGCGACCGCTCGCGGTGGGCGATGCACCCACGCCCGAGGAGATGACCAAACTGCAAGCTACGATCGATCCGGCCACGCCGAGTAGCGTCGTCGGTGCGAACGTGCCGGTGACGGCACGCAGGTTGCGCGGCGACCTTGACACAATTCTTATCAAAGCGCTGCAACGCGAGCCGCAACGGCGCTACGCTACCGTGGGCGAATTCGCCGACGATCTGCGCCGCCACCTCGCCGGACAGCCTATCGTTGCGCGTCGCGATCAGACCGGCTATCGCGTGAAGAAATTCATCGCGCGCCATCGCTTCGGCGTTGCGGCGGCAGCTCTCGGAACGTTGCTGCTGGTCGCCGCCCTCGGTGCCGCTCTGTGGCAGGCGCGCGCGAAGGCGCGCGAAGCGGAAACTTCGCAGCAAGTCACGCAGTTTCTTTCCGGATTGTTCAAAGGCGCCGACCCCGAGCTGTCGCAGGGCGCTACACTGAGTGCGCAGGACCTGCTCGATCAGGGCACGCTGCGTCTACGTTCCGACCTGCCGATGCAGGCCGATGTTCGCGCGCGGCTGCTCGACACCGTCGCCGCCACATACGTCTCACTCGGCCTCTACGATCGCGCGTTGCCGCTCGCGCAGCAGGCACTGAAGCTGCGCCGCGACGGAGCGTCGGAGCTGGACCGCGCCGACAGCTTGTTCGAACTCGGCCGCATCCTGCGCCTGAAGGCCCGCTACGCCGATGCCGGCCCGCTGTTGGATGAAGCGCTGCAGCTGCGTCGCCGCCATCTCGCCGCCGACGATCCCGCTGTCATTGAAAGCCTGCGCGAACGCGGCGGCCTGCTGCGCGGACGCGGTGAATTCGCTCAGGCCGATGCTGCTTTCGACGAAGCGTTGCGTCTGGCGCAACAACATTACGGCGTGGAATCGCCCGCAAGCGCCGACGCTGAAGATGACTACGCCGCGAATCTCGACGACATGGGCCGCCGTGCCGACGCGATCGCGCATTACCGGCACGCGCTGGCAGTGCGCGAGAAACAGTTGGGCCCAGACGCCGCGGAAACAGCCAGCTCGCTGCTGAATCTGGGCGTGCACTTGGACGAGTCAGCCGATTACGAACAGGCCGTGCCGCTGCTCGAACGTGCCGTGGCCGTGCGCAAGAAAATTTTTGGCGCCGAACACCCGCTGGTCGGGATCGCCGAAATCGGACTTGCTGGCGCATACCAGGATCAGGAACGTCTCGATGACGCCGAGCAGCTGAGCCGGCAGGCGTTAGCGATCTTCCGCAGCAGCTTGCCGCCGGAACACCCGCGAATCGGCGAAGCATTGAACTTGCTCGCCATGGTGAGCATGCTGCGTCGAGATTACGTCACCGCTGTGCCGCTGGCGCAGGAAGTGCTGGAACGCTCGCGCAAAGTGCTCGGTGTCGCACATCCGGATACATTGACCGCTGAAAACAACCTCGGCTATGCCCTGTCGCGCGCCGGGCGAGCGGCCGAGGCCGAAGCGCTGTTTCGCGACGTGCTGGAGCGCAAGAGCGCCGATAACGGTCAGTTCGTCGATGTCAAGGGCAGCGAGAACCTGGCCACTGCGCTGGTGGAGCAGCGCAAGTTCGCCGAGGCCGTTGCGTACGAGCGCCACGCATTGAAGACGATACGTCAACGCGACGGCGAGGCATCGGGCAATGCCGCAGTTGCGCTGCGCTGCCTGGCCGCGGCTGAGCAATGGAACGGAGCCTTCGACGACGCGGAGCGCGATTTTCGCGCCGCCTTGGCGATCGGCGAAGCACTCAAGCACACGCACAAAGTATCGACCACCAACGAATGGAAAATTCCGCTGGCTGATCTGCTGGTCGGCACCGGCCGCTGCGCCGAGGCGGTGCCGCTACTGCAGGATGGGCTGGCCGAATTCGGGGCCGACGCGCATCACTTCGATCCGATCTGGGAGCCGGAGGCGCACCTTCTGCACGGACAATGTCTGGGCAAAGCAGGCGCCGCCGAACAGCGCGCAGCGCGCGCGGCGCTGCACGCATTGCCGGGTATAGAAGTGGATTTGTGTCCCACCGCGCGCAAACTGTTGCACTCGCAAGGATCGGTCCGTCCGCCCTGAGGTTGTCGATCGGCGATGGGAAAATGCGCTGCAGATCGCGGCTTTCGAAGATCGTGCTTCGACAGGCTCAGCACGAAAGGTGGCTTGTTCAGAGGTTCGCTAATCGAAGCCGTCGGCAAAGATCACGTCGCGGACCTGCGCCTCGTAGGCACCGATGTCGACGACACCGTTCACCGCGCGCGGAAAGCCGGAACCGCGCTGATCCGCGGCGAAGTTGCCTGAATTATTTCCCGAGCCGAATGCCGGACTGCCGTCGCGAAAGGCGTGCGTCAGCGTCGGGCCGCCGTTGTTCGCCAGCGGCAGCAACAGCGGATCGCGATGCCGTGTGTCGCCGGGGAGCGCCACATTTTCCGCGGCCCTCAAGACGATGTTGTTGGCGCCGTTGATCGGCAACCCACCGCTGGGCTGAACTTGGGCGTAGACGTCCGATTCCACGCCGTTGGACAAATTGTTGGTGACCATCGAGCTTTCGAATTCGACTGCATAGAATGCGCTGGACCCGTACTTCTGGTTGTTGAACCAGATGGCCGCGCCGTTCGCGGAGCTGTTGAAGGCAACGGTGGAATTGCTCAGGGTCAGGGTCTTGGATGCGAAGATCGCACCGGCGCTGTAAGTGTTGCCGGTCGCGGTGTTGCCGGAGATCGTGCTGTTGGCGATAGTCAGCAGCCCACCAGATGAGATTGCGCTGGTATTGGCGGCGCTATTCCCTGAAATCGTGGAATTCCGGATTGTGGATTGCGGCCCGGAACTCGCATAGGTACCGATGATGCATAAGCCTCCGCCGCCGCCGCCGACGGCGTTGTCCCGAATGGTGCTGTAGCTGACATCGATAAAGCCGTTGCCGCCGCCAAGTCCGGGCACTCCGGCGAAGGCGCCGCCGCATAGTGCGTACGATCCATTGGTCGGAGACACGAACGCGCTCACCGAATTGTCACGCAGAGTGCTGTTATTCATGATAAGCCCCTCCATCGCGCCGATGCCGCCGCCAATTCCGATGTTGCTGGATGCAACGCTGCAATACTTGACTTGGGAGTTTTCCAGATCGACCACACCCGCCGAATACACGCAACCGCCCAGTACCGCGCCGGATGTGTACTTGCCGGTTTGTATTTGAATGGCATCCGCATCGGTCGCTTTGCCGAATTGCAAGCTCAGGCGTTGCAGGATGAGCTTGCCGGTGCCGGTGTGACGGAAAATCCGGTGGTCGTTGCCGCTCAACACAAACCGGTTGCTATTGTCGCCGTTGTATTTCACGGTCAGGTCGCTTTGCGACACCACAATCTCGCCGCCGCCCAGAGTGACCACGCTGCAATGCATCGTGACCGGATTCAGGATCACCGTATCGCCACTGGCAGCGTTGGCGATCGTGTCGCGTAAACTGCCGGAGCCGCCGTCGTTGCAGTTGAGCACGTTGTCGTAGTTCGCGAAGCACAGCGGCACGAATGCAGCCGAGGCAAAACACGCGGCGACCGCGGCCCCCAGCGGGTGGCGAGGTTTGGCAGATGGGCGAGCGTTCATCGCGGACTTCCTGAAGGGCTGTCGCCTTCTGGGTTACGTCATCCGCGGCGGATTGCTGACATCGATCATCACGTAGCGATGTTCGCCAACGCCGGACGCGATGCGAGTGTTCGTGCTGTTCACTTTGTTCCCGAGGGTGCTTGCACGTTGTCGTACGTCAAATTCGATTCCGCATGTACCGTGCGGCCCGCGACTTGTGCGTCCGATACCGTTTTCAGCGTCCGCCCGTCGGCGCCGATCCAGATCTGATTGTCGGCCCTCGGGAATGACGTCTCGGATGAGAGGAGTTGCGCGGCATACACAGTCGCGGACTGTCCATTTACCATTTCCGTTCGCAGTATCTTGCAATTGGAATACGACGAACCGGTTTCGCGCTTGGCATCCAGAACCTCTTGCGGTGTCATCGGCATGGTCCTCCATTTATTACCGCTGCGCAGCGACAGGGTTTTGGTCGTGTAGATTTTCTCGAAGGGTTTGCCGTCGACCGTGGCCACTTCGTGGTAGGGCGTGTTGGCCAGTTTTACTGCGGCATCGCTGACCGGCTTGCATGATGCGTCGTCGGCGTGCACCGCCGGCGCAGCGAGAACGCCGGCGAGAGCGATGAGCGCGATCGGGTGGCGGGTTTTCATGTTGCCTCCAGCAGGTTGTGCAATGACGTCCGCTCAAAGCGACGGATTGTCGAAGCCGTTCTTGAAGATGCCGTCGAATGCGGCCAGACGCGTGGCGGCCATGTCCGTGCCGCCGGACGCCAGCGTGTCGCCAACCGCGATCAGCTTGCCGTGCGCGAACGCGGCCGAACGGCCGTTGTTGGTGGTGAGGAACGAACCGATTCCGCTCGGCCTGACGGCGAAGTACACGCCTTCGGCGCCGTCGCCGCCGAACGTCGTGTCGAAGCTGAAGTTGGAATACGTGCCGGGAAGATTCAGTCGCGCGACGCCGAACATCAGGCCCGCCGCGCCGCCGGGACCACTCGCATAACTTTGGTTTCCCGAGCCGATCGCGAGCAGTTGCGGGTACTGCGTGTCGTAGCCGTCGAGAATCAGTTTGGCGATGGTGTCGTTGCCGCCGCCCGTGCCAAAGTTGAACACGAATTTGTCCGAATAGAGCAGGCCACCGGAAAAATATTGATTGAGATTGCCGGCGGGATCGAGCAGGACTAGCGCAGCCTGCCCATTGGCTCGTCCACCGAGCGCGATGTAGCCAGTCGGCGTGAGTGCCACGGCGTTGGCGTAATCGCCGTTGTCGCCGAAGTCGATCGTGGTCTGGCCGGCATTGCCGAAAGTGTTGTCGACGTCGTACAGATCGTGCTGGATGCGGATCGCAGCAAAGCCGTAGTTGCCACTCGCGCCGCGATGGTAGCCGGCAAGCACGTAGCGGCCCTGGCTGTCGACGGCCAGATCAGTGGCGTGATCGTCCTGGTTGGCACCCGTGCCGAATTGATACTGAAACGGCTCGACTGTATGTCCATCCGCACTGATGCGAACGAAGTAGAACTCGTTGCTGTTGAAGCCGCTCTGGTTAGCGTAATAAGTGCCGGCCACATCGATCGTGCCGTCGCTGTCGATGACCAGCCCGGACAGGTGCGTGGTATCGCCAGCGGATCGCGGGAAACCAGCAACGCCTCCGGCGCCGAAGCTTGTGTCCAACGCGCCATTCGCACTGAATTGAAAAAGATAGGAAAACCCGTTCGTGCCGTTTGCCAAGACCACGACGCGATCGTCCGGACGCGCTGCGGCAAGGGCCGATGTAAAGCCATTGCTGAAAACGATGAATCCCGGCGTATTGCCAACGTTATTGCCGCCGGCGAAGTTGGTATCCAACGTGCCGTTGACATTGAGCCTGGCCACAAAGCAATTGCTCTGGTCGTCATAACCGGCAACGATGATCTTGCCACCGGACTGAACGGCTACATCCGTGGCGACGATGCTCGATGTTCCATGACCTTCGGTGGCCACGGAAATCTGCACTTTGCCGCCCGATCCGAACGTTGCATCCAGATCGCCATCGGCAGCACGCACCAAACTGCTCGCCAGCAATGTCGTGAGGAGGAATCTTGTGTAGCGGTTGGACATGGATCACTCCAGATGCCGTCGTAACAGGGGCTCTGGAAGTGGGTTACGTCGTTGCGGGTTCGTTACTGACATACCTAGCCGCGTGCGGCGAATACTTTGCCGCACAAACCGCCTAGTTTTTTCGCGAGATCCTCACCGCGTGCCTTGGTGATGAGTTGCTTGTTGTCGGCGACGAGGCCGACGCTGCACACCAGATCGCCCTTGCGCGCGATCATCATGGTCCCCCCGCGTGCATGCAGCGCCGTATCGCCGACGCCGGCGAGCGGCGACAACGCACCGGCATTGGCCGGGTTGCTCATCATGTCCCAGAAGGTCTTGCCATCCTCGCCCTGGGCAAGAGTGATCGTCACCGACGCGCCCGCGGCGGCGTCGTACGAACACGACTGCGGATTGATCGCCGCGGCCTGCTTAATCACCGGCACTGTGATGATGTCAGCGACGTCGGTAGACGTGACATCTTTTTCGCAGGCTGACTGGACGACATTGCCGCCGGCGCTTTTGCGGATCGGCGCCGTTTGCGCCGCCGTCGCGCCGGGCAGATGCAGCCGCGCGAATATCGTGTTGCAGAGCCCACCGAGCTTTTGCTGCTGCGCGATCTCGCCCGCAGCTTTCAAATTCTTGGCGAGAAACAGACTGCCTGCCTCGGGGGCGACCTCGCACAGCACGTCGCCATTGCGCGCGCTGACTTCGGCGAGACCCGGTTTCCAGATCGCCTGTTCTCCGACGCCGGACAGCAGCTGCCATTTCGCGTATTCGTTCATGCGGCCCGAGGTGAACGAATCGATCATCGTGCGGCCGTGGCCGGGGCGCAGCGAGACGCGCAGCTTGTTGTCCCCGGCGACGAAATAGCAGGTCGTCGCGTCACCTTGCAGGGCTCGGGTGCCGGTGAATGGCACGTCGAAGATGCCGGAGAGGTCGTCTGTCGTCAGCAGTTTCTGCTCGCAGACTGAAACGGCCGCATCGGTCGATGCGGCGGGTTTGCCGGCCATCGCCGGTGTGGCTGCGGCCGCGGGACTCGGCGACCGCGAGCACGCGGTTGCCGCGCACAACAGGCCGGCTAGGGCGACGCGTCTGGCGAGTGAAAGTCTCATGCGCTGCTCCGGATCAGTGCGAATGCTCGACGGGTTTGGCCGGGACGCCTGGTGGAATCGGCTGCGGATTCAGCGCGGCCTTGTTGTTCTGCGGCTTGCCACCGACGAAGATGATGCCGTGTGTGTTGCTGGCGGCCGCAGCGCTTGGCGTTGCGTGCGTCGGCCCCGGCGCTACCGGACCGATCGCCGGCTTCTTCGCTGCGGTATACGTGGTCGGGTGGCGCGGTTTGCTCATCGATCCGGCCGGTTTGGGGCCAAGGTAACTTTGCGCGACTGTGCTCGAATGCGTGCTCGCCGGAACCGGACACGGCATATGTTTGATGTTGTTCGGATCGCAAGCAGCCCCTGCCGGTGCGGCGCACAGGCTCAAGGCCAACAGGATCGTGGCGGAGCCCAAGCGGACAAACTGCGGATGGCGGGTGTGGGATTTCATCGCGTACTCCCGCGTTGTGGCGGCTGACAATGGGAGTTACGCTATTCCGGTGCGGCGACTGACATTCCGGAATTTCGCGAATCACCGCAACACAGTGGCGGCTCAGTCGAGCCCCTCGGAAGAAGCCCGTTGCCGATGTCGTCGACCGAAGAAGAAGATGGCGGACGGGGCGACGAGAAAGTGCCCGCTGGCCTTCGGATCGCCCACGACCATGCGGCGCACCCCACTGACATCGTTCGGTGCGATTGAGGCTTGCTCAATTACTTAGTGGACCAACCTGAGCGCTCGAAAAGAAGTAACTCGTTTGCTTCCGTAGAGCGACATGTCCAATCACAACGCCGTTTGCGTCCGATCACGCGCTAACCGGAACGCGGGCAAGTTGTTGCAGCCCGCAGGGTGCCGTAGCCAATCGAATGTCTGCAATACGGATCTGAGCTGTGCCGAGCATCGTCCGCTTCTGGCCGAACAGCGACCGTGTCGAACGCGTCGGACATGGGACGCTCCACTTCCGTTTGTACCGCAATTTCGAGGGCGTCATCTACTCAATGGATGCCCTACCATGCTTTCAAGTTTGTTGTGCCCCAACAGCGGTTGCACTGCGAGGAGTTCTTTGTCGGAACCAGTTTGTCGGGCGCCGGTAGACCATCGAGCCGCGACGACGGTCACACTCAACCCTTGCGGCAAAGTTTGCCTTAGTGGTGCGTCAAAGCGCGAAACTATTGTTATGCGCCAGCCCTACGATTGGACCCACGAATGGCCCCCACATCCCTTACCCCCTATGTCTCAGATCAGATATGGCTTTGCACATATCCTGTTCGATTGGCTGGCACAAGGTTCGAGGCACGAATGACGGTAATCCGCCTCGCCTCCGGCAAAGTCATGCTGCACTCACCCTGCAGCATCACAGAGACGATGGCCCAAGAAATATCTGAGCTCGGTCCGGTTGCACAGATCCTCGCTCCCGGAAATTTCCACAACATGTACGTCGCCGCCGCCCAAGCCGCGTTTCCTGCGGCGAAGACGTGGGTTTGTCCCGGCACCGAGCGCAGGCGCCCGGAGCTTAAATACGACAGCCTCCTCGGCGACGCAGCTCCGCTGGATTGGGCTGGAGAGATAGACCAGACGCTGGTCCAAGGCACTCGCTTCATGCGCGAGGTTGCAATGTTCCACAGGGCCAGCCGCACTTTGGTACTTGTCGACCTGATCGAGAATTTCACCGATGCCACGCCCAATACCGGAGGCGCACTGAAATTCTGGTTCAAGTACGTATTGCGCATGTGGAACAATCCCCGTCCCGCGCCGGAATACCGAATGGGATGGAACGACCGGAGGGCAGCTGCAAATTCGCTTCGTCGCATTCTGGCGTGGGACTTTGACCGCATCGTGCTGTCGCATGGCGATTTAATCGAGGCAGACGCCCACGATGTCGCAATCAAGGCCTGGTCGGGAATACTCGAAGGATGAACGCTTAGCGTTGTCGTATGCACAATCGGCCCTGACTGATCAGGTGTCACGAACTGTGGCGCAATGATCACCTTGTACCGCTTAGGATATTTACACTGCTTTCCCGAGCCGAATCTGCCATGCACAAACCGCCCGCCGCTGCCAAGCGGATCGACCAGCCACCTGAAGAACTTTTCGTAGCGCTCTACAGTCGCTTGAAGCACTTGGCCAATCGGCAGCTCGCGCACGACCGACGCAACACGCTGGATACGACCGAGCTGGTGCATGAACTCTATCTGCGTGTAATCAACGGCCGCGAGCTGGAGTTTGAACAACCCGCGCAGTTCTATTCCTACGCCGCGCAGGCGATGCGACACATTCTCGTCGATCGCGCGCGCAACCGCATGCGCCAAAAAGCCGGCGGTGAATGGGTCAAGGTCACACTCACAGCGGATGCGCATTTACCCGCGATCGAAGCCGCCGAGCAGGCGATACAGTTGGATGAAGCGTTGAAGCAGTTGGAACAAACGGATGCGCGCGCTGCTCGGATCGTCGAGCTGCGCTGGTTCGCCGGAGTGTCGCCGGAAGAGATCGCCAAGATGCTGCAGGTCACGCGCCGCACCGTGGATCGGGACTGGCGTTACGCGAGTGCTTTCCTGCACGCCGCGCTCAAATGATGTCGCAATTTTCTGCGAAACGGCGTTATGCATTTCGATGAATCCGCGCAAAGAATCCCGTGAGCCAATCCGCAACACTGCGTGAATTGTTCGAGGCGACCGTGGCACTCCCCCCGGAAGAGCGCGCTGCGTACTTGGCACAGCACTGCGTGGATGCACAACAGCGGGCAGCACTCGAACGACTGCTCGATGCCGATCGGGATATCTGCGCCCGCATGCTCGACCAGCCGCTAGACGCCATGCTCGATCGCATCGGCGATGACGAACCACGCCTGCCACCGCTCGGCGGCACGGTCGGGCCATTTACATTATTGGAGGAACTCGGCGCGGGCGGTTCGTCGATCGTGTTTCGCGCTCGCCGCGAACAGGCTGGAGTCACGCAAACGGTTGCGCTGAAACTGTTGCGTCGCGGCGTCTATTCGGCCGAAGAGCAGCGTCAGTTCCGGCGCGAGCGCCTGGCACTCGCGCAACTCCAGCACCCCGGCATCGCGCGACTCATCGAGGGCGGTTTCACCGCAGCCGGGATCCCCTATATCGCGCTAGAACTGGTCGATGGTCGGCCGATCACCGAATACGTGTGCGCGGAACGATTGGATTTACGCGGCCGTCTGGTCGTGTTCGCTGCTGTTTGCCGTGCCGTCGATGCTGCGCATCGAGCTTTGATCGTGCATCGCGATTTGAAGCCGTCCAACGTGTTGGTGACGCGCGACGGCGAGGTCAAACTGCTCGACTTCGGCATCGCCAAATTGCTCGACATTGAGGCCGAAGAAGGCGTGCATACCGACTATTGCGCAATGACGCCCGCGTATGCCGCGCCGGAGCAGTTCGACCGCGGGATGATCACGACGGCTACGGATGTGTATGCGCTGGGCGTGTTGCTAAGTGAGCTAATCACCGGCAGTCGGCGCGAAGCCAACGACAATCGCACGCCTTCCTCGCGAATCAACGCCGGCGCGGCGCCGGGTGTACTGCCTGCAGCTCCGGCGGCCACGCGCCGCCAGTTGCGCGGCGACCTCGACAACATAGTGATGAAGGCGACCGCGGGGGAACCCGAGCGACGCTATGCATCGGCCGGCGCGCTGGCCGACGACATCGAACGTCATCTTGCCGGCAAGCCAACTGCCGCTCATCCTCCCACGACGTGGTATCGAACCAGCAAGTTCGTCGTGCGCCACAAGGGAATCGTGCTCGCGTCGCTGACATTCTTGCTCGCGCTGCTGGCGGCGTTTGCCGTCACGGCGTGGCAGGCGCGCATCGCTTGGCTACAGGCGCGCCGTGCCGACGCGGTTCAGGCTTTTCTCGTCGACGTATTTCAGACCAATAGCAGCTACCAGGAAGATCAGGTCAAGGCGCGCGCGACCACCGCGCAGCAGCTGCTCGAACTGGGCGCGAAGAAGATCGACGGCACGATGGCTGATGCGCCGGACGCGAAGTTGCAGTTGCTCATGCTGCTCGGCCAGATGCACAGCGACCTAGGGCTCGACGAGCAGGCCGCATATTTGTATCGAAAAGCCGTAGACCTCGCGCACGGGCAGCACGGCGAACATTCCCTCGACGCATTCGCCGCGCAGATCCGGTTGGCGGACGCTCTGCATTCCGCCAATAGCGACGACGCGGCCAAGATCGTACTCGAACAGGCGCGCGACACGCTGGAGCGCAATCATGACGATGACGCCTACCGTCGCGCACTACTTGCCGATCAATTCGGGCAGTACTACGCAACGCGCGATCCGCCGAAGGCGCTCGACTACGCGCGCACGTCCGTCGCGCTATACGACCGCGCGCGCGCGAGAGCCGACTTGGGCTTCGCGTTGTCGCGCAAGGCTCGCGCCGAACGTCAGAGCGGGCTCGACAGCGATGCTATCGCCTCGTACGAACGCGCGATCGAAGTCTCGCGCGCGGCCGACGGCGCTGCGAATCCGGATCTGGTCCGTTACTACGCGGAACTTAGCGAGATGCGATTTTTTCATCTGGATATCGCCGGCGGTGAACGCGACGCGCGCGCGGCGCTGCAACTTGCGACAAGCATCCACGGTGAAGATCACGTCGATGTCGTACAGTGCGAAATGCGTCTCGGCCGGCTGCTGTTCGACACCGCTCGAGAACAGGAAGGCCTGGCGCTCTTGGCAAGCGCCAAGCGCAAGATCCTCGCGTTGCGCGGACCCGATGACGGCTTCCACACGCCGCAGGTACTGTTCCAGAATGCCATCGCACTGATTCGCAGCGGCAGAATCGAAGAAGGCTTGGAAGACGTGCGCGCAGCGATCGCGAACCGTCGACGCAATCGGCCCGGAACGATTCCGCTCGCACAGTTTTTGGAGAGCGCCGCGGTCGCCAATGTCGAGATGGGACGCTTCGAGGAAGCGGCTGGCAATCTCGACGAAGCCCAAGCGATACGCGAAAAGGCCGGACAGAAAACGCCATCGCAGCCCTTCGATGGAAACATCGTCCCGCGCATCCAGCTTGCGTTGGCGCAGGAACAATACGATCACGCGGTCGAACTGTTGCTCCAACTGTCCGCATCTGCGGCCGACGAAAGTCGACCTAACATGGGACGAATCACCAACGCGTTGCTGGCGGCGGGCGTGCGAGCCGCTGTAGGACAGCCAGCGCAGGCCATCGCCACAGTCAGTGGCCTGCGCAAGGAAATCGAAGCTGGCGCGCTCGCGCCTTACTGTCGGCGTCTGCTTGCGAACGCGGCTTTCATCGAAGGTTCTGCTGAGCTGAGCCGGGGCAATGCGGACGCCGCGATTCCATTCCTGCAGGATGCGCTCGCCGAACGCGAGAAGACGCTGGATCCTCACTCGCCGGAGATCGCGGAAGTGCAGATCGCGCTGGCGGAAAGTTATTTCAAGGCAGGCGCTGTCGCGAAAGCGCGGACGTTGGCAGATGCCGCTGACGCAATCGAAGCCGCGCACACGGAACTCGGACCGCAATATCGCAAACCGCTGCAGGACCTGCAGGCGAAACTAGCGTCGCTCCCGACCACATCGCCGTAACATCTTCTTCTGCAAACCGCGTCGCCGTGTCCAAGCCACGGCGAAAACGGCGTTCTGTATCCCTGCCGCTCCTTTACTGCGGCACGGAGATCATCATGAATCCTGCGACTCGCACGCTATCCGCAACGGCGTTACTGTTCGCGGCACTTCTGTTCGCGCCCACAGCCAAGGCCTATAGTATTTTTACCGTCGGCCCGGCGGCGGATTGTCCGTATCACTCGATCCAGGATGCGGTGGACGCCGCTGCGGCTAACCCGGGTGCGGACTACGTGTGGATTAGCAACGATCTCGCCAGTGGAATGAAGTACTCGTATTCGGGCCAGCATATTCACGTCCATGATGCCGATGGTGTAATCATCGAAGGCGGCTTCGTCAGCTGCTACGACTACGACATCAGCCCTAACGAGAACACTACCGTCAGCGGCGCCGGCAACGACGGAGGTCCGGTGTTCGACATCACCAGTGCCGGCGGCGACGTATTCCTGGGCAACCTGTTCATCACTGGCGCGGACCGCGGCACCAACTCGTATGGTGGCGGAATCTATTTTTACGGTTCGGGGGGTGGCGCGCTACTGTTGTCGAACGCCACCGTCGCGCTCAATCACGCCGACTTCGGCGCCGGTATCGACGTGGAAGGCACGGCCGCCGCCGCAGCGGTCGTGCTCGAGCAGAACACGCTGATCTTGAACAACAGCGCCGGCCAATCCGGGGGCGGCATCCGCATCGCCGGGGCGACGCGCCTGTACGCACTGCAACCGCAAACCTGGATCGGGTACAACCACGCCGACAGCGGCGACGGCGGTGGCATCAATATCGTCGGTCCGGCGCGTGCGGATGTCGGATCGCCCGGCTACAACAGCATCGGTGTGGTGTCGTCGAATACGGCGCAATATGGTGGCGCGGTTTCGCTGTATGCACCCAGCGGAAGCGGCAGCGCAACGATACGCGTCTTCTCGACCGATTCGAACCAGCCGGTGCAAATTTCGGGCAATTCGGCAAGCAACGCCGGCGGCGCATTCATTCTGTGGGGCAACGAGCACGACTGCGACCCGGCGATTTGCCCCGATACCGCCAATGTGTGCTTGTACGACGCGCGTGTGGACGACAACATTGCGCCGAATGGTGCGGCATTCCATGCCGGAACCAGCGACGGACTGTACAGCGAATACGTGTATTTCAACCCGACTGGCAACTGCGGCCCTGAATCGCCGGTGTCGCTCGGCGCGGTGGCGTGCGCCGCCGGCGCGTCGTGCGACGAAATCAGCGACAACACGAACGAGGACGGCGGCGGCAATCCGACCGGCGGATCCACTGTGGAGATGCCCGCGCGCGGCGCGTACTTCTACGCCGAGCGTTTGCATATGCGCGGCAACCGCGGCGCTCACGTGTTCGGCTCGACGAATCCCGCCGACGATGGCGCCGACGCCGAGATCATGCTGAGCGACTGCCTAATGGCCGACAACATACTCAGCGGCGAACTCGTGTGGCTCGATTCCAGCGACGACCAAGCCGTGATCGATCGTTGCACGATCGCCGGCAACACCATTGGTGCTTCCTCGGTACTCCTGCTCGATGGCTACCAGATGAAGCTGACCAACAGCATCATCGACCAGCCCGGCCATACCACGCTCGACTTCAACGGATACAGCAGCAACCTCATCGCCAACTATGTGCTGGCCACGGAAGTCTTCGAACTCGGCACGCAGACCGGCGTAATGCAGGGCGAGCCAACGTTCGTCGATGCAGCCAACGGCGACTACCACCTCGCGTACGGCTCGCTCGGCATTGACTTCGCTCCGGCCGGCACCGGCTTCGATCTGGATCGCAGGCCACGCACCGTCGACATGCTACTCGTCAACGATATCTATGGCCCGATGGACATCGGTGCCTACGAATTGCAGCAAGCGCCAGCGTGCGTCGCCGGCGATACGGTTTTTTGCAATGGGTTCGAGAAGGAGAACTAGCGACAAATGAGCTCCGCGAGTCCTGCTGGCGAATGGCGCAGATATCCGCAGCAATTGGTTGATCAGGCCGCTAAGACCACCCCTGGTGATCCGGCATGGAACGGCTAGGACCATTCATGCAGAATTACTGCGACGCCCGCGGCGACTGAGATTCCAAATCCGTATGAGACATCATTTTGGGGATCTTCTCGACCGAACGGGTGCCCGGATTTCTTCCGCGTCCCCGATGAAGAATGGGCCAGATACATCGAGATTGGTATGCGCGACTGCATCATTTGCAGAGCATGCTACGCCTACATCAAGCACGTTACGGATCAACACGAGCAAGATGCTAGCCGACCTTGAAACTTCATGAGGTTCTCGAAGAACGAGCGAGCTTCCGCGTAGCTGACGTTCGCGAAAGACCGGATGGGGTCGACAACCGTCCGTTCGATACAGGCGCATGCTGACAAGCTCCTTCACAAGAGGAGTGCGTCATGGAAAATCTCAATCAATCCAGCAGCCATCACGAGGCGTGGAATAAGGGCAAGCTAGTAGGCCAGAAAGCTCCGCTGCGACTTCGCGACATCTGGGCGATTCGAATTCGACTGCAGCTGCGCGGAGCAACGCGCGATCTGGCGATGTTCAATCTGGCGATCGACAGTAAGTTGCGAGCATGCGATCTGGTCAAATTGCGGGTACGGGATGTCGCACATGGCGACACTGTGGCTAGACGCGCGATCGTGCTTCAGCAGAAGACGCAGCGCCCTGTGCAGTTCGAAATCACCGAGCAAACACGCACGGCAATCCAAGCTTGGATTACGCGTGCTTCGTTGCCCTATGAGTCGTACTTGTTCCCGAGTCGATTGCACGACTCACCGCACATCTCAACGCGGCAGTACGCCAGAGCCGTCGATCGATGGATCTCAGAGATTGGTCTCGATGTTTCAGCTTATGGCACTCATTCGATGCGTCGGACCAAGGCATCGCTGATCTACCGCCGGACGAAAAACCTGCGAGCCGTGCAGTTGCTACTTGGGCACAGCAAGTTGGAAAGCACCGTTCGTTACCTTGGCATCGAAGTCGATAACGCCCTCGAAATGGCAGAACAGACTGAGGTTTGACCCTCGGGCCGAGCAGCGGCCGTTCAAGTCGGTCGCTGTTCGGCCAAGAGCGGACATCCTAATCCGAAGGTGCGCCCAACATGTCGACTGGCGACGGCCGCTCGGCGAATGCGCCAAACGCAGCACCATGGAGTGTTCTGAGCTGTCGGCCGACTATCCGGCAGCACTCACGACGGTAAGGCTAACGTACTGAGGACCGAACCGTTCGGCATCTTCATCGACTGGCACCGCAGCTCCTTGCCGCGCGTGCCGGAGCTCGACATCCAGCGGGTCGCGGGCTCAGCATGCGGACGCGTGCGCCCGCCCTCTGCGCCATACAGCAGCGCGAAACCTTGGCTGTCGTGGTGAAGCTCGCCACAGATGAAAGCGTCGCTGGGGAATGTTTTCGATTTTCGGAACCAGTACGAACCGTCGGCACCATGGCAGACAAGCGCGGTGGGGTGTTCGGAATGGCGCAGGAGTTTGAGCGCGGCGGCGGTGAGGCTTGATCGGAACGGCTTGGCGAGTTCCTGCGCTCCGTCTAAGGTGAACGGCAGCGCCTTGGCGCGCGGCGTGGCCAGATAATCGGGCAGCACGAGCTGGCTTGCGTAGCTGTTCGCTTCGGCTTCTCGGCCCATGGCCTCTGTATTTCGCGGAGAAATGTCATCGGCTGCGCACAGGCGGCCGCCCGCCTTTCGATCGCACATCCAGTGTGCTAGCTCGTGGGCAAGCGAGAACCGTTGTCGCCCAGGACTCTTGATGTCCTGTTTCACGCTGATGATACCGCGATCACGCAGCACTACTAGGCGTGCCGCGCAGCCGTCAAGCGGGCGGTAGCGAACCTCGACGCCTTGTGCAGCTGCTAATTCGTCAAGGTCGATGTGCTCGGGCTCAACCACCCCATGCCGCCATAGCAGCTGCTCGCCCGGCGAAAGCGCGGTGGTATCAATCCGCATTCGGTTCGATGGCGCCCATGTCGACGAGGTCGTCGTACAGCGACGCCCAGTCCTGCTCGCTTTGCCGCTTGCCATCACGGAACGCCAGACGCAACTCCGGCTCCCGGGCGAACACGAGCTCCACCATTGCCTTCAACTTTTCGAAAGAGGGTCGAACCGCAGGCGTACGTGTTGGCCGATGTCCTGGGGTCGAGGGGCGGGCCGCGCGCAGCGTTTTCGCGGCGGCCTGGCGCATCGCTTGACGAAGCGCGTTGGCCGCCTGAGCGCTGTCGACCCCTTCCTCGGCATCTTCGCGAAGCAGCTCCTCGTCGGATGTGCTCATCACATCCCTCAGCGCCAGATCGCGCAGCCGCTTGAACTCGTCATGCGCTCGCCGGGTGTTCATCGCGGCCGCCGGCGGATGTCGATTTTGGATAATCCACGACGATAACGCTTGCGGGCGGTCTCGTACTGCTTCTGATTCATGCCTTCTTCCAGCTGGATCTGCTGCGCACTTTGTCCCTCACGTTCTCGAAGCAGGATCATAAGAACCTCCTCGTCTTCGGCGAAGTTTTTGTCAATGGCGGCGATCGTCGCGTTCACCCACGCGGTGGACGCGGCTCTTTCCTCGGCTGCCAGCACCACTGTTTCCGCGGAGGGCGAACGCACGATTGCCAGGAACTCCGCGGGCGCGTCCGCCTCGCAGGGATCATCGCAGGTCTCGGTCAACGTATTGGCCGGTGCCTCCAACGAAGCGTCGACCAACGAGTACATGGTATTGATCAGGTAGACCACGAATGGGACATGCAGCGGCCAATGTCGGCCGCTTGTGCTCACTGCCCCCTGAACTGTGCGGCAGATGGCCTCCTGAATGAGGTCGCTCGCCTCGTACTCCGTTCCCACCTTCAGAACCTGTGCGGCACGGCGCAGTCTAGCCCACTCGGCCGTCGTGAGTTCCTCGATGGCCGTGCGAACCTGATTTTCATCCGCATGCTGGTTTTGGCTGGTAGTGCCTTCGTCCACGCTCCCTCCCTCCGCTACTATGCGGCAAAGAAAGCGGGGTCGGACATGGTAAGGTCGTCAGAAGACAAGATCCCTCCTGTTGAGGTATAGCTGCGCTCGGGCGGCACTCCCGGCAGAATGTCCGACCCGCCGGTTTGCTCCGCATTGGCATGGAGCGGCACTAGGCCGCGACTTTCATCCGAGAGAGAACGGCGATGGCTCAATACAAGTACGACAAGTTTCTGCACAAGAGCGATCATACGGCTTACGACGCCATCCACGAACCGGGGGTGAAAACCGACAATGCAGGGGTGTATCGGTGTACCGTGTGCGGCCACGAAATCGGAATTGCCAAGGGGCACACGTTGCCGCCTCAAAATCACCATCAGCACCCAGCCGGAAAAGGCCCCATCCGTTGGCAGCTCGTCGTGTTTGCTCAGCCCAACGGTTAAGTAGCTGGCGAATTGCCGGAGAAGCCACGGACTGCTGCTTCGCCGGACTGATTGTCAGATAGTCGCCCCGAACTGAGGAAACCCGGACGGTTAGACTGAGGCTGCTATCGATGGGAATGACCCGGGTGTTCCCACGATGCCTTAGGCACCCACTCGGCAGCTCGATCACATTGTTCGCCAGAGCCTTCGGCTTATTGATCCCAGCGGAAGCACCTAGCCACGCGACGTATCGTTCGAAGCACCCAGCGCCGCCCGGCCTCCCACCAGGGGCGACTTCCCCGGTCATTCGACACGTGGCGCTCGACTTGTCGACGCATGACCTCCGCTGCCTGACTGGTTGACATCGAAGGGTACCAGTCGACTTCGCCATCGGTGATGTAAAAGTGCGAATGGCACGGCGCGTCCGCGACGAGGATGGATGGTGTGATGGAAGGAACGCTGCCCTCAACTGTGATGCGGTGGCCGTCGGGCACGAGGAGCGAGATGCGATGGCCACAGCCGCATGCGCACGCAAGCGCGGCCAGCTCGAACTCGATGTTGTGGTAGACGATACCTGGCCTCAGTACCTTTGGAATGCGCTCAACGACTTCGTACACGTACATCGTCATTTGGCTCGGTCTTCGGCCTCGATTTCCAAGGACGCTGTTTCGAAAACGTACCACGCGGACTCGTCGGCGCGCTCGTAGAGCCCGAGGTGCTGCTTGAAACGAATGACGGCCAAGGACGCGTTAAACGCGTTGAGCTCGATGATTTGTGCCTGCTTGCGATACTCGGCATCTTTCGGGTTGACGGTCGGAAGATAGGGTGTGTCCACGGTTCGCTCATACGCGGCGCGGTCGGAACCCGTGATGCGCACCATCCCGTTGAGCGCGTTGCCGAAAGATCGCTGCAAGCCCATCCCACAATCCACGTATGGGATGCCTGCGGTGCTCAGCCATTCGACGATCAAGCGGCGGGATGGACCGTCGTCAACCGCGACGAAAACGAAATCAAATACGCGCAGTTGTTCCACGTTTTCCGCGGTGATGCGCTCAGTTACCGGCTTTATGCCAGCGTGCCATGAGTCGTACTGGTGAGCCAGCACCTCGACTTTCGGTTTTCCGATGGCGCTCTTGGCCAGCACGCCGGGTATGCGGAACAGCGTGTGGACGTGCACCTTGTCGTCGTCGTACAGCACGATGGCCTCGAGGTGTGTGCGGACGATGAAGTCCAGGATGCATGAACCGGTACCGCCCAGCCCGATGATGCACACCTTCTTGCCCCGAAGTCGGTCGGCGACGTCGTTGATGCCGTAGTTCGCCGAAGAGGTATCCGGTAAACGAAGCGGTGAACCCTGCTCCCGGGCGCGCCGCTCGATTCCGCGCAACGGGGTGGCGTTCGGATGCGCCGCCAAGGCCGGGCCGACGATCACATCGAGGTAAGTTTCGATTTTCTCCTGAAAGGACGCGTAATCGCGACGCTGGTGGTGCTCGTCGAGACGCTTCAAGGAAAACGCCAGATCCGTCACGACGTCGGGAACGATTTGGATGGCGGCCACGCTCGGGCCGACGCCCAGCTCGACACCGCCAGGCCCGTGCGGCTTGCCGCCGCGCCACCAGACCTGATGCGTCCCGGAGGCCTCGATAACCCCTTCGGCGCCGAGGTTCACCGGCGTGAAGAGGTCTCCGTGCTGAAGGGCGCCGGCCTGATCGAGGTACGGCAACCCATACAGCACGAAATGGCCCCCCACGAAGTCGGCATCGTATCCGAGCTCGTGGAGGTCCTCGACGTAAGGATTACGACTCGCCAGTTCCGGAAACGCGAAAGCGCATGCCATTCTTGACCGTGACCTCTTCTCCAGGGGCGAGGGTGCCGCTCGGGTTCTCCGAGGGGCCGTGGGAATACTTGACGACATACTGCTTGGACGGCGGTTTGCCCTCGCCCAAGTAGAGGTCAACGATGCGCTCGTACGTGATGGTAGGCGTATCGATCTCGTGGCGGTCATCGCCGACGAAAATCTCGTACTTTTTCTTCTCGGTGTTCATGGGCGCGTCTCCTTTGTGTTGGGATGAACGCTCATTCCCGTCTCAAACGGCGAGACACAGCACAGCGTTCAACTAGCTCACGTATAGATGCGGAGCCCCGCAAAGACTCGGACATGCGGCAGGTGCTCGCGGCGAATCCACCGTCTCCTGCCGAACGTGGCATTGCTACTCATGTGGCAAGCCCGCGACAGATTTCGTTTGTCCGCTATGGGTCGAGACGAGCCGTCCAGCAGTACTCCCCCGTGAACAAAACAATTTGTGCGCCTGCTGAAAAAAGCGCACGACCTTTACTCATTTTGTCCGCAAGGACGGAGGTCGTGGGCACAGGATGGGCACAGAGCCCTTTGGCGCGCCCGGAGGGATTCGAACCCCCGACCAATGGCTTCGGAAGCCACTACTCTATCCAGCTGAGCTACGGGCGCGTTTCTAAAGGAAATTATTCTTGGGCAAGCGGAAATCTGAGTAAAGCCGTTGTGCCCAATTTTGAAGTATATCGCAAGGATGAGTTACGCCTTCGGAAGCCACTACTCTATCCAGCTGAGCTACGGGCGCGTGTTGTGCGGCGGAATGCCGGAGCCGGATGGCGGCTCGGGATTCAGGTAATTTTCGCAGATTACACGTCATTATAGACGACACACCGCCGCGAACCAGAGGAATGCCGTCATGGCCCTGCCCGCCCGCCCGCTTCGATGCATGGCGCTGTCTTTCGCCTCGGCGTTGTTCGCCGGTTCTGCTGTGGCTGCGGATTACGCCGTGCTGCAGCGTGTCGCGCTCGGCGGTCCCGGCGGCTGGGACTGTCTGAGCGTCGATCCGGCCACGCACCGGTTATACATCACGCGCGGGGACCGCGTGCTGGTCGTGGACACCGAAGCAGGCAAGGTGATCGCGACGATTCCGAGCATGGATGGCGCGCACGGCGTTGCGCTGGCGCCGCTGCTGCGGCGGGGGTTCGTGAGCAACGGCCACGCCGGCAGCGTCACCGAATTCGATCTTGATTCGGAAAAGCCCGTGCGCGAATTCCCTGTGCAGGGCAAGAATCCGGACATCCTCCTGATGGATCACATGACACGCCATCTGTTCGTGTTCAACGGCGGCAGCCACGATGCCAGTGTGCTCGATCCCGTCACCGGCAAGACGCTGTCGACGATCGCCCTGCCTGGCAAACCCGAGTTCGCGGTGAGCAATCATCGCGGCATCGTGTTCGTCAACATCGAAGACACCGCTCAGCTCGTGCGCATCGATGCCGCGAAGGCGAAAGTGACGGCGACATGGAAACTGCAGGACTGCGAAGAACCGACCGGGCTCGCGCTCGATGTAAACCACCATCGCCTGTTCTCGGCCTGCGGCAATCAACAGCTGAGCGTGACCGATGCACGCAATGGCACGCACGTGGCCAGCGTGCCGATCGGCAAGGGTCCCGACGGGGTGGCGTTCGATGCCGAGCGTGCGCTGATCTTCAGCCCGAATGGCGTCGATGGCACGTTGACGGTCGTGCATCAAGACGATGCCGACCATTACAGCGTCGTGGCTACCGTGCCGACGCAAGCGAGCGCGCGCACGCTCGCACTCGATCCGAAAACGCATCGCATCTACACGGTTGCTGCGGAGTTCGCGCCCGCTCCGGCAGCGACTGCCGCGGAGCCGCATCCGCGGCGCAGCGTCATCGACGGTACCTTCACGTTGCTCGCGATCGGCGACAAGCGTTGACGAGGCGCCGTCCGCCTCAGCCAATGGTTAGCGCAAGGATTACTCTTCGGGCGGCTGCCAAAGCTCTACCTTGTTGCCTTCGGGGTCGATGACCCAGCCGAACTTGCCGTGCTCGGATTCTTCGGTGCGGTCCAAGACGTTGCAACCTTCGCTTTTGAGCGCGGCGAGCAGCGCGTGCAGGTCGGCGACCCGGAAATTGATCATGAAGCTGCCGGTGCCGGGCTCAAAATATTTCGTATCGCTCTTGAACGCGTTCCAGATCGTCATGCCTTTCTCGCTGTCGGGCCCGCCCCAGTTGAAGATGGCGCCGCCCCAGCTGCTCACGTCCAATCCAAGGTGATCCCGGTACCAGGCGCCGAGAGCCTTTGGATCATTCGCCTTGAAGAAAATGCCGCCGATTCCCGTTACGCGCTTCATGATCTTTCTCCGTTTGCGATAAAAAATCCGACGGTTTGACTAAGGCTTTTTTGCGGCCGCCACGAACTTCTGGATGTGCTCGTCGAGCACCGGCAGTGGTACCGAGCCCAGTTCCAGGATCGCGTCGTGGAATTTGCGGACGTCGAATTTTTCTCCGAGTTCTTTTTCCGCCATCGCGCGCAGCTCGGAAATTTTCAGCTGGCCCAGTTTGTAGCTCAGCGCTTGTCCGGGCCAGGAAATGTAGCGGTCGACTTCCGTTTCCACTTCGTGCTGGCTCAGCGCGGTGTGCCCGGCCAGGTACGCGATCGCTTCGTCGCGCGTCATGCCGCTGTGATGAATGCCGGTGTCGATCACCAGGCGCGCGGCGCGCCACATGTCGTAACTCTCGCGGCCGAACTCCTCGTACGGCGTCTGGTAGATGCCCATTTCCTTGCCGAGCCATTCGCAATACAGCGCCCAGCCCTCGCCGTACGCGGAAATGTAGCTCTTGCTGCGGAATTCCGGCTGCTGTTTCTGCTCCTCGGCGAGCTCGCCCTGCAGCGCATGGCCAGGCGCGGACTCGTGCAACGTGAGCGTCGGCAGATTGAACAGCGGCCGCGACGGCAAGTCGTAGGTATTGAGCCAATATGTGTGCGCGCTGCCGCGGCCGGCGGTCCAGAACGGCGCGATCGACGCCGGCACCGGCTCGATGCCGAAGCGGCCGCGCGGCAGCAGGCCGAAGAATTGCGCAAGCTTGCCGTCGACGCGCTTGGCGATCCACGCGCCGTGCATCAGCAGTTCTTCCGGCGTCTTCGCGTAGAACTGCGGGTCTGTGCGCAGGAATTTCTGGAATGCGGCGAAGTCGCCCTTGAATCCGGTCTTCGCCATCGACTCGCGCATCTCGGCTTCGATGCGCGCGACTTCCTTCAAGCCGATTGCGTGGATCGCCTCGGGCTGCAGATCCAGCGTCGTGTACTCGCGGATCTGCTGACGATAGAACGCCTTGCCGTCGGGCAGTGCTTCGGCGGCAATCGTCGTGCGCGCGTGCGGTACGTAGTCGTCGCGGAAAAACTTGAGCAGTTTCGCGTACGCCGGAATCACGCGGTCGCGGATCGCCTGCGCGCAACTCGCGCGCAACTTCGCCTGCACGTCGGCGGGAATCGTCGCCGGCAGTTCCTTGAACGGCTTGTAGAAGTCGCTGTCTTGCGGATTGCTTACATTGCTATAAGTGGAAATGGATACATCGCGTCCGGAGAGTACGGCGCGCGGCACGCTGAAACCACGCTTGAGTCCGGCGCGCATGTTGACGATCTGTTCGTCGAAATAGCGCGGCACGTCGTTCAGGCGCGCGATGTAATGCTCGGCTTCCGCTGCGGTCTTCAGGTGCCGGCTGGACATGAACCCGAGGTCCGACCAGAACTGCGAATCGCTGTTGAACGGCATCTCGTACGCGCGCAGGCGCACGTTCGCCGCGAGGTTCTCGATCTGCGGCTTGTACACGGCGTAGTTGACTTTGTTGTCGGGCGACAATTCGGTCGTCGCGATGGTGCTGAGCTTGCGCAACACGTCGTCCCAGTACGCGAGCTGCCGGGCTTGTGTCGCCGCATCCACGCGCGCCAGGCGGTCGTCGACCTTGGCGCCGCCGTCCTCGTCGTCGATGCCCGGGAACTGCTCCACGCGCCAGGCCCATTCGGCCTTGTACAGCGCTTCGAAGCGCGCGTCGGCGCTTTCCAATTTCGGCGTATCGGCAAACACCGACATGGACGCGAGCAATGCAAACAGGGCAGCGAAGCGATACGACTTCATCGAACTCTTCCATAGATCGAAAAACGCATGATCGCAGAGTTTCCCTATTGCGGACACTCACCGCGCACGGCATCGTCGACGCTGGAAAAATCCAGCGCCGGCGCCGGCAGCTGTGTCAACTTCGCGCGCACCAGCGCATCGCGTGCGTCTTCTTTGAGCCGCGCCACGCGGATGCTGATCCCGCGCGCCTCCAGCCAATCGCAGAACTCGCGCAGCACTTCGAGTGCGGTGCCGTCCAGATCCGGTGACTCTTCCAGACTCAGTACGACGAGCTTTACGCTTTCGTCACGCCGCACCTGTTCGCGCGCCTGTGCGAGCAGCGGTTCAGCATTGGCGAAGAACAGGGGCTGCTCCGGACGCAGCACGAGCATGTCCGGCACGGTGACCGCTTGCGGAAAGCGTGCGGAATTCACGTAATCGTGTGCGCCCACTCGGCCCAGCACCGACCACCGCGGGGTAGCGAGTGAATGCAGCAGCAGTGCGACGTTGAAAGCGATGGCAAACAACAAGCCGTCGAGTACGCCGAACACGAGCACGCCGAATACCGCGGCGAGCGCCGGCAGGTGCCCGCGTCGCCAGACGAAATACTTGCGGAACTCGTCAACGCGCAGCGAATGACTGACAGCGTGGATGACGATCGCCGCGAGCACCGGGCGCGGCGTGCGCTCGATCCACGGCAGGAACAGCACGAGCATGATGAGCACGGTCAACGCCGCACACAAGCCGGCCAGGCGTGACCGCGCACCGGCCGCTTCATTCGCCGATGTCGCCGAATAGCCGGCGCCGACCGGCGCGCCCTGCAGCAAACCGGCGGCGATATTGGCGACGCCGAGCGCGACGAGGTCGCGATCCGGTCGCACTTCCTCGTCGTGCTTGAGCGCGAATGTGCGGATCGAGCCATACGATTCCGCGTAGAGAACAAACATCAGCGCGAGCGCGAGTTCGCTCAAGCCCAGCCACTGCGCACTGGCTGGCAACGCGAATTCGGGCCAGTGCAAAGCCAATTGGATCGGACCAATCGTTTCCACCGCATGCGTGGCCAGCCAGGGCGATGCCGCGATGCCGACGACAATCACCAGCAACGTGCCCGGCAGCTTGCGTAGGCGTTCGAGCGCAAACAGCGCGGCCAGCGCCAACGCGCCACAGATGAAGCTGGCGGGTTTCCATTCGTCGAAACGCAGGCCGATTTCGCCGAGCAGCGCGAAGAATCCGCCGGTTAGCCCTGGCAATCCGACCAGATGCGGCCATTGCCGGACGATGATCACGAGTGCGAGACCAAAGCCGTAGCCGCGCAGCACCGGCCGTGCAACGAGATTCGACAGCGCGCCGAGCCGCAAGGCGCCGAGCACCATGAACGCCACGCCACTGCCGACGACGAGCAGGCCGGCGAGCACTACGCGCTGGGCGGCATCGACCCCGGCCACGGCCAACGTCGCCGCGGCGAGCACTGCGGCGGATGACGAAGTCGCACTGACCACCGCGTAGCGGCTGCGTCCAATCAGGCCATAGCAAATAAGGCCCGCGAACAACGCGACTACTCCGGCTTGCGGCGGCAGATTGGCCAGACCCGCATAGGCCACCGCTTCCGGCAGCAACAAGCCGGCGAGGGAAATTCCCGCGAGCAGATCCGATGTGCGCGAAGTCAACGGCGTGGGCATGATCGCGTTTATGCTAACGCCAAGACGCCGCGGGAAGTTCACATGCGTTTTCGATTTCTGATGATGTGGTTTGCGAGCACGGCTGCGGCAGCGCAGATGCCGCCGCCGCAACCGGCACACGGACCCGGCGGCAACGACTACGCGCACGCCGGAATCATCGCGAGTACGCGCGAAGGCGCGCAAGGCTGGCGCTTGTTCACGCCGACCGGACCGGCACCTGCCAGTGCGCCGGTGGTGGTGTTCTGTCACGGCTGGGGCGCGCTGGATTCAAAAAACTATCAGGCGTGGATCGATCACCTCGTGCGCCGCGGCAATATCGTGATCTGGCCGAATTACCAGGACAGCCTGCTCACTCCTGCTGCGAAATTCCTGCCGAACGCTGTTGCCGGCGTGCGCGGTGCACTCGCGAGCCTGCCGGAAACGCGCGGCGTGTTGCACGCGGATCTGCGACGCGTCGCCGTCGTCGGCCACTCCGCCGGCGGTGTGCTCGCTGCGGAACTTGCGGCGGTTGCCAAGGCCGAGGGCCTGCCGGAACTTCGCGCCGTGATGGCGGTGGAACCCGGTGATGGCAGCCAGGGCGGCAAGCGCCGCGCCAGCGTGCCGCTCGTCGATCTCGCACCGATGCCGGCGACGACGCGCCTGCTCGTCATGGTCGGCGCCGACGATCATCGCGCGTTCGAGGAACTCGGCCTGCACATCTACGATGGCGCGCGTGCCGTTCCGGCCGCGCAAAAGAACGTGCTCGAGATGCGCAGCGACAGGCACGGACAACCGCCGTTGATCGCCAACCACAGTGTGCCCGCCGGCACATTCGATGGGCATCCGCAGCGGCGTGCGCTGCTCGCGGATTTCGAGCACGCCGGCGTCGTCGATGCGCTCGACTTCGCGTTGTGGAAACATTTCGATGCGCTTGCCGATTGCGCGTTCTTCGGCCGCGACTGCAACATCGCTCTCGGCGGCGGCGCGGCGCAAACGGCCGTTGGCAACTGGAGCGACGGCGTGGAAGTGATACCGCTGCGCGTGTTGCGCTAGTCAACCTTGCGCGGCATCGGCGTCGCCGCCCATCGCGCGCAGGTACGCGGCGAGGCCGCGCTCGGCGGTTTCGACGAAAGCCTCGCCGGTCGGCGCGAAATGCGCGATGCGATCCGGTCGGAAACTGCGGAAGTCCGCGCGCAGGCGGCACCACGCGCCGAGCGTCCAAGCTCCGCCCCAGAATGCCAGACACAGCGGTTCGACTTCGCGCGCACTGGCGCGCCCGGACTCGTCGCGGTAATCCAGTTGCAGCACCTGGCTGGCGGCGATCGC
>Ga0157369_10000512_pt1 | contig 51112 bp, 54 predicted proteins | sample C25metaG_FD_113461 | JGI IMG/M metagenome (GOLD analysis project Ga0157369, IMG submission 113461) | Corn rhizosphere microbial communities from Kellogg Biological Station, Michigan, USA - C2-5 metaG | ecosystem: Host-associated > Plants > Roots > Rhizosphere > Soil | place: USA: Michigan... | reverse complement strand
TGGAGCGACATCCCGAACGACCGCATCCTCGAGTTCGACACCGCGACCGATGAGACGGCCGTGTTCCGGGACGGCGCCGAGTACACGAACGGCCGCACGATCGACCGCGAGGGCCGGGTCGTGCAGTGCAGCCATGGGCGTCGCGCGGTCGAGATCGAGGGGCCCGACGGCCCGATCACGCTCGTCGACCGTTGGGCCGGCGGCCGCTTCAATTCCCCGAACGACGTCGTCGTGCACTCCGACGGCTCGATCTGGTTCACCGACCCGCCGTACGGCATCGACGCCAGCGGGCGTGAGGGGCACCCGGGTGAGCAGGAGTACGACGGCTGCTACGTCTTCCGCTTCGAGCCGGACACCGGAGCGATCGAGCCGGTGATCACCGCCCTCGTCCACCCGAACGGGCTCGCGTTCTCACCCGACGGGTCGATCCTGTACGTGTCGGACACGGGTGACGGCGCACTCCGCATCGCCGCGTACGACGTCGCCGAGGACGGCGTCTCGGTCGTCTTCGGTGACACCCCGGGTCGCACCTTCGCGAGCACCGCGGTCCCCGCATCCGACGGCTTCAGGATCGATGTCGACGGCAACGTCTGGTCGTCTGCGGGCGACGGCGTCGAGGTCTTCGACCCCACCGGCGCGACCATCCTGCGCATCCCGGTCCCCGAGCGCACCGCGAACGTCTGCTTCGGTGACGAAGACGGCCGCACCCTCTACATCACGGCCAGCACGTCCCTCTACCGGATCCGAACCGCCACCCGCCAGAGCCCGCGAACTGTCACTCCAGCACAGTGACGGGGCGCTGGACTAGCCGTTGGTGACAGTTCGCGAGCTGGCTCGGGGGACGAGTTCGGGGGCGAAGACGATGTGGCGGGATGACGGGGGCGGGACGGGGGCACCGTCGGCGACCGCGAACTCATGGAGGAGCAGCTCGACGGCCGCGACACCGAAGCCCTCGTGCGGCGCCCGCACCGAGGTGAGCGGGATGATCGACGACTCCGCGAACTCGATGTCGTCGTAGCCGACGATCGCGATGTCCTCGGGCACCCGGACCCCGTGCTCGACCACGAGCGCCTGCATGATGCCGAGTGCCAGCAGGTCGTTGACCGCGAAGACCGCGTCGGGACGGGCGTCGACCGGTCGTGCGGCGATCGCGCGTCCGAGCTCGCGCCCCTCGGCGATCGTCCGCTCCGTGCCCGCGATCACCTCCAGCGTGGCTCCCGGAACCGCTGCGACGGCGGCACTCGCACCCTCGAAGCGGTCGGCGACCTGGCGGATGCCGAGCGGACCACCGACGAACGCGAGCCGACGACGACCGGTCTGCAGCAGGTGCTCCGCGGCGAGGAACCCACCCCGGACGTCGTCGACCGACACCGACGGCTGATCCGGAGACGATGCGAGCTGCCCGACGAGGACCGACGGGATGCCCCGCTGCCGGATGCTCGTCAACCGCTCCTCGACGGACTCGTGGGAGGCGACGAGCATGCCCTGCACACGCTGCGCCTCGAACATGCCGAGATAGGCGTCCTCGCGCTCACGACTCCGGTTCGAGTTGGCGATGAACACCGAGAGACCGTCTTCGGCCGCGCGCTGCTCCACCCCCTCGGCGATGGTCGCGAAGAACGGGTTGCTGACGTCCGGCGCGATGTACGCGATGGTGCCGCTCCGACCGAGACGGAGCTGCCAGGCCGCGTTGTTCCGCACGAACCCCAGCTGGTCGATCGCCCGCTGGATGCGTTCCTGCTTCTCCGGCGAGACCCGATCGGGGTGGTTGATGTAGTGCGACACCGTCCCCATGGAGACGTCGGCGAGCGTCGCGACCTCGCGGATTCCGACTCGTCCCATGCTCAACCCCTCCTGTCGTCCTGCGGCGCTGCGGGCGCTCGCCCGCGGCCCGGCTCAGTCTAGATCGCCCGGTCCCGGGCGGTCCTGAGCGCTGCCGGGCTGCTGGTCGCGCGGCTCCGGGCCGGTCCAGTCCGGTCCGAGCGGCTCGGGGATCTCCACGCCGACCTCGATGAGGGCGTCGGTGACGACACGGATCGCGTTGAGGGCGCGAGGGAACCCCGCGTACTGCACGGTGTGGATGACCGTCTCGAGGATCTCCGTCGCGCTGCAGCCGACGTTGATCGCACCGCGGGTATGGCCGCGCAGCTGTGGTTCCAGCCCACCGAGCGCGACGAGAGCCGCGAGGGTGATGAGCTCCCGCTGCGCCAGCGTGAGCCCCGGCCGGGAGTAGATGTCGCCGAAGTTGAACTCGATACCGAAACGCGCGAGGTCCTGCGCGAGCCCGGTCTGCATCGCGACGAGCCCCTCCGACTTCCCCTCGCCGTACACCTCGTCGAACTTCGCCTTGCCGCGCTCGAGTCTCGTCATGTCCTCTGGTCCTGTCGTCATCGTCCGTCGCCTCAGATCGAGTGTCCGCCGTCGAGCGGCAGGATGAGGCCGGTGAGGTTCACGGCGGCGGGTGAGGCGAGGAAGACGACCGTCTCCGCAAGGTGCTCCGGCTCGCCGAGGAGCCGGGTGGGGATCTGCGCGAGGAGCGCCTCGCGGCGTTCCGGGGTGTCGTTGTCGCGGCCGGGGGTCGCCTGGGCTCCGGGGGCGAGCGCGTTGACGGTGACACCCTGCTCGGCGACCTCGATCGCGAGCGCCTTCGTGAGTCCGACGACGCCGGCCTTGGCCGCGGCGTAGGCCGTCGCCCCGCGCACGAGGCGTCCGCCACTGACGGCGGCGATGGACGCGATGCTGATGATGCGACCGGAGCGCTGTTCGAGCATCGAGGGCAGGACCGCGCGCGTGACGTTGAACACCGAGTTGAGGTTGCGGTCCATCTGGGTCATCCAGGTCTCGTACGTCGTCTCGTGGAAGAAGCTGACCGCGCCGCCGCCCGCACCGTTCAGCAGGATGTCGACCCCGCCCCACTCGTCGACGATGCCGCCGACGGCAGCCTGGACGGCGTCGAAGTCGGTCAGATCGGCCGTCGCCGATGCGGCCCGCACCCCGTGCGCACGGACGAGTTCCGCCGTCTCCTCGAGCCCGGCGGCGTTGAGGTCGAGGCCGGCGACGTCTGCCCCCTCCGCGGCGAGCTTCTGGGCGATCACCCGGCCGAGCGCTCCTGCTGCCCCGGTGATGACGGCTCGTTTGCCCTGCAACCTCATGTGCGGTTCCGTTCCTCGTCCGGCGGGTCGAATCGCCGTCTATCGTCGTTGACTGTGGTCGTGCCGACATGATCGAGATCACGGGACGACGATCACCCATTCTCGTCGCCGTCTTGAAACGTGTCAATATGGAATCCGTCCAGCCGTCGTCATGCCCGAAGTGCCTCGCCGAGCGGAACTGATCCGATGCTTGACATGCGACCCGTGCGCGGTTAGCCTCGGCCATTGAAACGCTTCAACTTTGCTCGCGACCATCACCGCTCGCGTCTCAACATCACTGCCACATCTTCAAGGAGGAAATGTGTCCACAGCGCACCGGGCCCCGAAACGTCGGTCGGCCACCGCCATCGCCGCCCTCGGCGTCACCGCTCTCACCCTGACCGCCTGCGCAGGGAACGGCGGCGCATCGAGCGCCACGTCGTTCGACTACCTCGCGGCCGTCGAGAACTCGATCGTCCGCGACGAACTCACCGCTCTCGGCGACGGCGCGTGCGCCGCGAACGAGAAGGCGCTGCCGCTCAAGGTCGAGACCCTGCCCCAGGCCGACGTGCTCCAGCGCGTCACGCTGCTCGCCAGCCAGAACGCCCTGCCCACCACCTTCACCGCACCGACCGCACCGCTGCGGCCCGGCGGCACCCTCGGCGACGACGACACCGTCCTCGACCTCGAAGACACCCTCACCGAGCTGGGCGTCATGGACGACATCCTCCCCTCGGCCGTCGCCACCGTGAAGAACATCTACGGCGACCGGTTCGTCTCGATGCCCTACCAGTACAACGTCGAGGGCTTCTTCTACAACAAGACGATGTTCACGGACCTCGGCATCGCGGTCCCGCAGACGTGGGACGAACTGCTCGACGCGGCCGACACCGTTCAGGCCTCCGGCAAGTCCGCCTTCACGGTCTCCGGTGCCCAGGGCTGGACGATCACCCGTTACATCAGCACCTACCTGTTCCGACTGCTCGGCCCGGACGCGATGAACGACATCGCCTCGGGCGACGCCAAGCTGACCGACCCCGAGTACGTCGAGGCGATCACCGCCGTCGCTGACCTCGGCAAGTACTTCGGTGCCGGCATCACGACGATGGACATGCAGACCGCGACGAGCGAGTTCTTCACCGGCAACGCGGCCATGATGTACAACGGCACCTGGATGCTCGCCGACGTCTACAACACCGAACTCAACCAGATCGGTGAGGACGCCGTGGGCTTCATGCCGTTCCCGACCGTCGAGGGCGGCAAGGGTTCGATCGACCAGTACCCGGCCAACACCGGTGCGGCGACCTCGTTCTCCACGAAGGGCTACGACGAGGAGAAGGTCGGCGGCTGGCTGAGCTGCATCGCGGAGAACTACGGCTCCAGCGTGCTGAAGAACCAGGGCGTCATCTCCGGGTTCAAGCTCAACGAAGAGGTGACCGACGTCCCCGCGCTCACCGCCGAGGTGCAGGGCATCATGGCCGACACCGATGAGACGGTCACCTGGTTCGAGACCTTCCTCCCCGAGAAGGCCGGCGTCGACGCCCAGACCAACGCCGCCCCGCTGCTCACCGGCGGCATCTCCCCCGAGGACTTCGCGGCGCTCGTCCAGGCCGGCGTGGACGCGGGTCTCAAGAAGTAACCGGCGATCCGGTCGCCGGCAGTCGCCCGGCGACCGGATCCGTCCGTCCGCGGACATCCACCTCTGCAGCGGGTCTCGCACCTCGCCGCCCAGCCTCACGGTCCCCCGACCGACTCAGGAGCACAGCATGAAAGACGTCCTCGGCGACAGGAAGGCCATCGCCATCCTGCTGGGCCCGGCCCTGCTCATCTTCACCCTGGTGAAGCTCGTCCCGGTGATGTGGTCGTTCGGCCTCACCTTCTTCCAGGGCGACCTGCGCGGCTTCGAGTTCGTCGGCCTCGACAACTTCGCCCAGCTGTTCGCCGACCCCACGGCACCGGAAGCGATCTTCTTCAGCATCAAGTACTCGCTCATCGCGACGGTCGCGCAGATCGCCCTCGGGTACGCACTCTCCCTCTTCTACGTCTTCGTCCTGAAGAAGGCGTCGACGCTCGTCCGCACGCTCGTGTTCTTCCCGGTCGTGCTGCCGACCGTCGCCGTCGGTCTGCTGTTCAAGCGCCTGTTCGAGGTCGCGCCGCAGACCGGACCGGTCAACGCCATCCTGAACGGCTTCGGCATCGACTCGGTGGACTGGTTCAGCTCGCCCGACAGCGCGTTCGTCGTGATCATCATCATGGACCTCTGGCGGTCGATGGGCTTCTACGCCGTCCTGCTCTATGCGGGGCTCCTCGACATCCCCGAGGAGGTGATCGAGTCGGCCCGCATCGACGGCGCCCGCGGCCTGAAGCTCGTCCGGTACATCATCGTGCCGCTGTCACTCCCCGTCCTGCTGTCCGCGGTGATCTTCAGTTTCAACGCGACGCTCAAGGTGTTCGACTCGGTGCTCGCCTTGACGGGCGGCGGGCCAGGGACGGCCACGACCCCGCTGACGCTGTACATGTACAACACGACGTTCACGTACCAGAACTACGGCTACGGCTCGACGCTCGCGTTCGTGCTCACGATCATGTGCTTCCTCGTGACGCTCCTGATCTTCAAGACCTCCCGCAAAGACCTGACGAAGGACTGACGCCATGACGACCGCCATCACCCCGGCGCCCGGCGCCACCACACCGGCCTCGAGCGGCAGCGGCGACGGATCCGGCACCGCCGTCCGCCGGCCGAAGATGCGTCGCGCTCCCCGCTCGCGCGCCTACTACCTGCGGAAACTGCCCTCGGTCATCCTCATCGGACTCCTGCTCGTGATCGAGATCTACCCGATCGTCTGGCTGTTCCTGTCCTCGTTCAAGAACCAGCGCGAGTTCCTGCAGGAGTCCACCTTCTCCCTCCCGGAGTCGTGGAGTTTCGACAACTACGTCACCGCCTGGACGACCGGCAACATCTCGCAGAACCTGCTCAACAGCGTCATCGTGACCCTGCCGTCACTCGTCTTCATCCTCATCTTCGGCGTCGCCGCCGCCTTCGCCCTCGAGGTGATGGTGTGGAAACGTCGCAACCTGACGCTGCTGCTGTTCATCTCCGGCATCATGATCCCCGGCCAGATGATCCTCGTCCCGCTGTTCGTCGCCTACTTCAACCTCGGCCTCACGAACACGTACTGGCCGATGATCATCACCTACACGGCGCTCGGGATGCCGCTGACGGTCTTCATGATGACCGCCTACTTCCGGGCCGTGCCGCGCGAGGTGTTCGAGGCGTCGACGATCGACGGAGCCGGCATCATCCGTTCCTTCTGGTCCATCGGACTGCCGATGGTGCGGAACGCGCTCTTCACGATCGGGCTCGTCCAGTTCCTCTCCATCTGGAACGACCTGCTCATCTCGCTGACCTTCACGACGAACGCCGACCTCCGCACCATCCAGGCGGGTCTGTTGAACTTCAGTGGGGAGTTCGGCCAGGTCGACTACGGGCCGCTGTTCGCGGGCATCTGCATCAACGTCTTCTCACTGCTCGTCGTGTTCGTGTTCCTCAACCAGCGGATCATGAAGGGGCTGGCATCCGGCGCACTCAAGGGGTGATGCCCGAGTGCCCGACGACTGCAGGATGGACGACATGATCAACGACGACACAACCCACACCTCCTCCACCGACCGGACGACCGCGGCAGTGGCGACACCAGACGACCTCCGACCGCTCGGCTCGACCGGGCTCGTCGTGAGCCCGGTCACGGTCGGCACCTCAGGACTCGGCACGCCGGCGAGCGCCGACGGCTCCCCCGGCCCGGGCTCCACGGCGTTCGCAGCGGCCGCCCTCCGTGGTCCGAATCTGCTTGTGGACACGTCGAACAACTACTCGGACGGACGCAGCGAGACGGCGATCGGCGACGCCATCCGTCAGAGCGGTCTGCCCGAGGGACGCGGAGTGGTGACGAAGGCCGACCAGGATCCGTCGACGGCGGTGTTCGACCGCGACCGGGTGCTGCGGTCCTTCGAGGAGAGCCTCGAGCGGCTCGGTGTCGAGCGCATCCCGGTGTTCCACCTGCACGACCCGTACTCGGTGTCGTTCGAGGAGGCGTCGGCACCGGGTGGTGCGATCGAGGGCATGCTGGCACTCAGGGAGCAGGGGCTGGTCGACACGATCGGGATCGCCGCGGGTGCCATCAGCGTGATGCTGCCCTACGTTCGCACCGGCGTCTTCGACGTGCTCCTCACCCACAACCGGTTCACCCTCGTCGACCGATCGGCGACCGGCCTGCTGGAGGAGGCGCGCTCGCTCGGGATGGGCGTCTTCAACGCGGCTCCGTTCGGGGGCGGACTCCTCGCCGGACGGCGCGGGCGCGACGGCAAGCCGGCCACGTACGCGTACCAGGCCGGATCACCCGAGTTGCTCGCCTGGGTCGACCGCGCCGACGAGCTGGCCACCCGCCACGGCATCCCGCTCGCGGCTGCCGCGCTCGCGTTCTCGACGAGATCGGAACTCGTCGACTCCACCGTCGTCGGGATGAACCGGCCCGAGCGATTGGAACAGGTCGAGACGCTGCGAACGACCCACATCCCCGAGGACTTCTGGTCGGACCTCGACGCACTCGGCACCCCGCCGAGCACCATCACCGACTGAGCCCGTCCTCCATCCATCCATCCACCCATCCACCCACCCGCTCCCCTCTCCCTTCCACTGTCCCTTTCTCAGGAGTCCGCCGGCGTGGCGTCCGCTGGCCGGGCCGGCGCGCCGATGACCTCCTGAGAAAGGGACGCCCGACGATGAAGGCCGCATCACGATGAAGGTTGCACGACGATGAACGACTCAGCAGGGCTCGCGGCGTCGTGGGTCGAAGATCCGATCCCGGGGACCGGCCGGCGGCGACCCCGTGCCGACGAACTGAGCGACGCACGTCGGTTGTCCCTCAACGGCGACTGGGCGTTCACGCTCTCGCCCACGGCCGACGGGACGGGCGACACCTTCGGTGATCCGTCGCTCGACGACTCCTCCTGGGAGCGCATCCGGGTGCCCGCGCACTGGGTCCTCGAGGGCCACGGGCAGCCGCTGTACACGAACACCGCGTTCCCGATCCCGATCGACCCGCCTCACGTGCCCGAGGAGAACCCGACGGGCGACTACCGCCGTACCTTCACCCTGCCGGAGGACTGGCGTCGCGCTGACACGGTGCTGCGCTTCCAGGGTGTCGACTCCTGCGGGACCGTGTGGTTGAACGGCGTGCTCCTCGGCCACAGCAAGGGCAGCCGTCTCCCGGTGGAGTACGACGTCGGCGAGCACCTCGTCCCCGGTGAGAACGTCCTCGCCGTGCGGGTGCACCGGTGGTCGAGCGGCACGTACCTGGAGGACCAGGACATGTGGTGGTTGCCGGGCATCTTCCGCGACGTCGACCTCCTGGAACGCCCGGCCGGCGCGATCGACGACGTCCAGGTCCGCGCGAGCTACGACCATTGCGACGGCATCGGCGTCCTGCGCGTCGACACCGACGTCCCCGGCCTCGTCGACGTCCCCGAGCTCGGCATCCGCGACCTCCCCACCGGCACCGCGACCGCTCTGCCGGTCGAGCCCTGGAGCGCCGAGGTACCGCGCCTCTACACGGCGCACCTCAGGCCACGGCCGACCGATGAGACGCCCGTGGCCGACGAGACCGTCGAGCTGCGCATCGGCTTCCGCACCGTCTCCATCGAGGACGGCCGCTTCCTCGTGAACGGCGTCCCGGTGCTGTTCCGCGGGGTCAACCGGCACGAGCACGACCAGGACCGCGGCCGTTCGCTCGACACGGAGACCATGCGGCGGGACATCCTGCTCATGAAGCAGCACAACCTCAACGCCGTGCGCACGAGCCACTACCCGCCCCACCCGGACTTCCTCCGCCTCTGCGACGAGCTGGGGCTGTGGGTGGTCGAGGAGTGCGACCTCGAGACCCACGGCTTCATCTACACCGACTGGGCCGGCAATCCGCCGACGGAGCCGGTCTGGCGCGACGCGATGCTCGACCGTGTCCAGCGGATGGTCGAGCGAGACAAGAACCACCCGTCGATCGTCGTGTGGTCGATGGCGAACGAGAGCTGGGTCGGCGAGAACTTCGACGTGCTGGAGCAGTGGATCCGCGAGCGCGATCCGTCTCGGCCGATCATGTACGAGCGCGATCCGTCGTATCGGAACTCGGACTTCTCCAGCCTCATGTACCCCGACCAGGAGCTGCTCGAGGCCATCGGCCGTCGCGAGGAACCGACCCCCGTGGGCGTCGTGGCGGGGTCGCCGGACGACGTGCGTCGGCGGCGACTCCCGTTCCTGCTCTGCGAGTACGCGCACGCGATGGGCAACGGCCCGGGGTCGCTCGTCGACTACCAGCGGATCCTCGAGTCCTCCGACCGGTTCTGCGGCGGCTTCGTCTGGGAGTGGATCGACCACGGCTTCCGCAGCACCGACGCCGCCGGGAACGAGTTCGTCATGCACGGTGGCGATGTCGCCTTCCGACCGAACGGCGGACGCTACTGCCTCGACGGACTCGTCTTCGCCGACCGCACGCCCTCCCCCGGCCTCGCCGAGCTGCACGCCGCGATCAGTCCGGTCGAGCTCCTGGCGGACGCCACCACCGGCACGCTGACGGTCAGGAACAAACACGACATGCGGTCACTCGATCACCTGGCGCTCCGGTGGCAGCTGGAGGACGACGGCCTCGCCGTCGCGTCGGGCGCGTTGACGACACCGCCCGTGGACCCCCGGAGCGCGGTGACCGTCGACCTGCCGGCCGAGGCGACCGTGCCGACCGCCGGTGTCGATCCCGTCTCCGGCGCACCCGTCGAGCGTTGGCTCACCGTGCGCGCGGTCCTGGCGGCCGACGAGCCGTGGGCGGCAGCGGGACACGAGGTCGCGTTCGGGCAGGCGCGGATCGCCGCCGACCGACCGGCGGATCCGACCGGCGTCACCGTTCCCGTGGCGTCCGCGGCACGCAGACCGCTCGCTCACGCCGACCGCACGCCGGGCCACCGCATCACCCTCGGCGCAGGCTCCTTCGACGCCCGCACCGGCCGACTCCGCGCGCTCGGCGATCTCGAGTTCGACGGGCCCGTCCTCGACATCATGCGCGCACCAACCGAGAACGACCGGGGCCAGGGGCCGCGGAACACGGCCGCAGCCAGTTGGAAGCTCACGGGACTCGACCGCTTCCTCCACCGGACCGACGCCGTCGAGCGGATCGACGACGGGCAGGGCGGCGGCCTGCGGGTCTCCGGCCGCAGCGCCCCGGCCGCGCACGGGCTCGGCCTGCGCTGGACGTTCGACTGGACCGACGCGGGCGGCGCCCTGGACCTGTCGGTCACCGTCGTCCCCGAGGGGATCTGGGAGCACACCCCCATCGGCGATCACGTGCTGACGCTGCCGCGCCTGGGCCTCCGACTCGGACTACCGGGCAGCTACACGGATGCGACCTGGTTCGGTCGGGGCCCGGGCGAGTCGTACGTCGACAGCCTCGCCGCGGCGCGCATCGGTCGCTTCACGAGCAGTGTCGACGGGCTCCAGACCGACTACCCGGTGCCCGAGGAGAACGGCAACCACGTCGGGACGCGGTGGGTGGAACTCTCCGGCGACGGCCTGCCGACCCTGCGAGCCGAGCAGCTGCAGGACACCGGCTTCGACTTCACCGCCAGACGATGGACGAGCGAAGCGCTCGAGGAGGCCCGCCACCCGCAGGACCTCCGAGACTCCGGCCGCGTGTGGCTCAACCTCGACCACGCGCAGCACGGGCTCGGCAGCTCGTCGTGCGGGCCGGCCCTGCCCGAGCGCTACCGGGTGCCGGTGGCGGAGACGACCTTCGGTGTGCGGCTGCGGACGCTCACGCCCGACCCTGCAGGATGAGGTTCCAGTACACCCAGGGCAGGACGTGGCGGTCGGCGATGAACGTGAACCGGCGCTCCTTCGCGAGTCCGTTCCAGAACGGGATCGAGGGCTTCGGGCGGTAGCGGTCGTCGAACTCGGCGAACACCACCGTCCCGCGGGAGACCGTGAACGGGCACACCGAGTAGCCGTTGTAGACCGTGCTCGGCTCCTGGCCGGACCGCACGGCGACGAGGTTCTTCGCGAGGGTCTTCGTCTGTTGCCGGAGGGCTCCGCCGGATTTCGAGCTCATCACCGCGGCGGCGTCGCCGAGCGCCCAGACGTCCGGGAAGCGCGGATGCCGCAGGGTCAGTGAGTCGACCTCGACGAAGCCACCCGGGTTGCCGGGCTCGGCGAGCGCCGTTGCCGCGAGCCAGTCCGGTGCGGACTGCGGCGGCACCGCGTGGAGGACGTCGTAGGGGATCTCCTCCCGAAGTCCCCCCGTCACGCCGTCCTGCCCGCGATCCGGGCCGTCCTGCGGGTCGGTCTGCGCGATGGTCACCACGCGCTGCTCCGGGTCGACCGCGACGAGCTCGCGCGAGAACCGCACCTCGATGCCGTACTCGGCGACCTTGCGGTCGAGTTCGGCGTCGATCATCGGCATGCCGAACATCGTGGGTGTGGGCACGACGAGCACCACACGGATGTCGTCGAGGACGCCCGTCTGCCGCCAGTGGTCGCACGCGAGGTACATCGGCTTCTGCGCGGCGCCCGAGCAGCTCGCGGGGCCGGCGGGCTGCGTGAACACGACGGTGCCCGAGCGGACCGACCGGAGCACGCGCGAGGCCTTCTGCGCGTACTCGAACGTGTAGTTGGAGATCCCCACCGGCGAGGCCATCGCCTCCGTCAGACCGGGCACGGCGTCCCAGTCCTGCTGGATGCCCGGAGCGACGATGAGCTGGTCGTACTCGACGGCGGTGCCGGATTCGAGTGTCAGCGTCTTCGCGACCGGGTCGATGGACCGGACCCGGTCCTGGATCCAGGTCACGCCCTTCGGCGTCACTGCGCGTTGGGGCCTCGTGGCCACCGATGCGGACGCGGTCCCGCCCGCGACGTGCGAGAACATCGGCTGGTACCGGTGGTGTTCGCGCGGTTCGATGACCGCGACGTCATCGACCCCGTATCGCCGGAGCCTGCCAGCGACGGACAGACCGGCGTTGCCGCCACCGATGACGACCACCTCGTGATGGAGCGGAGCCCTGCTGGAGTCGGTCACGGTGGCGGCGGCGCTCAGGATCCGGACTGACCGCGACCGGTGGCGTTCTGCAGCCGGTCGATGTGCTCGGAGGCCTGCGCCTTCGTCAGGTCGGCGGGGAGCTCCTCGCCGGCCTCGCGCGCCAGGGTGTCGAGGTAGCTGCGCTGCGGGCCGGTCATCGGCTCGTCGCCGGTGACCCAGTCCTCGGGGTCCTTGCTCGCGCTCGTCGAGCTGTCGTCGCCCCGGGCCCCGAGGGTCTCCTCGGTGGCGCCGATCGTCTCGGGCGAGCCGGAGGTCGTGGCATCGGGGGTCGTTGCGTCGGTCTGTTCTGCGTCAGTCATGCGGCAACGGTACGTCGAGCGGGCGATCGCGGAGGAGGGGTTGCGCGTCCACGTCGGACCGGTCTCGGAATAGCGATGGACGACCCCCGGTTGACCCAGGCGACCGCGTGCGGCCGCACCGTCCACGAAGGAGACCCATGTCCGACACCGCTTCCGGAACCGTCCGATCCGCCGACGACCCCGCTCCGTCGCAGGGCGTCGCCATCGGCATCCTCGGTGCCGGCAAGGTCGGCACGGTCCTGGCACGACTCGCGGTCGCCGCCGGCTATCGGGTGCTCATCAGCGGTTCGCGCGACGCCGCCCGGATCGCCCTGACGATCGACGTCCTCGCTCCGGGTGCCGTCGCCACGACCGCCGCCGAGACAGCGACCCAGGCCGACATCGTCATCCTCGCGCTGCCCCTCGGCAAACATCGCTCGGTGCCCGTCGACGAGCTGCGCGGCAAACTCGTCATCGATGCCATGAACTACTGGTGGGAGGTCGACGGCCACCGCGAGGACCTCAGTGCGCCGGAGACCTCGACGAGCGAGCTGGTCGCCGCCTTCCTGCCGGAGTCCCGGGTCGTGAAGGCGTTCAACCACATGGGGTACCACGACCTCGACGGGGAGCCACGTCCCACCGGCGCACCGGGCCGCAAGGGCATCGCGATCGCCGGCGACGCCCCCGCGGACCGGGCGGCCGTCTCGGCCGTGGTGGACGCCCTCGGGTTCGACCCGGTCGAGATCGGGCCGCTGCGGGCTGGCGTCGTCCTCGAACCGGGGCACGAGCTCTTCGGGGCGAACATCAGTGCCGACGAGATCCGCGAGGTCGCCGAGGTGCGGGCGTTGGCCGAAGCCGAGGCCGGCGTCCGCTAGGCGACGCGGCGGGTTCCCGCGCCGGACGGTCTCGACCGTTCGTACCACTCTCGGGTGCAGCGCCGACTTTGGGCGTGCCGACCCGGATCGCCTCGTCGAGCGCGTCGTCAAAGCCGTACTCAGCGAGGAGGAACGCCCGACCGGCCTCGGATGCCCCGTCGCCGGTCAACGGCATCGCGCTCGCGCGAACCGGGGTGCACTCATCCGTCGATCGTCCGATCAGCGCCTCGTTCGTTTCCGTGCCGATCAGGCCCGCACTGCATGCTCGCGCTCGAACTCGTCCCGCCAGGAGTACTCGGGCTCGAAACCGAGTCGTGTGCGGGCCTTGTCGATGGACATGAGCGTTTCGAACTCGCCGAGCCCCGCCCGCAGCGGGACGCCGGGGAAGTGCGTCGCCGCGAGCTCCGCCGACGGCACGGTCGTCCCGTTGTCGGAGGCGCACACGTCGTAGACCTCGAAGCCGGGCTCCGCTCGGGTCAGCGCCAGCGCGACCGCCTGCGCACCGTCACGTGCGTCGACATAGCTGAACAGGAGATCGCGTCGGTACCCGGGCTCCGACGCCCGCGCGAACGTGCCGTACTCCCCCGGCGCTACGACGTTCGTGAACCGCAACGCGGTGATCGACATCCCGTCCGCCCACCGCACCAGCTGTGCGGCCATCGCCTCCTCGGCGACCTTCCCGAGCGCATAGGTGTTGTTCGCGCGACTGACGGTCTCGTCGATCGGCAGGAACTCGGGCGCCTCATCGAACGGGAATCCCATGGCCGTGATGCTCGACGCCGTCACGATCGTCCGGATGCCCGCCCGCAGCGCCGCGTGCAGCACGTTGAACGACACGGTCAGGTTGTTGTGGAACGTCGCCGCATCCGGCACGAGCCCGTTCACCGGGATCGCGGCCAGGTGCACCACGGCGTCGAGACCTGCGAACCTCGCCGTCACCCCGAGCAGGCTGTCGATCGTCTGCCCGTAGTCGGTCAGGTCCACACGGGTGAACCCCGGCCCGGCCGTGCCCGCGACGTCGAGTCCGTGCACGTCGTGGCCGTCCCGCAGCAGTCGTTCGACGGTGGCGGAGCCGAGCTTGCCCGAACTCCCGGTGACGGCGATGCGCATACGGACGATCCTAGGCTCGGGCCGGGAAGTCGGCGGGCAGCGGGAGTGCGGTCACCACGTGCCCGGCTGCGTCCTCCTCGTTCGCGTGCAGATGGCCGACGCGCCCACCGGCCGGGAGTCCCGTCTCCGTGAAGAAGCCACGGATCGTCTCGTACACCTCGACGATGTCGTGGGTGTCGCCCGCCTGCGTCAGCACGATGTCGCCCGACTGCACGTAGCGCTCGCCACCGTCGACGAGCACCTTCCCCTTGCCCTCGGTGATGAACCAGATCTCGTGGTCGTCGTGATGGTGCCGGTCGAACCGTCCGCCGTCGACCGACACCGCGAACCGCCCGATGGTGCCGATCTCGCTCCAGTCCGGCTTCGAACCCGGATGCACCCAGGAGCCCGGTTCGATCACCGGCATCAGCGGTCCTGCTTCCAGCTCGGCGCCGTTCCGGCGTCGAGGATGCGCGCGTCGGGCAGGCCGTCGAGCCCCGTCTCCGCGCCACCTGGGGTGTACACGACCGACAGTCGCAGCGGGCGCCACGTCGTGTTGTAGGTGGAGTGCACGGTGTCCTTCGGGATGTACACGGCGTCGCCCTCGCGGATCGGGAACGCGGGACCGTCGCCGACGGTCTGCACGCCCTCGCCGGAGATCACCGTGATGACCTCCTCCTCGCCCGGGTGCTGGTGGGGTGCGTGGCCCTGTCCGGGGTAGACGATGACCTCGCCGACCGTGAGTCCGGCGCCCTCGTCGAGGTGCGGGGTGACGAGCCACTTGATGGTGCCCCAGTCGAAGACCCGGGTGGGGACCTCGTCGGGGCGACGGCCGGCGGTGGCAGGGGTGATGGCTGGTTCGGTCATGAGATGCTCCTCGTGGAGTGGTCGGGTGGTCGGTCGTGTCGTCGGTCAGCGGGTCTGGATGGCCTTGAAGTCTTCGATCTGGCGTTTGATCGCCCGCTCGGTCGGCAGGCGTTCGGCCGAGGACGCGCCGAAGAACCCGGCGACGCCCGTCGTGTTGGCGAGGATGAAGGCGGCGTCCTCCGGTTCGGCGATCGGACCGCCGTGGCACAGCACGATGACGTCCGGGTTGATCGCGACGGCCGCGTCGCGCATCTCCTGCACCCGGTGCGCCGACTCCTCCAGCGAGAGTGCCGTGGTCGCGCCGATCGTGCCGGCCGTCGTGAGGCCCATGTGCGGGACGAGGACGTCAGCACCCGCCTCGGTCATCGCGACCGTCGACTCGACGTCGAAGACGTACGGGGCCGTGAGGAGGTCACGCTCGGCGGCGAGGCGGATCATGTCGACCTCGAGGTCGTAGCCCATGCCCGTCTCCTCGAGGTTCTGGCGGAAGACGCCGTCGAAGAGCCCGACGGTCGGGAAGTTCTGCACCCCGGTGAACCCCATCGTCTTGAGCTCGTCGAGGAAGCGCTCCATAATCCGGAACGGGTCCGTCCCGTTCACACCGGCGAGCACCGGGGTGTCGCGGACGATCGGCAGCACCTCCCGACTCATCTCCACGACGACCTGGTTGGCGTCCCCGTAGGCGAGCAGGCCCGACAGCGAGCCGCGACCGGCCATCCGATACCTGCCGGAGTTGTAGATGATGATGAGGTCGACGCCGCCCGCCTCCGCGGACTTCGCCGAGATGCCGGTGCCTGCCCCGGCGCCGATGACGGCCTGTCCGCGCGCGACGGTGGCGCGAAGTCGTTCGAGTGCGATGGTCCTGTCCATGGTCAGTCCTGTTCCGTGGTGTCGGTGCGGTTCCTGTCGCCGTCTCGCTCGATCACAGCGTGGAGGGCGTCGGCGGCGAGCCTCGCGAACACCGGATCATTGAGATGTTCCGGACGGTCGACGACCGTGACCGCGCTGCCCTGCACACCCGCGAGCACGGCTTCCATGAGTGCAGCATCCGCCTCCGCGTCGCGGAAGGGCAAGCCCTCGGCGTCGAGCGCCGAGACGCCGCCGCGCGGGATCAGCAGCACGGTGGGGGCCTCGGCGCCGCTGAGCTTCGCCCCGATCCGCTCGCCCAGCTCGCGGTTCTCGTCGACCGTGGTGCGCATGAGCGTCACCGTCGCGTTGTGGACGAAGAAGTCGCGATCGGCGAACCGCTCCGGCACGGTGTCGCGAGGGCCGAAGTTGACCATGTCGAGCGCACCGAGGCTGACGAGCTGTGGGACGCCTGCCGCGCCGGCCGCGGTGAGTCGGTCCGGGCCCGCCGTCAGCACGCCGCCGACGAGATCGTCCGCGAGTTCGGTGGTGGTGAGATCGAGGACCCCTGCGAGCATGCCGCTCCGAGCGAGCGATTCCAGGGCCCGCCCGCCCGAACCGGTGGCGTGGAAGACGAGGACCTCGTAGCCGAGTTCGTCGAGCCGCTCACGGGCCACGTCGACCGCCGGCGTCGTGACCCCGAACATCGACGCCCCGACGAGCGGGCGGTCCGTCCGCTCGGCGGACGAGGCCGGACCGCGCGCCTGCGCAGCCGCCGCCATGCCGGCGATGGCCGCCACCGCGTTCCCGAGGACGGCACGGGAGATCTGGTTGATCCCGGCGATGTCGACCACGCTGTACATGAGCGTCACGTCGTTCGCGCCGACGTACGGCGCGACGTCCCCGGACGCCATCGTCGACACGAGGAGCTTCGGGGCCCCGATCGGCAGTTCGCGGAAGACCCGGGCGGCGATGGCCGAGCCGCCGCTGCCACCGAGGGCGAGGACGGCGTCGACCCGCCCGGTGGCGTGCAGCCGTCCGATCACCGTCGCGGCACCTTCCGCCATCGCGCTCACGGCGGCTCCACGGTCATCCGCGGCGAGCAGCGTGTCGAGATCGGTCCCGCCAGCGGCGGCCACCTCGTGGTTCGGGTGGTCCACGGCAGCGTCGTACCCGTGGGGCTCACGCGTTCCGGCGTCGACGACCACGACGTCCGCTCCCAGTTCGCCGAGACGCCCGGCGACCCATCGGTACTCGGCGCCCTTCGTATCGAGGGTGCCGACGAGGGCGACGGTCGGTCTGGCTGGTGCTTCGGGTGCGGTCATCGTCGCTCTCCATCGTCGTCGTCGTGAGCGCAGGACGGCCGTGTGTCGGCGCGCCCCACCTGACGGATCCGCTTCGACCCCGCCAGCGCCTCCATCCTGGTCCAGGTTTTGAAACGTGTCAAGAAGTGTTGCATCTTCCTCGCTTTCTCGCATACCAACGCTGTAGCATCGGGTTTTGAAACGTGTCAGAGTTGATCGCCGAGCGAGCTGCGACGCGCCCAGCCTGACGAAAGGACCAGCAGCCACGATGGTGACCACGAGCGCCCCCAGATTCGAGCACCTCCGCGAGGCCCGAGGGATCGGCGACGCCACCCCGAGGCTGAGCTGGACGAATCTGGCGCCCGCCGGCTGGGAGCAGCACGCCGCCGAGATCGAGATCACCCGCGACGGACGGGTCACGACCACGGGCCGGGTCGCCACCGGTGAATCCGTCCTCGTCGCCTGGCCCGCCGCTCCGCTCCGCTCGCGTGAGGTGGCATCGGTGCGCGTACGGGTGTGGGGCACCGACAGGGGCCCTGGCCAGGCGGTCGAGGTGGCCGACTGGAGCCCGGTGGCGACGGTCGAGGCCGGCCTGCTCGCACCGGGCGACTGGGTCGCGGTGCCGGTCGCAGCCGACTGGGATGAGGAGCCGGAGAGCGACACGCGTCGGCCACCGCTGCTGCGGCGGGGCTTCACCGTCGGTGCCGGCCTCGTGTCGGCGCGGTTGTACCTCACAGCGCACGGTGTCTACGAGGCGGAGATCAACGGTCGTCGCGTCGGGGACGAGGCGCTCGCGCCGGGTTGGACCAGCTACGCGAGCCGGCTGCGCACGGCGACGCATGATGTCACCGAGCTCCTGCACCCCGGCGACAACGCGATCGGCTCCTGGATGGGCGACGGCTGGTACCGGGGTCGACTGGGGTGGCGCGGTGGCTTCCGCAACCTGTTCGGCTCGGACCTCTCGCTCATCGCCCAGCTCGAACTCCGCTATGAGAACGGTCGCGTCGAGACCATCGCGACCGACGAGCACTGGCGCGCCTCGTTCGGCCCCATCGTCAGCTCCGGCAACTACGACGGTGAGCACTACGACGCCCGCGAGGAGCTCCCCGGATGGTCGGAGCCCGGCTTCGACGACAGCGGGTGGGCCGGCGTACGGATCGGCACCCGCGACCCGGCCACCTTCGTCGCACCGCAGGGACCCCCGGTGCGCGCGACGCAGGAGGTCGCGCCGATCGCGGTCCTCACGAGCCCGAGCGGCAAGCGCATCCTCGACCTCGGCCAGAACCTCGTCGGTCGATTGCGGATCCGGGTCACCGGTCCGGCGGGCGAGACGGTCGTGATCCGGACAGCGGAGGTCATGCAGGAGGGCGAGATCTACACCCGCCCACTCCGCGAAGCGAAGGCGACCGACAGCTACACCCTCGCCGGCCGCCCGGCTCCGGCGGACGGCGGTCCCGCGGAGGAGTGGGAGCCGCGGTTCACGATCCACGGTTTCCGGTACGCGGAGATCACCGGATGGCCGGGCGATCTCGACGAGGCGGTCGCGAACGGCGACGTCGTCGCGCGGGTCTACCACTCCGACCTCGAGCGGACGGGCTGGTTCGAGAGCTCCGACGAGCGGGTGGACCGCCTGCACGAGAACGTGCTCTGGAGCATGCGTGGGAACTTCGTCGACCTCCCCACCGACTGCCCGCAGCGGGACGAGCGCGTCGGCTGGACCGGCGACCTGCAGGTCTTCGCGCGCACCGCCTCGTTCCTGTACGACGTGTCGGGCATGCTCGGCTCCTGGTTGCAGGACGTCGCAGTCGAGCAGCACGAGGACGGCACCGTGCCCTGGTACGTCCCGTTCATCCCCGACGACGGCCAGTGGACGCCGAACCGACCCGGCGCCGTGTGGGGCGACGTCGCCGTCCTCACCCCGTGGGTGCTCTACGAGCGCTTCGGCGACATCGGCGTCCTCGCGGCCCAGTACGACAGCGCGAAGCGGTGGGTCGACCTCGTGCACCGCCTCTCCGGCCCCGACCACCTCTGGAACGAGGGGTTCCAGCTCGGCGACTGGCTCGACCCGGCCGCACCACCGGATCGGCCGGCGGAGTCGCTCACCGACCGCCACCTCGTCGCCACCGCCTACTCGGCCTGGTCCACAGCGCACCTCGCGAAGACCGCCGCCGTGCTCGGTCGCATCGACGACGCCGAGCACTACGCCGAGCTCGCTGAGGCGACCCGCCGGGCGTTCCTCGCGGAGTACGTCGGCGAAGACGGGCTGATGACGAGTGACGCGCAGACCGCGTACTCGCTCGCGATCGCGTTCGAGCTCCTGCCGGACCCGGCGGCAGTGGACCGTGCCGGCGAGCGGTTGAGCGCCCTCGTCGCCGCCGCCGGCAACCGCATCGCGACGGGCTTCGTCGGGACGCCGATCGTGAGCGACGCGCTGACGACGTCGGGCCATCTCGACCGCGCCTACGACCTGCTGCTCGAGGACGAGTGCCCGTCCTGGCTGTACGCGGTGGGCCAGGGCGCGACCACGATCTGGGAGCGCTGGGACAGCATGTTGCCCGACGGGACCGTGAACCCGGGGCAGATGACCTCGTTCAACCACTACGCGCTCGGAGCGGTGGCCGACTGGCTGCACCGGGTCGTCGCCGGCATCGCTCCGTCCGCACCCGGCTACCGCTCGATCCTGTTCCGGCCCCGACCCGGCGGTGGGCTCACCCACGCCTCGGCCGTGCACCTGACGCCCTACGGTCGGGCGTCGATCGCTTGGCGGATCGAGTCGGACACGTTGCACGTCGAGGTCGAGGTGCCCACGGGGACGACGGCCGTCGTCGACCTGACGGGCGCCGAGCCGGTGTCGGTGACGAGCGGTACGCACCGCTTCGAGGTGACGGTCGGGACGGTGGACGATCCATTCAGAGGAATAGAACCGCTCCGCGCGACGCTGTAGTCAGCGTGAAGAAGATCGGGTTCCTGTCCTTCGGACACTGGCAAGACGTTCCGGGCTCCAGCGTGCGCACCGGACGCGACGCACTGCTGCAGAGCATCGACCTCGCGGTCGCAGCAGAGGAGGTCGGCGTCGACGGCGCCTACGTGCGCGTGCACCACTTCGCCCGGCAGCTCGCGTCACCGTTCCCACTGCTGGCGGCGATGGCGGCGAAGACCTCGACGATCGAACTCGGCACCGGTGTCATCGACATGCGCTACGAGAACCCGCTCTACATGGCCGAGGAGGCGGCGGCCACCGACCTCATCAGCGACGGCCGACTGCAGCTCGGCGTGAGCCGGGGATCACCCGAGACGGCCCTCCGCGGGTCGGAGTCGTTCGGCTACGTACCGGGCGACGACGAGACCGACGCGGACATCGCCCGCTCGCACACCGAGGTGTTCCGGGCGGCCATCGCCGGTGCGGGCGTGGCCCGCGCGAACCCGCAGATGACGGGGACGAACGGACTGCTCGCGATCCAGCCGCAGTCGCCGGAGCTCGGCGAGCGCATCTGGTGGGGTGCCGGCTCGCGGTCCACCGCGGTGTGGACAGCGGAGCAGGGCATGAACCTCATGTCGTCGACGCTCCTCACCGAGGACACCGGGGTGCCGTTCGACGAACTGCAGGCGGAGCAGATCCAGATGTTCCGTGACGCCTGGACCGAAGCCGGTCACGAGTGGCAGCCGCGGGTCTCCGTGAGCCGCAGCATCCTGCCGCTCATCGACGACGAGACGCGCCGCTACTTCGGACTGCGCGCCCAGGCCGACTCGAAGGACCAGGTCGGACACCTCGACGGCGGACTCGCGCGCTTCGGCCGCAGCTTCATCGGCGAGCCCGACGTCATCGCCGCCGAGCTCGCGGCCGACGCCGCCGTGCAGGCCGCCGACACCGTCCTCGTCACCGTCCCGAACCAATTGGGCGTTGATTTTAATGTACATATCCTGGAGTCGATTATGAGAGATGTTGCGCCAGCAGCAGGATGGCGATGATCCGCGTGAGCACGGCGATCTAGCGCGTTCCTAGTCGATCCTCGACAGGTTGTACGGCAGGCAGAAAACGGTTCTAGGTCGCAGTCACAGAGCGCCGGACACACCTGTGCAGGCTTTCGCGATGGCTGGTCGGGGGATGACCCTAGAATGACAAGCATTCGTCGGGCACTCTGCGCGACCGGGGACCAGGGGGTTGAGCGATGGCAAGGGCGCCCATAAACCCCTCCGCTCTCGTCTGGGCCCGCGAGGTCAGCCATGTGAGCAGCGCCGAACTCGCCAACGCCGTCGGAGTGACGCCGGGGCGCGTAGATGAGTTCGAAAGCGGTGAAACGCTGCCCACATTCCGGCAGCTCACGCTGTTGGCCACGAAGCTCGATCGACCTCTTGGGTTCTTCTTCGCGACTCCGCCGACTGTTCCGGATGTTCCAGACACTGCTGACTTCCGGGGTAGAGCGCACGCGACGCTTCCCCCCGACCTCGCGAAAGAGATGAGGCGGGCCGAGCAGCACCGCGATGCCATGCTCGACCTCGGAGGCCGACCAGACAGACGGCTCGCTAGTGGAGCAATCAGCTGGGGCAACCTCGCGGCAAGAGCGACGAAGATGCGCAGGCAGTTCGGACTAACCGACGCCTTTGTGCCTCCCGAATCCGGCAACAGCCAGGTCTTCAACTTCTGGCGTGGGCTGCTGGAGGAACATGGGATCCTCGTCTTCCAGACCACCAAGATCTCTCTGGAGACCTTCCGCGGGCTGTCCGTCAACCATGACGCACTACCCATCGTCATCGTTAATGGAGGGGATAGTCCGGCAGGACGGACCTTCACGCTGTTCCACGAGGTGGCGCACCTCATCAATCGGACCAGCGGTCTCTGCGTACTTCGCGAGACAGTCGACGAGGAGGCCATCGCCAACAACTTCGCGGCCAACTTCCTCATGCCGGAAGCCGCAGTCCGAGCGAACCTGCGGCACCAGGACGACCCGCTCGCGGCATCTGAGTATCTGGCGAGGCATTTCAAGGTCAGCAACCTTGCTGCAGCGGTCAGGCTCAGGCGCCTCGATGTGATCGATGATGAGGACCTGGACGAGGTCAGGACCGCAAGCGACGAAAGCTGGGACCGCGCGCGCGAGGCATTGAAGCAGAAGGACGGATTCGTTCCGCCCTGGCGGCTCCGGTATCGGGATCTCGGTCCCACTTACATCGGCACTGTTGCGCGCGCCATCGAGGACCGGCGGGTGGACCTTGTGGATGCCACCTACCTGCTCAATGCCCGGCTGCCGATGGTGGAGCAGATGCTGAGCGAGTACTACCGCACTGGCGGTGCGGAATGAACTACACCCTCGACACAAACATCCTCATCGGATTGATCCAGCGCTACCCGCGCGACATCTTTCCGGCCATGTGGGCGAACATCGAGGATTCAGTAGCTGCGGGCGACAGCTGTATCTGCGAGGCAATCCTTCGCGAAGTCCATCGAGGTGGCGACGATCTGCATGACTGGGCCAAGAACCTGGACGGCTTCGTCTGTTCCATCACTGACGCCGAGCTGATGACCGTGGCCCAGATCGGTGCCGCCCATCCTGGATGGGTGCAGGGCCAGCTCAACGAAGCGGATCCCTTCGTGATCGCCCACGCAAAGGCAGAGCGCTCCATCATCGTGACGGAAGAGAACCTCAAAGGGCCGGGCACCGAGGACAAGAACCAGAAGATTCCCAACATCGCAGCGGAACACCGCGTGCAGGTCATCAAGTTCTTCGACTTCATCCGGTCCTACGGCTGGCAGTTCTGATCTCGACGGACGATCGTGGATCTGGCTGCAGCGTCTGAGACACCGGCGACCGGTGATGCTTCGAGGGGGAAGCGCTACCTCCATGTAGTCGCTCCCGAGATCGCTCTGCAGTTCATCGCGGAACGAAATCCTGGAGTAGACCTCGTTCGGGTGAGTGCCGGTTCGCCCAAGAAGCTCTGGTGGGTCGGGGATTGCGGTCACGAGTTTGAATCAGCGCCCTACAACAGGGTCAAAGGGCAAGGTTGTCCATTCTGTTCGGGGAACCGCGTACTGATCGGATTCAACGATCTTGGAACGGTCCGGCCAGAACTGGCCGCCGAGTGGAACCATGCGAGAAATGGCGATCTCCTGCCTACTGCCGTAACCCGCAGCTCGGGGCGAAAGGTCTGGTGGATCGACGCCTTCGGTCACGAATGGGAAACCGCCATCAGCGGCCGGAACGCCGGCGCTGGGTGTCCATATTGTTCTGGGCTCAAGGTCCTGGCCGGTTTCAATGACTTGGCCACCAAGCGTCCTGAGTTGGCGGCGCAGTGGCACCCGGATCGCAACGAAGTCCATGCATCAGATGTCGCCCCCAACGCAAACAAGAAAGCGTGGTGGATCTGTCCCAAGGGCCACGAATGGCACGCATCGATCAACAATCGAGCCAACGGGAACGGTTGCCCCGTTTGCAAGCTACCGAGGGGCGAGGAGTTCGCGGCCGAGAAGCGCCGCCGCCGCGCCGAAGGGAGGCCCGTCAAGAAGCGTCCGGTCGACTCGAACCGGCTCTCGCAAGCGCTCCTGCCTGGGTACAACGACATGGCCACCACTCATCCGTTGCTCGCAGCGGAGTTCGACTCTTCCAAGAACGCTCCGCTGACCCCGTCCACCGTCGTGGCAGGGACGGCGAGGAAGCTTTGGTGGCAGTGCGCCCGGGGCCACGAATGGGAAACGACCGGCAACTCCCGAGCCTCCTCGGGAACGGGATGTCCCACCTGTGCAGGTCAGCGGATCCTGGAGGGCTTCAACGATCTTGCGACTGTCCGCCCAGATCTTGCTTCGGAGTGGCATCCGACAAAAAATGGGAGCCGTCTGCCGAGTGAGGTCACTGTCAGCAACGGCAAAAAGGCGTGGTGGGTTGCGGACTGCGGCCACGAATGGGAGGCAGTCGTGTCCAGTAGAACAGGGCAGGGCGTGGGATGCCCCGTCTGTTCTGGTCGAAGGACGCTGGCGGGATTCAATGATCTGGCTACTCTGCAGCCATCCGTCGCACTCTCCTGGCATCCGATGAGGAACGGGACTACGACTGCCTCCGATGTAAACCAGTACTCCAACAGCAGTCGCTGGTGGCTCTGCGACCAAGGCCATGAATGGGAATCCACCGTCAACAATCGCTCCCATGGCCAAGGCTGTCCGTTCTGCTCCGAAGGCGGGGGCTTCAAGCGCGCCAATCCTGGCGTCGTCTACTTCCTGGAGCACAAGGTGTTCCGGTCCTTCAAGATCGGAATCACCAATGTAGGCACGACCCGACTGAACCATTTCAAGATGGATGGCTGGGAGGTTCTTCATCTGGAGCGCTTCGAGGATGGTTCGCATGCGCTCGCTGTCGAAGGGGCGATCAAGCATTGGTGGCGAGTAGAACGGCGTTTGCCCATGTGGCTCGGGCCAGAACAGATGCTCAGGACGAGCGGATGGACGGAGACGGTTCACTCTGACGAGCTGACGGCAGCCGAGTGCATAGACAGGATCGCGAAGGAGTCACAGCTCGTCCGGGCACTCTGACTCCTAGACGGTCCGCGCTTCCCTGCGTAGGACACAGGAGAGTCCCGCTCAGCTGTCTAGGTTGTGCCAGTCGTCTCCTAGTACCCAGCGGACAGCTGAGATCCTGCCCGATAGGTAGCCCCAAGCCCAGTCGGACTCCACATCCTTCGCGAGCTCGTCGGCGCCGTATTGCTCTTCCATTCGGCGCTTGCCCTCGATCACCGCGGCCTTGATGTCATCGGCCAGGTCTCGCTGAGCGAGATCGTCATCTGCTGGCTTGCGGCCGTACCAGAGCCGGTCCATGAGTTCTGACTCGGCGCTGAGTATCTCCGAGACGCGCCGAAGCGTGCTCGTGCCCACATCATGCTTGAAAGCGATGTCGAGGTTCTTCTCCACGAGCCGAAGAAGCTGCGGCTTCTCCCAGACCCGGATACGAAAGGGCGGCCTGTTGGAACGCTCGTAGTCAGCGATCCAATCCTTGGCCGCGTTGGTCAGGTAGCCAGAGGCGATGAACAGCACGACCGCAGGACGCTCGGCGGTGGCCCAGGCCAGCGTTCCATGAAGAGCTGCGGGCGGCACTCCGCGTTTGTAGTGTTTGCTGTCAACGAACCACTGTTCTTCATACTCGTGGCCGTCGATGTCTCTGAGCGTCTTCCGGGCAACGATGTCGCGGCCCCGGTCGGAGGGCGAGGAAGGCAACGGAGTACCCTTCCGCCAATCGACATTTGAGAAGCCGCTCGCGGCCATGAGGTCGAAGCTGAACTCCTCGAAGTCCGTCGGTGACAACCCGTCGAAGTCCAAGGACCCGAGCGCGAAGTCGTCCTCCTGCTCGTCGGGGTCAGGCTCCACCTGGTCAGGCTGTTCCTCGGCTGGCGTCTCCATTCCTCGAGTATAGGAACCACCATTGAAGTAGCTCCGGGTCGGACACGGGTGACACAGCAAAGGCCGGGGGCGGGTCTCACGAACCCCCGGCCTTGCTGTGCTTCGTTGTGGATGTGGCGTTCCGCCACGGATCGGGATATCAACCGAACAGGCCCACGACCCAGTCGAGAAGATAGATTCCCGCTGTCAGCACGACGAGCGGAACCATGAGCTTTCCGTACCAGGGCAGCTTCCGCCAGAACCACCCTCCGATCTTCTTCGGCTGTTGCTTCAGCTTGCTAGCCATTGCCACCACCTCCTCCGAAGAGCGCACTGGCGACGACTGTCAGGCCGATGCCGATTGACAGCCAGACCCACCAAGGACCCCGAAGCAGCACAACCCGCTTGGGCTGCTGGCGCGGATCGTAGAATCGGGACGGCTGAGCCTGAGGCCGAGCCTCCGGGACAGCCCCGTTGTAGCGAGGGATCTCCCGGGGCGGGCGAGGGTTGGGCATACGATCAGACATCAGCGGCCTCCCTGGACTTGCGCAAAGCTGCTATCCAACGGAAGAGCGTGGGCATGCTGACTTCCATGGACTCAGAGATAGCGCGGTAGGTCTCACCCTCCTCCCGACGCCTCCACGCTTCCTCCTGGCGCTGGACTCGGAGCGCTGAACTGCTCGGTATGGTGGTGTTCGCCGAGCTGCCGATGGGTGTGTGCCTAATCCACCTGTGTACCGTGCTGCGGTCGACTCCAAGCTGCCTGGCAAGCTGGGCCGGTGCCACTCCTCTCTCGATGCGCCTTACGGTCTCCTGGGACAGGAGCTCATCCCGAATCTGCTTGAGCCCCTTGAACTCGGCACCGAACACGGACTCGTACAGGGCCGCTACCTCCATCTCCTCCCGAAGGTTGACCAGCACTACTGCTTCCAGCCGCTGCTCTAGCTCATCTAGCGTGCTCTCTGGTGGAGTTGCCTCAGACATTGGTGACCTCCTCGGTCTCTGCCTTCTCCTTGTCTGCCGCCCGCTTGGCGGCTTCGAGTCTTTGAAGCGCTTCTCGCTCCTCCTTCTGTTGGGCCCTGACGGTCCGCCTCAGCTCGGGATCTCGCTCGATGCGCTCCTCGTCGCTACCCTGCTCGATTGCCTTCGCGACGGTGGCCCGTGCCACGCCGTAGATCCTTGCGATCTGGCTCTTGGACAGTCCCGCTGCGAATGCCTTGGCTGCTTCGGTTTTCTGCCGCTTGGTGAGAGCTGGCTTCCGGCCGATGTGCTTCCCATCAGCCTTCATCTGCGCGAGCCTCCGGCGAGTGCGATCAGCGATGAACTCGCGCTCAAGCTCAGCGACCATCGAGAGCACCAGGAAGAGGGTTCGACCTTCAAAGGTGCTGGGATCGTGGATAGCGCCGCCGATGCCGAGCTTCACCTTCTTCTGCTCCAGAAGCCTGCCGACTTCTCCGAGCTCTTCCATGTTTCTGCCGAGCCGGTCGAGCTTCACCACATGAAGCTCGTCACCCTCGCCTAGCTCTGCGAGCACCCTCTCCAGCGCCTCGCGCTTCTGCTTACGGGAGCTGATGATCTCGTGTTCGATGTAGCTGCGATCCACCCCGAAGCTCTCGACTTGAGAGATCTGATCTTCGAGGTCTTGCAGCTTCGTGCTTACTCTGGCGTAACCGTACTTTGACATGGCCGTGTCTCCTTGATCGGGTTGTTGACACGGTCAAATATCAAAGCGTCTTGTCAGTCGTTTCTTTCACCCCTCTACGCTGATCTGCTCCGCTTTGAGCCACTACTACTGAACGCTGCCCTAACCGTGTGAGCCGATCGGTAGATGACACGCTGAAAAAGCAGAAGGGCCGCGATCCGAAATAGATCGCGGCCCTCAGCCGTGGTGTCACACACCCAGTCAGCAAGTGCTCTTATCGAGCCATGTGTGCCACTCGTAGAACTCATCCGGCGAAAGCGTGAGCCGGGGAACGAGACTTCTATTCACTGCTCCCCGGTACTTGTTCCACCGGGCGTAGGTCACCCGGTACTGATCCGGCAGCGCAGTCAGCTCGAAGCCGAAGCGGTAGCCGGGGATGGAGTATCTGAGCCACCAGGGCATGAGCTTCCTAGCCTTCGCGACTGCCGAAGGCTCAGAGCAAGACTGGGACCACATCGCGAGCCGATCCCAGGAAGTCTCTGGTGAGCTGATCTACGGCGTCCGGATCCTCCCATCGGTCAGCGTGGAAGAAGAGGATCGCGGCTAGTCCCTCCACTGCGTCGGGCTCGGCATATGTGCCTAGCCTCTCGACGGCCAGATGCCTAGCGCGATTCCGAAGGATCTGGAAAACCGGCTCCCCGGGCAGCGCCGCCACCGCGGCCCTCAGCTTCTTCGGTCGAACTATTGCCGTCTTCATACTCACGCCGTAGCGGTCTGCGATCTTCTGCCAGGTCCAGCCCTGCGCTCGTAGAGCGATGATGGCCTCGGCATCGTAGTGGGATAACTTCTTGTCCATTGGCTTTAGCTCGCTCATGGTCTTCTCCTCGGTAGCGGTGCCGCACACTCAGCGGACTCGGCGACCCGGGTAGCTGTAGCGAGTAGCCGCGCCCCCGCCCTCCCGGGCGATCAGCTCAGCTGCGAGGAGAGCATCCAGCGCCCTGCGATCAGTGCTCGAAGCCTTGGCCTCAGGATCTTCCTTGATACGCGCGACGATCACCGAAAGACTCACCGGCTCGTAGCTACTCACACAGTCGAGGATCTGCGCAGCGGCAGTGATGGTGGCGAGCTGGCGAGCTGTGAGCCCACCATCATCGATGAGATAGCGGTACTGCTCCCGAGTCAGCTCTGTCTCGCCGCCCTGGGGGGTTGGGAGTACGAAGTTCCCCGTAGTCTCGTCTGTTTCTAGCATTGTCTTGCTCCTTCCTAGGATCAGCCGCCCATCGGCTCGGGAGCTATATCAAAACGGTGACGATGAGCCCTCGGGACAAAGAGAGAGGCCGCGATCCCTCTGGGATCGCGGCCTTGGTGTCGCACACCGATGGATCAGCAGCTGTAGCTGTTGGCTTCGCCCGCACCGCTGTAGACGAGAGGGTTCTCCATGGATCCACCCTCGCCAGCTACGAGTAGCGAAGTTCGAATGCCTCCAGAGCTTGAGTTGTACTCATCGACGGCGCTACAGGCTGTGGTGTCCCCGCTGGAGTCGGACTCATAGACCAGGGCAGCCTTGTAGACATTGGAGGCGGCGTAGTCGACAGCCCCCTGCTTTGCGTTGTCGATGAGACCGCTGTAAGAGACGAAGCCGCCCACGGAAAGGGCGACGATGATGGCGACAGTGACGACCACATCGATGAGCGAGAATCCTCCCTCATCGCCAGGCGCGCGGTAGTAACGAGGGCCGCAGTTCCTGCCGGTCTCGCTGAGTGTGATGAACTTCGTCATGGCATTCCTCCTGATTGGGAGCCGGGCGGCTCACGGACCCATATCAAAAAGGCAAAGAGGCCGGGAACCATTGGTTCCCGGCCTCCCGGTGGTGTCGCATCATCGGAAGTCGAGGACCACCGCCCACTCATCGAGATCTTCGAGCCCGTAGCGCACCATGGCCTGGAGGCGCTTTCCATCGAGATCTTCGATCCCATGCCGCGCGAAGGCTTCCTCTGCGGATTCGCGGATCTTCCGGCGAATCACCCCCATCTGCTCTGGGGTGTATCGAGCTGCCATGATCAACGCCTCCACTTCGGAGACCGGAGACCGAAACCTCGGTAGATGGAGCTGCACTGGTGAGCGAATTCCAGATCGTAGAACAACTCCCGATGGCAGCGCTTGAACTCTCGATCATTAAGGAGGCTCTCCAGGAGCTCTCGATCCTGCACGATTTCTCGTAGCGTGCGGCCAGCTACCCGGCCATCAGCGTATTCGCTTACTTCTGGGACTACTTGGTCCAGTATCTCTTTCATGAGTCATGGTTTCCTTTCCGGGCGCATTGCCCGGGATTAGTGGCGGTAGAGATCTATATCAAAACGGTGAAGATCAGGCGTCGAAGTCAGCGAATAGACCGGCGTCATCCTCCGCGATGTCCGCGAGGTCGTCGAGGTCGTCGTACTCGTCTGCACCAAGGTTGGCCGACTGCTTGATGGCGTCAGGATTGGTGATCGCTTCCCATTCGTCCTCATCGAGGAAGCGCCCGACACCATCGGTCTTAAGTCGGATACCCGCATAGATGTTGGCGTAGTCCGATGCAGCCGCAGCTTCCATAAAGGAGTCAGGTCGCCACTTCGAGTGGACGAGATCCTTGATCTCCTTCGTGGCGCTCCGCTTCTTCTTCGCATGGCGAACCACACGCCACTCCTTGAAGAGCGTCAGCATCTCCAGCTCTGTCCGTAGCGACTGCTGGCTGAGCACGCCCTGACCGTGCTCCTTCAGCTTCTCGGAGAAGAACCCAATGAGATCCTTCTCAGTCACGAAGTGATTGCTGCTCGGGGCGGCGTACTCAGTGAGGATCGCGTGGAGGGAGTTGGTCTTGCCCATCCACTCCGCTTTGTTCTCCCGCACATGCTCAGAGATCGTCGCTGTCTCAACCTGCGAGTCACTGTCGGCCCACTCCTTGCTCTTGAGGAGGAGGTAGTAGTAGAACGCATCCCGGACCTCGGGGTTGGTCCGCACATCTCTGGTGAACCGCTCATCCCGCTCCCGGTGCCAGGGGTTGTTGGCATCGAACTCGCTCGCGCGAGGGTACTTGTAGGGGAACTTGACGATCTCGAAGCGGTCGATCACATCCTCGCCCCGTCCGAAGTTGGGGAGCTTGTTGCAGGTGAGCATGAAGGTATGAACCAGCCGGATCGAGCGAGTGCGCTCCCGGATCTGTCGAGCCTTGTAGCCCTGTCCGGAGCCGATGAGCTGCTTCAGCTTCTCGAAATCGACATCGTGGCTCGCGGCGAAGTCATCGAATACCGTGAGCGTCTTGTTATCCATGTCAGCCTCGGCGTAGCTGTTGCTGCTCTGCCGGTAGAGCGCGGCATGGGCGGCCTTGAGGCCGAAGCTGTCTGCTGCTGAATCACCGAGCACACCGAAAAGAGCTTCCATGAGCGAGGTCTTGCCGTTGTCCTTCGTGGGGCCGAAGAGGATCAGGCCAGTCTTCGAAAGCGGCTGCTCCTGTCGGAGAACGGTACCCAGGAAGGCATCGAGAAGAGGCCGGTCCTCCGGGTGAGCCGACGACATGATCTTCTCGACGGTGCCGCTGTGCTTCTCGTAGAGCGCGGGATCTCCCTCGAGGGTCAGCTTGCGAGTTGTGTAGAACTCGGGGCTTGGCTCCCGAACCTCCATCGTGTCGAGATTGCGGATACCGCTACCATCTACGATCTCGTTGGGCGAGGCATCGAACGCTTCCAGGTCGGCACGCATCGCGAGCTCGCCCCGGAGATGAGCGATCATCTTGGAGACCACGCCCCGCTCGATGGCCTGTCCAGCCTCCTTTGCGCGCTCCTTCTCTCCCGCACTGATCGCAGCGCCTTCGTCGGCGCGGAGCCAGAGCACAGCAGAGTTGGCAAACACTTCCTCGGTGATCGGCGCATAGATTCCGTAGGTGCGAGAGGTTGGCACAGCGTCAAAGCGATACCAGGCGCCACCCTCCGTCTGACCCTTGGGTACCACCCAGCGATACTCGGGGTGCTCTTCACGGAATCGATCAGCCAGGTGGTCGAAGCGGTAAGCAGTCTCAAGCGCGGCCTTTCTCTCGGCCTCCGCGTTGCCCGTCACCCAACCCATTCGAAGCTGATGCTCCGCCTCCTGGAGGTCGTAGCCGTTCCACTTGCTACCGTCATTTGCGATGAGGACAACGAGCCGATCAAGAGCCGCAGCGATGAAATCAGCCTCGTTGGCTCTGCGAGATCCCGCCTGCGATCCAGCCCAGAGCAGCTTCGAGCTGTGCTTTGCTCCACCCTCGACTACATCCACAAGAGCCGCGATGATCGGCTCGATAGCCTTCTCACCCTTCTGGCTGGTGAGCTTCGGCGTAGCGTCAGCGTCCTTCGGCTTTGCTGCCTTCTTGGGCTCCTCGGACTCCTCGGTCGCCGGCGGCTCTGCATGGATCGCGGCGCTGGCGATCGGAGCGATTGGGTCATCTTCGTAGTACGCGTAGACGCTGGAGTCATCACCGAAGATGTCGTCCTCGTCCCAGTCGTCGGGATTCGCGGATAGGTCTGCAGTAGCCATTGGGGCCTCCGGTAGTTATTGAACTGATCACCGCTTGGTGGGCGGATGAGACCAATATCAAAATGGTGCGGATGGGGCTCAGAAACACATTCCGATGTATGTCCTGGGCCCGGAGCCGCCCAAAAAGGGAACGGCCCGGAATGTGGGAGAGGATCAAGGCGGAACTACCGGAACCGCCACTCAACCCCACATACCGGGCCGTAAGCTTTTGGGTACCACTCCGAAAGCCTCAAGACTGCTATATCAAAACGGCGCAGATCAGTTCGGGAATGGGCCGCTAGAGGACCGAGCCAGGAGGCTACTTCGACTACTTCGACTGCGCTTTTCATCCGCCCCTGAAAAGTTTGAAAAGTTTGAAATCCACTACCTCCTAGCCAAACTTCTTAAACTTCTGGAGAGTACTACAAAAGTTGAGTCGAAGTAGTCGAAGTAGCGCTATAGCGGGCCTCTAGGCTGCTACTTCGACCGGCAAGTTTAGGAATCATCGAAAAGCGGCGAAAAGTTCCCAAACTTCGGTCAAACTTGGGGTGGTGGTCCAAAGTTTGGTCGAAGTTTGACCAAGTTTGGCGATTCTCCAAACTTTCAGCCCCTAGCAGTGGTGTCACACATCGGCTGAGTCGAAGTCGAAGGAATCGGCTTACGCGGTGATGTCGCACTGTCCCTCCCAGGCACAGAGGTAACCCCGTTTTCGCACTCTTCGCGCTTTCCGTGCTCGCTTTGCAGCGCTGCCCGTCTAAGCGTCGATGATGCTCAGACGGACAGGTTGTGCGCGAGGCAGCGGGAAGCGTCTTAGATCGCAGCCTCGGGCGAGGGGGTGGCGTTCAACAGTCCGCACCGGGAGGGTTCATCAGCTCTTCAAGGATGCTGAGCTGAAGCTCCCACTCATCCTCGAACTCCTTGGCGAGAGCATCGACCTCGTGCTGGAAGCTCTCAGCCGTAGCCTCCAGGACCCGAGCAATCCCTAGGAGGATCGCGGCGGAGCTATCTTGCACAGCCCACTGAGCCCGGAGCTTCGCCCGGATCATGGTGCGCTTGAGCTGCCGCTTCGCTGCTCGCTTCGAAGCGCTGCCTACTGCCCCCATGAGTCGGCGGATTCGATTCCTCCGTGCTCGCGCTTCCTTGGGTGTGAGCTTCGAACCACCCTCCCGGTAGTACTGAGTGCGCTGGCCCGTGCCGACAGTGTAGACGCCGCCGAGGAGAGGGGAGATGGTCTGAGTCTGGCCGTGGCCGCTGGGCTCGATCTCCGCGCCTCCAGCCCTGGCGAGATCGGGGATGGTCTTGTGTTCTCCGTAGGGGCATCGGCTCTTTGCTACACAGCGCTGCCAGCGGCCGGTTCGTGATGACTGGTGCAGGGTACTCATGGGGTGCCTCCTTGACCGAATCCATATCGGCGCAGTTAGGACAAGAGGCGATGGTGTCGCACACAAGCGCAGACCATCGACCTACACCCGGAAACCAGGAGTCGCGCATCATCGTGCGTCAGGCATGGCCACAGCCCAATGTCGCAGGATACGGGCTGGAGCACGGCCCACAGCGTCGGTCTCATCAATGCTCTAGGCCGCGATTCTCAGAGGCGATTTCAGCCCCAGGGCCACGGCGGAGATAGCAGGCATCTTCCAACAGAAAACGCCCCGGCTACTACAGCCGGGGCGTTTTCTGTTTGTGGGCTACCAGGTGTCAGGGTAGAAGCCTTTACGAAGGACCGTTATGTGAAGTTCCTCGCTGGTCTTACCCGTAGCGTCGTGGATCATGGTGTAGATGTACTGACCGTCAGGCAGATCATTTTCGCTCACAGTGTAGTAGCCAAGCGTCTGGTACCAGCCTGTGCTCTTGATCGTATAAACGACATTCCCTTGACGATCCTTGAGTAGCCCAGTGTAGGTGTCGCCCGGGGGCATTGACTGCCAGCTGATGGATAGACCCGGTAGTTGAGGCGTGAGTACGGAATATGTAAGAGCGTCCGTAGCTTCGGGAGTCTGAGGCTCTGGGTCTGTTCCTTCGGTCATCTGACAGGAAGCCGGTCCACGGACTCCGTTGATGCCTTCGTCTCCATAGGTGGCCTGGATGCAGAAGCCTCCATCGTCAAGAGTCGCCGCATCAGCCTTTGGTACGAAAGCAGCGATCAGTACAACAGCGACGAGCATGACGAGGCAGAGTAGCAAGCGGTTGAGCTTCTGTCCCTGGCTGTCCTTCATCAGCACGGCAGCGGCGGTCTGGGTCTGTGGCTTCTTTTCCATGGGTCTTGATCTCCTGATCTCAGATCGCCGCCAAGTGCCGCGAATCGAGACCTATATCAAAACGGGCAAGATCACCGAAGAGCCCGGAAACGAGAAAGCCGGAGCCGCGGTTCGAGGGGAAATAAGAACCGCGGCTCCGGCCGCAAGAAGGACTACCATGACGATGCCGCCACCAGCATCAGCGCTACATATCGCCGCACACTTCCCCGAGCGGTCTAGCTCTTCCTGGGGTTGTGTCACACCACAGCAAGAAGCGGAGACGCTACTCTTCGCCTTCCAACCTGGGGTCGATGGGGAGGTCAAAGCCCGCGGCCTCTGTCCGCACCTGCTCTGCGAAAGCGGTGTCTCGAAGCGACAGGGCAAAGGCAAGCAGAGCGCCGGGCACAACGATCTGTAGCACGAGCCTTGGGTCAACTGTTGCGTCTGGATCGCTATCGAGAAACGAGCGCATCCTGATCCCACCGGCCACTCGCACGGCTTCTGAGTACATGTCCGCGAGCTTCATGCTTGGCTTGGAGAGCGGAGTCGCGAAGAGCCACATCTGGTAGAGGTACTTTTCCCACTGCCCCTGTTGTCTTCCGATCGTGGAGGTCTTAATCCCGTGCTGCGCCTGGTTGAGCTCCTTGCTCTTCGGTAGCGCTTCCGCTATCGCGAGGAACTTCGAGATGTATTCCCGGTCACTTTGTCCCAGAGGGAAGCCCTCGTCGGCGGCCTTTAGGAGCTGTTCGAAGTTGAACTTGTGCTCAAGCCCGAAGGCGTGGACGGCATGAACTCCGTGGACTCGCAACGCTTCAAGGGCCATGGCCTGATCGAGGAGCGAACGGAACATCCCACTCGCCTCAACCTTGTAGCCCGCTTGAGCGAGGATCACCAACGCTCGACCCGTCCGCATAATGCTCGCCATGATGCCATAGCCGAACTGGCCAACTTCGAAGCGGTCCGCGACCTTCTCGCCTTCAGCTACCTGAATGGCGGGACCAGCCTCGCCATAGCGTTCCCGCCAGATACTCTCGAAGCGATCGAAGATCGCTTCTGCCTGCTTGATCTCTATGCTCATGCCCCGAGCGTATCGATGCCGTAGTGCGACACCACCGCTGGCGGACGCCTAGCGCGGCGCGAGGGACCGAGAATCCATCGGCGCACTTGCGACCAGTCAGGGTTGTGTCACATCACCCATCAGAGAACGCCATTGGGGAAGAGAAAGTCCCGAACCTCGTCTCGACTCGCCTCATCGTCGTAGAGCCGGAACAGCTCATCTATCCAGGCTCGCTCGCTGTTGTTGGCCTCGGATCGGAAGAGGCCGAAGTCCGGGTGCTCGCGGATTAGAGACGCTTGGCGCTCTATGGCCCACTGGTAGTGGAGGAGACCCTGACCGAAGTCTTTCAGTGTGAAGCGAAAGAACTGCGCTCGAAGCATCTTTGACACCTGATCGAGCCGGAACTTCGGCAGCTCCAGGGCCTGGAAGCTCAACCGTGAGTGAGGGTCAAACCCAGTAGCGAGCCCAGCGAGGACGAGCGCAGTCTGATCTACCACTGCGGGATTGCGGATGAGCGCTCCGGCCACGCGTGTGTTGCCCTCCCATGCCCACTCTGCGAGCACCCGCTGAGTCGGCACATCGAGGTCGCTTCCAGCCAGCCTTTCGAGACCATCCAGGGACATGGAGTCGAAGCGGTCCATAAGGTCCATGTCTGTCTCGCTCATGGCCTCAACCCTACTGATCACCCTTGGCGCGACACCACTGCTGCTGGAGCCGTGCTCCTACTGTGGCGCGACACCACTGCTGACCATCTCGGCCTGGGCCGTTGGAAGTGGAGCGAGTGCTGATCTGGCTGAGGCCGAGCTGCTGGGGCTGGGGCTGAGGCTGAGGAGGAGGACTGCTGATGGCTTGAGACAGGCTGTTGGAAGGCTGACGGCAGGACTGCGGGCGCGGGCCGAGGCGGGCCTGATCCAAAGTGTTAGAAGTGGTGATTTCCTCTAGTGATACGAGGAAACATTAATCGCGCCTTTTTAGTCGAGATAGGCGCGAGAACTCAACAGAGATGCTATTGCGGCATGAATCAATAGCTTCTCCAATCACTCCTGCAACCACTCCTGCAATAGGCAAAGCGATATGGCTCTCTGCTCCCGTGGGCGAACTGCAATAGGCAGCCACGCTAACCACGATTAGGAGCCGAAAAACAGGAGAAGATCATGCCAGACCCCACCACTACAGCCAGTTCTGTCCTCAACTTCCTCGAAGAGGAGGACTACGAGCAGCCTGTTCAGACTCCAGGTCAGCCTCCTCGGGCCTCAGCACCCGCACCGATCCGGGTGAGGGTAGCCGCCCCCGAAGAGCCCATCGAGGCAACCGAGGCGCCCGTCGAAACGGCCGAAGAGTCATCCCAGCCTGAGACGCCCAAGCGTCCGAGCGGTGCGTACATCACTGAGGGAAACGCTCGGCTCGTCGCCTTCACAGGTATGTTTCCAGCCGTAGATGTGGAAGCTCTCTCAGTGCTCAGCAACCGCCAGGAGACGCGATTCGCCCCCGGTGGGGAGCTGACGAGCATTCAGGGGACGAAGCAGAGACTCGACAAGATCGTTCGAGTTGGAGCGCTCAAGCGCACCAAGAACATCGGCACGAAGGTTCAGCACTACGGCATTACTGACGCTGGAATCGGTGCAGCCTGGAGCTACGGCTACGCATTGGAGAAGCCGGATCGCATCGATGGACTCAGTAAGTCTCGGCTCACTCACTACCAGATGATCGCCCATGTGGCAGCTCTTCTAGCCTCTCCTCGGGGCTTCTACAAGAAGGCTCTCGGCATCGATCCAGTACCCCTCGACAACCTCATCAGCGAGAAGATGATGCGAGCCTCCTTCGATGGAGTGAAGAGGAAGCTCAAGGAAGAACTCGAAGCCGATGCCTCCGTAGACCATCGCGGCGACTTCGGCCGGTGGCGAGACGACATCGTTCAGTCCGCCATTCAGGCAGTTGCAGACGGTCGGCTTCAGTGGAATGAGATCGTCGAGGCACGGCCCGCGCTGCTCACACTCGGCGCTGCTCAGCGTGGAGACACGAAGCGAAAGGCTGTCCATCAGCCGGATCTCGCGGTGATCCTCGACGGTGATCGCACCGGTGAGCGAGCCAAGAATCTGCTCGTAGAGGTCGAGATCAGCAAGAAGAGCTGGGAAGAGTACGACGCGATCTTCGCAACGATCAAGCACGAACTCGACGAGGGCAGCGTCTACGACCGGGCGATTTACTTCACCCACGGCAACCAGATCCCCAGCCTATTGAAGCGCGTGAACGCTCGCGGAAGCTACGGCCTCATCGAGTCAGGCCGGCTACGAATCCTGCCTCTGGTCCACAGAGACGGAACACCGTTCTCATTCGAGAACCGAGTCAAGATCGGAGGTAACTGATCATGAATGAACTATTCGCCTACTTCGGTGAGCTGGCATCCCCAGTCATCGACAACCTGCCGCAGATCGGCATCACCCTAGCGGTGGTGGTGGTGCTGGTTTGCTTCGCCACCGCCGCGATCATCCAGCGCCACCAGCGCTGGAGGAACTACCGGGAGAAGAGGAACTGGCACCCCGCATCCTGGCTCAAGGCTGAGGAGAAGATCTACTTCGACATCGAGATGGCGATGCTCGCCAACAAGGGCATCGTGGATTCCGCCGCCGACCCGAGCGCGTACATCGTGCCGTCGGATCAGAAGGATGCTCGATGGAAGCCAGCGTGGCTCTCGGCGTGGCCTCGGTCCGTGCGGGCAATGATCAAGGCTCACACGGGTGCAGCCCGGGGGAAGAAGTACCTCGCGCACCAGCATGTGGCTGAGGCAGCCAAGTACTACATCGTGCAGGATCTCCCAGAGTCTCACCGGGTCGTTGAGCTTGAGCCTGAGGTTGTCCCGGAGAACGAGACACCACGACAGAAGCAGCGGCGCGAGAAACGAGAGCAGCGCAACCTGCGCGCAAATCACTTCCGCATTGACATCAAGCTCAATGGACGGGACCACGCAGAGGTTCGTCGACTCGAAGGGAAGATCGTTTCCCAGCTCGGCCTTCATTCGCTCCAAGAGATCGAGACTGAGGACAACTACACCCTCAGCTACGCGGCGCACAGAACCGCACCCGGTGATCCGCTGATGAAGCTCAAGGCAGGTGTGGAGTTCTTCAAGGATTCCCCGGCGAAGGTTGCTCACCTGATCCCACTCGCTATCCGGGAGAGCGGCAAGCTCTGGGCGCTGGCGATGCACCACCTTCTCATCATCGGCATGACTGGATCGGGCAAGGGATCGCCGCTCAACGGCATCATTCGACAGCTCGCGATCTTTGTGGACAGGGGTACGGCGGTGTTCTACGGCATCGATCCGAAAGCATCCGAGCTTCGGCCCTACGAGGAATCTCGGCTCTTCAAGGAGCTGGTCTACGAGAACTCCGGCGCTTGCGATGTGATCGCAGAGGTCCACAAGGTCATGAAGCACCGCGCCAAGAACAAGCGTGTGGATGTCGAGAACGCTGATCTCGGGCGTTCGCTCGATGCCAGCAAAGAGAACCCCATGGTGGTCCTCTTCATCGATGAGTTCCTGTCGCTGCTCATCGCTCTCCAGGCCATGGGCAAGGACGGAAAGGCCGCAGTAACTCTCCTCGTCGAGATCCTTGCGCAGGGTCGATCCCTCGGAGTCTTTGTGGTCGCTGCCACTCAGGAAGCCGACAAGGATCTCCTTGGCCGGATGCGGGGCAACTTCGCCAACATCATCCTCCTAAAGCAGAACAGCGAGTACTTCAACGACTTCTTCCTCGGAGACGGTGCGAGGGCAGCGGGCTACGACTCGACCGCGATTCCGCTGAGCACCAAGGCCAACGGCTACGCCTACGCGGGTATCGGCTATGTGAAGGAAGAGACCGGCAAGCCTGTGAAGGTTCGCTTCGCCTACAGCTCAGATCAGGACATCGCTGATCTGATCAAGGAGTACCCGAGGAAGGGGCGGGTAACCGCTCCAGCACGGGCAGCGAAGATCGAGCCTGCGGTCTACGACGATGACGACGACGGAGGCTTCGGCTTCGAGGAAGTCGAGAAGCCTGTCCAGCGAAGCTCCGGAGGAGGGGGATACGGAAGGTTCTGAGAGCTGGGAGAGGGCCGCGATCCACAACGGATCGCGGCCCTTCGCTATGTTCTCTAGGCCTCGATCTTCACCGTTTTGATATAGCTCCGTGAGCCACCCGGCTCGATCTAGACGCTCCTAGAAAGGAGCATAACCAGGAGGAATCTCATGGTAAACATCTCTGCTCGACTCAAGAACTTCTTCACGAAGAACCCCGCCAAGACCCCCAGCTCTCTTCCGCTCGCAATCGATGCGGAGGGCGAGGTCTGGAACTTCGAACTCAACGGCCACGGAATCGTGGGAGGACGGCCCGGCTCTGGTAAGAGCAGCGTGATCCACGGCACTATTCGTCAGCTCGCCCCTTTCGCAGCGGACGGAGCCATCAACCTCTACGGCATCGACCCCAAGGGTGGTGAACTCCGTATCTATGACCAATCCGGGATCTTCAAAAAGATTGCACTTGATCAAGATATGCAGGCGATCTCCGTCATCGACCGAGTACATTCCGAGATGCGTACCGCCCTGGATGCTCGGACCGTTGGCTTCCGCTCGGACGAGTCCGGTGGTGAGACCACGCCGACCGCTGTCCTGATCATCGAAGAGTTCGTCAGCGTCTGGATGTCCCTCGCGGAGATGAATAGAGCGGGCAAGCTGGCGCGAGGTCGACTCGAAGATATCGAGCTGTCGGGCACAACCGGTGAGGTTCCCACCGATCACCTCGAAGCTCTCGTCGCCCGGTCTGGCATGAGTGACCGAGCCTTCGAGCAGCTTGAGCAGATCATGGCGATGGGGAGATCAGCCGGTGTCTATGTGATCGCATCGGTCCAGTCCGCACCCAGGGAGATCCTTGGCAGAGCGGAACGCAACTTCCGCACTCGAGCGTTGCTCGGTCAGGACAGTGCCTACCACAACGATCGATTCCTAGGAGAGGACGCCGCCCAGCGCGGCTTCGACTCCACCGCGATCCCCCGCGCCAACAAGGCGAACGAGTACAGCGCTGCTGGCATGGGCTTCGTGAAGGACGACTCAGGCGATCCCAAGATGGTTCGTTTCGCCTACTCTCCAGACGAGGAAGTCGCAGAGCTTGTGAGGAAGTATCCCAAGCTCTACTCCGTCGATCCCATGGATGCGAATCTACGGCCACACGAGGTTCTTATGGGAATCACCGGTAGCGGACGAGGCCGCATTGGTCCCGTCAAGAAGCCGGAGTCCGACAAGCTCTATGAGATCGATCCAATGGAGACACCCCTCAAGCCCTACGAGGCATCTCCTCTCTTCGAGGAGCTTGAGACGGAGGACCCCATCCAGCATTCCAAGATCATCGATGCTATCTACAAGCGCATGAAGCGCTCAGGCAACTAATCCACTAACCACCTAGGGGCGGCGGTCCGGCTTCGGCTGGATCGCCGCCCTCTCCATGCCCGCTCGGTGGTGGCACTTTCGCTCAGGACCGATGCCTCGCGCGTCGTTATCCAGGATGACCACTTCTAGCCCACGGTTGCCCGCGAGACAGCGAAGCGCAGCCCAGAGGGTCGATCACATCGGGGCTGTAGCGGGCGCGCTCAGAGCAGCATTTCAGACCTCTCGGGATGCTGAGGAAAACCGATCTAGGAACCCTAGAAAACCCAGATCAGAACTATTTTCGGCTAACGGTTGACTCCTACTAGTTCCTTAATAAGTTGGACCCATCCAAACCGACCCAAACGCTCGAAAGGCAACCATCATGGCGAACTCAACGCAGACCCAGACCCCCGCTCCCCAGGCCGAGAGCTTCGACCGCAAGGACCTCAGCCGCATCTTCTCCCGGCTCCGCCACGAGGTCGGCGGCCTGGTGGACGACGCCAACCGCTCCCGCCCCTTCTACGCCAAGAGCAAGGAGGAGGCAGTGGCCAAGCGTGACGCGGCGCTCAAGGTCATCAGCGAGCTGGCCGACCGCATCGATGTGCTCAAGAAGGACTGAGCCGTCCATCGACCGCAGTGCCCCCGGAACCCGAACCGGGGGCACTGCTCGTTTCCAGAACCAACAGAAGAGCCCCCGGCTGATTTGGCCGGGGGCTCTGTTTGTGTGACTTCTAGATCGGGCACTTAGTCAGACCTAGCTCTTCGATCAGCTCATCCAGCTTGCCGGAATCCTTGAGCTTCAACCGTGCGGGTATCTCGCCGTCGGTCTGCCACTCCTCGATGGGAGCGAACACCGTCATCCAGCCCTGCCCCTTGCTGCGAGGGTCAGAGCACAGCGCCATGGCGTCCTCGCGGGACATGGCGAAGAGTGCTCGCGGTTTCCCGCTGAGCTTCCGGGCGAGAACGATCACCATCACGCGGCTAGCCCCCGGGTGATGTCCCAGACGCTGTAGTTGATCTCCACCTGATCCCAGGCCACGACCATCTCCAGCGCCCCATCGGCGATGTCCTCGAGCATGCCTCGCCCGATGCCGAAGAGTGCCGCGTAGGTGTGGAATCGGAAGAACAGTTCGTCTTTTGATGAGTTCAGGGCTTGCTGGCGATCCCAGAACCCCGCGGAAAACTCGGTCAGCACCACATAGTCAACCGACTCGCCAGTTTCCTCCGCGATGTGCTCAGCGAGCCCGAAGATCGCGGCGGCTGCCCAGAAGCGCAGCATATGCGCGGGCTGAAGCTCGGGCTCCCAGCCATTGAGTTTCCAGAGCGTTCTGACCAGCTCTCTGGGCTCAAGGGCGCCCTCCGTCAAGGTGGGGAATCCTGGATCGTTGGCGAGGAGCTGGATCTTCTCAGCGAGCGCCTGATCGATCGCTGCATTCATCTTCTTCTTGTTCATGGTCATTCCAATCCGTAGTCATGGGAGGGGCCGCTACCCGGTGTGAGTAGCGGCCCCGGTACTGCTCGGGGTTATGCTGCGATCTGCTCGCTGATGGCTTGCTCAGCAAGCTCCTTCTCGGCCTTCTGGGCTCGCTTCTTGGCCTCCTTGGCCCGGCGCTTGCGCTCCTTGGCGACGGCTTCGGCATCCGCCACAGCATCGGTGTAGCGAGCGAACACCCGCCCCTTGTAGGAGTAGCTGGGGATACCGCTCGGGGTGTTCCGGTTCTCGGAGCGCTCCTCCAGAACGAACTCCAGCTCCAGTCGGTCATCGATCCTGATTGCCTGAAGTTCCAGGCTCGGGAAGTACGCCTTATCTACGAGGTGGCCATCGTTGAGGAGGATGTATTTGCCGGGGTTCTTCTTAGCCTTCTTGACGGCTGCCTCGTTGAGGTATGCCCGACCCTTTTCCTTCAGGGTGTAGCCGGGCGTGGGGAGAGAATCAAAAACGATCTCGGACATGGCGGTACTCATTTCTGCCCTTATGGGCGGGATTGGTTGATGGCTCTCGTGAGCCGATTTCTGTGGGTCGGACGGATCGCGCGCTCCGCCGATGTTCATGGCTGAGATGGAGAGATTTCGCTGATCAAGCACTCTTTCTCAGTTACTCACCGCCTCCCGGGCGGCTTGTGTTTAAGAGAATATGGGCTCCGAAATGGCCTCACAAGCGCCCCGCTCCCGGGGTCCAAGGCACCCGCGTTTTTGCCCTATCTGAGCCCGTTTTGCCGCGGGCGCTTTCGGGAATCCGCAAGAACTTTTAAAAAGTCGCCTCTCTCTCAGACTCATCCCGGGCGTGTCGCGCCACGGACAGCCCATAGGAGCCTGAATCGGCGTCGAGGAGGTCAGATCGGTATCGTCGCTCGATCCTCCGATGACCGGGCCTGAGGCGGGCAGCTACAACAAAGGCCGGGGCGACGATGCCCCGGCCTTGGATACTGCGTGCTGACTGTCAGTCCCGCCAGACGGGATCGATCCGCTCCTGGAACTTCGACTCGCTCTGCCTGCCGGCCTTGCCCTTGCGGATGACCACCATCTCAAGCTCGCCGCGCAGGAGCCGGTTGAGCTCTTCCGTCTCCTCCAACGACGCCGAATAAGGCAACTCCTGCGGGCGTTCCTTCTTCGCTCCTGGCCTCTCGCTATCTGTAGTGCTGGCGGAGTGAGTCTCGGCGGCGGTAGACGGCCCCCAGGAGCTGTCCTGCGCTACCGAGTCCAAGGATTCGATCCCGACAGGGCCGAAAACATCTCCAGAGTTCTTCTGCCACTCCTCGACCTTTCCAGGGGTAATGCGGAGGAATGGTCCCTGCATCTCCATGAGCCATTCGAGAGCTTCGCTGGTCCTCCTCAGTGGACTCTCGGGCGCTGGCTGAACAGCAAGGAAGGCGTCGAGCTGTCTCTGTAACTCCTCACGCTCGCGATCCAGCTCGTCCACTTGGGGTATGGCGAAGCCCGCACGGAGCTCGCCCGCTTTGTAGGCAGTCATCAGCTCGTCGATGAGGCGGCTCTTGCTGACGAGATCGTCATACTGCGGCCATTCCTCTGCCCGTTTGGGTTCGGGTCGATTGCTCGCCCTGTGATGGCTCGCTTCGTAGGCGCGGCGAACGCTCTCCTTGATCAGGTACTGCTCAAGGAGACCCGCCGAGATCCCCACATGGCCCTTCTTACAGGCGTAGAGGGACCTGCTCCTAGTACCCGATGGGAGCTGACCGTAGAGCGGTTTGGTGCACTCACCGCAGCGAAGGATGCCAGCCAGCGGCCAGCTCCCCGTGCGCAGTTTCTTTCGCGAAAGCCTGCTGAGCATGGCGAGCGCCTGCTCTCGATCCTCTGGGTCGATGATCCGATCCCAGGCGCCCCGGACAAGTTGCCCATCGGCATCCCGAAGAGGTTCTCTGTGGCGGGTGCGGATGCCCACCGTTCGCCACCCCAGCAGCACGCGGTAGACGACCGACCATTCCCATTGCCCGTCCGGCTTCTCTTCCTTCTTCGACTGTGCCGGGTCTACGGCGGTTCGGATACCCGCGCGATTCCATCTGTGCTGGATGCTAGCGATCGATGCTCCAGCCTTGATCTCCTCGACGGCTTCTCGGATCAGCCGAGCTTCGCTCTCACGGACAGTGGTTCCATCGTCCTCCCAGCCGAATGGGCGCTGGCGCTGGCGCTTGGGCTTGCCCTCATATGCCTTGCGCTCAAAGGTGAGCTTCTGGCGCTCGGAGATGCGATCCGATTCCGCTGCGTCCCACGCAGCCACCGTAATGGCCAGGGCTCGGCCATCACCGGAGGTGAGGTCGTGGCTCCCAGATACTTCGGTCTTGATTTCGAGCTTGCCGCTCTCTGCGAGGCCAATAAGTTCGATCCATTCCTTCGGCCTTCTGGTGAGACGGCTGTTGGAGTAGGCGATTATGGTGCTGATGGCTCCAGCCCTCACTGCTTCGAGCATCGAGTCATATCCTGGCCTGGGCTTGGCCCCTGTCCTGTTGGATGCTCCAATGTCGTTGTCAGAGTAGATGGCCGAGACTTCGAGGCCCAGTCCCGCGGCGAGCTTCCGGCATGCCTCTTCCTGGCGCTGAACTCCTTCGCCTTCGCCGGTGATGTCCCGGCTGATCCTTGTGTAGATCGCTGCCCGTGGACCTATGCTCGACGCCATCTTTTCAATGTACATCACGAGGTATGCCGAATCAGCTCGGCGTCGACTTCAACGCGCGCATCCTCGAGGCGATCGTCAAGGACATCAAGCCGTCCCTGGGGTAGCCCAAGGAGGCCAACGTCGAACCACAGTGGTACGCTTTTCTGTACCACTCCAGGAGGCTCTTCATGTCAGCGATCACCGCGACCGACGCACGCAAGAACCTGTTCGGTCTCATCCAGCAGGTGAACGACGACCACGTCCCCGTCGAGGTCGTGTCGAAGCGGGGGAACGCGGTCCTCGTCTCGAAGGACGATTACGACGCCATGGTCGAGACGGCCTACCTGCTCCGCAACGCCAAGGGTGCCGAACGCCTCCTCGCCTCGATCGAACGCGCGCGGAACGGCGAGTTCGAGAGCCACAAGCTGCTCGACGCGTGACCCGGCAGCTGGCCTTCGACCGCAGCGGCTGGGAGGATTACACCTCCTGGCAGAGCCAGGACCGCAAGACGCTCAAGCGGATCAATCTGCTCATCCAGGACGTCCTCCGGGATCCGTTCGTGGGCATCGGGAAGCCCGAGCCCTTGAAGCACATCCTCTCTGGAGCCTGGTCCCGACGGATCGACGACGCGAACCGACTCGTGTACCTGGTGACCGACACCCACATCGTCATCCTGCAGGCGCGCGACCACTACTGACGATCGGCGCCGGTCCTGCCCGCGCGCAGCCACGGCCCGAAGGCGCGCACGAGGAGCGGCATCACGACGAAGGTGAGCAGCGAGACGAGCGTCACCGACAGGATGAGCGTCACCACCGGGATTGGCAGGCCGAGGATGAGTGGCCCGAGCGCCAACAGCAGCAGCGTGATGAGCGGGTACACACCGAGCCAGGTGACGACCGCCATCTTCCAACGGGGCGGCGGCGTCATGCGGCGTACGCCCCGGCGGCGATGTCCTCGATCAGCGTCGGCCCGATGGGTTCCCACCCGTAGGCGGCTCGGGTCGCCGTGTTGGACGCCGTCATCTCGGCACCGAAGAAGCGCCCGATGAACCCGAAATGCTCCACCGCGTCGTCCGGGTCGATGGACGTCGTCGGGAGGCCGAGCACCTCACCGATCGCCTCGGCGATCCGGCGGGTCTGCACGCCTTCCTCACCGACGGCGTGCACTCGGGCCCCCGCAGGAGCCTGCTCGAGCGCGAGTCGCACGAGTCGGGCCGCATCACTACGGTGCACGGTAGCCCAGGAGTTCGAGCCGTCGCCGATGTATCCGGAGACACCCGTGCGCTGCGCGGCCGCGACGATCTGTGCGATGAACCCGTGGTCGTGGTGGCCGTGCACGGTCGGTGCGAAGCGGAGAGCGATGCTCCGGACCCCGCGATCCTGGTAGTCGAACGCGAGGTTCTCACTTCCACCGCGCATCGACTCCGGCCCGACGGCCGGGTGTGGATCGGTCTCGAGTACCGGCCGGTCCGCGTCGGGTCGGAACAGTCCTGAAGCGAGGCCGAGTGTCTTCCCGGACCCGACCAGCGCTTCGGCAAGCGTCTCGACCGCCGCACGCTCAGCGCGGTTCGACTCCGCAGGGTTCGACCAGTCGTGCTTGTTCGCGAGATGGAGCGTCGCCTCGGACTCCACGGCTCCGCGACGAAGCGACGCGAGGTCGTCGAGATCACCGCCGAGGACGGTCGCACCCTTCGCTTCGAGGGAAGCCGCGGAGGCGTTGCTGCGGGCGAGGCCGAGCACCTCGTGACCCGCCGCGAGCAACTCGTCGACGGCGGCACTCCCGATCCAGCCGCTTGCTCCGGTAACGAAAACACGCATGGCGTGCTCCTTTCATGTCAGTGAATGACATCACTCTAGCACCTGATGTCAGCCACTGTCATCGCTAGGATGGATCCATGGCTCGTTGGCAAGCGGATACCGAGGGGCGGCTCAAGCTGGCCGCCATCGAACTCTTCGGGACGCACGGATTCGAGGCCGTCACCGTGAGCGACATCGCCGCAGCCGTCGGCGTCACCGAGCGCACCTTCTTCCGCTACTTCACCGACAAGCGCGAGGTGTTGTTCACGAACCAGGACGACTATCAGGCGCGGTTCCTGGACGCGCTCCTCGCATCCGAAGCCACGGCGCCGATGACACTCGTCGAGGCCGCACTCCACGGGGGCGCGGCGTTCTTCGCGGACGAACGGCGCCCGTGGTCCCGCGCACGCCAGCGGATCGTCGACTCCAGCGCGGCACTGATGGAACGCGAGTCACTCAAGCGCAGCTCGCTCACCGACGCCCTCACGACCGCACTCATCACGAAGGGCGTCGCCCCCGTGCCGGCGGCACTCGCAGCACAGAGCGGCTCTGCAGCCTTCCATCTGGCCTTCGCCGCCTGGATCGCCGACGACGAGACGAGATCGTTCACCGAGTTGCTCGACGTCGTCCTCGCCGACCTCCACCGGCTGCTCGGCTGACGCCGAAGCGACGGGGAACGGCCCCGCCTCGCGCGACGTCCGTCGCTCAGGCCTCGGCAGCCGACCACCGACGCAGATAGGGCGTTTCGCGTTGCGCCGCAAAGAAGTCGGAGACGGCCGCCGCGTTCCGTCGGACGAGCGGGTCCTGCTCCACGCCGCCGGTCGACCAACCGAAGGGGAACGGGAAGCGGTCGGCGACATGGTCCATCAGGTACCGCACGAACGTCCAGTCGTCGTCGAGCACGGCGTCGACACGACTCACGCCGCGCTCACGGAAACCGGCCGTCCACCGACCCGCGGCGTCGCGGCTGGCCGAGAACTCAGGGTCACTGAAGTACCCGACCTGCGTCGCAGTCGGCTCCGCCCAGAGCATGCCTCCGCCGCTCGACGAGGCACGGACCGCCTCGACGAGCGACACCGGGGTCCAGGCGACGGGCAGTCGCGTCAGCAGCGCCACCCCGAGGACCACAGCCGAGGGATGATCCGGCGCTCCAGTGGCCCCGTCGCCACTCGAGGCAGAACGCTGCAGAGCGCCGGCCGAGGCGATCACCGAGCACAGCGCCAGGGTCTCGGCGAACGGCCCGCCGGACGCACGACCGATCTCGGCGACATGGACGGCGAGCGCGCGATGGAACGTCTTCGATTCGTCCAGGTCGCGGAACGGTGGGACCGGGATGCGGACATCGGGGACGATCTCGGGCCACGACTTCGACATGCCCCGATGCTAGTCCGCGGCCGATCCCGGGAGCGCCGAGGGAACCTGCCAGGCGCCGGCTCCGTCGCGCGCGAGCGGGAGCTCGGCGGTGATCGCCGGGCCGGCGGTCGGCAGCGGCGCGAGGATGCGCGGTTCCGGCTCCAGAACCACCTCGATGCCGGTCGCCTGCAGCTCCTCCACGTCGAGCACGATGAGCACGAGCGGCAGCTGGAGCGATCCGTAGACGCGCTCGAGCACTTCGGGCAGCCGGTCGGCGGTCGTCGCGTGGACGAAGCCGGCGTCGACGAACGGCACGGCTCGCGTCGACACCTCGTACTCGCCGAACGGCCGACTGGCCTCCCAGTCGTCGACGATCGCGACATGCAGGATCTTCGTCATCTCCACCCTCTCCATTTAATGAGACGTTACCGTATCATTAGAGCATGGAATCGAGACGTGGTCGCCCGACGGCAGCCGAACGCGACCGCCGCCGCGACGCGATCCTCGACGCCGCCATCCGCCGGTTCACCGAGCACGGGTACGGCGGGACGACGATCGAGGCGATCGCCGCCGACGCGGGCGTGACGAAGCGGACCATCTACACCTGGTTCGGTGACCTCGCCGGCGTGCTGACGGCGGCGGTCGAACGCCAGCACGGGTACCTCCTCGCGGCCGACGATCCAGGCTCCGAGGCGGAGCCTCTCGAGGACGCGGCTACCCGACTGGTCATCGCGCTGCACTCGGACGTCTCGGTCGCGCTGCACCGACTCGTGATCGCGGAGTCTCCGCGCTTCCCCGAGGTCGCCGCCGGTTTCTACGCGGCCGGCCCGGCCCGCTCGATCGCGTTCCTCTCCGGCCACGTCGGCGAGCGGGCGGAGCAGCTCTACACCCTGCTCCTCGGCGAACCGCATCGACGCAGGCTGCTCGGCCTGGCCGCTGCGCCGACACCGGATGCAGCACGGGCGCACGCCCGCGCGTGCCTGGCGCTGGTCTCCAGGAGGAGCCACCCACCGCGCGCTCAGCGGTCGTAGACCTCGCGACGGTGCGCGATCCGGAACACGGTCACCAGCACGACACCGTCCAGGATTTCGTAGAGGACGCGATAATCGCCGACCCCAATCCGCCATGCGTTCTCGAACCCGACCAGCTTGCGCACACCAGTCGGTCGGGGGTCGGCCTCCAGCTCGCCGATGGCGAGGAGCAGCCGTCGCCGCAACTGGGGATCGAGCTTCCTGACCTCACGAGCGGCAGCGGAGGTGAACTCGACCACGTACCTCGTCAAGCGTCGAGCTCGGCGCGCAGCTCGTCGAGTGAAACGCGGGTTCCGTCGTCTTCAGCCCGAGCCGCTCGGAACTCCGCCTCGTCTCGTGCCGCCTCGAAGGACTCCAGCAATTCGAGGTCCTCAACACTGATGACCACAGCCGCGAGTTTCCCGTGCCTCGTCACACCGATCCGCTCGTGCGCATAGCCGACCCGGCCGAAGACGTCTGCGAGGCCTTCACGAAGATCTCGCGTCGAGAGGGAGTGGGTGATCGTGTTCATCGCACCATGGTATCAAACTGTGTACACAATTACATCTGTTCGCAGATGGTGTATTCGAGCATCAGCGTCCGGAAGTACGCTCAGCGGTCGAGCGTCACCACGTCGCTCAGGCCTGCGGTCGCGTCGGCGGCCAGGACGCCGTCCCGCGCGAAGTCGGCCCACATCTGACGCAGGAAACGTCCGCGTCGGTCGACCTCCTCCCAGGTCGCCGAGCCGATGAGCGCCGTTCGACTCCACGACCGTTCGGTCCCGAGGAGAAGCGGCAGATCGGTGACATGGGACGCTCCGTAGGGACTACCGGGCGGCGCCCAGCTGAGCTCGTACCGCGTGGCCCGACCACCCGACGCCCGATGCCGTTCGACGAACTTCCGGGCGTCGCGGGTGTAGGTCACGTGCGTGGTCGCGCCGACGAGCGCCCGCCGGATGGGGTCACCGACGAGCGGCGCCGAGGTCATGCGGGCGAAGGCCGGAATGAGCGGCACGTACAACCGGGTCTCCTCCGTCGTCGAACCGATGAGCACGTCGATGCGCGACGCCGCCTCACGCCAGGCGGTGTCGCGGTCGGCCTCCGCCGGAAGCGGCGCGTGACCGTACTGGGTGCCGAACGCCATGCCTCCGCGCAGTCCGAACCGACGAGCGGCTCGCTCCACCCGCTCCTCGAGCGCCAGCAACTCGACCACCGGCGTGTCCCGTGTCGGGCTGCCCGCCGCTCGCATCATCGCGCTCGCCATCTTCGCCCGACCACTGCTGATGCCGAGGGGCGCGCTCTGGATGATGGCCCGCTGGAAGAGCCCCGCGGTGCCGTCGCTGATCATGAGGTGCGCGATCGCATCGCCGCCCGCCGACTGCCCGAACAGCGTGACCGACGCCGGATCGCCACCGAACGCGCCGATGTGCTCGTGGATCCACCGGAGCGCGAGGACGAGGTCCAGCAGGCCGAGGTTCGCCGGCAGCGTCTCACCGTCACCGAGGAAGCCGAGGATCCCGAGCCGGTACGTGACCGACACCACGATGACCCGCTGCTCGACGACCAGGCTGATCGGATCGTAGACGTCGAGGTCACCGGCGCCCGTGACGTAGGCACCACCGTGGATCCACACCATCACCGGCAGCGACTCGTCCGGGCGCACGTCCGCAGGGACCGTGATCGAGAGCGCCTGGCAGTCCTCGGAGTCGACCATGCCCTCACCGGCGCCTTCGAGGACGGCCTCGAGCACCCGCGAGGAGCGCTGCGGTGAAGCAGGCGCCCGCTCGAAGGCCCGGAACGGCACTGGATCGCCGTCGGAGCCGACGGGAAGACCGATCTGCTCCGGCACCTCGAAGCGACCAGCGCGCGCGTACGGGATGCCGCGAGCTCGTACCACCGCGCCGTCGACCCGCCCCAGGATCGTGCCGAGGGAGGTCTCGAAGCCGCGTACGTCCGCCTGCGGCATCGGAGGCGCGGAGGCCTCATTGCCAGGCGCTTCGGATGTCGGGCTCGCGTGCGACTCGGTCATCTGTCCACGCTATCCCCGAGCGGCCTGCGCACGACTCCTGCTCGACGGGCTCACACCGAAGACACGGCAGCCCGAACCGGGC